>Ga0210240_100148_pt1 | contig 53300 bp, 29 predicted proteins | sample ChrtobMetP5a_4mM_FD_155463 | JGI IMG/M metagenome (GOLD analysis project Ga0210240, IMG submission 155463) | Chrysochromulina tobin associated microbial communities from unialgal haptophyte culture, Seattle, Washington, United States - P5a_4mM | ecosystem: Host-associated > Algae > Haptophytes >...
GCCACCACCACCTTCACCGCCACCACCTTCACCGTCGCCGCCACCACCTTCACCGTCGCCGCCGCCACCTTCACCACCACCACCTAGGCCCTCGCCGCCGCCACCCTCGCCCTCGCCGCCGCCACCTTCACCACGGCCTCCTTCGCCCTCGCCGCTTCCACCCTCGCCGCCGCCCCCGCCATCGCCGCCGGCATTGAGCGTCCTCGAACTCGCCCCCTCGTTGCTCACACCGCCATCGCCTTCTCCGCCGCCACCCTCGGCCTCACCGCCCCAACCCTCATTGCGGAACGTGGGTCTCCGCTGCTGGACAGCTTGCAGACGTGCAGGCCCTTGCCCAACGTTTTGTGGCGTTCAGGGTGCCTGCTGCAGGCTGGGCCAAGCCTCGGACGGAGCCGCCTGTGGCTTCGGCGCGAGGGGATGCAGCGGCTTCTCGTGCTGCACAGCAATCCTCTCGCCACCGCCGCTGGCATTGAGCGTCCTCGAACTTGCCCCCTCGTTACTCACACCGCCATCGCCTTCTCCGCCGCCCCCCTCGCCCTCACCGCCCCAACCCTCATTGCGGAACGTGGGTCTCCGCTGCTGGACAGCGTGCGGACGTGCCGGCCCTTGCCCAACGTTTTGTGGCGCTCAGGGTGCCTGCTGCAGGCTCGGCCAAGCCTCGGACGGAGCCGCCTGTGGCTTCGGCGCGAGGGGATGCAGCGGCTTCTCGTGCTGCACAGCAATCCTCTCGCCACCGCCGCCATCCCCATCGCCAACCCCGCTACCGTCGGACCGCCTTGACCGCCGTCTCTCGAGTTTCGTGTTCGACGCGGCGTCCGTTGACACCTCAAGGGAGAAGTACAGAGAAGACGGTGGGTTCTAGCGCGATAGCGCTAGATTGGTTGTCTTCAGGGGCGAACAAGAACGTCAAGGGCGGCAGGCGCAACAGATCGACGTGAGCAAGATGCGCCGGCGGGATGCGGCTTTTGTGGAGCTGAGACCTTTCGCGTTGATTTGAGGATTGTAGGCAAATTCTCATGCATGCAAATTGCTTTCCTGTTGCGTCAAGTTTGAGAAAGGGTCAGTTGAATCGACACACAAGGTAAGTTTGCGACTCGTTTTTCGCATGTATCACGCCTCGCCCGCCTGGAGGTCGGCACAGCCTGGGGTATCGGCACCCGCGCCTTCGGTTACCAAGGCCCTTGTTGGCGCTTCTAATCTCTAACATCTAGATGGACATCGGCAAGTACCGCGCGGAGAAGGCGCCCCCTTCGGCGCTTCATGACAAGTATCGCGAAGTGCTGAACAAGGTGATCTGCGACACGGCCGTGCAGGAGCAGCGCATCCGGGACCGACAGGTTCGGGAGCGCATTCGCGAACGGCGTTCAAAGGGGCCTGACGAGAGCGCCGATGCAATGATCACTGCCATGAGGAAGCTCGCATCGGAGTCCGAGGCGGAGCTTGAGGAGATGCACCAGCTGGTGCACAAGGAGCGATGGGAGCATCATCGCGCCGCCTGCGACCAGTTCATGGAGCACTTCCCTGATCTCTCAGCGGAGGAATCGTCGAATGGGCAGATGCCGTTGCACCAAAAGATCCGAAACGCATACATGCGCAGTAATTGCCATAGCCCTCGAAGTCGGGCACCAGCCTCCTCCCAGCTACCAGCTACGTACGCAGCTCTCACCCCATCTGCGCTGCCGCTCATATCTCGCGTGCTGCAGGCTCGGGAGCTGAAAATGAGGAGCTACGCATGCCGTACAACCCTGTCTTGCGCTGCCCGCCGGTCGTCGCCTACTCGTTGCTCTCCCCGGATGCCGCCGCCAGCGAGGCACCTTTCAAGAAAGCCCTCGAAGAAAGCCCCGCAAGTTTGACGGTGTCTCGAGCACATGCATGAAGACAGTCAAACGTATAAGCGCGTATAAAGCGCGTTGGGCTGTACATACATGAACTCTTTTACCTTGGTTATTATCGGCGCGCGCCAGGCGCTTCCCACCTCGCTTTAAGTCAACCCTCTGATTCCTCGCCTCTACCGTCCCCGTCGCTCTCCTCCTGCTCTGGTGGCGGTGACTTGGCCCTCGCCCTCTGCGCCATCTGCGCGAGTGGGTCGAAGAATTCGACGTGCTGCGGTTCGAGATCACTGTTCTCGATGCGCACCTGCAGCAGCACCAAGCTCACACGATGCCAGGTGAAGGTGAAGCGGTATTCGCCGTCCTTGCAGTCCTCCACATTCGCCGATAATGGAACGCCCGTCGTCTCGCCGTTTCTCTCCACCTGCTGCACGCGCGCCATGACGTTTGCACCGCCCCTGCACAGCCGGTTTCCAAACTGGTCGAACGCCGTCAGCGTCGCACTGAAGGGTCGGTTATTCGAGTACGGATCGTAGATGGGCGCACGGCTGGGCATGCTGATGACGCAGTTCGGGGCGTCCGCTGGGCCAGGCGTGACCGCGAAGACGAGTGGCGACTCGCCGAGGATCTCGTGCCCGAGCATGATGGCGATCCGGTATTCGCCCACGAGCATCGGGTACAGAGCAGGTTGGTAGGACACCAAGCACTCTCCGAGGGCGTCCGAGACGCGCGTGACCGACAGAGGACGCTCAGCGTCGGGCGCGTGCGCGACGATGCCCAGTGCCTTCAGCGCTCTCTCATTAGCGGGGGTCGTGTTCCCGTACTCGTCGCGGAGCTGCACACGGAAGCTGATGTCGGCGGGACCCGCGGCCATCGTGAGCGTTCCCGACTTGAGCGGCTCGGGCGCGCAAATGATCGATGTGGCCGCGCTAGGGCGGCAGGGCTGCACGTTCAGCGCGAGCGGCGAGCCTGGCAACTGCTCGCGTGCGGCGCGCCCACCTCCCCGGCCCGTGAGCTCGACCCACACGTGCAGCTCAAAATCTCCCGCGCGCTCGGCGACCAATGCGAGGCTGTACTCGTCCGCCTCAAGCCAACTGCCCTCAAAGGGCATCGACTCTATGATCGAGTCGAAGCCGAGGCGGAGGCCGGCTAGGACACCGCAGTGCCCTGCTCGCAGGGGTACGTGCGGCTGGCGCGGAACGAGCTGCTGCTGCTGCTGCTGCTGCTGCTCCTGACGAAACTCCTGACGAAACTCCGGCAGATTGACGAGCTCTTGAGACTCTCGCGGGAGCTTCGTCAGACCGTTCGCCTTGGCTGCTGCTCGCCCCTTATTGCCGCTGCCGCTGCCGCTGCTGCCGCTGCCGCTGCTGCCCTTGCCGCTGTCGACGATGGCGATGCCGAACACGGCGTTCGTCTGCGATAGTGGCAAGCCGTGCGGCGGCCGCAGCCGGTTGCCAAACGCGTCGAAGCAGCGTATGCACAGACGCACGGGCTCGCCAGCGTTGGCTGCCTGGAGCCCTTCGCCCGTCAGTTGGAAGCGCGCCACGTCGGGCGGCGCCGCACTCACACGGAGGTGCACGGGTGACCGGAGTACCTCGAGGCCATCGAGGCTCACCTGTGGGGAAGGGGCGCGCCGTGGTGAGCACTTGCATGCAAGGCCTCCTCACTCGAGGCCATCGAGGCTCACCTGATGAGGGAGGCAATCAGAGGTCATCAGTGGCAAGAAGTGGCAATCAGCCATCGAGGCTATCGAGGCTCACATGTAGCCGATGGCGGCCACTGCGCGTGGCGAGCCATGCAAAGGTGTAAGTGCCATCGCCGCGGTCGATGAGCTGTGTTTCCACGTCCGGACCCGGGCTGCTCACGACGACTGCTCCGCCGCCGCGCACGCATCGGTTGCCCAGCGCGTCGCACGTGACCACCCGCACGCTCCGCGAGAGGCTACCCGCCTCGCTCACGACGATCTCGCCCTCGAGCAGCTCGACGTGCGTGTGGCGTGCCGACGGGAGGCCGGGAAGCACACGTAGCGAGAATGGGCATCCTGGGAGCAGCGCTGCCTGATGACGTAGACCCACGTACAACTTGTACGAGCCCGCGCGGCCTATCGAAAAGGGCAGCGTGTGCTCGGGCTGCACTTGGCCCTTGGCGTACAGCGTGCCTGGGTAGAGCGACCCGATGGCGAAGCCTATGCCCTCGGGGTCCTCCTCGAGCTCGTGAGCGTGACTGGGGCCCGCGCCTGGCGGCTTGGGGCTCAGGGGAAGGAAGAGCAACTCCTCACGTTCAGCAGTTGTCGCCGCCGCTGCGTCGGCCGTCCTCTGAGTGCTCTCCTCTGCCTGCTCGAATGGCATCGTCTCCTCCGGCACGCCTCTCTGCTTCCCCTCGGTAGCGCCAGCAGCAGCGCCCGACTCAGCAGCGCCAACGCCAGCGGCAGCAGCAGCGCCAGCAGCAGCAGCAGCGCCAGCAGCACCAGTGCGCTCGCTCGCAACTGCTGTTCCGGCTCCTGCCCGCGGCAACGGCGCCGTCTCGGGCATCGGCGCCGTCTGGGCAGGCGGACGCGGCGGCGGCGACGACGGCCGCAAACTCCCCATCCGACGCTCCCAGAGTCGCCGATGGCGCTGTCGCTCGGCCGCCCCGAGCCGCAGCAAGGCAAAGCCTCGGCGTGGCGATCCGGACCAGTAGCGTGAGCTACTGAGCCGATGGCTGTTGGGCGAAAGTGGCGCCCATGAAGTCGTACTGGTTCCGGCGGCTATGCTGTCCTCGGAAGCATGATTGCGGCCCGAGGGGATCTGTTTCTGAGGGGATTGCGGTCGCCCTGCGCTGCCCTGTGGGCTATGCTGTGGGCTATGCTGTGGGCTATGCTGCGGAGGGGCCCTCTCCGTCTGCTGCGGCTGCCGAATCGGAAGTAGCACTCCGTGCTCGAGCGACGCCTCGCTCCATTTCGTATGCTGTGCCGCCTCTGCGCATGCAGCACGCATACAGCGCGCATGCAGCGCGGCCTCATCCCCCTGCGCTGGTGTTGCCTTAACCGCTGCAACCTTGTCCGCTGTCGCCTTCTCGGCGGCCACCCTTTCCGCCTCCTCGGCCGACGCCTTCTCAGCCGCCACCTTCTCCGCTGCCGCCTTCTCTGCTGCCACCTTGTCAGCTGCCGCCTTCTTAGTCGCCTTCTCGGCCGAAGGGGTTCGTCGCCCCACGCCGCCACGAGCGTTGTGTTGAGCACGCTTCTCAGTTCGCTTCTCTTTCTGTGGAAGGATCTGTGGAAGATCCTTCTTCAAGGCCTCCGCCATCTCGACCAGCCCGCGCGTCGGCGCCGTCACGGGCGCTGGTCGCGCGAGCGCCTGCGTCCGTCGCACCGCGCGCCCTCGAGCGCATGCCTGAATGCGCTTGGCTAGTCGCAAGATGGCGGCCTGATGCCTTCGGCAGAGGATGCCGCGAAAGATGGACTGGATGCGCAGGGCGGCACGCGTCGGCTGGCTTGGTGTCGGGCGTGGTAGCTGGAAGCATGAGCGCAGCATCGGAGCGACGGGCGTTACAGTCGGCAACGGTCCACTGCTTGAAATGCTGGCGGCTCCGCCAACGCCTCCGGGGGCAGAGGCACTCTCGTCCCAAATCGGGTCCCAGACCACCCAGCAGTCGACCTCCTCTGAGTGAGTGGGTTGGCCGAAGGCGTCGCGGAACGCGATCGTCAATCGGGTGGGTTCGCGCGCCTGCACGACGAGGTGTGCACCGGGCTTGGCGCCCGACGCGTGCATGTGCGCATATGAGCTCGCCTGCGCCTGAGCCTGCACTGGTGGCATGCAGCTCGCCTGCGCCTGCACAGATAGCAGCACGCAGTGGGGCGCGCTCGGCTGTGGTCGCTGCACGAGGAGTGCGATCGGCGAGCCAGCAACCTTCGCACCGTGTAGGCTCACGCACACCGAGTACGTGCCCGAGGTCGACAGCTTGAACTCGACCGCGTATCGGCCATCACCTGTGTCGGTCACGCGTGCATGCGCATGCGACGGCCCACGCACGCCCACGACGAAGGGGTCGCCACCGGACGACAGGGGGGAGTCGAAGGCATCTCGAGCCACGATGGTGAAGCTGACGAGTTGACGAGCATTGACGACAGCGTCGAGGCCTTCGATGGTACTCTGCGATGCAACGGCTCTGGTCTCGTGCGGTCGGCGTCGCAAGCGCTCCGACGAAGCGCCTGCTCGGAAGCTGGGCGTGCCCGAAACCGGCTGCGACGACACGGAGCGCATGCTAGGCTGCTGCTGCGAGTTCTGTCGTGTGCTGGTCATCACCCCGTCGAGCCCAAAGTCAGCTGGTGGCTGCTTCACCATCAGCGTTGGATGCGCCGCCCCCTTCTGCGGCTGCCAAGCCATGCGAGGCGCTGCCGATGGTGCGGAGGCCGACGACGGCATGAGAACTGGCGGTCGCTGCGTCCTGGGAGCGGGCGGCGCGGGGGCTGGCGATGGCGCTGGCGGTCGGCGTCGGGAGCGCTCCGATGAAGCACCGGATCGGAAGCTGGGCATGCCTCCTGGTTGCGACGACACGGAGCGCATGCTGTGCTGCTGCTGCTGCGAGCGTCGTGCGCTTGTGACCATCACATCGGACCCACAATCTGCGGCTGGCGGCTTCACCTTTAGCGTGGGATGCGAAAGCTTCCGCGGCTGTCCAGCCATGCGAGACGCTGCCGCAGAAGCGGCAGCCGACGGCGTCGGCGTGTTGTCTGTCATGACTTTAGCGCTTCGAGTTTTGGTCGGTTTGGGGGTAACTATTTCGCGATGGCCGATGCATGCCAACGAAGCCTCGATAGCCTCTCACTCACCACCTACTACCCGTCCCGGGTGCTACATAAATCCTTTTCGATGCTGGACGATCACTAAAACCCGGGTGTCGTCGCACCGAGGCCGCATCATTGTATGGGCACAAGGTTGGGTCGTCGACCGTGTTGTTCTTCAAGTAGGGGCTCTTGGGTCGGGTCATCGTGAGGTCGCAATTCTTGGAGCGGTGCTCGATCTCGCGCAGTAACCCCCACACAATGCCCTCGGGATTGCGATCGGAGTCGAGGTACGCACCGAAGACGGCGCGCGCGTTCCGACGCGTCGTCTCGAGCGCTTCCGCTCCTTCCGAGTGCCACCGGAGCAACCAGTTCTTCGTCTCTTCCATGCATGCCTCGCGGTTCTTGCCGCGCACGATCGGCCCCAGCCAGAGCGACGTCGCTCGCCAGTCGATGGAAAGCGGGAATGGCAGCGAGGTGGTGAAGCTGTGGCGATCGGAGGTCATCCGGTAATACGAGCGCACAAGCACGGGGACGCAGCCGGCAGACATGACGTCGAAGAGCCGCCGCGAGGAGGGCACATCACCCGAGGGCACCATGCACATCGATGCCGCCCGGTAGCTCCGCGCCGTACGTGCGTATGAGTCCCGGCTGTATGCCGACCGGTTGGACCCGCGTGTCATCTCGCCTGCCCGCGTGTCAACGGGCACGCTCCCGTTCAGGCGGACTCGCTCGAGCAGCAGCAGCATGGCGTCACGCAGCCCGTGGTCGTACCGCCCCAGACCGCCGTGGAACATCAGGCCGGAGCGAGCGCTGAGCAACGCGCGGCCATCGCCGATGCCATCGCCCAAGATGAAGGTTTGGCGCGGCGCCTGTCGTTTGGTTTGTCCGCCGTCATCGTACGCGAGGGAGTGCGGATAAAAGGGGATTGTCACGCCACGGCGGTAGGCATGGGCGAAAGACTGCGGCAGCTTGCCGAAATCACGTGCGAAGAAGGGATCACACGAGGCGACTATCAGGTTGCCACGCCCGAGGGTATTCATGAGCGGCACGCCCAGTTCATTGGCGGAGCACGAGCAATGCAGCAGCAGAAAGGGCCTCTCGCGTTCGACAAAGAGCGTCAGCTTCGCCAGCTCCGCTGCGAGCACGCCCATTCGCCGTCCATGTGCCTCCTCTCCGCCGCTCACGAGGGCCAGCACGTAAGAAGCAAATGGCAGCGCGCCAATGACGTGCAGCTCGGCCGCGTTTGCATCGAATGTGCGAAGTGGATGTCGCTCGAGGGCCGCCATGATTGGGATGTCCGACAGGTACTGCGCCTCACCAACGGGCAGCGCCACGTCCATACGCTGTCCCGCTGTCCGAGCGTGAAGTGCGGAGAGCACGTCGCTGAAATTGAAGGCACCGTGGCCATGGATGAAATAGCGCAGACTCGGCAGGGGCGGATTCAACAGCGGTGCGGCGCCATCGGAGCACAAGGCGTCTGTGCAGCGCACGTTGCAGCGCGTCTGCATGATGATGCAGGCGGGACGATGATGCAGGCGGGACGATCTCACACGGACGCCATACGACGCATGAAGTTAGGAAAACACATCTTGGACGTTCAGAACAATCGAGATTGCATGCGTGTTATAAATCACACCGAAACGAATGCGCGTAGTAGGGCGAGAGGCCCTTCGCGAGCTTGAAGCATGCGTGAACGTGAACACGACAGACGCGACAACCGGTGCTACGGCACTGTTACTGCCCGCTCTCATGCGTGTGTTTGACCAATCGCGGCCCATGTCGCGGCCTTATCGCGGCCCACATACGATAGGATGAGGGTGTTTGGTTCCTGGATTCGCCCACCATTGACTAGTATTTCTAGTAGAGCTCACACTTCTGACTCGACTTGATTTCGAATTCAGTGCCAAAGCAAACGTGTGCAAACACACAGACCGGAAGAGTTCTCACGCTCTCACGCCCAGTGAAAGTCCTTCTTGACCTGCGTGTACAGCCCATTGAGCGCCTTGATGGCCTCCTCGGCGCGCGGGTGCTTGCACTTGTCGGGATGGATCATGAGGCACACCCTGGACCAGGGCACCTTGAAGGCGTTGGACTCGGGGCTCGTGGCGGAGGGCAGCCCAAGCATGTCCGCAAGCCGCGTGCTCGCGGGCGCGTGCACCTGCGTGCGGTACGCAATCTGCAGGATGCGCTCGATCGCCTGCTCGGGCGTGAGGCTCGTCGTGGGCCCAGCAGGCGGCGGTGCGGCGGCGGGCCGAGCGGACGCGCCCGCGGGCCGAGTGGAGGCGGACGCGTCGCCGCCCCCGACGCCGCCTCCGACGCCGCCTCCGAAGCCGCCTCCAGAGCCGCCAGCACCCCAGTTGCGACGCGGCGGTGGCGGTGGCGGCGGCGGCTGCCGAGGCGGGGGCGGTGGCGCTTGGCGCTGCGGCGGCGGCGGCGGGCGCCGGGGCGGCGGCGGCTCGCGCGGCGGCTCGGGATCCTCGGCAGCGCTCACGTCGCCTGGCACGTCTGCCCATTGGCACGGCTCCGCATCCGCACCGGTTGCGCTAGGCCCGCCAGGCGCGCCGTTCCCACCGCCGCCGCCGGCCCCGGCAGACCCACCGCCTCCCCATCCACCGCCTCCCCCTCCACCGCCTCCCCCTCCTACGCCGCCTGCTGCTTCGGCCGCATCAGCCGACACGCCTGCATCCGAATCGGCCGCCGCGTCGGCCCACATCCCGTCGTCGACCGCTGCCCGGCGCAGCGCGCACAGCTGCTTCGCATAGTCCGCCACATTCTTGCGCAGCCTCTCGAGCAGCAGCTCGTCCGCGGTGGGTAGCGGCGCCGGCGGCGCGACGCCCGAGGCGGCGGCGCTGTGCTGGGCGCGCGCGAGGGTCGCCTGGTACAGGACGACCTGAACGCGCCGCTCTGGCTCAGGCAGGCGCGCATGCCCCATGAAGCGAACGGCACGCCCCACGCGCTGCAAAAAGTCGACCGCGTTCGGCGGCACGTCGACGAGGAGTAGCCTGCGTACACCGAGGAAGGAGACGCCCTCGCCGCACTCCTTGGCGTCGGCCACCATCACGCGCGCGGCGCTGTCGGGCCGATTGAACTCGCACAGCGCGCACGGGCAGCGCGAGGCGAGGGCGAGGCCCTCATCGTGCGCGAGCCCGAGCAGCGGCGCGAGCGCCTCATCGTTGCGCTCTGTAAAGGTGCGAGCTGCGGGGAATCCTCGCACTCTCGAGGGGCCGAGGGCCGTCGCGAGCATACGCAAGAGCAGCGTGTACCCATGCAGCCGGTGCACCACGACGAGGGTCTTGAGGCCATGCGGCCCATGCTGCACGTCGTGCACCACGGCCTGCAGCTTACTTGCGTACCCGAGAGCCCTTCGCCGCTGGGCCGCCGAACGAACCGGCACCTCCCCAAATGAGCGCCTGAGCAGGTTGCCACTCTGCCCTAGCACATAGGAGGACGTACGAGCCTGGCCCGCGAATGCGGCGCTCTGGCCGAGGGAGCAAAGCTTGGAGAGCCGCTGCAGCTCGGCCACAGGGAGCGACTCGACGTGGCGGCGGCTGATCACCTCAGCCGCAGCCGCGGGGAACCGCGCATGCACCGCCTCGCGCACATTGTGCTCGTATTCGGCCTTGTGCCCGCCCACCTTCTTCCACCTTGAGTACCCGTATCGGAAAGGATCGTCGTCAGGCCCGCCCTCGTGCGCAAAGTTGCGAAGGCGCACGCGGCGCACCATCGTCTCGGGCACGCACGCCGGCACGCCCGCCGGGATGAGGGCCGGGAAGACTGCCTTGGGCGTGTCGTTGTAGAATGAGAGGAATCCCTCGTCATTCAAGTCGGCCCAGCGCAGGCCTTTGATGATGTTCTTGAGGTCGGCAGCTTGCGTGGGCTCGTCGCACAGCGGCGTGCCCGTGAAGCCGAGTACGACCGAGTTCTCTGCCGCCTTGAGAAGCGTGCGCAGATTGAGAAGCATCTGCATACGCAGCGGGCTGCGCAGGATCTCGTCGGAGGGACGAACCAAGTTGTGCACCTCGTCCATCAGGATGACCTTGTTCGAGAACGGGTTGCCCTGCGCGTTGCGGAACTCCGGGTACCCGCCGTTCCGTGGCAGCGGCTTGCCGTACTTCGTCCGGCCTGCATAGCCGTCCGGGCACTTGAAGACCGCGCTCGGGTTGTCGCCGAGGGCCGAGCGGCCGCCAGCCATCGTGTACGAAAAGGCACGTAGCGGCGCCGACGGCAGGTCCGGGTGGCGCAGGAACTCGTCGCGCACCTGATGAGGCAGGCAATCAGAGGTCATCAGAGGTCATCAAGGTGGATGGTCCGGGTGGCGCAGGAACTCGTCGCGCACCTGGCCGTTACGCAGGATGCCGAGCAGCTCGAGGCCGCGCCGCGCATCGCCGTGCGTGCTATGCACGTGGCCCTTTGGCTGCGGCAGCTGGGCGCGACCGCTCTCGACCATGTCGAGGTACGCGGCGTACCTATTCGGGAACGCCGGGTTACGCACCTCGCGGTAAAAGTTCTTACACACGGCCGTCGTCGGGAAGATGAGCAGCTTCGGCCGCTTGTCCTTGAAGTACGCATTGGCCACCTGGAGCATTGTCGCCGTCTTGCCGCTCCCCGTTCGGTGGACGATGAGCATGCGCGGGCAGCTACCGAGGACCTCGGGCCGGCACAGGTACGCTACCGTCTCCTGGTAAGGCTGGAGCCTCGGCTTGGGCAGCTTATGCGGCACCCAGCGCGCCGGCTGTAGCTCCTGCGGCGGCAGCACGCGTTCGTTGCTCGGCACGCCGTCCCGGCGCATGCGTGCGCGCGCAAAGGCGTTGAAGCCCTCATGCCCCGGGGACACGTACCCCGGCTCGTCGGCCCAGCTCGGAGGCTGCGTCGAGCGCCGCGCGCGCAGCTCCTCCTCATCCGCCGCGCCCGCCGCCCCAGGCCCAGCTGCCGCCGCCGCCGCACTGGCTGCTTCGCCACTCTCCGCATCCACAGAAACCAGCTGCTGCTGCTGCTGCATTTGTTTCTTGAGCGCCTCGAAAGTGGCGTCCCCGAAGGCATCCTCGGCCTCGTCCTCCTCGCCTTCGCTCTTCTCGTCCTCGCTCCCGGCCACGCGCTCTTCGCCCACGTCGGCAGCCGTGACCTCCTCAGGATGCTCCATGGCAGCGCCCGCTGCAAAGCTCGCCGCGCGCTCACGCAGCGCAGCTTCGTCCGCCTCCTCATCCGCCTGCTCGCCTGCCGCCGCGGTCGCCCGCGCCCGCATGGCCGCCGCCTCCTCGTCCTCGTCCTCCTCCTCCTCGTCGTCGCACGTATTGTGCGCCGGGTCGAGGTTCATCGAGCACTCCCAATCCTCATCCTCGGCGGGCACCGGAGCGCCCGGCGCAAGCCTGCGCCACTTTTCGCACTTGCAGCACAGCGCCCACTCCTGCTCAAAAAAGAACGGCTCCGGGGGCGGCGGCGGCGGCGGCTGCGGCGGCGATGCGCTAGGAGGCGGAGGGGTAGCCGAGCAGCACTGCACCGCGCAGCGGAAGCAGACGTCGAAATCACACGGCGCGCAGCTGAAGTGGCGCGAGCCCGAAGCCACAATGAAGCGGCAGCACGTCCCGTCGCACTTGAGCGCCTTGTCCCGCGACGCGCTCACTTGGAGCCGATGGCCGTTGGGGCAGTACCGCGGCGCTGCCTGCGCCGTCGCCTCCTCCTCTGCCGCCAGTGCGTCGGCCACCTTCTTGGCTTCCGCCTCCACCTTCTTCGCTTCCGCGGCGGCCATCTTGGCGGCCGCCTTCTCTGTCGCCCGTTCCGCCGCCTCGCGCGCAGCGGCCGCCAACGCGGCGGCCGTTTCCGCCGCCGTCCTCGCCTCGGCTGCGGCGCGCGCTTTCTCGAGCGCGACCGCCGCCGCCGAGGCGCCGAGCCGCGAGCTCGACGTCTCCGCCTCCTTTGCAGCCGCCGCTTGCCTGGCCGTCTTCCTCTCCGCCTTCCTCTCCGCCTTGCGCTCGGCCTTGCGCTGAGCCTTACGCTCCGCCTTGGCCGCCGTCTTGGCTTCTTCTGTCGAGGGCGTCGCCGCCACAGCGGCCGCGGCCGCCGGCGGCGGCGCGAACGCGGCCGCTGGCGGCTCAATCGTCTCGCGGCGACGGCTGGCGTGCGGGATCGCTGTGGCTGCCTCGACGGCCGCCGCCTTTCGCTTGCGAGGCCCGCCATCGAGCGCCGTCTCGGGCACTTGCGCCTCGGAGGGACGCAGTGCACTCGGCGGCACCTGCTTACGCAGCTCGCCATCGTCGAACTGCACGTCCACGCCCTGCGCGCTCACGCCAACCACGGTGCCGTGCCACCATCCCTCGACCTGCTTCTTGGTTGCCTCGTCGATGAGCTTGCCGCGGTGCTTGACCCGCTGGTCGAGCTCGAAGCGCCCAGGCTCGATTGAGCTCGATCGGCTCTCGCGCCGGCTGCGACGCGGCGACGAGCCAGCTGCAGGAGCCGGCTTCGGCGCTGGTGGCGCTGGTGGCGCTGGTGGCGCCACAGGCTCAGGCTCCACCGCCTCAGGCGCCACCGCCCCAGGCGCCACCGCCTCAGGCTCCACCGCCACAGGCGCCACCGCCCCAGGCGCCACCGCCCCAGGTGCCTCCACCTCAGGCTCCACCGCCCCAGGTGCCACCGCCTCAGGTGCCTCCACCTCAGGTGCCACCACCTCAGGTGCCACCACCTCAGGTGCCACAAGCTCAGGTGCCTCTGGATCAGGTTCAGCAGGAGACAGCGGCGGCGGTGGCGGCGGCTCATGATCCGCATGTGGCTCACTGGCTGCATCCGCCACCGGCGACGGTGGCTCGGACTCCACTTCCATATGTGCGCCTCCTTCTGCCGGCGCCGCCTCGTTCGAGCCTGCCTCATGGAATTTCTCATGGGCTGCCTCGTCGGCCGCCTCCATCTCCGCCACCTCCATCCCATCCTCCCCTGCTTCCTTCTGCGCTTCCTCCACCTCGGCCATCTCCGCGGCCGCCGCCACGTCCTCCGCCTCGTCCTCCGTCTCGCCGTACTCAGGCATGGGAGCCTCATGTGCATCCGCCTCGTCAGCCATCAAGGCATCCTCATACGACTCGGCCGCTGCTTCATCAGCCGCTGCAGCAGCTTCGGCTGCTGCAGCCTCGGCAGCAGCGTCGGCAGCCTGCGAGGCCGCCGCCGCCTCGGCCGCCGCCGCCTCGGCCGCCGCCGCCTCGGCCGCCGCCGCCTCGGCCGCCGCCGCCTCGGCCGCCGCCGCCTCGGCCGCCGCCGCCTCGGCCGCCGCCCCATCTTCCGCCGCCCCATCTTCCGCCGCCACCTCCGCAACCGCCGCCTCCGCAACCGCAACCGCCTCCGCAACCGCCGCCTCCGCAACCGCCACCTCCGCAGCTGCTTGCGCCTCGTCCACCTCCATGGGCGCAGCCGAGGCTGCCGCCGCCTCAGCTGACTGCCGCGACGATCGCGCCTGCTGCGGCAGCGCCTGCGGCGGCGGCAGTTGGTGTGGCTGATGCGGCTGCGGTGGCGGCGCGTAGTCCGGCGGCGCGTCTGAGCGCACACAAATGTAGGCAAACTCGCGCTTCGAGCCGCGTGAGCCGAAAATGACGAGGGCACCCTCAGTGAGCACTGCGCTCTTGCTCTCGCGCAGGTTGCGCTCGCCCACCTTGGTCTGGTTGACAGAGAAGTTATCGAGGATAAACTCGTTGCTCTGCAGCCGGATGCGCGCATGCCGGCGGCTGATGAAGTTGTACAGATCGGGATCCGTCGTGTCGAGCTGACAATCCATCTGCTCGGCGCGGCCGATGGTGAGGCCGTCGTAGAGGTGGACTACGTGTGGGCGGCAGCGTGCGAACTGAGGGCGCCACTCAAGAGACGTGGTTGTGAGCCGGAGCTCCATGCTTGGCCGGCACACGTAAGCGTATTCCGACTCCGATCCGTTGGCGCCGAAGATCACTGGGCACCCCTCCGTGAGTCGTTGCGACTTGTTCGCCTTGAGCATCTTGTCACCGACGCGCGTGCGGCCCAACTCACTGAGATGGTGAAGCCAGAGAGCGCCATTGTCATCCAAGGCCACCCGCGCGTGCAGGCGGCCGATCAGGCCGGGAAGGGAGGACAGATCGCCGAGTCGCACATCCGCATAATTCTTCTCCTCGCAAAACTTGCACCCTGGCGTACACGAGCAGGGGCCTTCATCTCCGGGCTTCGGAATCGGCTTCGGGTGGCGACCGATGGTCAGCCCGTCACGAAGCCTAATGACTGCTGGCCGGTCCGGACGCGGCGGGCCGACCGCGAGGCGCAGCTCCATCTTCGGCCGGCGCTCGTGAAAAATAAGTGACCGCGGAAATTCCGCTCGTAGTTCATGTTCACGTGAACTAGCCATCTCGGCAAGACGCAGGTCCCGTGGAGACACAGCGTGGAGGGCGCAGACGACACCGACGTGTGGGACGACGCTCTCGAAAAAAAGCTGAGCCTCGTCGCTCTGTCATCTTGGGTGAGAGGAAGCAAGCGACTGCGATGGAACCGAGCAACGTAGCTGCCAACGCATACGGCGAGTGCACCAGTGCTGCTCGCACACGAGCTGTCCGTGCCTGTGGCTTCCAAACCACACTAGAAGGAACAGCCACCACGCATGCCAAACGAGAAAGCTCAGTCCGATCATCAGCAGGCTACAAATCACGGCGACCTCGGGCGTCACCGCTGAAAAGCCGGGCCTCATCGCGGCCTTGAGGTTGCCACGGCCCTTCGTTGTCCTTCCGGCCCGCGGTCACACGACTCAAGTGCAGCCACAAGATCATCGTGATCCCGCCCACGAAATTGATCCAGAACCGGCCGCTCCACACCGCGAGCCTCGCACTGCGCAGGTACCTCGCGATCTGAGGAAAGTCTCGCAGCATCGTCTTCCACACGAAGTGCAGACAGGGGACGCGGCCCAGAGCGTTCATGGTACCCGCCCAGCGACGCAGCCAAAAATCGCTGCACGGGGGCGCAGGCCCCGCCTCGCAGCTTAGCCCATCCACCGGCTCCCAACGGCTCCCACCATCGTCGCCCGGGCCATCGTGCTGCGGCAAGAAGACCTTCCATGGGCCCTCGACGTCCTCGGGCAGCAGCTCGTCGGACTGCGCGATCACGGCGGCGAGCTGCTGGCCCAGGTGCGCCGAGTAGCCCAAGTGCCAGAAGCCACTTGTCCACCACATGCGCACGTGCGGCGCGCCCTTCTTGACGTACGTGTAGCGGCCGTGCACGCGCCCGCCTAGCTCGTGCTCATCACAGCGCGTGTACTCGCCCACAAAGACACCCAGCATCATCCCCTCGGGCAGCAAAAGGAGCACAAGGTCCAGTCGAGCGCCCAGCGTCATGCGCACCGACGCCGCGGCGCTCGCGAGCCGAGCCTCGTCGTCGGCCCCAAACTGATGGACCTCCTCGGCCACCTGCCGGCCGTGCACGCCGTCGTCGCCCTCGTCTTCCTCGTACTCGTCCTCCTCGCCCTCGTCCTCCTCGACCTCCTCGAGGCCGTACTCCGCCTCCTCTTGCAGCCGCTCCTCCTCCAACCGTCGAGTTTCGTCAGGACCTTCGCCTGACGCGGCGACGTACTCGCCAGGATCCTCGTCATCCTCCCGCGCGATGATGCAGCGCACACGCGGCGCGAGCCACAGCCGGCCGTCGTGCCATAGCTTCCACTCCGACACGATGTGCTCGGGCGCCGCCGCCTCGTCCGCGACGATTAGCCATCCCGTCTGCAGCCCCAAGTACTGCCGCTCGCCCGCGTGCCAGAAGCCGTTGACCGCGTGCCAGAGCATGGGCTGGTGCGGTCCGACTAGCGTGCCGCGGAGCACGTACGCGCACCGGCCCGCGTACAGCAACAGCTCGTTGCCGAGAAGGTCTTCCGCCTCCAGGCGGTCGTACACCCCGAGGTACTCGCAACGCCGCCCGCCTGGCATGCGGCCGCTCAGTCGCACGGACCGTGCGCAGAGCTGACGCACCTGCTCACCCGCCGCATCGTTACCAGCCTCGGCGGCGCTCGCGGCGGCGGCTCTCCCGAGAGCAAGCTGCTCAATCTCCGAGGCGAGTGAGTCGAGAACCTCCTGAGTTGAAGCAGTTCCGGGATCACGACTCTTCCAACCTGGCGGCGCGACGATTTGGGGGTGCGCAGCGAGCCACGCCGCAACCTGCTCACGCATTTCGACCGCCGGGTGCATTTTTGCCAAAGTGTGCCCAGCACCACCGAAGAAGCTGGCCAAGGGCCTGTGCCGCCAAAATCCGACGAGCCCTTCTCTCTCATATACGCACCCATCGGCGACGCAGCGCACGGGATCCTTGAAGAGGGTGTAGGTGATTGGGCAGAGCAATGCGTCGGGCGGCTCCTCGCTTGAGGCTTTATCATCCGCTCCCGCACTCATCGAGTCCCCACGCATGCGTCGGCATGTACATAGTACAGTAGCTAGACGCTGTCCCATTTTTGGATCGTGAGATTTCGTCGAATTCCGCATGTGAGGCGGCGCTGTTTAGACAAATGATCTCGGAACGAAATTCGCGGGAAAAGGGCGCGCCGCCCGCCGCCCGCCCGCTCGCCCGAAATGCTTGGAAGTATGAGCGATGTGCGCGCCGAGCTCGCGCGACTGCGCAACGACTGCCACTACGCCGACCTAATGATGGAGCAGTGCCAGCGGCTGCATGACGAGATCGAACGTCACATCTCCAAGCACGGCTACGACGAGATTGAGATTGATCTGGCGGATGAATACGTTGAGAAGTTCTCAAAGGCTCTGGAAGAGCTGCTGGACATTGAGTTTGAGGATGTTCCGGCACAGCTGAGATTTGCCGATTCTGGCATCTTGACCGAGATCCAGGCGACTCGTCAGAATCTCGATGACGCCATCGTCAAGTGCCAGACGATGCTGAGTCAAATGAGCCGAATTGCCAGCAAGCGCGAGGCAGTCGAGAAAGTATCCTTGTGGCCCAAGGACATGCTTGAGAATCCCGAGGTCATAGCTGAATTCGAACGGCTCATTATGTCCTCGAGAGCTGCCACGTCGGACATCGGGTCGGATGTGACGGAGGACATTGCCAGCGCCAGCAGCAGCAGCAAGCCATCAGCTGGCGAGGTGGCTGCCGGACGCACCGCCGCCGCACGTGACGAGCACGTGCTGCCCACCGGTCCACCGCGCTTCGCGTCACCATTGCATGCCACTCTTGGGCTGGTGAGCTTCGATCAGCCAGGCGCTGACAGTATCGGGAACGATCCTCCGGAGGACATGGACTGAAAGGACACGTGGGACCGTGTGCAGCTGCGGCCCGGGGCCGGGCGCGTCGTGCTCAGTTCAGTTCAGTTCAGTTTCTTCGCGGTCCCCCCACGCTCACTCCACCACCGCGTCGTGCGAGAAGCGCGAAAACCCTAAATAACTGTTCAGCTGTAAAATGCCCCGCCCCGACAATACGCTACCCAGCTCCGTACGATACCCCTCGACGTACTTGTAATAATGCGAGCAGCGCACTACTCGGCGTGTCGTCTGTGGTTCCGGCGCCTAAAACCGTTCCGTCTCCCGGGCACGGCTCGCTGATCTATCTGCGGGTGTGTAGCCGTGCCGGGCTGTAGGGACGGGATGGGGGAGCCCGTACCCCGCTAGGTCCGTGCGGAGGGGGAGGGTGCGCTCGCGCTCGCAATGGGCGTGCAAGGGCGATCCCCTACATCTGAGAATTCCTAGGGGATGGGAGCGTGGAGTAGGAGGGCTGCTCGCCCTTGCATGACCAAGCGAGCGACGCGACCGCGAGCACACCCAACAAGATGTAGAGAGAGGCGCGCTCCGCGACAAAAGCGAGCAGCACGCACAGCGCGAGCGGCGGCATGCAGAAGGCGATGAGCGGGTAGCCATCAGCAATGGGCACACGGTACGGCCGCGGCGCCGTCGGCTCGCTCTTGCGCAGCTTGACGAGGGCAAGGAGGGCGGTGCCGACGGTGGCTCCGTAGAAGAGCATCGAGAACTTGACGAGCGCTGCAAAGGGCAGGGAGAGCATAAAGAGGAGGCCGGTCGAGAGGACCAGAATCGCCGTGACGGGCGCGCCGCTGTGCTCGTCGACGTGCGCGAGGGCGCGCGGCAGCACGCCGATCTCTGCAGCGGAGACGGCGATCCGAGCCACGGCGCACACGCGCATGTTGAGGAGCCCGAACGCAGAAAGTGCACCTCCGAGCGAGATCCATTTGGCGAGCCATGGGCCGACGTGGTCCTCGGCGACGACGGCGAAGGTGCCATCGCTCCATTTGGGCAGGTGCGCCGGATCGTCCAGTGAGACGCCCACGGCCACGGGCACTATGTAGACGAGGCTGACCAGGATGATGGTCGCTCCCATTGCGCGAGGGAAGTCTCGACCCGGGTCAGCCACCTCGGCCGCCAGAGCTCCGACCGAGTCGTAGCCCGACATGTTCCAAAGCAGCACCGAGAAATAGGTGCCCCAGCGATACGGCCCGACGGTGCTCTCGCCGCCGCCCACGCCGCCGAGAGAGCTCCACTCCGCGGGATTGAGGCCGATTAGCCACGCCGAGGGGTCGACGCGCGGCAACCCGTAGATCACGAGCGCGGCAAAGGGCGAGATGACGAGCACGGTGAAGACGGTCGAGACGGAGGCGACGGCGTCGACGCCGGCGACGTTGAGCAGGGTGACGGCGCCGACTAAGCTCGCGCTCAACAAGTAACGGTGGACGCCCTCGAGCTTCAGCATGGGGTGCAGCTCTCGCAGATAGTCGGCAAACATGACAGGATAGAGAGCCAAGTCGAAGAAGTTCGCGACAAGGCGTATGATGGCATTACTGTGCGCCACCCGGCGACCAAAGGCACGATCCACCCAGACGATTGGCCCGCCCATGTCGGGCATCATCGTCCCAAGCTCAGCCGTCATGAGCGCAATTGGAAGAGACCAGACCCAGGGGACCAGGAACAGTCCGACTGTGAGGCGCAAGTCACACGCGTCTCATGAGCAGTTGAGGTCTCGGAGCAGGGATGGGTCATGAGAAACAGCAGAGAGCGCACGCAGTGTATATGCTGGGCCTGCCGCGCCAACAGCGTCCTCGATGCCATAGTCGCCGCCGCACACGGCGAAAAAGGTGAGACCGACAAGACCAACGGCATTGATCTTCTTCGCCGGCGCTGGCGATGGACTCGGCGATGCGCGTCCGCTGTGACCATCCCTGAGGGGCACCTCCTCAACCATCCCTGAATGCCGCCACCTGCCGCGCCACCGCACGAAAAGCAGGTCGCCTAGTAGATGCTTCTTGAGAACAAAAAGGTCAGCTCAGTAATCGACAATTACCGAGAGCGGTACCCAGCCCACTTTCCTGCGAAAAGGTCAGCTCCGAACGATTCGCGACGCCCGGGCACCTCCATATCTCCATGCACATCTCATCTCATCTCTGACTCACCATGACGTCTCCACAGCTCTGACAGCGATTACCAAGGAGTTAAAACTCCTTGCGAGTACGCGACACGGCCCAGTAGTGACGACATATCGCGCATGTGGGCCACGCACGCGCAGTCTGCCAGGCCACCCTTCGCACACGATGAACGCCCTTCCAGCTCGCCGCAGTGAGCTCCGCTTGAATGCGTCTCGCTCCTGACAGCATGTGCTGGCGGCAAGGCCCGCCTCTCAGGCGCCTTTCCACTTGACGTATTCGGGATCGAGCATGTGGTCGTCGTCGTCTTCCTCGTCGTCCTCCTCGTCCTCGTCCTCCTCCTCGTCATCCTCCTCCGCCTTGGCCTCCTCCTCGTCAGCAGCGACGAGGCTATCCAGCGTCGCATCGACCGCTTTGGCGAGAGCGCCGCCCTCCTCTGCACCCTCGACAAGCGCGGCAGCCTCCTCCTCCGTAAAGAAGCGCTTGAACTCGAAAAAGTGCTCTGGGCGCATGGTTTCGTCCTCTTCGTCGTCGTCGTCGTCGTCGTCCTCGCCCTCGCCCTCGCCCTCGCCCTCGCCCTCCGCCTCGTCCTCGTCCTCGTCCGCAATAGGGTCGTCCTCGAGATCGTCGTCCTCCTCGTCGATGTAGAACGGCGGATCCTCGCTCTCGATTTCATGCTTGTAGATGAGCGCCACCCTGATCATCGGCAGGCGCGCCTCCGCTGGCAGCTGCTCGAGCAGCGCACGGCCGTGCTCGCTGAAGTTCTCGATCGTGACCATCGAGAGTTCCTCCTCGGCGAAGTACGTCACCGTATCGCACACCGTCATGAGTACCTTGCAAACCTCCATGAGCACCTCCGCAAAAGCCAGTGGGTCGCACTTGGCCTTCTTGCCCTTCTTGCTCTTGGCAGCAGGTGGCGCCTTCTTCTCCGGCACGGGAGCGCTCTTGGCCTTGCCGCCCTTCTTCTTGGGCGGCTCTGGCTCTGGCTCTGGCTCTGGCTCTGGCTCTGGCTCTGGCTTCGCCTTGCCGCCCTTAACCTTCTTCTTGGGCTCCGGCTCCGGCTCCGGCACCTTCTCTTCCTTGCCCACCTTGGCCTTCTTCGTGGGCTCCGGCTCCGGCTCCGGCACCTTCTCTTCCTTGCCCACCTTGGCCTTCTTCGTGGGCGGCTCGGGCTCCGGCTCAGGCTCCTTGGAGCGTGCCGAACGCCGGGCGGCCGGCTCAGCGACAACGGCGGCTTCCTTTCGCTTGGGCGGCATATGTCGTTCAATCGCCGTCGGTGACGTCGAACACGTCGCCGACGCCGCGTCTCGTTTACGCAAGTCAAGTCATGCCAAGGCGATAGGAGAAGTCGAGCCAATTGAGCGCGGCGAGCGCAGTGGCGGCGTACTCTCTTATGCACTATGCCGACAACATCCTCGATTTACAAAAAACCATGTCGTTTTATGTCGCGAAGTAGAAAAAACGAATCAAAGCGGAGCGGAACTGAGTGCCGTGACTGCGCAGAGGCTGCAGTGTGAGCGCTGCTTGCGCGCACCGCACGCGGGACATGACGTCGCACGACGGTCACCCGAGCTGCATCCCGCCGAATCTCGGATCCTCGGGCGCGCTGACTATCGAGTCGTGGGAGTCATGTCGCGGGACGACCCTCTTCCAGGAATTGACCAATAACACTGGCTGCTGCATGGCGACAGGCAAGCCCGGCGTATGCGACCTGTGCTCGCACGTCTTTACGTGCGCAAAGCCCAACACAAGTCCCTTCGCGTGGGGCATCGTGGTCGCGCTCATCGGCGACATCTTGATCTCGTTTGGCCTGGCGCTCCAAAAGGTGGCGCACAATAAGGTTGAGCAGCGGAAGGGCAGGACTCTGCTGTCAGAGAACGGGCAAACTTCGGACGGGCTGCCGGTGAAAAAGGAGCCCACGCACACGAGTGATCCGGTGTGGTGGCTCGGCGTCGCGATCCAGATCGTCTCCGAGGTGGGCAACTTTGCGGCCTACGGCGATCCGAGCACGCCTGCGGCGGTCGTCGCCTCGCTCGGCTGCATCTCGGTGATCGCCAACTGGGCCATCTCAGCCTTCTGGCTCAAGGAGGGCCTTCGCTTGCGCGACGTCTTCGGCGTCGCCCTCGTGGTCCTCGGCGTCGTCCTCATCATCGTCTTCGTGCCAAAAGATCCCGTGGGCGGCACGCTGAATCTGCTCCCGTGCCCGATCGTCTTCGTGTTGGGAAACGTGTCGGAGCATACGTGCGAGTATCCGGCGTCGTGGCCCATCGGCGACACCTTCAGCTCGCCGCACGCGACCGGCGTCGCTGTATGCGAGAGGCGCGGGCTGCTCGCCGTCGGCTCCATCTACTTTTATTTCGTACAGCCCATCTGGCTCGTCTTCATGTGCCTCAGTCTCGCGCTGCTGGCATGGCTGCTCGTCTACACGCGCCGTTACAAGCCCAAGAATTTCCTGCCGTACATCGGGATCGCGGACATCATGGGCGGCTACACAGTGTGCTCCGCCGTCTGCGTCTCCTCCTTCTTTTTCGAACGCATCATCGCGAAACAGAACATTTACGTGGGGGCCGAGCCCGCCCTGTGGGTGGCCATCATCGTGCTCGCGGCCACATGTGTGCTGCAGCTGCAGTTCATCAACAGCGCGCTCGCTCTGAACGACGCGGGCGTGGTGATCCCAACGCACTACGTCCTCTTTACGATCGTCTCCATCATTTGCCCCTCGGTACTCTACCAACAACTGACTCTCGACCCCGAGTTGTTGCCCATGTCGCCGATGCTCATGCTCTTCATGTTCCTCTTTGGAGTCGCGGCATGCTTTGGCGGCGTGTGGCTCATCGTAGCTGGCAAGAAGCCACAAGTGGCCGCAAAGCCAGGGGGCACCACCGAGCACGGTGGCGCCCTCGCGGGTGTCGAGCTCGAGAGCGTGGGGGAGGGGGATTCGGTGGTTACGGATTCGGAGTCCGCCAACGGCTCCCCTAACGGCTCTCCGAAGCGTAAGCCGCTGCCGCAGGAGCAAACGCCGCAGACGCCGCCGCCGCAGATACCAGCTGAGCCGGGAGGTTCCCGCAGCAGGCGAGCTGCAGGTGAGATGAACGGCGGCGGCGACACCATCAGCGATGCTATCTGACTCGCACTCCTATTTCTCCGCAGCACTCTCGGGAGAAGGCAGCAGGGCAGCAGTGCTCGCTGGGCTGCCGGTGGCGTTGGCCGGTGCGATTTGTGTGACCCGAAAGTTCAGATGCGCTACAGATGTAACGACGCCGCCGCCTCCGGCGCGGCGGCGTCACTCTCCCGCGGGCGAAGCGTCAGCGAGTTTATGCCAGATCCGAAGCCCGCGCGGGTTCGGATCGTCGTGTGTGCTGTGTCGAAGCATCGGACCGCCGCCCAGGAGCCTCGCGCGAGGCGGCCGGATCCGCATCCGATCCGCTCGGCTCCAGAAGGCTCGACACGTGTGCCTGTTCGCATGTCTCGAGTTCCGAGTTCCCAACTCAGCCGGTTGTCGAACGGGGTCTCGAATTGATTACATATGTATTCCATGCTCTACCCGTGCGAGTCCGGTCCACACTACATAGGCTCATACGATATTCCGTTCGCTTCGACCGTCCGCGGTCCGGTTTCGGCTGCTGGGGCCTGCGCGCCCCGCGGCTACCACGCATCGAGCGTATCGTCTCGGCCGCCATTCGCTCGGCGTCGGGCTCGGGGTCCCGGCGGCTCCCACCGCCGGCGCCGCCCCGCCCGTCGCGCGTCGGGCGCGGGCCCGCGGGCACCTCCAGAGCCGCGGGGGGTCGCTTGTTCGTGCGGGGGCGCGGGCGAGTCCGGACGACCTTAGGCGGCTCAGGGCACCGCCGGCGGGGTCCGGGACCCGGCGCGGCGGCGCGGCGGGGGCCGCGCATCGCAATTCGCACGTGCCGGCTGCCGCGATCCGGGCCGCCCGGCCCGCGGCCCCGGCCGCCATCCATGCCGCCATGGCCATCCCATCCCTAGAGCCGAGCACCAAAAATGGACGCGTGCCCTTCACTCAAGTGGTGTTCTACGGTACTTATTCTCCATGGGGATGAGACTCTAAATTGGGTCCGGTTCGTGACCCGGGTCCCGGCGCGCGCCCTGTGCGGCTGGCCCGGCTGACTGCCACGCCCCAGCGCAGGGCGGGAACACGCGCGCTCGGCCGCCACCTCGCCGAAGCACACATGCGTCACGCGCCGCACAGTGCGGCTAGCTGCCGCCTCTGCGCGATGCCATACGCGCCTGGACATACGCGCCAGCAGGCGCCGGCGGCTGGACCGGCGGCGTCACTGCTGCGCACACGATCCGTCTGAGGGGTTGACGACGATGTCATCAGTGAGGCAATTGCGTTCCACCATGTGCTTCGGGCCCGCTCGTGTCATGATCGAGTACGTGTCGCCCTCGGTCTCGTGTTCCATGACCTTGCCGTACGTCCAAGAGCCGTCCGAGCGCGTCACCTGCACGAGCTGCCCTACGTGGAAGTCACCCGCTGGGTTGCCAAAGCCCTCAGGCGGACCCATTGAGAAGAGTGACTGAGAGGGCGCCCAGTCGGTGCTGCGCGACTTCCCCGAGCTGCTGCCCTTGTACGCCGGGATGTTCATCTCTCGGTATTTGTCTTTTGAGGCGGGCGCAGGCGCGGGCGCGGGCGCGGGCGCCTCCTCTGCCGCGGGCACATCTATCGTTAGCTCCATACCCGGCTCGCAGCCATCAGGCACGCAAATATTGAAGGCTTTGCCGTCGAACTCGACGGTGAACTCATCGCCGGGGTAGCAGCCGTCGGGGACGACGATGGTTACCTGCTGCGCCGCGCTGCCACCGCCACCGCCGTCCTCAGCGGGCGGCAGGTCGATTGAGAGATTTATCTCATCACCTGGACCACAGCCGTCGGGGCACACGACCGTGAGCGTTGTCCCCTCGTATTCTAGGGTGAACTCGTCTCCCGCGTAAATGCCGTCGGGCACGGCCACCGTCACCTCGGTCATCGCGGCCCCCCACACGCGACCACGCAAGAGGAAACACTCGCTGTTCCTGTCACGCCTGCTTCGTTGCCGCGCGCCCTGGAGAAGTCTTCAGTACTCGTTCGTCAGTTTCGTCGCCCAAGTCCTCGCTCTCTCGGGCTGCTCAATGGATGCTATTTGCTAATCTGACTCACACAGGTCACGTGCCTCTCCCACGAGCCACGTCCCAGCGCACAGGGTGATCCCTGCATGGATCCCTGCCGCCGTGATGGCAAAATGTTCTATTTCCAGACCCCACCGCGACCGAGTGCCCACCGATCCTCGACATCGTCAGTAATGTAGGCCTTGCGCTGGACGAAGACGGGCGGAACGACCATCTCGGAACATTGCATCTTTGGAGAGAGGCTCTGGCGGCAGCCTTCGTCATCATCCTCGTCAAGTCTCTCGAGAAAGCCCGCGCGCCCACAGCACACGAGCCGCCTGCCAAGGCGCGAGAGGCAGCCTGCGCTCTCACGCACGCGATACGGTCGCGTCCCCGGCGTGCCACCCGTCGCGCGCGCTGCGTCCCTCCTCGGGGTAGCGACGGAGGACGCGCCTTCCTGGGCGCCTTCCTTGGTGGGAAAGGAGGAGGACACTTCATCTTCCTCCTCCTCATCAAAACCCGACCCAGGGCCCGAATCAGCCACCTCGGCCGGCGCGACCAAGATCGTCGGAGGCAGCTCCTCCTCCTGCTGGCGCGGCTCGTCGGGCACGGGCGGCCAAAGGCACGCGTCACCCCCAATCGCACCCGCCTCCGAGGAAGGAAAGGCGTGCTCGATACGGCGCTCCGCCGATGGATATGTCTTACCGTCGACCGTGAAATGGCGCACCGCCGTCGAGCAGTCGCCGCTGCTGCCACCATTCGACACGCCGTGACCATCAGTGCTGCTGCTGCTGCTGCTGCTCGCCCGTACGAGTGGCAGGTCGTCCGGCGCGTCCGCTGGCGGCGGCGCGGGCGATGGCGTGTCAGATGCGCGCGGCGTGTTCGTTGGCGTGTTGCACGGAGTATGGGGCGCGTTCGGAGGCCTGTCCGCCGGGCATGGCGGCGGTACCAAGCACTTGTCGCGCGCAAAGGCGAAGGCGTCCTCCTCCTTGGTGAAGACAGCGTGCGGCTGGCTGGGCTTACCCATGGCGAGGATCATGCTCACCGCGGAGCGCGTCATCATCGCTGAGAGGACGATCGCGAAGCCGTGCGACAGCTTCCGTAACTTGTCAGATCTCGTCTGATTCCATTCGGAGATCTGCTTGAGGTGCGCGCGCGAGGGTAGATTTGCACACCGCACGTCGAAGAACGACGTGAAAGGCTCCCCGTGCAAGAGCGCCGCGTCCACCGCCGCGAGCATGCGATCGATGCTCGATGCGTCGATCGCCTTCCTGACGAACCGCAAGCACAGGCGGGGCAGCGGCAGCGCCGGGTGCTGCTCCAATGAAAGCTGGCCGAAGCCAAACTCGATCGGGCCCACCAGCGTCGCCAGCGCGCGCGGCTGTGGCGCGGCGGGTGCGATCGGCGCGGCCGCTGCCGCGACAGGGAGAGCAGAAGCCTCGCCGATCACTGCTGCTGCTACGGCGGCGCACGCTGCCACGACCGCGGCCGTGGGGGCAGTCGGCAGCTTATCCTCCTCTTCGACCTCGTGTGGCGGCTCCTCCTCCTCCTCAGCCTCCTCTACATCGTACGCACTAGGGCCTTCGCTCATCTCGTCGGGGACGGCCGGCCCCAGCATGCGTGAGTACCCGGGTCGCAGCGCTGGCAGGCTCATGGGACGCCTCGTCGGCCTTGGCTTCCGATGGACGCGCCCGTGCCCCATGGGCAAGGCCACCGCCTCGCTGCGGCCGACCAGCAATGCCGCTGCCTGCACGTCCAGATCGAGCAGCCTCGGCCCCTTGTGCGCCTTTGGCCTGAATTGCTCCACTCGTGCCCGCGCTTTGGGGCTGCCGCTCTGCATGGTGACATCCGTGCGCCTCAGGCCGAGAACGCCCTTCAAGCCGGCTTGGATGGCGGATCTCACTTGCGCTTGCATGTTCGGATCGCTCGTCGTTGGGCCTGCCATTGGTCCGTAGGAAGGAGTTTGCGACGGAGCCCGACAGAGACCGTCCCTGTTCTCGGTCAGGCGCGCGGCGCGCGGCGGCGCGAGGAGCCTTGGGAATACGACGGGATGCCGCCAAAAAGATGCAGAAAGGAAGTCAATTAAATGTCATCAAAAGTCACGGAGGAAATCAGATGGACCCCGGGCACTGCTCCCGCCCCCGTCCCCTCTCGCCCGGCCCAGTTTGTGGGCACTTCCCTGTTGTGTCTTAACGTGAACGTGAACCCTGATGGATCCCCTGATGTGGGAATTCCCGAACGTGCTTTCTCAATGCCGACACGAATGCTCGATTCGTCGGCCGACGACGTATCGATTACGGACGAGTCCGAGAAACTCTCCTCCAAAGGCAAGGCCGCTGCCATGCTATCGAAGACGCTCAAGGAGTGCGTGGTCATCGGACGCCGCGCGCGCTTCTCGTGGCGCCGAATGCGTGCGGGCGTCCTTGTCTTCAAAGAGTCGCGCGAGATGGGCGGCGGCCAGCGCGTATTCGCCATCGGGAAGAAGCTGGGCGAAGGCGGCTACTCGACCATCTGGCTGGTGCACGAGTGGCAGCCAGACGGCAGCGAGCGCCAGTATGCGGTCAAGCGTGTCCTCGTAAACCGGAGTGACCCGGAGCAGGCGGCGGCGGTGGAGCACGAGGTGACCGTGATGCGCTCGCTGCCGCCGCACCCCAACCTGGTTGAGCTCATCGGCACGTGCAACCGCCCGCAAGTGGGCGGCGCAGGTGGCGCGAGCTCGAGTCAAGAGGAGATGTACTTGCTACTCGAGCTATGCCGCGGTGGCTCTCTTGCCGAGCTCCTGATCGCGCGTGCGGCGGAGGAGGCGCCGCTCGCGTCCTCGTTCGTGGCACGCACCTTCCGCGACATGGCGATGCCCCTCGTGCTCATGCACGCGCAGCCGCGCCCGCTCGCGCACCGCGACGTCAAGCCGGAGAACTACATCCTCTCCGACGCGGACGGGCGCTGGCGCCTGTGCGACTTCGGCTCGACAACGGCGGACACGTTCACGTACGCGAGCGGCACGTCCGCGCACGCGGTGTCGACCGAGGAGGAGCGCATCCATAAGACCTCGACGCCGCAGTACCGCGCCCCAGAGATGTGCGACCTGCGGCGCGGCGAGACTGTCGGCATCGCCGCCGACGTGTGGGCGCTCGGCGTGAGCCTGTACAAACTCCTCTTCTTGCGCGACCTATTCGGCGCCGCAGGCGAAGAGCGCCTAGGGATCCTCAACTTTGACCCGGCCAAGAAGCTCTCGCCGGACGATTGCGCACGGCTGCGAGGCCGGCGCGCCGCCCCTGACGAGGGGTTGGGTGTGCTCTACGACTTGCTGCGTGCCTGCCTCACGCCTTCCGCATCAGCGCGCCCGCCCGCGAGCAGCCTGCTGCAGATGCTCACGAGCAGTGGCGCGCTGAGTGGCCCACGCAGCCCGCCCGGCGACGCCGCCGGCTCCGAGCACGCCCACCTCGCGGGCCGGCTCATCCTCAGCGAGCTGCAGGTGCGCAATCTCTATCCCAAGAGCTCGAGCGGTGGCGTCAAGCCCTATGTGCTCATCACGAGTGGCGGCACGAGACGGCTCACTCCGATCGCGCCCAAAGGAAAAGATGCGAGCTGGTCGCTCACGGTAGTCCTCTCGACCCATCTGCTCCGCCCAGTCGAGCTCACTGTCTGGGCTGCCCACCAGCGGACTGCGCATGACTTTCTCGGCGTGGTCACGCTGCAGCCGCTCTCGCTCATCGGTGGCGCGACGCAGCCCATCACGCTGCCGCAGAAGTGGATGGCGCTCCAGCGCCGCTCCGAGCGCTCGCGCGTCTCGGGCGAAATCTGCTTCGCCCTCGAATGGTCGCCTTACACGCCCCCCCCGGCGCCGCCACAGCCGCCCAGCGCGCCGCCGCCAGGCCCACGGCCGCCGCCGCAGCAGCCAGCAGCTGCGCCGCAGCAGTCGGGCGGCGCCGGCAGCTTCTGGGCGAGTGAGCCCGCTGTGGCAACAGCCGTCGCCGTGCCGCCACCACCCGCGGGTGGTGGCAACTTCGGCGACCTGCTCGGGGGCTTTGGCGCCGAAAGCGGGTTTCGCTCACCCAACGCGCCCCCGCCGTCGATACGTTTCGAGCCTAGCAGCGAGCGCTTCGAGGCGATGAGCACGCAGGCGGCACCATGGGACGCGCCCGGCATGAGCGGCTCGGCCGGCGTGGCGATCCCAGGGGACGCAGGCGCGTTTTGGGCTTCCTTTGATGCGGCACCTGTCTCACCTGTGGGGACCATCCACAGCGCTTCGATCGCACCGCCCTTTCCCGGAGGCGGCCTGGGGCAGGACTTTGGTGGCCAGTTCTTCGCCGATCCATCGCGCGACAGCAGCGCACGGCCGCAATCGGCCCCGGTCGCGCCACCCGCACCACCAGCTGCGGCTGGTCCAGGCGCGTTTTGGGATCTACAATGAGTCCTCGCGAGATTGGGCAGTACTCTGCGTGCTGCGAGACACGTACTGTGACGTGCACAAAGCGTACGACGACAGTGTAGTACTGACGCGGCCTCGCTCAACACAGCTCTCCCGCGCAGCTATCCAACTACGACGAGTACACACTGTATTGACCTACGTTGTCGACGAGCGATGGTAGCATGGTATTTGTGTACGGGCTACGGCGACGCAATGCGCGCTATCGGCTTTTGAGACGCCGTCTCCGAGTGCGCTGGAGCGATTTGTGTACGGTGACGCGGTGAGTCAACATGCGTGAGTGTGGGTGCGTGTCTGGTCCGGTCCATTTTAGGTTGAAACTGACGTTGGGGGACAAGTTTTCACGAATTCTGTGGGAACTTCCGACATTAGTCGGCGCGGGCGTGCGTGCGGTGAGTAGGGGCTTTGAGACTCCTGACTCTATCAAGGATGGATGTGCTTGCAGTCCTCACCGAGCCGGCACGCCTTATCCTAGCACTCTTCTGGTCCCTCCTATCCTGGCCGAGTCGTCAGCTTTCGTGGGTGCGCAGCCAGTACATTCCACCCCCGATCCCAACAAAGCGATTGGCCAATGGGCTGCTGGCCGACGTGCAAATGCCCGCGACTGTGACGGAGGCCATTGAGATTGCCAAGACGCTTGGATTTCCAGCGTGGTTTGCGGTGGGGGCGGCAACGGCCGCCTACCAGGTCGAGGGCGGACTCGACAAGAGCAACTGGGCGGAATGGGAGCGATCGGGCCGGAATGGATCGCACTTTGCCGGTACAGCATGCGATATGTGGAATCGATTCGATGCGGACGTGAAGCGCATGCGCGCTCTCGGGCTTCGCATGTACAGATTCAGTGTCGACTGGTCGCGCCTCGAGCCGAGCGAGGGCTTCTTCGACGACAATGCCTTAGCAGAGTACGTGCGCTGGTGCGTGCTACTGCGTGAGGCCGGTATCGAGCCGATGATCACGCTCCATCATTTCGCGGAGCCCGCTTGGTTCGAAGCCAAAGGCGGTTTCATCCACCGCGCCAATATTGAGTTCTTCACGCGCTTTGCCGAGCGCGCCGTCGCCGCGCTCGCGCCGCACTGCCGCCACTGGTGCACCGTCAACGAGCTCAACGGCGTGGTCATTTGCGGCTACCTCGCTGGGATACACCCTCCGGGCATCAAGGATGACTTGCCGAAGATGCTGCACGCGATCCGGCACCTTATGCTCGCGCACGGCAGGGCAGCCTCCATCATCAGGCGAATCACTGCCGAGCTCCCACTCCGCGGCTTGGCCCCTGCGCCCTCGCCCATCGTCGTGCTTCCGCTGTCACATATCATGTTCATGCCCGCAGGGCTCGGTCTGATCTCGTACCTGCTGCCGGCGCTGCTCAACTACCTGTTCAACTTTGCCTTCCACGAGGCGGCCATCAAGGGCCGCCTCTCACTGATCGTTCATGCTCTCTTCTGGCTCTTCGGCCACCGCGGGCTCCATGCGGACGTGCAGACGCTGCGTGGCTCCGTCGACGTCGTTGGGGTGAACCATTACTATCGGTCAGAGGTTAGTTTTGGGCTCGAGCCGAAGGGGACACCAGGGGAGGCGCCACGGCGCTCGGGCCCGACAGACCTCTTCTTGCGCCTGCCAGGCGGCATGCTGCTGCGCGCCACGCCGGTGGACGGGTTCGAGAAGTCCGACATGAATTGGGATCTCACCCCGAGCTCGATGGAGTGGCTGCTCACCGCGCTCTGGGAGCGCTTCCACATGCCGATGATCGTGACTGAGAGCGGCATCGCGGACGGCGACGAGCCCGATGATCGCCGGACGCGCTACCTCGCAGCAGTCTTGCGCGTCGCTTCGCGTGTGCGCGAGCGTGGCGTCGACCTTCGCGGCTACCTAATTTGGACACTGCTCGACAACTTCGAGTGGGCTGAGGGATTCCGGCCGCGCTTTGGCTTGCTACGCACCAACTTTACGGACCTCGCGCGCCACGAGCGCGTGTCCTCGCCCATGGTCCGTGGCGTGTTCTCAAGGGACGAGCACGGTCGGCCTCTCTGACGTGTCCTCGCCCATGGTCCGTGGCGTGTTCTCAAGGGACGAGCACGGTCGGCCTCTCTGACGAGCAGGCTGTTGGCGTGTCATGCTGTTGGCGTGTCATGCTGCAGGCCAAGCCCAAAACGTGCAACGAAGGCGCTCCCCGCCCGACTCCACGTTCCGCGACACCTTTTTTCCCAAAGCTTAGCCTGCAGCACTCTGTGCATGGTACGGCGGGAAGCATGCTCGATATGGGATGCCATGCACGCGCCGCGGCAGCCATTATGGCTGTATTTATCGTATGCTAGGGGGTATACTGAATACTCGGAAGGGTTGAGGCGTTAGGGATAGGGTTAGGCGAGGGTTTAGGGACCCTAGTACCCGCTAGGGTTCGGCTTTGGGTTACGTCCGGCTTTACTTTCTCGTTTCTGAGAAAGGTAAGTGCTAATAAAAGGTATAAATGTATCGATCGCGGCACATAGGCACACGCGCGTCGGGGTGGCACGTGGACGTGCCTTTGGTTGCCATCATGTGGCGTTCATCGTAGCTTCTTTAGGCGGTGACCGCGCCTTGTTCGCGCGTGTTTCCTTTCGACGTAACTTTACGTAACTTTGAGTATCATCGGAATCTCAATCTGAATGTGTCCTCGGTCCCCCGAAAGCGTCAACCCTTTCTATCTGAATGAGCTACCCACCTACCCTACAGTATTGCTGAAGTGCCCTTCTGGACGCTATAGTGGATAACAAAGCGTGCGGTGGGGGACTTTGAAGGTGGTGCCACGCCATCCACGCTGTCTGTCTTTCCGTGCTTTCCGCTCGATGTGGCTGTGTTTCTTGTCATCATGGTGCTACTGCCTTGACGCCCGACGGCCTGATAGATTAAAAGCAATGGTTTCCTTGTTTGACTTCGATGGCTTCCACCTCCAGGAGGCGCATCTCTTTCGCGAGCAGCGCGCGGCTGCCATTATGCAAATAGAGGAATGTCACGAGGACCATCACGTGCATCACGTTGTGTGAGTTACCCACATAGTCAAAGGTGCCCGGTGGGAAGAGGCGCTCGGGCAGCTTGAACAGCCAGGCAAGCACCGCTACCGCGAAGCTCAGCACCCAGGACAGCACGACAGGCCCAAAATCGGGGTCGAAGAGGAGCACGTGCGTGCAGATGGGCACGGCCAATAGCACGGGAACGAGCATTATCCCTGCCACACGAATTGTGGAGCCGCGGTCAGCGTGGCGCTGCGTATTGTTGGCGTCGGCGTCGGTCTGCGCCACGAATAGGCGCACGCCCAGCACGGAGATGAGCAGTAGCAGAGCCAGCAGTGGGGCCGCGACGTGTGGCGTCTCTCGGAAGAAGACGGCGGCAAGCAGTGCAGAATGCGAGACGGTGGCGAGGAAGGCGAAGGCGTAGTCCAACTGGATGCAGCGGTTGTAGACGTCCAGCGGGAATGACTCGCTAATGTGGAAGATGACACTTGCACAGCCGCAACATACTCCGATGGCTGCATGCACGCGCAGGACAGTGCTGAGCCATGGCATTTGCTCATAGTAGTCGCCGAAGAGGCACGGAAGAAGCAGGAGGCTGCCCGCGAGATGGGACCAAATGTTCACCGTCTCGCTGTGCCCACGAAAGAGAGCCGTTCTCAGGCTGATGTCGTTCTGCGCGCGGTAGCCTTTGAGCAGGTACTTATTGGTTGCACGGTGTTCTGGCATGTCCTTAAATCCGACCAGAGGAAGCCACTGAGGCTTGGCAGGCTGACCCGCGACTTTGATGGCGAGCACCTCCGCGAGATTGAGCTGGCTGGATGCGCGAGATAGCACGGCCTCCGTCGGAAGCGTCTTGCTTGGCGGCGGCATCTCGTCGCCCGCCCGCGGGTCGATGCACCCGCTTCGCCTTCCATGGCCGTCTGCGAGAACGCACGAGATTCTGATCCCGTCCGTAGATAACTTTCCACGTGTAGTATGTATCTGTGCAAGCGCCGGAGGGAGGAGAGAGAGGAGCGTCATGAGGAGCGTGCGTGGCATGTGGATGGGCGTGGGCGTTTCCAACCTTTCCATCCAAGGCACCCGACATGGGCCGCATGCCCACTCGCTAAATTTGAGGCTGCCCACCAGAGGGTACTATCTTTCTATCCAAAAGCCCCCTGCAAGTCTGTCCAGACAGCACGTGCATTCAGGACACCGCGTCCTCGCCGCCTCGCCTCCCCCCAGCTGGCCTCGTGAGGAGTGGCCACAGCTGCCAACGAGGACGTGCCGCTGCGGCTCGGCGGCGCGCACGGCCTTGCAATAGGGCTGAAGGAGCACACGAAGATGTGGCGGATGCCCGAGGTCACCTCTTCGGCTGCATGGAGGATCCCACCTCCATAGAGCAGCGCAGAACCGCGAGGTGGTTTGAGCACACAGTTCGGCAGGGCGACCGGCGAGCCGCAGTCTGGGTGTTCATTTGGGTGCCGCTCACATCCGTCGGTCCAGAAGGAAGTGCCGCCGCCCGTATAGGCATCAGGTGGGCTGAGCGGGATGAGAACCGTGAGGGCCTCGAGGTCTTCGTGAGGGTAGAGCGACCCACCGGCGGTGTACACACTTACGGCAGGTTCGGCGGCCGCAAATCGCATAGGAGTGTCGCGCAGAGCCGCATAACCGAAGAGCGCCTTCTTGGCATTGGGCAGCTCCTGTTCGATGATCTCAAAGACTCTGAGCAGCATGCGCTCGACAATAGCTCTAGCGCTGGCATCCATGCGGCTCACGCGAACCCGGCGTAGAGGCTCATCCTCGTCTTCACCTCGCAGGCAGCTATCGTCCTGGCCTTCTTGAAGCCACGTTTCCGCAGCATGGACAAGCTGGTCACATTCGCCAGGAGTCAGGAAATAGCTATTGCTGACGAGAACGGAGTTGTGCATCAGCGGAACGCACCCTGGACCGACGGCCACAGCCCGAAACGAAGCTGCTTCAAATGTCCAGATGCTGCTGCCATCTTCGAGTTTTTCGAGATGCAGAAGCGCGCAGCACTGCAACTCGACATGATCGTGTGCGGCGGCCATTTCTTCGGATCACAAGAATCACTTTCCAAAAAGAGATACAGAAGTACATAGGGAAATCCCAGTGTATTATGCAACGCAACTGTGCTCTTTCAGTTCTTGCCGCTTGACGAATCTGCCGCTACGGCGCCCTCGCGCGAGACCTGCGCAAAGACGAGCGAGTTGACCGCAGCCGCCGCCGCGCTCAGCATGGCCTCCGATGAAACCTCGGAATTCATGTCCGACTTTGGACAAAAAGTCGACCTCTGCCAGCGCATCCGCGACGTGACGACCAACTACCCTGAAGGGGCGCTTCTCAAAGAGATGGTGCAGAATGCGGATGACGCGGGCGCGCGGGTCTTCCGCGTGATGCTCGACTACCGCTCGCATGGCACGAGCTCACTCGTCGCACCCAAGACAGGCGCCTTCCAGGGACCCTCGCTTAACACGTACAACGACGCGGTCTTCACGGACACCGATTTTGAGAGCATCCAGCACATTGGCGGCTCCAAGAAGACGGAGGCCACCGCACGCACGAAGACGGGCCGTTTTGGCGTTGGGTTCAACTCGAGCTACCACGTCACCGATCTGCCGTGTTTCGTCTCCCGCCGCTACCTTGTGATGCTCGACCCGCACTGCGCGCACTTACCCAACGTAAGCAGCTCCGAGCCGGGCAAGATGATCAACTTTTTGCATCCTGGCATGCGAGAGAAGTACGCGGACCAGCTCGCGCCCTTCAGAGTGTTTGGATGCACGATGGACACCGAGCTCAACGCGACCATCTTCCGGCTCGCGCTTCGCACCGACGAGCAGGCAGCCACTTCGCGCATCTCGAAGCGCGCGTGCTCGCCCGCCGCCGCGCGTGTGCTCGTAGACGAGTTCGCGGCGGCGCTGCCCGAGGTGGCGCTCTTCCTCACGCACATCCACACGCTCGAGGTGTACACGTGGGAGGCGGCCGATGCACAGCCGCGCCTGCTGCGCGGCCTCGTTGTCTCGGATCACGCGACAGGTGCGGCTCCCGACCGGCAGCGGCTACATGCCCTCGTACGCTCGGCGATGCACGACCTGCGCGGCGTCGGCATCGTCGAGGACACGACACGGCTTGCGATGCGGCCCTCGACGCCAGGGGGAGCGGCGGACTCCAGCCTGTGGGTCGTTGCGCAGAGCATGGGCGGCGGAAAGGCACGCGAGATGAGCATCGACAAGGACGTTGCCGATTACGGCCTCCAGCCTGTGCCGTGGGGCGGCGTCTCCGCGCTCATTACGGCGCGCCACGTGGCCGACAATAGCGAAGGTGGGCTCGCCGTGCACGGACGCCCGTATTGCCTGCTGCCCCTGCCAAGCTCGACCGGGCTGCCCGTACATGTCAATGGCTTCTTTGAGCTCTCATCCAACCGCCGCGACATTTGGTATGGCGACGACATGGTCGGTGCGGGCAAGCTGCGATCCGATTGGAACTGTGCACTGATCGAGGACGTCATCGCGCCCTCGTACAAACGGCTGCTGCTCGAGGTCAAGCAGGAGCTGCTCTCGAGCGGCAGGTTCTACGAGCTGTGGCCGCAGCAGCGGCCGGCGGAGCCGTGGGGTCGACTGGTGGACACCTTGTACCGCTCGATACTTGAGCAGCCGCTGCTGCACACGGCGGCGCGCGGCGGCGAGTGGGTGAGCCCGATGCAGGCGGTCTTCTCGGCGCCGACGGCAGAGGGCGATGCGGCGGCGGGCGCGATGCACGGTGCGCTGCTGCGGAGCGGCATGCCGCTGGTGCACGTGCCGGCATCGGTAGTGTCTCTGTTGCAGAGCGCGGCGCGGTCCGCGGGCGTTGCGTTGCAGACGGCGGATGCGCCGACAGTGCGCAAGTGGCTGCTAGGTGCGGAGGCTCGTCAGTCGGGGCTGAGCCGCGAGGAGGGCCTGGCGCTGCTGGCGCACTGCCTGAGCGATATGATCGACGGCTCGGTTGACGTGGGCGTGCTGCACGGCCTGAGGCTGCTGCCACTCGCTAGTGGCTCGTTCGGTGAGCTGCAACTCGCCGACGCGCCCTCGCTCTTGCTTTGCGAAGCTTCCGAGCGTAAGCTGTTTTGCCATCAGCCTGCGCTGCTCGTGGCGGTCGACTTGGACGGTCCTCTCGGCCAGGTGCTCGGGCGCGTAGCCGCCTCGGGACGCACGAATGTCTCTCGCTTCTCCGCGGCGCTTGTGGCGCGTCTGCTGCCCGCGATGCTCCCGTCTGGGTGGCGCGGAGCCGAGGTGGTTGCACTCCGCGCCGTGTCGGCCACGGCGCCTGTTGCCGATGGCACCCTCGGCGCCGCGGTCGAGGAGTGGCCTCCGGCTGATGGCGACGGGGAGCCAACTATGGAGTGGCTGCTGGCGCTCTGGGAGTACCTCGGCCATTCGCATGCTCAGGCGCCGCTCGCGCCCCTCGCTGGCTGGCCCCTGCTGCCTGCCGACGGCGATGTGGCGTATGCAATACCTAAGGGTGGATTGCAAGCCTCTCGCATGCTCGACTTGGAAGGCTGCCCCGCGGAGCTGAGCCGGTGCCTGCGCGGTGCAGGCTGCTTGGCGCTGCACGGGAGCGTGAGCCATGCGCACCCGCAGCTGCGCCAATGCGCACCGACGGTGTCAGCGTGCTCGGTGCTCCGTGCACTTCAGGTTGCGGCCACAAGCGCTGCCGTGGGTAGCTTCGACAGGAGCATCGGCGGCCTCTTCGTATCTGTCGGCCTGTCCGAACGACGCGCACTCCGGGCGATGCTCGCGGAGAGGCGCCATGTCGAGCAGCGAGAACTCTCTGGCGCCGACCATGGCAGATTATTGGGCGTGCTCCGCGAGCTGCCCATCTACGAGGTACATGCATCCTCTCTGCCAATGGCTCATTCGGCCGCCGAAGGCGAGCCTGTGGAACGGTGCGCCGAGGAGAGTGAGGCCACAGGGTTTGGTTGCGTGGCGCTCGATTTGGAGATCCATCGTCTCGCGCCCGAGGGCATCCAGATGTCGCTGCTGGACGAGCGCTTCGTGCGCTGCGTGGTCACAGGCGAGTCGGGCCTCGTGCTCTTCGCGGGCATCCCGCAGATCGGGCGCAGCCGCTTCTACCGCGAGCACGTGTTCCCTCGGCTGGGTGAGCTGCAGGCGAGCGAGCGCGACCGCGCGATGGTGGGTGCTCTGTACGAGCTGCACGCGTTGAGTGCGGAGGACGCGGGGTTTGTGGACGCGTTGCGAGAGCTGGCGTTCGTGCCGGTGGCGCGCGGCGGTCTGCGCCGCGCCAGTGAGCTGTTTCATCCGCGTGTTGGGGAGGCGGCGGAGCTGCTGGATGGCGCGGAGGTCTACCCGAGCGGCTTGTTCGCCGAGGCGGACGCATTGAGCGTGCTCGAGCGACTGGGCATGCGCGCGCTCGTGACGCGGAGCGCGGTGCTGCAGAGCGCGCGCGCCATCGAAACCCTCGCGGCCAATGGCGACGCGTCTGCTGCACGTCGGCGTGCGGGCGTGCTGCTTCGTCACATTGACGTGCACGCGCCGACACTCATCGTCGACGTGAAGCCACCCGCGCCTAAGCCGGGCGCATCTACCGGCAGCGCCATCGGCGGTGCCTCGTGGTTGGGCGGCCTCTTCTCATCGCAGAAGCGCCCGTCCGCTGCCGACGAAGAAGCTACACAGCCCGCCGTCGACACCTCCGCGCACGACATGGGCTGGCAGGCCTTCACGACTGAGCTGCAGATGCTCGCTTGGCTTCCGGTGCACGTCGCTCCTCCCGAGCCCTACTTGCCGTGGGACACGGCGCTGTGCTCGTCGCCTGTGGCGGCCTCGCGTGAGGTGCGCCCGCGTGAGGAGCAGTGGCTCGTGTCCGCGAGCTGCCGGCTGCTCGAGGGGGAGGTGCGCTCCGTCAGCTTGCGTCAGCTTCTCGGCTGGCACACGCCTCCAAACCTCTTTGTGCTTGCATCACAGCTCGGCACCCTCGCACGCACCGCCTCGGCCTCAGACGATGCTGCCGCGTTTAAGCGCACGATGGCCGTGGCCGTGCCGACCCTCTACCAAGCTCTCGAGGCTGCGCTGCAGCCTCCCTCTGGGGGCGGCCGACACGCCGGAGAGGCCAGTGCCGACGACATTGACGCGAGCGCTGCGGTGCTCGGGGCGCTGAGCGAGCAAATGGTCATCTGGTCAGGCGACACCTTCGTCAAGCCTGCCAATACCGCACTGCGCTCACCGCTCAACTTGGCGCCCTATCTGCACACCGTGCCTGCCGGGCTGCACTGCTTCGAGAGCTTGCTGCGCAAGTTGGGCGTGCGGCCTCACATAGAGGCCGGCCAGTATCTGGAGCTGCTCGGCATGCTCGCCTCGAGAGCGAATGAGGCGCCCCTCGAGGCCGAGCCGCTGCAGCTCGTGCTCGCCATCGTGCAGCAGCTCGCCTCGCCACAGCATCAGCCGCTGCCGCCGCAGCAAGTCTACCTGCCAGACCGGTCGGGCATCCTCGTGCCCTCGCACCAGCTCATGTACGACGACGCGCCTTGGCTGGCCGACGGATCCCTGGCGCACGGCGTTGGCGCTGCCTCGGCGGCGCCCCCAGCGCGCTCGTCGCGCAAGGTGCACCCCGACGTAGCGCATGAGGTAGCGCAGCGGCTGGGCGCCAGCTCGCTCCGTCGCCAGCTGATCGCGCGGAACGCGGACACGCTCTCTCTCGGGCTTGAGGACGTTGAGGCCTTTGGCCAGCACGAGTCTCTCACGAGCCGGCTGCACAACATCCTCGGCTTGTACGCCGATGGTATCGGCATCCTACACGAGCTCATCCAAAATGCCGACGATGCGGGCGCCACGCGTGTCGCATTCTTGCTGGACGAGCGTACGCACGGCCACTCGTCGCTGCTCAGCCCGGCGATGAAGTCGTGGCAAGGGCCCGCGCTCTACTGCTTCAACGACGCGCAGTTCTCGCCCAACGACTTCCGCAACATTTGTTCGATTGGCTCCAATCAAAAATTGGCCAACACGGCGGCCATCGGTCGCTTCGGCCTCGGATTCAACGCGGTCTATCACTTCACTGACGTGCCCTCGTTTGTGTCGGGCGAGCACATTGTCTTCTTCGACCCCCACGCCGAGTCGCTGCCCGGCGCGACCCCGGCCAATCCGGGGCTCAAGATCCGCTTCGCGGGCACGGGCTACCTCGGCCAGTTCCCCGACCAGTTCCAGCCGTACTGCCACTTCGGCTGCGACATGAACAGCGCCTTCGCGGGGACGCTCTTCCGCTTCCCTCTGCGCACGGCCGAGGCGGCTGCGACCTCCAAGTTGCGCCAGGAGGCTTATAGCCCGTCGGCGGTGCGAGCGTTACTCGAGACGATGCACTCGCGTGCGGCGGAGACCCTTCTCTTCCTCAAAGGGGTGAATTCGGTCGAGGTCCTCGTGCACTCGGCGCATGCCGCCGAGCCTCATCTCGTCTTTCGTGCGCAGCGCGAGGCGAGCTCTTGCGCCGGGGTCGTTGGCAGTGGCGGCGGCGCAGCAGGAGCCGCGGCGCCCGCTCGCCCAATCCTCGACTTTATCAAGGGAAGCGGTGGGCTGTCTAAGGGAGCCTTCTATCAGAGGCTGCAGGCCTCGGATGCGCGCCTGTTGCCTCGTGAGAATGCTCGGCTGCGCTTGACGATCACGTCAGCACGCTTCGAGTCGGCGCTTGCACCGGCATCGGCGGCTATCGGCATGTTGGCTGAGGTTCCGGCCGCTGCCGAGGGCGCGGAGGCGGAGGCGGCGGCTGGACCCGACGGCATTGCGATGGCTCGAGATGGCTCGAGATGGCTCGAGATGGCTCGAGATGGACCCGATGGCATTGAGATGGCTCGAGCTCCAGCTATCGTGGCAGCGCTTCCACCGCCGCCGCCGCCACCAGCAGCGCCATCACGGCTAGTGGAGGCGACGAGGAGCGAGGAGTGGCTCGTTTGTAGCACACTCGGGCGCAACGCCCCGCGCATCGTCGAGATGTGTCTCACTCGGGAAGGGCGCCAACTGAAGCTCATGCCGTGGGGAGGCGCGGCGGCACGGATCGACTCCCGATCCGCACACGCAGATGCATCGTCCCCAGACGCCCCTGCGACGACGAAGCGCACTTTGACTGGCCAAGCGTTTTGCTTCCTGCCGCTCCCCGCCGAGACCGGGCTGCCCGTTCACTCAAATGGATACTTTGAGCTCTCGGCCAACCGCCGCGACATTTGGTACGGGACAGACATGGTCGGGGACGGTAAGCTGCGATCCGATTGGAACTGTGCACTGATCGAGGACGTCATCGCGCCCTCGTACGCGCAGCTCCTGCTCGAGGCCCGCGGGGCGACAATGAACTTCGCGAGCTACTACGAGCTGTGGCCGCAGCAGCGGCCGGCGGAGCCGTGGGGTCGACTGGTGGACACCTTGTACCGTTCGATACTTGAGCAGCCGCTGCTGCACACGGCGGCGCGCGGCGGCGAGTGGGTGAGCCCGATGCAGGCGGTCTTCTCGGCGCCGACGGCAGAGGGCGATGCGGCGGCGGGCGCGATGCACGGTGCGCTGCTGCGGAGCGGCATGCCGCTGGTGCACGTGCCGGCATCGGTGGTGTCTCTGTTGCAGAGCGCGGCGCGGTCCGCGGGCGTTGCGTTGCAGACGGCGGATGCGCCGACAGTGCGCAAGTGGCTGCTAGGTGCGGAGGCTCGTCAGTCGGGGTTGAGCCGCGAGGAGGGCCTGGCGCTGCTGGCGCACTGCCTGAGCGACATGACCGAACGCGCGGCCGATGTGGGCGCGCTGCACGGCCTGAGGCTGCTTCCGCTCGTATCGGGTGGCTGGGGCCGCCTCGTGTGCGTCGAGAACTTCCTGATGCAGCAGGTGCGACTCCACGGACTGGCCGCACGGCCCGATCTGAACGGCAGGACGGGCGTCGTGGTGTCTTTCGACGCGTCCGTGGGTCGCTATCAGGTTCAGGTGGACGGGACCGATGAGGGCTTCAAGGTGCTTCCCGACAAGATGGTCCTCTTGGGCGCCCCCAGCGGAGCCGCCGCTGCCTCCGCGTCGTCGTCGTCGTCGGACATGCTCGTGCTTTGCGCGGCGTCGGAACAATCACTTCTCAAGCACAAGCCTGGCCTGCTCTTGGCCGTCGATCCTGACGAACCTCTGGGCGAGAGCCTCACACGGCTCGCCAGGACCAGTCGTACCAATGTGGTGCGCTTCTGCGCGTCGGTCGTGGCACGGCTCCTCCCAGCCCTGCTGCCAGCGTCATGGCGCAGCATGGAGTCGATGCCGATCACGCCGGCGACTGGTGAGGAGACGGGGCCGACACTGGAGTGGCTGCTGGCGCTCTGGGAGTACCTCGGCCATTCGCATGCTCAGGCGCCGCTCGCGCCCCTCGCTGGCTGGCCCCTGCTGCCTACCGACGGCGGTGTGGCGTATGCATTGCCAGAGGGTGGATTGCAAGCCTCGCGCATGCTCGACTTGGAAGGCTGCCCCGCGGAGTTGAGCCGGTGCCTGCGCGGTGCAGGCTGCTTGGCGCTGCACGGGAGCGTGAGCCATGCGCACCCGCAGCTCCAGCAGTACGTGCACCGCGTGTCAGCGTGCTCGGTGCTCCGTGCACTCGTCGCAGCAAGCACGAGCTTGCACGGCAGCAGCGGCGGCGGCGGCAGCGACCGTCTCGGTCCACACCTCGCGGGGCGGCTCGAGGTGTGTTTCGCCACCGTCGGTCTGGCGGAACGGCGCGCTCTCCGGACCATGCTAGCAGGGCATCGTCATTCAGAAGAGGCCGAGCTTCGATACGACACGTCACTGTTGCCGGCGCTGCGTGCGCTGCCAATCTTCGAAGTGCACACGGCGCCATCGGTCGATACTCTGGCAGCCGTCTCGTCCTCGGGGAGGTCATCAGAGACGTCGTCAGAGAGGGCAGCCATCACCAACGAAGAGGGGGAGGCGACGTTTACGGCGCTCGATTTGGAGATCCATCGTCTCGCGCCCGAGGGCATCCAGATGTCGCTGCTGGACGAGCGCTTCGTGCGCTGCGTGGTCACAGGCGAGTCGGGCCTCGTGCTCTTCGCGGGCATCCCGCAGATCGGGCGCAGCCGCTTCTACCGCGAGCACGTGTTCCCTCGGCTGGGTGAGCTGCAGGCGAGCGAGCGCGACCGCGCGATGGTGGGTGCTCTGTACGAGCTGCACGCGTTGAGTGCGGAGGACGCGGGGTTTGTGGACGCGTTGCGAGAGCTGGCGTTCGTGCCGGTGGCGCGCGGCGGTCTGCGCCGCGCCAGTGAGCTGTTTCATCCGCGTGTTGGGGAGGCGGCGGAGCTGCTGGATGGCGCGGAGGTCTACCCGAGCGGCTTGTTCGCCGAGGCGGACGCATTGAGCGTGCTCGAGCGACTGGGCATGCGCGCGCTCGTGACGCGGAGCGCGGTGCTGCAGAGCGCGCGCGCCATCGAAACCTTGTCGCGCCTCGACACGGGCGATGAGGGCGACGTGGCGCGCCGTCGTGGTTTTAAGCTGCTCGCCTTCATCAACACGCACCTCGAGCGCCTTCCTGTCGACGTCGATGAGTTTCAGCCGCTCCTCGACGACCTTGAGTTCACACGTGCGCTCGCCAAGACGGCGTGGATGCCAGTGCTCCGGACGGCGGCGCACCCTCAGTTGCCGTGGGCGGCGCGGCAGAGCGCTGTCGCGGCGCCTGAGGCGCTGCGCCCTCTCAAAGACATGTGGCTCGTGTCGCACTGCCTGGGGGTCTTGGAGGGCGAGCTCACCTGCGAGCCGCTCGTGTGCGCCTTTGGGTGGGCCGCGCCGCCGCGGGCGCCGATCGTGTGCGCGCAGCTGGTGCAGCTCGCCAAGATTTACAGCGCGGCGACCGTGTCGGAGCTCATGCTGTGGAATGAGCTGTGCGAGCCCGCGTACGCGCAGCTCACGGCGCTTGCGTCCACGCCCGAGTTTGCACCAGTCGAGACGATGCTGCGCTCGCGCCCGTGCCTCTGGATCGATCGTGACGTGGGATTCCTCTCGCCCGAGCATGTGGCCTTCTCCGAGTCTACCGTCGCGTCCAGGTACCTGATGACCTCTGACGAAACCTCTGATTGCCTCTGATGACGTCCGAGTGCATCCCTCGTCAGGTACCTGATGACCTCTGATGAAACACCTCTGATTGCCTGTGATGACGTCCGAGTGCATCCCTCATCAGGTACCTCGCGCGCGTGACGCCGCAGCTGCTCGCCTTTGAGCCACTGCTCCGCGCTCTCGGTGTGCGCGAGTCCCTCTCGCCGCGTGACTACGTGCACGCGAACACGTGCTTCGTGCGCGACGCCAAGGAGCGGCCCCTCGCGCCCGAGACGCTCAAGGCGTGTGTCGCCTCGCTTGGCGCCATCGTCACGTCCGCGCAGGCGGAGGGCAGCGCCGTGCAGGGCAGCGCCGATGTGCTCACCCAGCACGGGGCTGTCTTCGTACCGGACACGGCGTGCGTGCTGCGTCCCGTCGCTGAGCTCACCTTCGATGACGCGCCGTGGATGTCGACGGCTCTACGCGCGCAGCCCGACGGCGCTGGCCTACGGTTCGTGCGCATGGCCAACGCCCCACACAAGCCGACGCATGCAAGTGCTCACCACGGCGCGCGCCCTCCCCCCCCCCCTTTAGGTTCGTGCACGAGAGTGTGTCGAGCTCCCTGGCCGAAGCGCTTGGCGCCCGCTCGCTCCGCTACATGCTGCTGCTCGAAGAGAAGCTCACCGATCGTCTTCCATGCCCGACGACGGAGCAAGTAGGCCGTGCGCTCGCCGAAGGCGCGCCCGGGATGGCGCCCGGGTTGCACGTGCTCATGGACTTGATCGAAGTCGCTGAAGCGCTCGGCGCACACGCCGTGCATCTGCTGCTCGATCGGCGCAAGCACGGCACGCATTCGTTGCTCTCGCCCTCCCTCAGCGCCTTCCAAGGCGAGGCGCTGTGCGTCTACATGCCCGGCGTCCTCCTCGACAAGGAGCGCCTGTGCCGGCTGCAGCTCCCGTACGACGCGCGTACCGGTACGTCCAAAGGGGGCGCGGCCGTGGCGGGCGCCGTCCCGGGCACCGCCACCGAGCACAACCGGGTGCGCCAGCGGCTGCTCGGCATGTACGTGCTCTCGGAGGTGGCGTGCGTCGTGAGCGGCGGCTCCATGGTCTTCTTCGACCCGAGTGGCAAGTACCTGCCCGCGTCCGTCACGGGCGCCGTCTCGAGCGCCCCCACGGGCGCCGTCTCGAGCAAGTACCTGCCCGCGTCCGTCACGGGTGGCGGCGACGCATCGAGCGCCGTCTCGAGCGCTTCCGCGGGCGCCGTCTCGAGCGCTTCCTCGAGCGCCGTCTCGAGCGCTTCCTCGGGCGCCGTCTCGAGCAAGGACAGGGGCGCCGACTCGAGCGCCGTCGGGCGAGCGTACCCGATCGTACCGGGCGACCTTCCCCAGCGGTTCCCCGACCAATTCGCACCGCTTGGCGTCTTTGGCTTCCGTCCGCACGCAGGCAAGCCTTTGGACGGCACGCTGCTGCGCCTGCCTCTGCGGACACACCTGCTCGCGGTGCACAGCCAGCTGTGCACGCAATTCTGGCGCGTGCCACGCGTGCGCAGCCTGGTGCAGTCGCTGCAGAGGCACGCGCCCACCCTCCTCCTCGGGCTCAGCCACGTCGACGTCGTCTCGGCGGCGGAGTGGCCCCCAACTGACGAGGCACCCACGCGCACGCTGCAGGTCTCCCTCGCGCCCAGCTCGCTCGATGGACTCGCCTCGCGCGGAGCCCTGCTCAAGGAGACCTCGTGGCGCCAGGTCTCCCTCATGGGCTTCTTCGGCGCCAAGCAGCACAAGGAGGGCATGCTCACGCTCGATGTGACGATCATCTCGCGCGAGCTCGAGCGTCGTGGTGAGCGCGAGCTCGAGCGTCCGCCGCCGCCGCCGCCGCCGCCGCCGCCGCCCTCGCGCAGCGCAACAACGGTCGCGAGCGGCGACCAGCCGACTTCCAGGCCCTCGACGGAGTCGCCGACGCGCGAGTTGCCCACCGCCCACCACGACGTGCCGCCCGCCACGACGCGCGAGTCGCCCACCGCCCACCCCGACGCCCCGCCCGCCACGGCGCCAGCCACCGCGGCTCTGCCGAGCGTCGTGGTGGGCGAGGCGGACGTGGTGCTGCTCGCCGTGGCCACGGGGCCAGCCGTCGAGGGCGCCGAGCTCGTGGATGGCCACGTCATCCATCGCGATGGCGAGGCGCTGGGTGCGCATCCATTGCATGCGAGTGCTCAGCACAGCGCGTTCGGCCGCCCCGGGGATGCGCAGCCGACGGGTCCATTGCATGCAAGTGATCACCACAGCGCGTTCGGTGGCCCCGGGGATGCGCAGCCGACGGGTGCGCGCGCACACCACGACGCCCTCGATGGCATCGTCGTCGACGACGATGAAGATCTGGACGGCATCGACGATGAGCAGGCGGACGAGGACGACGGCGCCGCGCTGCTTCGGTGCCCCGAGCAACTTCACACCGACCGTTGGCTCATGTGTGAAGTGCTCGCGGCTGGGCGCACACGGACCCTCGCTCTCGACGGGCGCTTCGCCGCGCGCGGCGCGATGCCCTACGCCGCCGTGGCCGCCCACCTGCTCCACGATGGGCACGTGCCTCAGAAGCCATATGGCGGGGAGCTTGCTGCGCCGCTACCTCTGACGCTTCGGACCGGGCTTCCGGTCCACGTCATGGGCCGGTTCGAGATGCATCCGGTGAGGCGGGCCGTGCCTCTGACGAAACCTCCGAGCGCCTCTGACGAAACCTCCGATCGCCACCCCCCCTCAGGTGACGCGGGCCGTGCCTCTGGCCGCGGAGAGCTCTCACGCGGACGAGGCGATGCGCGTCGAGTGGAATCGCGAGCTCCTTGGCGCCGTCGCGAGCGCATATGCGTCGCTGCTGGGCCTGCTCCCCCGCCAGATGCAGCGCCAGCCGCCCGAGACCATGTACCGGTACTTCCCGACCGGCAGCGCCGTCGCAATCGAGGAGCTCCAACCAACGCTGCTCACGCCGCTGTACGCCGCGACGGCGGACTCGCCCCTCTTCCTGGCGCAGGTACGTTGATGGCCACTGAGGACCTGCCTTGCATGCGAGTGCTCACCACAGCGCCATGCTGCCCCTCTCTCTGGCGCAGTCGCGCGATGTCGAGGACGGCGAGCGTGCGCCGCCTCGGCGACTGTGCAAGCTCGAGGAAGGCCTTCTGCTCCCGAGCGGTCTCGACGCGCGGCTCGAGGCGTTCGTGCGCCAGCACTTTACCATCTTCGACCTGCCGCAGCCTCTCGCTGAGCACCTGATCCACCACGGGCCACCTGCCGCTCGGCCGTTCACGCCGCTCGCGATGCGCCAGGTGCGTTGATTGCCACTGATGACCTGCCTTGCATGCAAGTGCTCACCACCGCTCGGCCGTTCACGCCGCTCGCGATGCGCCAGTACCTCAAGCGTAAGCTCGCGGACCCAAAGAAACGCGAGCGCCGCCTCTCCATGGGCGCCTGGGACGCGATGCACTCGGCCCCCTTTGTGCTCGATCTACTCGCGCTGTGCGTCGACGACCTCAAAAAGGGCACGTACGCCGAGCTCGACGAGCTCTATCTGCTTCCCCTCGCCAAGGGAGCCCAGGTGCGTTGATGGCCACTGATGACCTGCCTGGCATGCAAGTGCTCACCACAGCGCCGTGCTTCCCCTCGCCAAGGGACCCCTCGCCCGTCTCGGCGCGCCCGAGCGCTACATCGTCGCCTCCGGCGAGCAGCAGAAACTGCTGCCGCACCTGCTGCCCCAGTTTGTCTCGCCGCTGTGCGTGGAGCATCCCAAAGTAGGCGTCCTGTTTGCGAGCAGGTGGGCTTGCCGATGATGACCACTGATGACCACTGATGACCTGCCTCGCATGCAAGTGCTCACCACAGCGCCCTGTTTGCGAGCAGCTCGGGCCACCTTGGACTGCTCGCTGCGGACTTTCGGCGCGCGACGAAGCTTCGAGAGCTCGATCTGCAACTTCTCGCTCGCGAGATCCGGATGCCGGCGTCGCAGGCGCCCGCGCCGGAGTGGCTCCATGCCTTCTGGGGCACCGTCGCCGCCCACGCCCCCGCCGCTGCGCAGGGCATCGGAGCTTCCCACCTCAAGGAGCTGACCGACCTCTTCGGGCCGCGTCGCAAACTGCTGCCGCTCGCCTCCGGGGAGGTGGCGGCTCTTGAAGACCTTGCCACCGTCCTCGCTCTCCCCGAGGACCTTGCGAGCACTCCACTCGTCACCACGCCGGGAAGCGTCGTCGGCGTCGGGGTCGCCGGTGCGCCGACGCGTTCGTCCGCGCCGCCCCCGCCTTCGAATGGTTCGAATGGGCTGTACGATGCGGACACGCTGGACGCGTTGGACACCTTGGAACGTGCCAACGCCCCTCGCGACGCGCCCGGGACGGCGCCTCGAGACGCGCCGCCGCCGGTCGTCGGTGCAGCCATCCTCACGGAACGGTCCCTCGACGGAACTGACGGAACTGACGGAACTGACGGAACTGACGGAACTGACGCAGCCATCCTCACGGTACGGTCCCTCCTCGCGACCCTCGCGATGCCGCTGCTCGCGCCCGCTTTCGTGCGCGCGCCCGGGACGGCGCCTCGCGCGGTCTCCGAGGGCGCCGCCGCAGCGGCGGCCGCCGCCATCGGCATCGCGCCGGCCCTCGGGCAGGGCTACTTCGCCGCCGATGCGTCTGACGAGCACCATGTGGCGGGCGCACTTGTCGACAAGCTGGGGAGCGCGCACTCGGCGGGGGTGGTGCAGTGGGGAGCCTTGCATGCAAACCCGGCGAGCACGCGCGCGCTCGTCGCGACGATTGCGCGCGCGCATGCGGCGCGGGGTGGGCAGCGGCTGCTCAGCCCGAGCCGCAAGGCCGTGCTCGCCAAGCTGCCCATCTTTGAGACGTGCGCGCCGGAGATGGTCATGCGCGGCGCCGGGCGGGCCGAGGCGCGAGGGTACGAGGGCGCGAGGGCGCCCGAGACGACGCGTTTCGTCAGCCTCGACGAGCCGCGCTACCTGCTGGCGGCTCGCCATCCCCTGTTTTCCCCTTCGGCCGCGCAGGCGGTCCACTTTCTCGCCCACGACGCGCCCGCACCAGTGCTCGCCCTGCTCGAGGACATGGGCGTGCGTCGGCTCGAGGATCACGACGTGTGCGAGCTCTTCGTGCTGCCGACCTTCTCCTCCCTGGCGTCGTCCAAGCAGCGCGCGGTGCGCGAGCACCTGCTGCGCCACTGGCAAGCCTTCCGGCAGCACGACCGGCTGCGCGAGGCGCTCAGGACGACGCCATTCGTTCCGGTAGGCGAGCGCCTCCTTCGGCCTTCCGAGGTGCTCGACCCTCGCGTCGATGTGCTCTCGTACATCTTTGGTGGCGAGTCGGTCTTTCCCGAGGCCGAGTGCTGCACCGACGAGTGGCTCGCGATGCTCGCCGCCCTCGGCATGCGCACCTCGATCGACCGCAACGCCTTCCTCGAGTGCGCGCGCAAGGTACGCTGCAGCTGCGCCCCCAGTCACAGCATGCAAGTGCTCAGCACGGCGTCGCTGCAGCTCGGCCCCCAGTCACAGCATGCAAGTGCTCAGCATAGCGTCCTCCCTTCCCCCCTTTCCCCCTTTCACAGGTGCAGCAGCTCGGCGGCGCGCAGCCATTTGGCACGCCACGCGCCGAAGCTCCGCCCACGCCCGACGTGCTCTCGCGCGCCGCTTTGCTGACCTCTCATTTGATCGCTCACTTCGGCGCGCTCACCTCCACCGCCGAGGACGACGACGACGGCAACGACGGCGGCGACGACGACGCCGCGCGCGCGACGGGCGCCGCCGACCGCTCACCCTCAGCCTCGATCTCGATCTCGAGCTTCTGCGCCTCGCTGAGCCGCGTGCGCTTCATCCCGAGCCATGCGCCGTCGGCGGGCGTCGCAGCGCATGCAGGCGAGCCGACGCTCGCGTGCTTCGCCGAGCTCGCGCTGCACCAGGTGCGTTGATGGCCACTGAGGACCTGCCTTGCATGCAAGTGCTCACCACAGCGCCGTGCTGCACCAGGACCGCCACCTGGTGTGGAGCGTCGCGCCGCTACTCAAGCGCGAGCTCACACCGCCGAGATCGCACTGGGGGGAGCTCGGGCTGCTGCACCCGCCCCCCCCCTCGCTCGTCCTCGCGCACGGGCTCACGATCTCCGCCGAGGCGCCGGACGCGTGGCCTTACCCCGAGGACCCCGCGGAGCTCGTCGTGGGCTCGATCTGGGCCTTCCTCAACGAGCGATGGCACACGATCCCCGCCGACCTCCGCGCGCGCCTCACGACGGCACCGTTGCTCCTATGCGGCGCCGCCTTCGTCTCGCCGCAGCGTGCCTTCCGAAGCTGCCCCGCTTCGTGTCAGCCCCTCTTCCAGCCGACGGCGGCCCTCTCGAGCGTACCGGCACCAGCCGAGTTTGTGCTCGAGTCTCTCGGGGTCGTGGCCGAGCCCACGCTGCAGCACTACACGCGGCTGCTGCGCGAGCTGCCCGCCGAGTGCTCGGGACGACGCCTCTCGCCGCCCGAACGGCGCGCGCTACTCGCAGGTGGGCTTGCCACTGATTGCGATTGATTGCCATTGATTGCCTCTGAGTGCCTCTGAGTGCCTCTGATTGCTAATGAGTGCGAATGAGTGCGAATGAGTGTCTCTGAGTGCCAATGAGTGCCTCTGAGTGCCTCTGAGTGCCTCTGATTGCTTCTGAGAGACCTCGCCGGAGCGCTGCTCGCTCCTCGCAGCCCTCAAGCTCGCCGCGAACGCGCCCGGCTTTGCGCCCGACGGCCGGCTGGCCGTGCTGACCGCCGACGGGTGCGCTGTGGCCGCGGACAAGGTCGCCGTCGACGATGCGCCGTGGCTGCTCCGTCGGCTTCGCTCGGGCGTTGTGCACGTGGCCTCGTGCGCCCTCGAGCCCGCACTGCGCGCGAAGCTCCGCCTCCGACCCCTCTCAGAGGTCATCCGAGTGGTCCTCGCCCCTGGTTCCGAGCCGACGATCGAGAACACGTGCGACGACTTCGGTGCGGCCGAGCTCAGCGCAGCGCGCGGATCCGCTCGCATGCACGTGCTCACCACGGCGCCCCTCGTCTCCCCACAGGTGCGGCCGAGCTCACCGCGCGGATCCGCTCGATGGACTTTGCGGCGGCGGCGTCGCGACTGCTCGCCGCACACGCGGGCTGGCGAGATCGCGACCTCGTCGCGACGCCACGCGGGCTGCGCGCCGAGGCGATCGGGCTCGCGCTGCGCCCGTACCGAGTCACGCTCGTGCGCACGCTGCGCACGAGGCTGCAGCTCACCAGCAGCGGCGAGGACGTGACCGCGGCTGCTCCCTCCGACGACGGCCCCGGCCCCGGCGCGGCTGGCGCGGCTGGCGCGGCTGGTGCGGCTGGCGCGGCTGGTGCGGCGTCGACGAGCGCGGCGGCCTCTGCCCACAACGACGCGACTGCCCACGACGACGCGTGGTACGTCGACCGTAGGGGTTCGGAACTCCTACTGCTCGCCACGGCGCCGGCAGGGCTGAGCCGCGAGCTACTCCTCGCACAGGCCGTGTGTGAGGTGCTCGGGATCGACGCACCCACAAGCCTCGCGCCGTTACTTGCTGTGAATGCATCGCAGGCGCTCCCCACGCTCGCGCGGTTGAGGGTAGTGCCGCCGCCGCAATGGGCCGCCGCGAGTGCCATCGGCAGCGCAGGAACGCCTTGCACCCCCGAAGACGAGGCCCTGCTTCAGCTCCGTCCCATGCGCGCCTACTTTGCGGGCGAGGTCGTGTGCATCTCCGCAAGCCAGCTCGGCGCCCACTACGGCGCTGCAGGGGTCGACGAGGCGGACGGGTACGTGTATGCCGAGGTGGACGTGGCCGTACCCGCCGCGACGGCGCCACACGCCGACGGGCGCGGCGGCGGCGGCTCCTTCGACGGTGGCGGCGGCGCACTCTTTGGCATGCATTCTGGTGCACAGGTGACACTCCGGGTAGGCAGCCAGCGCACACGCATGCAATGCCTCTCTCTCCAGGTGCACTCATTCCGCTCGCTACGGCGCGAACGCGCCGAGGCGAGCGGTGCGACTGCCGTCGGCGGCCGCGCTCAAGACGGCGCCGACGGCGCGATGCCGGGCGCGATGCCGGGCTCGTCGACGGGTGCGCCGCCCGGCCCCTCCTCCGCTGAGCTCGTGGAGGCAGTCTCGGCGGTGCTGCGGCGCGCGGGCGTGCCGTTGGGGCTCGAGACGACCGAGCTGCTCGAGGCGAACCTCGCGCTCAAGACGGCGCTGACCGCGAGCCGCTCCGAGCTCGAGGAGCAAGCGCTCGAGACGACGCGTTGTCGCGAGCAGCTCGAGGCGATGGAGCGCGTCGTCACGTGCCAGGTGTGCATGACGCGGCGGACCGACACCCTGCTCGGCGGGTGCGGCCACCTCCTCTGCGCCACGTGCGCCAGGCAGGTCGGCGAGCGATGCCCCTATTGCCGCGCCGCGGTCACGGGGCAGATGATGCGCATGCGCTGGTGAGGGCTGGTGAGGAGGCGACGGCACCAGGGCGGGGGGCTGGGAGCTCCGACGAGGGCTTGGAGCACTCCCTTCACACCGACGAGTCTATTCACACCGACGAGGGCTGGGAGCACTCCATCTTTCTCCTCCAGTCGGTTTGGGAGCCACAATGGCAGGTAGCGAGCGAAAAGAAGACATACTGGGGGGGCTTGTAACACCTCGGGTCCACTCGGGAGCACACCATCTTCCGAAGACACGGACAGCAGGGAGTTGACTGCATGAGGCATGAGGCTTGAGCGTTGAGTGCCGTCAAGAAGGACTGAGTTGCTGCACCGTCATGGCTCATGTGTCAACCGAGGCAACCGTGTACGGGTCGACGCGAGTAGGGTAAGGGTTGACACAAGCTGACACAACTACCGCGATGGTCGTGAGTACTCTCTGTTCGCGACTGCCACACATCGATTGCGCGACGTCGGTCCGCGGCCGGAGGGTTCGGTTTACGCGATCCAGCGAAGCCCGAGAGCCTAGCCCGTGCGGGCCGCGCCCTAACATGTCCACACAGTCTGATCGGAACACCGAACACATCACAGCAGCTCCTCACACACTCCAGTGCAGGTCCAGAGTCGCCACGACCCTTTCGAGATGGTGGTAAGGGACGATGCGCCCAAGCCAGCCACCGCGCACCCCGACATTGCCACGTCGTCTACAGACAAGACACTCTTTCTCACCATGACCCTCGAAGGTCGAAGAGGACGCGCCGCGACCCTCCTGGAGTAAGCAGCACAGGGGAACCCCAGGACACCACCCCAGCGCCATGAATTTCTACAGCCGCAGCCAACTACGCATGAGTGCACGCATTCGAGTGCACGCCCCTGAGTGAAGGCGGGCGTGCATGTATGTATGTGAGCATGTATGTGAGCAGCCAGACTTGCAGCCTTACGCGCAGTCAGTCTCGTCGTACCCCAGGCCACCCGAGGCCATGCGAGCTGAGCACCATCATCCAGCCAAGAGCAAAAGCAGGTGCGCAGCGCGCGCGAGCGTGTCGAATCTTCAAGTCAAATTATCAAGCTCTTCAGCGACGAGGGCCTCGACTTCGTCTCCAACAGGGGCCGAGGGAGCCTCCGCCTCGGCACCCGCTGTCGGCGCGGCCGCACTTGGAGGCGCCTCAGGTGCAGCCCACGGGTCGTTTGCTGGCGCGGCAGGGGGGGCTGGCTCAGATGCAGCCCACGGGTCGTTTGCTGGCGCGGCGGGGGGGGCTGGCTCAGATGCAGCCCACGGGTCGTTTGCTGGCGCGGCGGGGGTGGCTGGGTCAGGGGCATCCTCAGAGAGAAACGGGTTTGCTCCTGAGAGAAACGGGTCGTTTGCTGGCGCGGCGGGGGG
>Ga0210240_100149_pt1 | contig 53128 bp, 30 predicted proteins | sample ChrtobMetP5a_4mM_FD_155463 | JGI IMG/M metagenome (GOLD analysis project Ga0210240, IMG submission 155463) | Chrysochromulina tobin associated microbial communities from unialgal haptophyte culture, Seattle, Washington, United States - P5a_4mM | ecosystem: Host-associated > Algae > Haptophytes >...
AAGAGGATGACCCTGACAGTGTACCATGGTGCATTGTGATCCCCTGAGTGTGCTCTACACGTGGGTATGTCGCATGCTGTCAGATCGTGACGTTTCAAAAAGTCGATTTTTTGGGCTGACCCCTCTATTAGTATCGATCTATTTTACGCCCGCGACCGGCCGCAGCCGCGCGGCAGGTAGCCGATCGGCCCGACCGCGGCCGCGGGGACACGCACCGTCGGACGCGCGCGGGCAAACGGCAAAGTAACGAAACGCGGCGCGGGGAACGCACTCCGGAAGCCACAACCCGACCTCACCGCGGCGAGTCGCGGTACCGTTACACACACTCGTGTGGATGCATAGCAACCAGAGAGGGTTCGACTCGCAGTACGAACCTAACCGCACAGCAGTCCAGCGCTCAGCCGCACATACCCGCTCCCAGAATCTCTGTGCATTTACCAGGGCGCCGGCACCTTGGCCGCTTGAGCTTGTCTCCTGAGGCCCAGTCGATGGCGCCCACCTCGGCGCCCATCTCACGGCCAGCTGCAGGTGCAGGTCAACGGCGCGGGCGCGTCGCGGAAAGCTAATATGGGGCCCTCGGTGCGATCTAGGTGCGATCTAAGTGCGATCAAGCAGGTTGGGTGAACAGTTCGTCTCGTTGACCTCGTGTTCGACCCACTTTTATAGGAAAGTTCCTCAGGAACTTCCTCAAATCCTTCGAGACGAGTCTACTTGCGTTCAGGCGTGGGGATGTGGCAGATGGTCTCGTCCTTCATGGCCGCCTCGGCCACCTCGACGGCCTTCTCGACGGTCTCCGCATTCCGATCTCCATGTCGCCAGATCTGGTACTGAGCGCGAATCCATGCGTCGAGCTCATCGTAGCCCATCGCCTGCCAATTGTCTGGAGGAGCCACCCCGTTGAGACGGGTCCAGAGATCGACGTTGCGGCGCTGCATGCGCGAGATGTCGTCCTTGTCGCCGCAGCTGTGGAAGGCGGCCTTCTGCGAGGGCGGGGGCGCGTCAGGCAGATGCATCGGTGTGTCGCGCGGCGTCGTCTCGGTCAACAGCTCCGAGAACGAACCAGCCCACGAGTCGCGCTTCGTCAGGTACTTGGGGAGGCCGAAGAGGTCGACGATGGTGGCCGAGATGGCCGAGTGCTCCCAGGCGGTGCCGTTGGTCTTCAGGGGACCCCCCTTTTTGGGTGGGCCCACGATGACTCCCGCGGGGACCCACGGCGACATGAGGAAGGATACCACGCGCGAGCCGACGCGTTTGAAGTCGAATGGCTTATAGCAGCCGGACTTGATGACGCAAGACGACTCGTCGGGCACGATGCCCTCGTGAGGGGGTATCACGTGGTCGTAGAAGCCACCAGCATCGTCGTACGTCACGAGGAAGAGAGTCTTGTTCCAACCGGGGCCGGCGCGCAGGCTCTCGTACACGTCCTTGACGAGCCGCTCACCGAGGGCAACGTCGTTACAAGGGTGGTCCGAGTTGCCCTTTCCGTTGCGCGGGTCGTTACCAGGAAAAACAAACGAAAAGGAAGGGAGCGTACCATTCGCCGCCTGCCCCCAGAAGTCGGTGTAGCCCAGGAACTTGTCGACGTGGCGCTGGACGCCATCCATGTCGGTGTCGGCCGAGTGCGGCGTGTGGTTAGAGTAGATGCCAAAGCTCACGCCCCCTTCGGCCATGTTGTCGTAGATGGTGCGCTGCGGGAACGAGGCCTTCGAGCCGCCACAGTCGTCCCAGTGGACGTTGTCATCGAGGCCGCACGAGGTGGCCGACTGCGCGTACAGATGGTTGGGCGTCGAGAACGAGGGGACGGACGAGTGATAGTTGTTGAAGATGGAGAATTCGCGGGCAATCGCCGACTTGACCGGCACGGTACCTTTGCCGAAGAGGGTGACCGCCACGCCGAACGCGCCATGGTCGTAGCTGTACTTGTCGTCCTGCTCGCCGTACGGATACTTGAACTCATCGCTTCCTGGCTTGAAGTGAAGGCCGAACATCTCGAAGTTAGGCCCTACCGGGCAGACGTACGTCGCACTGCCACACTTGAGTGTCGCGCCACCCTTCGAGGGATCGGCGGGGTCGATCGGAAGGAAGTGGCCATCCTTGACGAAGTCGCCGGTCGGAAGGTCGTCACATGCCCAAATGTGGTCGGCTGCACGGCGCGACGCGCGAGCGCGCGGTCAGACAGTGAGCGTGCTCACAAGGCAAGCGGCTGAGTGCGGCCGTCGACTGGGGCGCGCGAAGCGGCCGTGCATTCGAGCGGCTTTCAACTCACGAGTCCGGTTCTCCATGAAGAGCACGACGAAGTGATCGATCTTTTCATTCTTCTGGCCCGCATTGGGGTTGTCCAGGCCTTCGGCGGGTGGGATATCTCTGGGGGGGCGGTACGGCTTGCCCGTGGTTGCCACAGCGACAGCTGCGACGGCTGCGAGATAGAGCACCATGTCGGCGAATCCGACGTCGTCGGTCTTCTCATTCCGCGCCGACGGAGATATCTTGTCAAAGAAAATCTATTCATATATTTGTAATTTTAATTTGATAATATAATGTACCGTGAGCATTGTATTCGAGTACTCCGAGGAGTACAGTACATGTACCGGTAACAGTGCGACAGTACACGAGTCGCGAAGAGCTGAAATTTCGTTATTTCGAATCGGATGAGAGATGTTCGCAGGTATCTGATATGTCCATGAACATGAACAACTTAGGACCGTTGCCGTGTTGTAGAGCTTAGTTTTTCTTAGTGGTGCCACTGGTGGTGCACGATTAGAGCTGAAGCGCGTGTATTATAATAATTCCCAACCGATAAGTACCCACCAAAATCAATCAATAAAAATCAACACATCACCGTACTAGGTGCTTCCGAAAGGGCGGCGCCGGTGCTACGTCCTCCGGTCCTCGCGGACCTGCGCTCCTTCAAGGGCGCTCCTTGCGGCGAAGCCCGGCCCGGGGGCTAAACGGCCCGGGCGGAGGGGGGGCGGGGAGCGGCTTCGAGACTCTCGAGGCCGCGGCTTGGACCACCCCGGACTTCGCCCATGACCGCGCGGACCGCGGTCCGTCATGTTCGTTGTTCTCGCCCGCATGTCACCGAATATATCGATATATCGCACTATAGCCATTAGCCTGAACCCTGATTCTCCCTTAATTCTCCCACTTTACCCAGGGGCCTGTGGGCCACCACCTGACACCTTGCCTGAGAAAAACACAGTACACCGCAGCTACTCCAGCGACCGTTCTCGTCGCGGCGGCTCTTGGGGCTAAGTATGCCGCCTATGCACGGCACGCAAGTGACGCATCACTCTGATTCATGGTGTCGAGTTTTCCCGCACTGTGCGCGAGAATGGCGCTCTCTGCACGCTGAATCGAGCAAGATATTCCAGCGACCCTAGTACGACCGAAGCGTGTAGCTCGGCCTGCCGGCCACGAGGCGCACGGCGGTTTTGGTCCACAGCGGCACTCCCTCGGGGGAGACGCTTGGAAGCGGTTCGGTCCAACGATTGCAACTCCCGACGAGCTTATGTTTGAACACGATGGTGCTCAGACGGAGATCAGCGTCAGCGAGATTTCTGTCCATTCGTACATCGGCGGCTTTCTGCACCTTCTCCACGGTCAGCGATCGGCGGCATGCGGCACTCTCGCTCTCGACGAGCATCAAAGGCGCGACGGAGCTGGTGTGCTGAGAGAGCTGCGCCGCACGCCGCCTTGCCGACGACACCGTCAACGCGCTGCTGGAGTGCGCCGCGCGCACTCCGCCAGCGCCAGCGTGCGGTAAAGCTGACGATGTCGAGCCGAAGCCAATCAAGCTCTTACTCGTGCTGAGCAAGCCTGCGAAGGACATCGAGGTGAGCGGTGCCGGCGCGGGGAAGGCTGTCGAAGGGGCAGCCGTCGCGGGGGCAGCCGTCGCGGGGCGCAGCTCTAGACGTCTGAGCAGAGCGTCCGGCAGGCTTTTTGTCATCATCGGAGGTGCGGTCTGCGGCCGGCGCGGCGAGTCCGCCGGCAATTCGCTGTTCGATCGCGGAGACTGAGTGGTTGAGCGCGGAGATTGGTCCTTAGAGCGCGGAGATTGGTCAGTAGAGCGCGGAGACTGTTCCCTAAAGTTTGACGCCTCACGTGTCTGCACGCGCGCGAACGACAGCATCTCGCCACTGACAGTGCCGGGGGTGGTGCCTGGCCGGCGGATGGCTGCAGCCTGCTGTGCAAAGTCGCCGCGGAGCGAGTAGGATTTGTTTTTCGCATGCAACGAGATCGCGCCCGCGTTGCCGACCTGAAACTTCCGGGCCAGCCTGATCGTCGATCCCTGGCGCACCTGCCTGTGCAGCTCGTGGTACGTAAGGGACCCATCGCCGTTCACGTCCATGTCGTCGAAGACGCGATTGAGGTCGTCGTACTGGATGTCGAAACCGAGGAGCCCCATCACCTTGCGGAACTCGGCCTTATCGATTTTGCCGCTTCCGTCCTGGTCGAATTGGCGGAACAGGTTCATCACCTGCTGTGCAGATGCAGCCAGCGCGTCGCGTAGGACATACTTGATGAACTCGGTGCGCGTGACCTCGCCTGAGCCGTCAAAGTCAAACTCGTCGAAGACGGCACCGCTCACGTGAGCTGGCACTTTCACGCCGAGCGCGAGCACGGCCTGGTGCAGCTCCTCCTTGTTGAGGGTGCCCGATCCATCAAGGTCGATCATCTCAAAGAGCAAGCCAATCGTCCGCGCGGACTGGCACAGCAAGTCCTTAACTTTCTTCTTGCCAACCCTCATAGCATTGATTTTTGCGGCCCTCTGCTCGTGTGCACGCTCAGCGGTTTCGCGCGACTCCTTGAGGTCAACGTGGACCATGGTGGTCGTGCGAATGTGCGATGATCACGGACTGGACGGGGTGCGTGCGTCGCGAGGAAACGTCGCGGCAGCGAAAAGTTGCGAAGCGCGATGCGTACGTATACCCGGTACTCAAGCATTTCTAGCGGTACTGTTGCGTGCACATCTACGAAGATTTGTGGCTAGGTTTGTTCCTCAAATTCACGGAGGTCGTCGGAGGTCGTCGGAGATCCGTATACGTCGACCTACCGGTGCACTACTGACCTCTACTTTTCCATGGAAAAATCTCGTCCGCACACCGCTCGCTCGCAAGAGGGATGTCGAAGGCGCCCGTATCGCCGGCTCGATCGGTCTCCGATGAGTGGCGCGCCGGGCCGTTGTCGAAGCTCTTCTTCTCCTGGATATTCCCTCTCCTGCGCCTCGGCGCCCAGCGTCCGCTTCAGCGTGAGGACCTGGGCTTTGCCAACCCTTCAGACGAGGTGAAGCAGCATGCGGAGAGGCTGGAGGCCTGCCTTCGCACTACGGGTGGCAAGAGCTTTCGCGCTCTGACCAAGGCGTTCAGCTCTCACATGATCAAAGGTGCACTATGCAAGGGCCTTGGAGATTCCGCATCCTACGCCCAGCTGTGGGCCGTGAAGACGATCATTACCTATGCGGAGATGCGTGAGGCTGGCGTGGTGGAAGGCACCGTAGCATGGCCGGCCCGTCCGATTGCATCGTACTTTACCAACGCGCCGGCGGCGGCAATGGCACGCCCTGGTGCACCCCGCGTGGTGGATCTCGCCGTCCTGCTGCTGCTCCTTGGCCCAATGGTCTCGGGCCTCGGGCTGCATTGGTTCTATCACTATGTGATGCTTGATGGTCTGCACGCGCGTTCGGCCCTCAAGTCGGTCCTCTTCCGCAAGCTGCTGCGCGTCCCGGCGGTGGGCGGGCAGCACGCGGATGGCTCGATCACCGCCGCAACAGACGGCCACTTGACGAGCGGCCTGAGCGGGCCTGCCAAGGTGAAGGAGGACGACGGCGGCTCGGGGAAGCTGCTCAACCTGCAGAACGGCGACGCTCGCGCGGTGGAGAACGTCTACCACATGTGCGTCTACTGGATCTTCGTCCCGATCCAGATCGCGATCTACCTCTTTGTCCTCTCCCTCGAGATCGGCGCCTCGGCCGCCGTCGGGCTCGCATGCATGAGCCTGGCGGTACCCGCGCAGGTGAGTGGTGCTGGTGGCGTCGGAATGCGTCCGATTGCGTCTGAGTGCGTCCGATGACCTTCGATGTTTGCCTCCGATGGCCTCTGATGGCCTCTGATGGCCTCTGATGGGTTCTGGCGTCGCCGGCGCAGGTCCTGCTGAGCGGCCGCATGAAGAAGGCGCAGGGCAGCCTGCTCTCAGCCTCCGACCGCCGGATGCGCAGCGTCAAGGAGACTGTCCATGGTATCCAGGCCGTGAAGGCCTTTGGGTGGGAGCCGGCGTTTGGAGAGCGAGTTCGCCGGGCGAGGGATGAGGAGCTCAGGCACAACTTGGTCGTGCAGCGCCTCTCGGCGGTCTCAAGTGCTGTCATGGAGGCGTTGCCTATCGTGTGCGCCCTGGCGTCGCTCGCGAGCTATGGGCTCTTCTACCCGGACTCACCGCTCACGGCCTCGCGCGCGTTCATGTCGCTCCTGGTCTTTAACCAGCTACGCATGCCGCTGATGATCCTTCCATTTACGATCCTCGTCACTATTGGAGGTCTCGCTGCAGTGAAACGCATTGACGAATTCCTGTCGGTGCCCGAGGTCGAGCCTCTCCCCGACCACACGAGAGGCGGCGGCGGAGGGAAGCAGGGGGAGGCCGGGGGGGATGCCCACGACGACGCCTGTACGGTCCGGATCGTGGGGGGCGTCTTCCAGTGGCCCAAGTCGTTGGTGAAGCGGCCGAGCGCGCCCAAGCCACGCACAGGCGACGAGGAGGCGGAGGCCGGTATACCCATAGCCGCAGGCGCGACGACGGCGCCCGTGACGGCGCCGTTCCAGCTGGGCGGCGATCGGGGCGCGCCGATCGAGCTTCGCTGCGCCCCGGGACTGACGGTGATCCTTGGGAGCGTCGCCTCGGGCAAGTCGGCGCTGCTCAACGCATGCCTTGGGGAGATGAGCGTCGTGCGCGGCGCCGTCTCCGTGCGCGGGCGCATGGCGCTATGCCCGCAAACACCCTGGATCTTCAACGCGAGCCTCAGAGACAATGTACTCTTTGGAGCACCACCGTTGATGACCGCTGATGACCGCTGATGGCCGCTGATTGCCGCTGATGCCCGTTGATGGCCGCTGATGAACATTGATTGCCTTCCTCATCAGGTGCTCTTCGGCGCGCCACATGATGCGGCGCGCTACCAGCGCGTCCTTGAGGCGTGCGCTCTCGAAGCCGACCTGGCGGCGCTGCCGTCGGGTGACGCCACAGAGATTGGCGAGAGGGGCGTCACGCTCTCGGGCGGACAAAAGGCGCGCGTCTCCCTAGCGCGCGCGCTGTATGCCGACGCGGACGTGTACCTCCTCGACGACGTGCTCAGCGCTGTGGATGCACATGTGGGCCGTCACCTCGTCGATCAGGCGCTCGGGGCGACGCTCGTGGCCAACGGGCGTACGGTCCTCCTCGCGTCGCACCAGCTCAGTGTCATCGACCGCGCGGATAGGGTCCTCATCCTGCGCGACGGCCACGTGGCTTTTGACGGCACGCCCGCGTCGTGCCGAGCGTCCGAGGCCTTCGCGGCCATCCGTGGCGAGCACGACAGCAAGGCCGACCTTAGCATGGGTGCCGTGCCGAGGTGGACGGCAACCCCCGAGATCGGCCTCGTGTACGTCAAGGAGGGTGCGCCAGCTGCGCCCGCCGACGGAGCCTCAAGCAAGGGTGTTGGTGCAGGGTCCAGAGGGTCCGAAGGCGTCGACGGCGGCGACAGTGGTGGCTCGGAGGCGCAGGGGGGGCAGAGTGCCGTCATGAGCGCTCAAGAGGGCGCGTCCGCCGACCTCGGCAAGCTGACGGCCGCCGAAGATCGCGAGACAGGCTCAGTCTCTATGCGCGTACTCGCCACGTACGGCCGGCTCGGCGGCAGCGCGCTCGCGGCCCTCGCCCTCGCCCTTCTGGTGCTCAAGTCGGGGGCCGCTGTCGGCTGTCAGGGCTGGGTGGCCGCTTGGACGGCGAAGACATCGTCGCCGGCGAAGGTATCGTCGCCGGCGAGTGCCAACGCGACCTCGGCGCTTGGGCTTGGGCCGCACGAGCCGCCTGTGGCGTACGCGCCCTTCGCGAGCGCGCAAGACGAGACGATGTGGTACATTTCCATCTACGCCCTGCTCTCTCTCGGCGCACTCATCTTCGTGCTCGTACAGCAGCTCTCGTGCGTCACGCTCTCAATCAACGCTTCGGCCCGCGTGCATGCGCACGCCTTCCGCGCCATCTCTCGCGCGCCGATTAGCTTCTTCGAGACGACGCCGACGGGACGCATCCTGGCGCGCTTCGGCAACGACATGAACGTGGTCGACACGATGCTGATGAAGTCGCTCAACCAGTCCGGCTCGCAGTTCTGCGTGCTCGTTGTCGTCTTCATCATGAACGCGTGCCTCGTGCCGTGGCTGGTCGCAATCTCGCTGCCCCTCATCGTCGTCTGTACGCGCCCTACACCACAACGCACCGCCATTGCCCCACCCCCGCCACTCCCCTCCCACCCTCGCCCCGCCCCCCCTTGCCCCAATTCCCAGCCCCCTTCCATCGCTCCCCCTCCTTCTCCTCCGCTGCTCACTACGGCGCGTGCTCCTCGGCCGCAGACACCGTTCTCGCGCAGCTCTACCGGCGCTCCTCGCGCGAGCTCAAACGGCTCGAGAATATTGCCGAGACGCCCGTGTACTCGGGCTTCGCGTCCTGCATGGACGGGCTTCTCACAATCCGTGCGTTCCGCGGCTCCGCGGAGCGCCTGACGCAGCAGACGGACCGGACGATCGACGATTGGGTCGCCTGCTGGCTCAAGAACAACATCGCCAACCGATGGATGGGCATACGCCTCGACATGATCGGTGCCGGCCTCTCGGGTTCAGTAGGGCTCTTCGGGCTGCTCTGGGCCGATGGCGTCATTGGTGACGGGGCGGCCGCGTTCAACGCGGGGGTCATCGGTCTGATGCTCAGTTTCACGGCCTCGCAGGCCTCCATGCTCAATTGGATGGTGCGCGGTGTCGCTGAGGCTGAGCAGCACGCCACGTCGTTTGAGCGCTGCCTGACGATGGCAAATGTACCGCCCGAGCGCTGGGGCGACGAACACGACGACGGCGGCGACGACAGGGCGGCGGCGGAGGAGGGTGCTCAGGACGGCGCGCCCACCAAGTCGACCTCCAAGGGCGCCCGGGACGGCGCCCGGGACGGCGCCTGTGACGCTCGCAAGGGCGGCAGGCTCTCCTCGGCCGAGATGACAGCCATCCCAACGGCCGGTGCCAGCGTCGCGGTGGCGGCGGTGCTCTCCTCGGCCGAGATGACAGCCATCCCAACGGCCGGTGCCAGCGTCGCGGTGGCGGCGGTGCCGCCCACCGCCGCCACGATCGCCCACACGAACTGGCCGACAATCGGCGCGATCGAGATCTGTGAGCTCTCGATGCGCTACCGGCCGGGGCTGCCCCTCGTACTCAACGGCGTCTCGCTCTCCATCCGCGGCGGCGAGCGCATCGGCATCTGCGGCCGCACGGGCAGTGGTCAGTCGCTCTCGAAGTGCCCTTGATGGCCCCTTGATGGCCCCTTGATGGCCTCTTGATGGCCACACTCATGGCCACTGAGTGCCTCCCTCATCAGGCAAGTCCTCCCTTTCAAAGTGCCTGCTCCGACTCGTCGAGTATGCGGGCGGCGACATCCTCATCGACGGCCGCTCAGCGAGCGCGTTGCCGCTCCGTACGCTGCGTCGTAGCATGGCGATGGTTCACCAGGACCCGAGTCTCTTTTCGGGCTCGCTGCGACACAATCTCGACCCGACCGCCTCCTTTGGCGAGAAGGAGCTCCGTGACGCCCTCGGCAAGTCCTCTTGATTGCTGCTTGATTGCCTCTTGATGGCCACTGGATTGCCACTTGATGGCCACTTGATTGCCACTTGATGGTCACTGGATTACCGCGACGCCCTCGGCAAGTTCTCCCTCGCCCCCCTCTCGGCTCCTGTTTGCCTCTTGTTGCCACTCATCGCAATTGATGGCCTCCCTCATCAGGCAAGGCCTCCCTCGGACATCTCGCCCTGGATGACGAAGTGGACGAGGGCGGCGCTAATTTGTCTGCTGGCGAGCGGCAGCTCGTCTGCCTCGCACGCGTGCTGCTCGTACGGCCCAAGATCCTGCTACTCGACGAGGCCACGTCCTCGCTCGATCGGCGCACCGATGAAGCCGTGCAGGCGGCCGTGCGCGCGCTCTCGGGCGTCACCATCCTGAGCATCGCCCACCGGCTCGAGACCTTGATGGAGTATGACAAAGTCGTCGTGCTCGACCAGGGCCGGGTGGCGGAGATGGGCCCTCCACGGGAGCTCGCCAGCCGTGCCGACGGTCTTTTTGCCGCCCTCCTGCGGCGCCAGCGCGGCGGCGAGACAGCGCAGTGATGCTGATCCTGATGGGGCGCGCGGCGCGGCGGCTGAGAGACACTGATCACTGTGGCGAACGAGAATTCTATGTTAAATCGAGCTTCGCTTGTGGCGCTGTTGGCTGTAACGCGACCGGTAGGAGGCGAGGTTTCCGGCCGGGGTAACCCGCGGACAACATGCCGATGCGATGGATCGGATTGGGATTGTGCACATGTCGTATTCGGTGAACGCGTCGTCGAACGCGCTCGAAAAAGCCCGCAAGTAAACTGTGAGCTCACACAGTGCACAGTAACGCAAACTAAGTACGTGGCCGCGATGCGCACTCACTCACATCAGCCGAGCGCGCGCAGGTCGCGCAGGTTGCGCTGTGACGGCGGCTGCCTGGCAGACGAGGCTCCCCCGAGGATGACCGATGATGAAGTAGTGCTCCCACTCGAACCATCCCGCGGTGCGCCTATGTCTGCGAGGCGCTCGTTGCGATGTGCAATGTCTTCGGCGGTGGTGAAGACGGAGGAGGTGGAGGCGCAGCATGCGCTCATCCCGGCGCGCGAGCCGCCCACGTCGAGCGACCCGAGCGCACCGCCACCGCCGGTGGGCATGGAGGTACAACCCCCAAGTGTATCGGCGTACTGCCAGTGCAAGTGGGAGCGCGAGAGAAAGTTGAGGACGAGGCGACGCGCCTGCACGTGGGGCTGCACGAGCGGGAGCAGCTGCTGCATGTAGCTGTTGAGCGCAAACTGCCTATAGCTCACCACTCGGCTCGTGCGCAGCCGGTAGCGCGCGGGTAGCGGCGGCCGGACGATCTCCTCAGGGAGAATCTTGGCGAGCTGCCGGTCGAGCTCGATCCAGTCGGAGAAGCGGTGCGATACCTGCCAGCAGCGGCAGCCGCGCACGACGGTGAGCGTGTACGCGGGCACCGTCTGGCCGCCCGAGCGCAGCTCCACCGTCCCATTCACGATCGCGAAGAAGACCGCGAGGGACCGGTACTTGGTCCGCTGCAGGTATCCTCGTAGGATGCTCTGCACCCGCGTGGCGGCCTCAGTGCGCCGCTGCACGGCCGCGGCCTCCTTGGGGTCCCAGAACTCGCGCGTCAAGAAAGAGGGCATCGCGACCGGCGCGGCAGGTGGCGCAGCAGGCGGCCGGTTGTGGGTCAGCCGCGCGCTGCGTACGCTCGAAAAGCTCATCAACGACGACGTCGAGGACGTGGAGAGCTCACGCAGGCGGCCTTCCATGGGCAGCGAGCCCGAGCGCAGCATGCTATTGCCCGCCAGCACGCGCGGCTCGCCCAAGCTCTCGTCGGTCGGCAGTTTGCGAAGCGCCCGCAGCTGCGCATGCAGCTTGCCCGAATGCGCCCGCCACTGCGCCAGGCTTATCTCAGTCGCGCGCAACTCGGAGGCGAGAGTCGCGATGATCGCGTTCTCCTGCGACGTCATTGAAAAGGACGTGCGAAGTGGCACTCCAAGCACGCGGAGTCGCCGGAAGAGGAATTGCGAGGCAAGATCAGCAAGATTTCAGTGTGAAGAATGATAAACATTGGCTGTGAAGATAGCTTTTTTTGCTCATTTTATCCGCACGAATGCCTCGTACAGTACATGTACGAGCGCAGGATGCCGGCTCGCCTCCAATCTCGGCCAATTTCGCAGGGAGCCGCCGATCTATGTACACCGGGACAGCCCTTTTTCTCGTCGCCGGCGCCCTCGTCAATCCACGTATGAGCGCCGCCGATTTGAGGGCTCGGCGTGCCGGCACGGTCACCAGCAGCTCGGATGTCGCCGCGCTCCGCGCCGCCGTCGCCAACACGAATGCCAAGGTTGCCTCGCTTACGCCCTTTGACGACAGTGAACTCGACCGCCTGCTTGGCAGTCTTCGGGAGCTCGCCGGTCAGACAGCAGGTAGCATCGACTGGGTAGCGCTGCGGGAGCTATATCGTAAGTCTGCGCACAAGAACTACAAGGACTGGACCACCACCGCGGCCGATGCCACCGAACTTCAAGGCATCCTCGGCACCCCGAATGATGCGGCCTTTCAGACCATCTTCAAGCGGGTGCTGGGCGATGGCAACTTTGAAGGGGCGGTTCGTTTCGCCACGAGCCGTGCCGCTGGCAGCAAACCTTTCATCGTGCTCGTCTCTGGCCTCAACGGCATTCGCAAGACAACGAGCGTGCACCAGCCGTGGTTCCAGGCATGCCTTGCGTCAGCGCTCGAGGGCCAGGGCTACGATGGGCCTGTGGACGAGCTGCCGTGCGGGGCAAACAGCTTCTTCCGCCAGCTAGATTTTATGCTCACCACGTTGGCCGCCAACGACTTTGCGACACTCTTTGAGCTCGAGGAGGTCGGTCTATACGCCGAGGTCAAGGCGAGCATCTTTGCACGCTTCCGCACCTCGGCAGAGATGCTTGGCGTGCTGCTCGTGCGTGCAGCGCAGGCCAAGGGTGCGAACGTGATGGTCGAGACGAGTGGGCGCGACGTGGGGATGTACAAGTACATCGACGCCCTCTTCCCGGAAGACCATTACCAAAAGTTGGTCATCCACTTCTCCATCAACGAGCTCAGGTTTGCAGAGATGTCGGTGGACACGCGCATGGCCAAGGAGATGGCGGATGGAGCGGCAGCACTCGCGGCACAGCCGGGCGCCGGACTGAACGCGATCATCCGCGCGAATGCGGGCGGCCCGTATGGCTCGCAGGTCTTGAAGGGCGTGCAGGCTGACAGCGACGCTTTGTGGGCGCAGCTGCGCCGCGGCGAGGCGGGCGACGTGGCGAAGAGCTGGCTCAAGGCGAGCATCGGTATTGAGGCGCACGCTGAGCGTGACTGGACGGTGCGTGCGCTCGTCAACGGAGAGCCCAGGGGACAGACGTACACATTTGAAAAGCAGCGATGACTAAGACGAGGGGCTTGACCTCTGAGACGAGCTGGCAAGGGCGACTTAAAATGGCTCCAACCCACCCACTGCATGCGTGCATTCGGTCTGGTGACGTCTCACTGGTGTCGTCTCGGGTCGGGTCAGTCAGTCAGCCAGTTATTTCGCGCCCACCCCGCATTCCACACACATTCCAGATTTCCCGGCATGATTCCGGCACACGCACCGACGACGACTTTCTCAAGGAACCCCATATCTACACTCCTTGAGGCCCACGCCCCTCCTCAACACCTAATCTTGCGTGCCCTTCCGAGGCCGAGTATTCACAGAATAAATTTCACACTTCCATCCGACGCCCATGCGTCAGCTCTTATTTGCGCTTGTGTGTGCACCCGCGGCCGCGTTGGTGGCGACCAGGTTGCAGACCGTGCAGGTCACCCGTGCAAGCGATGCACGACCCATTGCGCTCTCGTCGCTGTGGACCGAGGACGAGCGTGCCGTCCTGGTCTTCCTTCGTCACTTTGGGTGAGTGTTCTGCTGGGAGCTCGCGAAGCAAGTTCGCCGCGACGTGCTCCCAGCGTTGACGGAATCCGGCGTGAAGCTCTTTGCCGTGGGCATCGGCTCTGCAGAATCTGCCAAGAAGTTTGCCGAGTCGATTGATTTCCCCGCCGACCTGCTGTTCGCTGACACGTCTGAGAACGTGGACGCGCACACCGCGATCGGCACACGCAACACTGGCCGGGATGCAAACGGCAAGCAGATCTTTGAGGGTGTCGAGTCGATGTGGTCGGAGAAGACCAACGCCGCGTTGAAGGCGCGCGGTAAGGAGGATCTTGATAGTATCGTGGGCAATCTCTTCAGGCCAGGACCGTACAAGCCACTCATGCCCGAAGGAAGGGGGCTCTTTGATCCGAAGGTGATGGAGAAGACGATGGTGCAAGGCGGCACATTCGTGTACGACGGCGCTACCGAGCTCTTCGCCCACTACGACTTCTCCTCGGGGGACCACGCAGATCTGAATCGAGTCGTCCGCATCGCCACCGAGGGGCGGCGGCGTGCGTAGGCGGGGCAAAAGGGCTTGTGGCGGCGTGGCCTGTGGCATCTGGCCCAAGCAAGTGTAGCGGAGAGAAACTATGAGGTCTGTGACTGCCAAACCATGCGGCCGTCCAGACGGAGCCACCGATGTTCTCTCTCTCTCTCTGGGGCTGCGCAACCATTACAAAGCTCGCGCTTAAGCTCTCGCGCGGCCTGTGGCACCACGCCACCCGCACGCCTGCGCCGTGGTCAGGGCTACTCCCAGGACCCTGGCTCTTACAAATTCGGTGTGCGGCGGTCGTGTAGCGGTCGTGGCGCGTACGGCCTTTCCCCTTTCGCACTCCGCTTCCTTGGAAACAGAAACAAATTATACCGAAGCGTAATAATTTCCCTTTTCCGATTTCCCTTTGTGATCTTGTGAACATGCTTGTGAATCGACTTGCCGTTGGGTTCTCGCGCTCCTAAAACCGAACGTCAATACCGCAATAGACAATACGTGCGATACCTTGTACGCCCCGGATACCCGCGGACCCACACGCCGCGACTTACACACGGTACGCGACGTGATAGTGCATAGTTGTAAATCGGTAGGCTGACCTTCCAGTACAGCTCTCGTTTCGTCCGCCAAGTGCAAGTCGGTGCGCTCACCGCTGCACTTCGGATTCCACTTGCGCTTCGTGTTCGAAAATGTTGCACGCGACGCTGATACGCAGGTGGCCTCCCGGGGGCGGGCTGGGACGTAGGCTGCCTCCCAGCGGCCCAGGCGTCCCCTCAGGGGATGGCATCGCACGCGGCATCACCGCGTGCGTCACGTGTAACGGAAAAAGCCACAGCTCCCCCGGCACGGGAGCAATAGGCAACACGGAGTAGGCGAGCGTGGTCGGCTCTGGCCTTGTCTGTAGCAAGAGCGCGCCAGCCAGCGCAGCCTCAGCGGACGTCTCACGGGGATCGCCCTCGGCGGCCGGAAGTGAGATTCCATGCCGCGCAGCGATGGCACGCAGGTCGGCGATGCTCTTGGCCATCAGGATCTCGCTATTCGGCGCACCGCCGCGCAGTAGCGCGAGGCTCAGGGCGGCTGTGGACACAGGCACATCGGACGCGGGCCTAGGCCTCGTAGGTGCCATGTCAGCTCCGCTCGCCGCATAGTACACGGCCGACCAGCCGTCACGGCTGCCATGGTCGTGCAAGCAATTGAAATCGTACTTGCCTGAGGCGTTCAGCCACCCGTAGACTTCAGCATCGAGCCATGTGGGCTCGATGACCTTGATGGCCTCGAGGACGAGATCGTGCACCCCACGATACCACGCGTCGGCGGCGTCCGCTTTCAATGGGAATGAGACGCTGTCACTATGGAAGCCGCCTTGGTTGGAACGCATGATGCCGCAGGCGCCCGCATACTTCTTGGCGCCGCACGCACACAGTGCCGGATTGATATCTTCGGCCACGCCTGGATGGATGATGAACTGATGCACGGTGATGGTGCAAGCCTCTCTATTACGCGTGTCGGGCGTAGTGACAACTCGATGGCTCAGAAACGTAGAGGAGTCTCGCAAGTTGCAGACTTTTTGAACGATTGCTGGCCACTGGTGGCTCCCGCGCTGCTCAGTCCAGGCGCCACGTGCGTCTCTTGAGCCCTTGATGTGCGACAGGAGCATGTTCGCGGCCGTGCGCATGGGCATACCAGGAGTGAATAGCTGCCTCTGGTTCTCAGTGTGTCGTAGCTGGCGTGGCATGTTGACGTGGTTTGCCTCGCTATGGCGTGTGGGGGATGGTCGATGGAGGCGGAGGTGGCCGAGAAACACGTCGGCGAAATGCCCAAAAAGCCTAAGCAACTATATGAATTCGCAACGCCGCCGCCGGCGGCGACGCGTATGAGACACGTGTGAAGTGAGGGGAGTGTGTGAAGACGCATGAGATCGACACGTACTGACTGTCACGGTATCCTAGGGAAGGACCAGGGTAGGACCGATGCCGGAGGCCAGTAACCTATGAGGCTGACAGAGGAGAGGAGCCGGGATCGGGGGATAGAAGGGACCGGATGGCTACAAATGTCATGAAAGGTTGGTCTGGTCTACTCTACTCGAGCGTAGGCGCCTGCCCGACAGCGTACCGCAAGTGGCGCAAGAGCGACAAGAGCAGCCCGGTGACGAGAGACGAGTGTGAGGAAGGAAGATGGAGAGGGAGAGGGTCGAAGCCTCAGACGGGGAGGCGGGTTGAGGACCTGAGGGTATGGCGGCGAGTCCATGCGGAGAGGTCGGAGGACCACTCGGCGATGGACGGGACCGCGAGGAGGTCGGGAGAGCCGCCGCGGATGGATAGACCACGGAGCTCGAGCCGGAGGCGGGCGATGTCTCCCCGGGAGGGAAGGTACGTAGGACCGTTGACGCGGGACGCGGCATCGGCCGCAGGGAGTGCGACGATTCGGAGAGAGACCGAAGAGGCCGACCGGATCACGAGAGAGCGTGATCTCGGGCGGGGGGAACAGTGAGAGCCGTTCTGTGTCGGCCGTCCTGAACAGTGACGGGGCGAGCAAAAGTTGTGTGAACTGGGGAAGTAGGGGGACGTCGCGGATTGCGCGTCGCCTCTCGGTCTCTGCGTGCTGTGTCGCACGCCGAGCCGTGGATTGTTGTCCGAGTAGGATGGCTGCCTTCGATGTCGATGTTTGGCTGGGGGCTGAAGTGACAATCAAAGGCAAGGATGAGACGCTCCCGGATCGCGTTCAGGAAGCGCTCAAGAAGGGCTTCGAAGAAGACCTGTGGACTGAGGCTGATGTCCCTGATGAGGGCACCACGCTCGATGAGGCGGACATGCTTGTCCGTCTCGCTTTGTTCGGAGCTGCGCACGAGGATAGCTGCAAGATCCTCAAGCAGGAGTGCTTCAAGACGGACAAGATCCGCTTTGCGCGCTGGTTCCGGGCTGGATACGGTGAAGAGGTGACCCTGGATGCCACCTTGGCACCAGTCACGGTGACTCCCGAGTTCGCGCTCGACATGGCTGCTCAGGGCATGACTTCGCCAGGTGACCTGTTCGGACTCGAACTCGCCCTTGCCGTGGGCCGCCCTGTGGCTGCTGAGGAGACTCTGGGCGCGGCGTACGGTCGCCCGGCCTCGTCGATGGTCGGGGCCAAGGACTCGGCCAAGGCGCAGAAGCACACCGGCGGTTGCAAGATGCTTGACACCTTGCTGTCAGAGGCGCGGAAGAGCGGCGACAAGATCCCGGTCATGCGCCACTTCCAGGATCTTAGCTATCGCCTCTCAAACTCTACGATTATGCCGTACAACGCGAAGGCGGCGGTGCGCATTCTCACGTTCGTCAACAAGGCTAGCCAGAACATACGCGAGGACCTAGCGTGGATAATCTACATGCAGGACGTCCGGACGCAGTACATGGGCAGAGGCCTGCCCATGAAGGACCTTTTTGACGTGGAGCTCGCAATGTCGGCCAAGGAGCAGTCGGTCGAGCTCCAGAAGAAGGGCATAGCGCCCGGCTCCCGCCCTCGGCCGCTCTCTGAGCTCGTCTACGGCGGAGTGTGTGGCGATTCGGATGTGGGCTCGTTCGGCCCGGGTCTGGGCCCATCGGCCGGCGTGGCGCCGTCGGCCATCGCGGACGCGCTGGCGCTCGCTCTCCGTCCCCTCCAAGAGGGCCTGCTTCTTCTCTGCACTCGAGTCGAAGGGCTTGAGCTCGGAGGCCCGCCGAAGACACCAACGGATCGCAAATGCTGGCACTGTGGCTCGACGAGCCACATTGGGGCAGATTGCGAGAAGGAAAAGAAGAAGCGAAAGGCCGCGCTGGCGGCCGCTGCGGCCGCGGGTGGATCGGAATCTTGAGGTTCTGAGTGTGGAGTCGCTTCGGCTCGGCGTCGGTTGGGTGTGTACGAGAAGGTCGACGAGTTCGGCTCTCTCTCCGCCCGATCTGACGCGGTTTCGTGAGTGGCTCTTTCGGCGGTTGTGACGCCGAGTTCGCCTGGCCGGGTGTGTGGGGGAGGCCAGGCGAGGGGGGAGATCAGTCATGTTGATCTTCTGGGGAGCTGAGGCTCTTGGTGTGAGATTGCCGGAGGCAGTCGTTCCGCTCTGTGTGTTCAGCTGGATGGTACTATGACGCCCGCCCGGGAGATGGGCCATGGGCTCCCTCCGGGCGCGGTTGAGACGAGCCCTCCAGCGGGGTGCATGAGAGAAGAGTCGATGGGAGCGACGGGCTATGGCATAGATGCACAGTTATCTGGAGAGCGGCGCTTTATGAGGCCGATGGTTCCAGAAGACGCTTGGCAGGGAGTCAAGCGTGCGACCAACCGACAGTACTTTCGGTCTGGGTCGAGCATGGTGGGTTCGGTCGGTGTGGGTGGACGTGGAGCGTACGACCTCTTAGTTGGGACTACGCCCTTTTTACTTTCACCAGCCGCCGCGCCTTTCCATGGTGGCGTACTTTGCAGCATCCCCGAGGTGGGGGAGGACTACGAGCTGGGAGACGCAGGTTTTGTCTCACGAGTGATCGACTTTCCGGTGATCGATCTCGAGGTGGGAGTGGAGGTGGCCGCTGAGGCCGGTGCCGTTGCGGTCGTCGCGCCTGAGGTGCTGGCGCCAGCTGCGACGGTGAGTGACGAGCAGGGAGAGCTCGAGGTTGGTTTTGGTTCACCCGGGGCGTTCGCCGCCCAGGGTGACCTGGCCACACGGGCAATAGATTGGTATCGGCACTATGTGAGCCTGCTTCGACGTCTTTCGTCAGGGCACACGCCGGTGGCTATCGTGAGCTATTGCGGCCAGGGGAGCACGACAGAGGGAGTCAGGCGTGCGGGCGGTTCCTCCCACGGTTACGACCTCGGAGATCAGCCTCGATACGTAGGTCGCTTTGGCGAGGAGACCTTCTCGAAGGGCGATCCGACGAGCGTCTCGGAGCTGCGCGACCTGCGGAAGCGCACGAGATCCTTCGTCACACTCGTCACGCCTCCGTGCAGTGCGGGCGGAGCTGTCGAGGATCCGTTAGTCACGAAGGTACGGGATGCGTGCGTGGGCGCAGGCGGATTGTACGCGCTCGAGCTCGCGGTGAGCATCGAGGAGGCGGCTCAGAGCGAGGTCGAGATGAGACTGATGACGGGCGCTCTTTTCGGCCTGCGCGTCGACCGGCCGCGGCTGTATGAGACCAACTTCGGCTTCCGTGTTGACCAAGCGCTGGCCGGACCGGGGCGGGAGCTCCGTGGTGCCGACGAGCGGTATCGGCTCACGCTGTGTGAGTGCCCGGCGGCTATGGGCCTGGATGAGGACCACATGGACCAGCAGGGTTTGACGAGGTCTGCACCACCCATTTACGGAGAGTACGTTTTCGGCCAGGCGGCGATGCAGGAGGTAAAGAGGCGCTTCGGCTTAGAGGCGATCACGTTCGACGAGTACTTAGCGAACCCAGAGCGGAGCCGGCGGCTGATGAGCCATTGGCTGCGTGGCGTGGGCGGCGCTTCGCCTGACCAGGGAGTTGAGTTGGTTGCGGCGAGTGCCGCGGGCGTTGTTTCCGCGGGCGAGACGTTCGTGTCGACGTCTCCGAGAGCGCAGGCAGGGTCGTCCGACGAGCCTCGACCACCGCAGTACAGGCCCCTCTACCTCGAGGGGGAGGAGGCGCCGGTGGAGGCGGCCACGGAGGTCTCGGTAACCACCGCGGAGGCGCGAGAACTGTTCTACTCTTGGGCGGGCGATTTCGACGCTTTCTCGGGGCCAGTTGCATGGTGGGAAGCCATGACTGCCGTGAAGCCGGTCGAGCGTATGGGCGTGGGGCCGGCGTTGGCGAAGTTGCACGGGCGGAACTCACTCTTGTTCCTTCCGCCAGGGCAGCTAGCGAAGGCGGTGCCCAGGATTCTGGCTGTGGTTCGCGCGGCCAGGGGCACTCGCGTCACCGTGCAGGCCTTCGGTGCGCAGGAGGAGTCTGATCTGCGTGCTTTGGGCTTCCGCCTCGTAAGGAGAATACGCCGAGGGAAGCCGGGCTATGCGGTCGAGGGCAGAGATGCTACCCTAGGCAGATGCGGGTCTTTCTGGGCGCTGGGCGACGCGAGCTCGCCGCAGGTGGTTGCGGTGGACTATGCGCTGGCCGAGTCCGCCATGGATCCGAGGGACAGGCCAGGAGCCAAGGGAGAGCCGTCGTCGGCCAAGACGGCGCGATCATACGCCCCACTCCCGTGGGAGAAGGAGAGGTGGGACATCGGGCTGCCGCCCGAGATCGACGAGATCATGGCGCGCCGAGGTGTGGGCATTTACCCTTGGGAGGAGGTGAAGCCGACTGAGGTCCCGTTCTACAAGTGGGAAAACTCAGAGGGCATTCTCAAGAGCATCGCCGAGGCTGACCGTGCCCTGTTGGCGGGCGCGATGGAGTACGTGCCGGCGCACCGCTTGCCGGAGATCCTCGAGTCGTCCACGATCTCGCCGTGGACTATTGTCGATCAGGGCGGCGGGAAGTGGCGCCTATGTCACGACTACTCGGTCGGCACGAACCGAGTGGTGCCCACTGCGGCGTTCTCGCTGCCCAGCGTCTGGGATGTTCAGGCGAACATCAAGCCAGGATCCCACTTCGCCAAGTACGACATCCGCGACGGGTTCTGGCACGTGCCGGTGGCGGACGACAGCCGTCGCCGCCTGGTGGTCCGACACCCGGGCACCGGGAGGCTGTTGTGGTGTTCGAGGCTCCCGTTTGGCTACGTGGAATCGCCTCGCCTTTTCTGTGCGATGACAGAGGCAATCATCGAACGCTTGAGGAAGCAGGCAGCGGGGCTCGGCATCCACTTCCACGTCTTTGTGGATGACGTCCTATGTGTAGGTGACACGGAGGAGCTCACTCGTCGAGGCATGGCCATGCTCGAGGCGGAATTTGCTGCCCGGGGTATACAGTGGGCGCCGCACAAGAGGCGAGGACCGTGCCGTTGCATCGAGTTCTTGGGCCTGTTGCTGTGCAACGTTGAAGGTTTGCGCGGGATCACCATCACTCGCAAGCGCAGAGATCGGCTCGCCGCTGATATCGAGAGTTGGTTGGCGCTAGAGCCTGAGGAGGGAGGGTTGAGGGTCGAACCCAGGGAGCTGGCGAGCTTCTTGGGAAAACTCGTCTTCGTCTCGCAAGTTGTCCGCGGAGGCAGAACGTACATGCAAGGCATGCTCGGCCAGCTGAAAGGCTTCGTGGTGGACTGGCAGCGTGGAAAGGTGAAACCAGGGGTGGGCGCGTGGCAGGATCTCGAGCTCACCTCGTCGTTCTGGCGCGATCTCCGTTGGTGGCGCGATCATCTCGACGCCCGCAGTTTGACCCCATTCGAGGTCGCACCAGTGGCCGCCGAGGCGGTCCTCGCTGGGACCGACGCCAGCAACTGGGGCACAGGCCAGGTGCTCTGGCTCGATGGCGCCAGAGAGGAGGCGGTGCTCGCCTTCACGCACGCCGAGCGGAGGCGGCCGATAAATTGGCGGGAGCTCCTCGGCATCGTTCGCGTGTGCGAGGTGGGAGGAGAGCGACTTCGTGGCAAGACGGTCTTGATCGAGACTGACAATATGGCTGCGAAGGGCGCAGCAGTGAAGTTCTCGTCGAAGGCAGTCGACATGCAAGAGCTCGTACGGCGGCTCCTGCGCCTGAGCGAGCGTTACGGTTTTGTCCTCCGAGTGACGCACACACCGGGCAGTAAGCTCGATCGGCCAGATCAGACGTCGAGGGGAGACGCCGTGGAGGAGCCGAGGTTCCGCCTTAGGGAGGATATTTTCGAGCGGCTCAGCGAGCGCTACGGCCCGTTCACCAGCTTCATCGGGGCAGAGCGAGAGTTTGCTCGTCGCGCTCCTGAGAGCGCGTCTCCGAGTGCGGGAAGGCGCCTGTGGGTGCACCCGACCTCCTCGACGGTGGGCTCCGCGTTGAGACGGGTGCAGGAGGCGATGATCGAGGGCATGGGAAAGAGGCCCATCGCCCTCGCTCTGGTGCCGTCGGATGGTGACCCTGCGTGGGCCAAGATGCTTCGGCATGGGCTCGTTGTGGGCAGTTTCGCAGCGGGCAGCCCGTGCCTCTCATCACGAACGCTTTCGGGTTGGTCCGAGTGCGCTAACCGCCGTCCACTGTCCCTCGTCCTGTTCCCGCGTGCGGCAGGTGCCCGAGTCCGCCAGGTGGAAAGGAGATTCGAGCTGGAGCGCGCGGCTCTCCTGCCGGGCTCTTTTGTGTATGCGCTCGCCCAGGGCGGCGGGGCGGGCAGCCTTTGTCAAGTGGTCGACGATGCCGACGGTGACCTCGTCGTCGAGTATTGGCGGCTGGACTTGACCAAGGCGGCGCGTCAGGTGGCGCGTGGTCCGGTGTTCATTCGCGAGAAGATCAGAGACCGCACGCCGTACGAGGCAAACCCGGCTGAGTTTTGGAGCGTGGACCACATCGTGGGTCCCAGTTCGTTCACGGGCAGCGGCCTCGTCGAGAGACGAGCGTTTGACTTCGCGAGGGCAAATGTGGAGATCGCGCGCGAGGGAGGAGTATGGCGACCGGATGGAGGTTGGGCGGGGTCGGCTTCGGCCTCGCCCGGTGATCAGCGAGGAGAGGTCTCGCCGGGCGAGCCATCGTACGTTGATTGGGCACCCGTCGGTGATTCGAGCGATCTCCCGGCCGTCACCGCGGCCGAGGGGCTCGAGGCAGTCGCTGGCGATCTCGCGGCCGTTTTTGCGCTGCAGTGCGCAGTGAACCGCGGGACAGAGGGCAGGCTGGTGCCGAAGGGCAAGAAGGTGGTCGGGGGTCCCACAGAAGGGGAGTCCGGCGCCTGCCGACAGCTCTGCCAATACGGAGGAGGAGGGATCGTGTGTGGTGGCTGCCGAGTCCCTTTTCGGGTGGGCGAGACCATGGAGGCACGCGGTCTCGGGCTGGTCCACGTGGCAGGCGCCTGCCGCGAGGCGTGCGACCGCACCACGGCTGACCTGGCGGGTCGGTCGGAGATGGCGGCGAGCAGGCCCATCGTATACTACGGGCTCTACTCGGATGCGCTCGGCATCAGCGCTGTTTACACGGATCTGGACGAGGTGGTCGCGGCTACCGACGACGACGGTGCGGGCGCCCCGTACAGCATCTGCAGCAGTTTCGCCTCCTACGAGGAGGCACTGAAATTTGTGCGGGTCACGACGGTTGCTCGGGCCGCGGGTGCGGGCGCAACGGCGGGAGTCATCGCCCTGGCTCCGCCCGTGATCAAGGGCTCGGGCGTGAAGCGAGCCCACCTGGTCGAGAAGCTCTCGGACCAGCGTTTGGCGATGATCGACCGATGCATCGCCGGCCAGTGTGGCATCGAGCATGACGAAGGGTCCACTTGCTGCCTGGGTGGGTGTGGAAGGCGCCTCCACATCACTACCTGCGCTCAGATGGGCAGCGGGTACGCGGCGCTTGGGAACTTCAAGTGCGTGAGCTGCCGGCTGGCCGAGATGGTCGTCTCCGGCTCGGTTGCGGAGCCCAGCGAGGAGATCGAGAGGGTGGTGAAGCGCACCATGGTCTTGGAGCTGAACCAGGGCAAGGAGACCACGGCGGCCGGCTTCGCCGACTACACGCGCCTTGAGGAGCGCTATGCGATGGGCATGGGGCGCATCCTCGACGGTGCCGACCTCCACCTCCCGAGGCACAACGCCGAGTGCTTCAAGAACTTTTTGACATGGATGGCCATTGACGCCGACCGGGCGCGCTCGATCGAGTCCGTGATGAGGATGGCGGGCACGATGATGGCCAAGCTCGGCTTGCCTGACGTGACGAAGATCGGCAGCGTGAAGGCGCACGCGAAGGATCTCCTCGAGGGCATCTGCATGGAGCACGAGACCGCCACGACGGCGACCCCGGCCATGCTTAAGTGGTGCATTGAGACGGGCATCGACGAGCGCTTCAAGGGCGCTTTCGTCTCGAAGAGGGAGAAGGTCCAGTTTCTTTGCGAAGGAGTTGGAGGATGCCGCATCGGCGAGGTCTGCGGAGGGGGGGAGTCGCACGGCGTCCTCGCGAACAACCTCGCGTTCCTCGAGGACCCGTCGGTCGCCGACCCGATGGCGAGATCGGTGGTGGAGCTGAAGATCGAACACTCCAAGACGGGCTTCTCGCGTACCTTGAACCTGGCCGCGGTCACGGGTACAAGCGAGATCCGGGTGGCCGACGCCTTCATGGACTATTGCAAGGAGGCAGGGTTCAAGATGGTGACTACCGTGCAGGCAGGAGTCAGGGTTACCAGACCCGATTTCTGGGTAGTTCGGGTCAGCCTTCTTGGCCTCGACGAGACCGGTCTCATCAAGCTCCTGAGGGTGCTGGAGAAGGAGAAGATGCCTGAGGTACAACAGCAGCTGGCCACGACGAAGTCCGAGGCTCGTCGACGCCACATCGCGACCGGCTCGGAGAGCCAGCAGAAGAAGTACATCAACGTCGCGGCTGGAGACTCGACGAACCGCAAGTTGAACGACCTCGCCGGGCGCCTCACAGCGTTGGGCTACGTTGCCCAGCTGGTCGATGGCCCGTTGCTAATGTCCACGACGGGAGGACTCAGGCAGACGCCTAAGATAATGCCGTACAGTACGTCGTCCGCCTCGGCCCCGACGAAGGAGCTACTCACGAACGCGTGGCTCGCGGGTTTCGTAGACGGGCTGAGCCAGGACGACGACCTCGATCTCCCACCGGGGCAGAAGCCAAAGTGGTCAACCCACTCGCTCCGCAGGCTGGCGGACACGGTGGCCAGGAGATACAGAAGCGAGACCGGCGTCACCGAAGACCAGATCGACATCTACTTCGGTTGGAATGAGAAGATTTTGTTGAAGGCGATGCAGGTGCATTACGCCTCTTTGAGCATCAAGGAGAGAATGATGCTGGCTAAGATCACGGGCATGCTGTGATCAAGGCCGCCAAAGGATGGTATTACGAGCTGGGGGTGCTTGAGAGCTGGGGTGGGTACGCTGGCCCGCTGCCCACAAGGTGGCGGGCCGGCACGGTCTTTCGACCTGTACCCCAATGCTATTCTATTAACAGATGTTCCTCCCTACGACTGGGCGAGCGGAGCAGCGGTGCACTCACGTAGGACCGTTGACGCGGGACGCGGCATCGGCCGCAGGGAGTGCGACGATTCGGAGAGAGACCGAAGAGGCCGACCGGATCACGAGAGAGCGTGATCTCGGGCGGGGGGAACAGTGAGAGCCGTTCTGTGTCGGCCGTCCTGAACAGTGACGGGGCGAGCAAAAGTTGTGTGAACTGGGGAAGTAGGGGGACGTCGCGGATTGCGCGTCGCCTCTCGGTCTCTGCGTGCTGTGTCGCACGCCGAGCCGTGGATTGTTGTCCGAGTCCCACCCGCCCACCCGTCTCGGACATGTATTGCCTACTGTGTGTACAGTAGGGGTGCTTGAGAGCTGGGGTGGGTACGCTGGCCCGCTGCCCACAAGGTGGCGGGCCGGCACGGTCTTTCGACCTGTACCCCAATGCTATTCTATTAACAGATGTTCCTCCCTACGACTGGGCGAGCGGAGCAGCGGTGCACTCCAGCGATGTTGGCTTTGGAGGGTACATAGTCGAAAAAGACTGAGGCGCGAAGGCCGATCATCTGAAGGTAGAAGATGTTGACCATCTTGGCGAGCTCGGGCTTGCCGGAGTAACCGTGGACGAGCGCGGAGAGGGCGACGGTGTTGTCGATGAAGTGAAGCACCTTGCGCCCCTGGATGAGAGAGCCGTACGTGTTGTAGGTGGACACGGCGGCTAAGGTCTCGAGTTCGGCGATGTAGGTCTTCCGATCGGTGGCCCAGGAGGATAGGAGAAGGGCCCAGTTGGGTTCGGCGTGGGCGAAACGGACGGAGCCGTCGATTGGGTCGAAGACGACAGCGCCGAGGGCGCCGCGGAGGCGGCGGATGTCTGAGGTGTCGGAGCACTCGGGGGCGGAGGGTCGGCGGCGGCGCGAGAAGGAGGCGTCGCTGTAGATGATGAGGGGGGGCTCGGAAGGAGGAATGAGGGAGATGGAGAGGCGTGGGAGCGCAGGAAGGAGGGCGCGAAAGAAAAGGAGGGAGTGGTGCAACTCGGAGTCGGGTAGGAAGACGTTGGACGAGTCCCTATATTGACGCTGCACGAGAGGGAGGGTGGCTGCCCGTCCGACGGAGGCAAGGGCGGCGGAGAGTACGAAGTAAAGCTTGCCGCGGAGGCGGGAGGCCTCGTGTGGGGTGAGGACGCCGGCGCGAAAGGCAGCGTCGAATTCGTGCAGAATGAGGTCGACGCGGGAGGCGTTGACGTGGAAGTGGACGGCGGCGGTAGGCGTGCTAACATCAGAGAGGTCGGCGACGACGCCAAGGAGGGTGTTGGCCCAGGCTGGCTCGGCTGTCTTCTCTGGGTCGAGCTCAGGGGCTCGCGCGAGGGTGCCGGGCGGTCGGCGGAAGCCGGCGCCAAGTTGGAGGACCAGGGTTTCGAGGACGTCGAGACCGGACCTGCCGCCGAGGGAGAGGTCTGGGATGATGAAGTCGTCAACGTAGTGCTCGACTGGGACGGCCGCGAGCGCACGGGCGGCGATGACGAGGAGTTCGCCGAACCTGTTGAAGTTGACGACGGAGGCGGCGTGGCCGAAGGTGTGGCCTGGCAGCCAGTAGTATTGAGGTCGCGGGGGAACAACCGTTGGGTCGAAGAAGCCGAAGGTCGTGAACCACGGCTGGGAGCAGGGGATCAGGCGGTAGGCCATGGCCAGGTCGCTCAGACTGAGCGTCATTGGCGGAGTCGGTAGGGGAGGGTCGGAGGATTCGGCGACCACGGTGACGGCGCGGGCGACGACGGCGGGGTAGGAGAAGCTTGGGGAGGTGATGGTCTCAACGAGACGTGTGGCGGCATTGGCGCCGTTGCCCTTCGCATCGTCGATGGCGCGGATCTTGCCCTTCTGGCGGACGCCGAAGCGACGGCAGGGGCGCGGCACGGTGGCGAGTCGAGGGAGGTGGGGAAAGAGAGAGGAGACGGAGTCGTGAAGGGCTTCGACGGAGTCGAAGGGCCCGACGACCACGCCTTTGGAGAGCTCTTTGCGCGTCTGGATCGCAACGGCGAGATCGGCTTCGCGGGCTTCGTGCGAAGCAACCCACTGGCGGTATTCAAGGTCGCGGTGGAGACGACGGGACCATGTACGAGCGGTGGAGTTGAAGAGGTGGAGACGGGCGAGGTGGTCGTCAAGAGAGCCGGGGTCGATGGGTCGGTATACGCCACTGTCGGGAATGGAACCAACAATGGGGAAGCCGTAGACGAAGCGCTCAGGGAGGGAAGTGTCCAGCCAGCCGAGTGCGTCGATGATGGCGGCCATGAGGGCGACGTGGACGCGGCCGGAGATTCGGTGGACGGAGGGAGGCATGAGAGAGGAGATGCGTGTGGAGAGATTGCGGAGGCGTGCGGAGATGTCAATGAGGGCGGCGAGGATCTCGCGGCGGGCGGCTTGGAGGCTGGCGCCGAGGCGCACTGCAACGGAGACGGCTGTGGCAACGTCTGGCGGGAGGGAACTGGCGCGGAGGCGCTGGTCGAGAGGGAAGCTGAGTACGGCTGCGGCGTCCAAATGAGCGCGGAAGCCTTGAACGACCGAGACGCGCCGTTGGTCGGGTGGGAGGACAAGGAGGCCTCCCATCGGGCGGTCGGCTGATCGGTGGGAGCCGCCGTGGCGAGAGTAGGATGGAACGGCGGCGAGGGCGAAGAGTCGCAGGTCGGCGACAGCGGAAGAGAAGGTGGCTCCGTCGCTCTCGGAGAGGAAGTGGAGCGGGAGGAAGTCGAGGCTGGATGGGCAGGCGAAAGGGAGGAGGACGGAGAAGAGAAGGCGCATGGATGGCGCGGAGAAGCGCGCACGCGGTGCTCACAAACTTGCGAAGTTCGGAGAGCCGAAAAGAATCGGGAGTTGCATCCAAGAATGGAAGGGGGGGTAACGGGCAGTATGCCCGCGGGGGCGCGAGGTCAGGTCGGGAGACCGGCTTTCGCGAAGTTTGCGACGTGGAGAATCGAATTGGAGAAGCGAGCGCTCGACGAAGGCGATGGCGGCTCCGGGCGGTGCGGTGGCGGCTCCGGGTGGTGCTCCGGTTGTCGCACCCCTTCGATCAATCGTGATCGAAGAGGAGTGTGAAGAGATCGTGGCGGAGACAGGGTTGACGGAGCTCGCGGATGCGATCGGCTCGCTGGAGGGCGTCGGATCAATGACGATGGACGTTCTGAAGAGCGTCGGCGTCGGCGGTGCGTCGGGCGTGAGGCTCCTGGACTGCGTGGGCGCGGAGGAGACGGCAAAGTACCGCACGGCGTACACGAAGGAGCTCCTCGCGGTGGACCCGAGGCTGGCAAAGCTGACGCCGGCGCTCGGTAAGACGATGGTGGCTGTGCGCACGGCGAACTCGATGAAGGAGATGATGCGGCGGTTGGCTGCATTGTGCGAGCGGCTGAAGAAGGAGGAGAGAGGAGGCGCGGCGGGGGATGCGGCGGCGATCCAGAAGGGGACGCTCACTGTGACCACGCAGTCGGAGGAGGACCGCGAGATGACGCTGGTCGGCTTCGATGCCGAGGCGGTGAAGACAAAGTGCGAGCTGCTGAAGGAGCATACCTCAGGATGCAGCCGTACGAGAAGGCGACGCTGAGTCAGATGAAGCGCATCGGGTACTGGGTGGTGAGCGAGAAGTGCTTCCCGGACCCGAATAGGTACGCGTTCACAAAGCTGGCGGCGGTGAGCACCGACGGCAACCTCGTGCAGTTTCGGCGGATGCTCATGGGCTGTGTGCTCGTGACGGCGGGCGTGGTGGCGCCGGCCGACAAGCGCGACGACGGCGCGGGCGCCAAGGACCTGCGGTCGCCGTACAAGTCGCAGTGGGCGAACGCGAACGTGGCGGAGGATCTGCTGGCGCAGCTGGAAGAGAAGCGCGACGTGATGTCGAACGTCGAGTATGGGCACGTGTGTGCGGCATTGGCGACGGCGTTGTTCAAGGCGACGAGCCTCGGGGGGGTGACGCTCTCGTTGGCAATGGCGCAGACGATGTCAACGGTGCCGCAGATGGTGCAGAACGCGATGGCGCTCGGCGCTCGGGAGAAGAAGCTGCCGCAGCCGGGTGGGGAGCTGACGGACGCGCAGAAGAGAAAGAAGAAGAAGGAGGAGGAGAGGCGCAAGAGGCAGCTCGAGGCGCTCGGAGGGGAGGAGGGGAGGAAGAAGCAGAAGGGGGGGGAGACGCCCGGGGGGGGCGGGAGGTACGCGGATGAGGAGGGGGCGCTCGGGCCGAACAAGCTGCCGCGGAAGGCGGGAGGGAACCCGCTGGGGGACCGGTGCAAGTACCTCGCGGAGGGGAAGGCGTGCCCTTTCAAGACGTGCTCGTTCAGCCACGCCGCGTGAGGCGGCTGTGGGGAGAGGTCAAGAGATGAAGGGCCAGGCGGTGGGAATGCTGCGCATGGGGCGGGAAAAAGAAGAAATGCGGCAGGCTGAGGCCTGGTCGCGGGCGCGACGCCGGGTGGAGGCGTAGGCGATGGGATGGCATCGTAGTCGATGCCGGCCAGGAGGGCCGAGTCCGTCCAGTGGCGGAGAGGGACAGCCATTCGTTCGAAACGAAGTGGCTTGAGAAAGGGATGTGTGAACGCGCGTCCTGGCGGGCGCGCCTGTGTCTAGGGGTGGTCGGCACCGGACGTCGCCGTTGCGAATTGCATATAGTATGCTTCGGGCCGTAACCCCCCAAACACAGCTCCGCGAACTATATGAATTCGCAACGCCGCCGCCGGCGGCGACGCGTATGAGACACGTGTGAAGTGAGGGGAGTGTGTGAAGACGCATGAGATCGACACGTACTGACTGTCACGGTATCCTAGGGAAGGACCAGGGTAGGACCGATGCCGGAGGCCAGTAACCTATGAGGCTGACAGAGGAGAGGAGCCGGGATCGGGGGATAGAAGGGACCCGGACGGCTACAAATGTCACCCATGGTCCCATAAGCCACATAGGGGCCTCGGAGGAGGTGCGGCATGGTCCTGAGTGGACAGACACGCGCAAGGAGACTATGGACCGGCGAGAGCCGGGGAGGTGGGGTCCGCCGCGGGGGGGTGGAACAGGTCCCAACCGTCCAGATAAGGGATAGAGGCGCCCTGGGCGGAGCGAGAGCGGGCCGAGCGGAGACCAAGCTCGATCTCGCAGAGGCGGTCGATGCACTTGCGCACCTTGGCCTTGTGCGCGTATCGGGCGGGCATGGCGGAGACGCGGGCTTCGTGCCGCTGCAGCATGGCTGCGACCGGCTCGAGGTCGTCGCTCTGAGCGGTGGAATCGGCAAAGCGGCCGACCTCGTTGGCGTCGACAGAGCGCATGGAGGGATCGGATTCGACGACGTTGAGAAGGAAGCGCTTGAAGGAGTGGTGGCGAAGGAGGGTAGCAGCGTCGTGGGGGACACCGGCGGCGAGGAGGACGCCGTGGAGAGAGGCGAGGGCGCGGGGTGAAGAGGGTGGAGATAGGACCCACCGGGAGGCGAGGGTGGGTGAGCCGTCCGGCGAGTCGGTGTCGAGGAGAAGGCAACGAACGTCGGAGGCGGCGTCGAGCATCGGCAGGATGGCATCGAGGGTGGCGGAGGAGCCGTCGAGGGCGTCGACGACCGCCCAGAAAGGGCGCGGGCGCATCTTGGAGCGGTCGGGATTCTTGTCGGATATGACGGATCCGAACATGACCCGGAAGGACGGGTTGGTGGGAGGCCACGGGACGACAGCGTTGATGACGCAGGAGGAGGCTTGCTCGTAACGGAGCGCGGCCTTGCCCATGGTGAACCACGCGGCCGCGTGAGCACGCACGAAGGGAGAAGGAGCGGAGGCGGCGAGAGAGGAAAGGGCCTCCATCACGGCGAGAGTGATGCTCTCCTTCGGGTTGTCGCGACTGGGGCCGATGGAGCGGAACGGCCTGGAGACCGGGGCGCGAGAATAGAGTTCGACGCCGCAGTGGTCACGAAGCCAGTCGAACTTTTGGAGAATGGAGATGCCGGAGCCGATGTCGCGATGAAAGTCGGTGACGTGGCTGGCGACAATTTCGGTGGCGTCGGGGTGGTGGAGCCGAACCCACTGCTTGAGGCGGCCGTAGGCGGAGAAGGCACCGTCGAGAGAGGTGCAGCCGTGGGCGGCGAGGGCGTCGATCATCCGAGAGACTGTCTCGGAGATAGGGCGAGCGACGATGACGTGATCGGGGTCGCGGGTGATGAAGGCTGCGGAGCCGTAGGAAAGGATGGAGACGAGGGCGTGCGCTGCGCGCCGCCGCCGGATGGCCTGGAGATCAGCCTTCGCGAGCGGGACGGAGCCGAGGCCGAGCGCGTGGCGCTTGGCGCCGCTCGTGGGCGGGAGAGGCGGCATGTGGTCGAGAGCTGACGCGAAGGGGCCGGGGGAGGCGTTGGCATGCTTGGATCCCTTGCCGCGACGAGCGGAGCCATCGGAGGCCGACGAGAGGTCGGAAGGGAATGAGGAGGCGGCGCTGAGGCGACGGCGCTTAGCACGGCGCTCCTCGCGCGGATCGCGCGAGGGGGGGAGAACGGTGGCCTCGGCGACGCCGGGGGCGGCGAGAGAAGAGGAGGAGGGAAGAGGCGGGGGTGCGGGAGGAGGTGAGGCGGAGGGAGGTGAAGGTGTGAAAGGGACTATCGAAGAAAGCGTCGAAGTAACCATCGGATGAACCATCGAAGAAACCACTGGAGAAACAAGTGCAGTCGTGGACCAAGAGGAAGCCAAGGCGGGCGAGGTCGGCGGCATCTGTAGCTCCGCCCCCCTCAGGTTGCACAGAGGCTGAGAAGTAGGGGGGCGGCCGTCGAACACGTTATGGCTCCGGCGGAGTTCAACGGGCGCGACCAGAACGGTGGGAGCACCGACGGACGCCTGGAACGGCGCGGAGGCTGCCGGGTGGGGCAGTAGAAGAGGGGAAGGCGCCCCATGGGGGCTGGTATGGGCCAGGCTGAAAGCCGCGGTGAGCGGCGGAGCACTGAAACGAACCAGGGCGGCCGAGGAGTCGGGAGCCTGGTGGCCACTCGACGGAGGGGGGAGGCCGGTCGCCGCGGGCGGCGGCGGGGTGGGACGCGGGGAGTCCGGAGAGGCTGAGCTCGTGGGCTGTCCGGCGATAAAGGAGTCGACGGCGGCTGCCCACCACGGGCGGATGCAGGGCGATGAGCCCGTGAAGGATGGAAGAAGATGAGGCGAGGAGAAGGAGGAAGAGACGGAGAATGTGGAGGCGGGCGCGCCGGCGGAAGGCTGGCGCGGCATCGCAGGAGGGACGCGTGACTGCGTCGAAGAGGATGGGTCGCGGAGAGGGCGACGGGTGTTGGAGGAGAGCAGCACGAGAGCTTCACTTGGTGAGGGAGCGGGTTGCGCTGCGGCTAGGGAGAGCCGGCGGGTTTTGGTCTGGAAGACCTTGGGAATCCGCGGGCGCGAAGAAAGAAGAAATGCGGCAGGCTGAGGCCTGGTCGCGGGCGCGACGCCGGGTGGAGGCGTAGGCGATGGGATGGCATCGTAGTCGATGCCGGCCAGGAGGGCCGAGTCCGTCCAGTGGCGGAGAGGGACAGCCATTCGTTCGAAACGAAGTGGCTTGAGAAAGGGATGATGTGTGAACGCGCGTCCTGGCGGGCGCGCCTGTGTCTAGGGGTGGTCGGCACCGGACGTCGCCGTTGCGAATTGCATATAGTATGCTTCGGGCCGTAACCCCCCAAACACAGCTCCGCGAACAAAAACATGCAGGAAATCTTCGCCTAAATACATAAGATACACAAAAACACCGTCACCTACGGTTTTCGCCATCTCCTGACCTGACACTTTCGGTGACCTCTTTTTTGTGAAATGGTGGAAAGAGCTGTGAAGCGCAACCATGCTCGCAAACTCCAGCAATCGCGCGGCGATCACACCGCTGCGCTTTTCGGCGCCTCCACCGTACGCGGTGAACGGCTCGCGCCGGCGACTTGCACTGCGCAGCGGCTGGCGACTCTCGGGCAACCTGCACACGCTCGGCTACTTTGCGGCCGAGGTGTGCCTCGGCACGCCGCAGACCTCATTCGAGCTGATCGTCGACACGGGATCGTCGCTCATGGCGCTGCCGTGCGCCGGGTGCACCCATTGCGGCCAGCACAAGCACGGCGCGCGCTTCGACGCCCAACGTTCGAGCACGGCCTCAACCTATTCGTGCTCGCGCACGCCGACGGGCATGCACTGCCATACATGCACCTCGAGCGAGTGCGGCTACTCAGTGTCGTACGCCGAGGGTAGTCGGATCTCGGGGAAGATGGTCGAAGACCAGGTCCAGATCGCCTCCGAGCGCGGGCGCATCAGCCTGCCCGTCGCCTTCGGCTGCCAGACCTTCGAGAGCGGCCTCTTCAACTCACAGGTGGCGGATGGCATCATCGGCTTTTCGTTCGGTGGCGTGTACGGGCAGACGCTTCACGATCGGCTGGTGCAGCAGCAGCACACGCACGATACCTTCTCGATGTGCCTCTCAGAGACCGTCGGTGCCCTCGTACTCGGCGCTACCGTGCCGGCAGCCGGCCTCGGAGTTCCATGGATTCCATTGACGTCGAGGTCAGCCTATGAGGTGCGGTAGCTGATGGCCCTCCCTCCTTGCATGCTGATGGCCCTGCCTCCCTTGCAGGCTGGTTGCACACTCCCTCCCCCTCCCCTCCCCCTCCTGCCACGGCGTCCACCTGCGACCCGTTACAGGTCGCCGTCACCGACTTCCTAATCGAGGGGCGCGCCGTCGCGAGCGGTTCGTCCTTATTCGCAGGCACCATTGTCGATTCCGGCACGACGTTCACTTACCTGCCGCCCAGCGCGTACACGCAGGCGCGTGACCAGTGGCGCACGCGCTGCCCGTGGGGTACGTGCTCGAGCCGGACCACCAAGGGCCAATACCCCGACGACTACTGCTACACGATGAGCCGCAAGGAGCTCGACGGCTTCGTCTCGTATGGCTTTAAGTTCCTGGCGGGCGGGCACGTGCTGCCGCTACCACCGAGCCAGTACGGTTACGAGATGCGCACGGGGGTCTGGTGCCTCGGCATCTATAACAATGAGCACAATGGCGCTGTCATCGGCGCCGCCACCATGCGAAACCACGAAGTCGTCTTCGATAAGGGGAGTGCGCGCGTAGCCTTCGTTCCATCCGATTGTGTCGCCATGCACGGAGGCAAGAAGGGTTCGGTCCTCGAGGGCGGTTATGGACTGAGTGGGTGCGCGGTGCCCGAGACGCCCAACCCGCCGCCGGCGCCGCCCGCGCACCCGCCGCCGCCGCCCGCGCCGCCGCCCTCGCCACGACCGCCGCCGCCGCCCTCGCCGCCGCCCGCGCCGCCGCCGCCGCCCTCGCCGAACCCCAGCCCGCCTCGGCCACCCGCGCACCCGCCGCCACCCACGCCGCCCTCGCATCCGCCAGGGTGGCACGAATCCCTCCCGCCGCCGCCCTCGCCGCCATATGTGGGCCCATTGGGGCGCGCGTGGGACGGCATGAAGCATTTCGTCACTTCGACGTTCGACGCAGTGCGCACGCCGATCATGTCCTTCGTCAAGGACGCCAGCGAGCACCGTCTGAGCGCGGAGCGGGTCTTCGTGTTGGCTTTCGTGGCGATCCTGTCCACGGCGTGCTGTGCGCTGTGCTGCATCTGCTGGTGCATGAGCGACGCGGACGACTCTAGCAAACGCGCGGCGGCCGAGGGCGGCGTCGGCGGCGGCGGCTTGCTCTCCGACCGAGAGTCCGAGATGCTCTCGATGCTCGATCGGGAGATCCTGGCCTCCAGGGATGTCCTCGATGCGAAGCACAACGCGCGACGCAACGCGGTCGCGAAGGTGGGGGCCAAGGGCGGCCTGAGCCCTCCTCCGGGCAAATCGCGCGTTCGCTGGCTGCCGCTTCGTCGGATCACTCCGAGTGGCTACATGCGTGCCGGTACGCACGATGAGGACGGCGAGGGCGTCAACTTTGAGATTGGAGGCGATTCCGACGAGGAGGAGGACGCACCGGCGTTGGGCGCGGTGCTCGGCACGGCGCCCATCGGCATGGCGCCCTGTGGCAACGCCGTCGCCTCCAGTGCCCTCTCCGTGTACGCGGACGTGCCTGAGGGCACGGGCACCAGGCTGCGCCTCACCATAGCCTCCAGCGGCGGCGACGGCAGCGGCGGCGGCGCGGAGATCAACGTACCGCTGCCCGCGGGCGTGGTGGCACATCAGGCGATCCGCTTCCAGCTGCTTCCCTCTCAGATCGCTGCGCTCCACGCCGAGGATGTCCTCGCGCTGCGCGACGGGCGCTTCCACGTGTCTCGCGTCTCGTAACAGCTCGCCCAATGGGACGTCGCGCCGTCGTGGGCACCGACCGAGCGTGGCGAGGCAGTGGTGAGGGCGGGGGGGACGGAGGCGGCGAGGGTGGCGGTAAGGCGCAGGCGAGGAAGGTGGTGAAGGTGGAGGTGACGGTGGAGGCGACCGAGACGGCGAGATGGCGGAGGAGAGGGCGCCCCCCCGGACTCCTGCAGGTCTGTGCAGCGCGGACGAGCGGACCGCAGGAGGCCGAAGAGCCGGACGCTGAGACGAGAGCGCGACGGCGTGGGCCACGTAGCTACCACGTAGCAGCTGCACTCTCCCCCAGATCGTTGATCCACATTTCCAACTCCTCGGAGATGTCTTTTACCGAACACGTTGCAACCTCGAACCTGAACCTCAGTCCTCACCGTGAGGACCTCACGGCATACAATTCAAATGTTCAATCACGAATCAGGCGGGTGGGGATGGTCATGACGCATGCTGTGTAAGAAAACTGAAAATGTAAGCCACTTGTTCTTCTTCTTTCTAGCAGGAAATTCACGGAATTTACCTCGACCAATTCGAGGATTCGAGCGAGTACTCAGTACTTGTGTTGACCGAGGGGAGCGGAGCCGTCCTTTGAGACGGTGTCGAGAGACGGTGGTGTGGTCAGAGCGCGCGGGGGGACACCGCGGACGAATAACGGACGAAATTGACTGACTCAGATCTGCGCATTTCGGCACCGGTAAAAAGACACCGGGCTCCGGGGGGAGCCGGGTCACACACGGGACACACGGGCGCACACGGGCACACGGATCACTAACACAGACGAACCTCACATTTCGGCACCGGTAAAAGCTGGAGATGTGCGATCTCCGACGAGACCTGACAAGATGTTGTTGGTCTTCACGGCCGCGACTAATCAACACCAAATGCGAGTCCTTGCCCTCGCCACATTCGCAACCGCCACGGTGGCCGGCTTTGAAGTTTTCTCTTGCAGTGCAGGCATCAAATCTCTGCAACCATCACGGTCGATGATCTCAATGCTTGCAGTGCAGGCATCAACCAAGTCCACGACACCACCCTTCCTCTCTCTGTCGGTGGCAGAGCTTTCGGAGCAAATAGGTGGCAGCGGCCGTGCAAAAGCCGTCTGGGAGGCGCTGCGAAATGGCGAGGATCCACGCCTCTTGCCCGATTCCGGAAAGGCCGTCTCAGATTTCCTGCTCTCACGCGACGTCACGCCGTCAACGGTGCAGCTGGTGAGCGGATCGGAGGATGGGACGACGAAGCTGCTTGTGAAGCTGCGAGATGGGCTTCAGGTCGAAACGGTGCTCATCCCTGTGCGCAAGAGGAGTCCGGACGACGCGGGCGGTACCACTCGGAAACCGACCACAGAGCGCACCACGCTGTGTGTCAGCTCTCAGGTTGGATGTGACCGCGGCTGCCAGTTTTGCGCGACGGGGACCATGGGGCTGGTCCGCAACTTGAGCGCGGACGAAATCCTGAGCCAGATGATCCATGGAGTGCGGGTGGTGCGTGAATCGGGACTCCCACCCATCGGCAACGTCGTCTTCATGGGCCAGGGCGAGGCTGGGCGCAACGCCGAGGCGGTGGTGGCGGCTGCCACAGCCCTGACAGACCAAAACCGCTTCGGTCTGGCGAGGCAGAAGGTGACCATCTCGACTGTGGGAGTGGATGCCGCCTCGCTGGAAGCGCTTGCGCGAGCGCCTGCGATGCTCGCGTGGAGCGTGCATGCGGCCGATGCAGAGCTCCGAAGGCGCCTCGTCCCGACATCAAGGGCGCACTCTCCCGAGGAGCTCCGGGACGCGCTTGCAGACGCCCTGTCCACTCGGCCGGAGAAGGCGCGCACGCTCATGATTGCCGTCACGCTGCTCGCGGGGATCAATGACAGCCCGGAGCACGCGCAACAGCTCGCCGAATTCCTCAGGCCGCTGCTCACAGTCGTAAAGAAGATCGCGGTCGATCTGATTCCGTACAACCCACACGACGGCGCGCCTGTTGAGTTCGAGAGGCCTGCCGATGAGCGCGTGTATGCCTTCTTGCAGCAGATTCGAGCGGCTTTCGAGGGCAGCACCGCTTTGGGCTACGGCGTGTACGTCTCCGTGCGCGTGCCCAGGGGAGACGAAAAGATGGCGGCGTGCGGCCAATTGGTCACTTCGAGGCAGGCGATCGTTGACAGCGTCGCTGAGGTCGTGGAATGATGGCATCTTAGCCATGCTTCCATCGAAGGACTCGCTTCATGAGGGATGCGGCAAGCGTTCGTCTCGTGGCGTATAGCCCGCTCGTCGTGCGAAGCGCGTTTCACGCCAGGTGCCCAGGGTCGTGAACTCGGGGGCCACGGCAGGTGTGGTCCGGTGCATTTTCAGCTGTAGCTAATTACAACTGCCCAACTGCCGCCACTGCTAAAGACACGCCATGACACGCTAAAAGGTTAGAAATTGCTCACGCGCTCTCGCTCGGCTAACATCGCTCTCTAGTAAGAAGCGCCGCGCTCCCATAATGGCGGCCCATTCGATCTGGGTGGGCGGGATGGTCACATTCCCTCGTATCTGAAGCTCCCTTGGCTGTGCCGTGCATGGCTGGCCTCGTCGCTGCTGCATGGTACATGCACTGGTTGCATGGTAGCAAGGCACTGGGTCGCACCGCGTCTCACTGTCATCATGCTGTCACATTCTGCACATGTGGGGAGGATTTGGCTCACCAACCAGTCTCACCGCCAACTACCACGTCGCCCTCCGCATCCGTCCTCATCGTGTGCGGCACGACCGAGGCGCTCATCGGGAACTCGACTGGCGCGGTGTTGACGACGCGGACGACGTTGCCCGAGCCCGGCGTCACCAGGAAGCAGAAGAATGGCCGGTCGAGGCCGTCTTCGGTGTAGAGCTCAATGACCTGCTTGTTGTTGTTGGGACCCTGCAGCAGCTCGATGCGCGCGTTGAGCGGGCGGCCGTCGGTCTTAAGTAGCACCTGCACGCTCTCCACGTTCGGGTCGAACGGGTAAGTGCGGAGCGCGCCACCCTGGATGGTCGTCAGCGAAGAGAGGCAGTCGTTGGACGGCTGGTCGACCATATCGGCAACCACGTTGGCCGAGATAGGGAACTCGATCTGTCCGATGTTGCGCACCGCCACGGTGTTGGGTCCGCGCGGTGTCTCGATCACCGCCGAAAAGGGGCGCAACTGACCGTTCTCCACGTATACCCGCATCTTGCAGGGCGTGTTGTCGGGCCCGTGCCATAGCTCGATATCGGCATCGAGTGGGCGACCATCGGTGCTGAGGACGACCTGCACCTGTTCCACCGCCGGGGAGCGGTACGACCAAGTGCGGAGCGAGCCACCCTGAACCAGAATCGACGAGTCCGTGATCGGAGGTGCCCTGGCTGGCACGATACCGCCGGTGACGTGAGCCGCTCTGCCGACCGCAGCGATCGGCGCCATTTGCATCACGGGCGGCGCCACGCGCGCCACGCGCGCCACGTTGAGGCTCGGCACAAGCAGGTAAGGGAGGGTGAGCGCCATGTGGGACACGGGAAATCAGAGAATGTTGTCTGATTTTCTCGATTTTCTTCGAAACGTCAATCAGGGCTCGGAGATGCACGTTCAGATACTGCGAGATGCATGTGAAGTTCGCGCACCAAGTGTCAGTGGAAGTACGTACCTAGATCGTGAAACCAAGTGTCAGTTTTTGTCCTAAGAGAGGGGTCTTGACACAATGTTTCGTCTAGGTACGTCTAAAATTAGCGAGCCGTAACACCTCTGTCACGCACATGCTGTCACGCCCCTGCCTGTCCCCTGGGCACGCGTGGGTGGGCCAGAGCCCCAGACGGGACGCGGGAGAGCGGGACGCGGCGTCAGGCCGTCACCTGGAGGTACTAAGACCGCGGTTTAGAGTACACCTACACGTGCCCGCGTGCGCGACCGCGAGCTTCTCGGCGCTCGGCGGTCGAGGGGGAGGTCGGGCCGGGTCCAGCCCTCACCGGACCTGGGGCTGGGCAAACCTCTAACCTGGGCGCTGGGGCGTCAGCGCCGAGTGGATGACGGTATAAAAAAAACGCGAATCGCTCTACTCCGCTCAAACGTACCCCCTCCCAATCCCCCCCCACGGAACGGACTCACTGGTCGGCCATGAAGCCGGTGCCACCAGCGCCTGCTCCGGCGCTCCTGCCTCCGCTGCCGCGCAGTGTGCACGGTAAGAGGCAGCCGCCGCAGTGGACAAGGCACAGCGTGCAACCGTTGGCGTCGCAGCACGCGCCGTCGCGCTCAAAGTACATGTAATCGGCGAGGAGCAAGGTGCCCAGCAGCAACGCCTTCTGATGCGCCGAAAGTTGCGCGGCGGGCGGCAACTCAAGCGTGTACACGTCCGCGTCGGTGACTGCCTCTCGGAGATTACCGGCGAGATCGGTGGGCTTCCGCTTCACGATGCGCCCGAGCGAGCCCTCGACCACATGGCCACCGACGGCGGCGGCCGGCGCGATCGAAAACTTGGTCGACCTACAGAGCTCGAGGCAGCCGCCGAAGAGGCAAGGGCCCTTGACTGTCGCGAGCGAGCGGAAGCCGGTGGGCTGCCGCTCCATGACGGTCAGCGTGGGCGTCAAGCCGCCTGCCAAAAATGGCTGCGTTGCAAAGCCGACGCAGCGCGGGTTGGTGGTCCTGATGCCACCGGCGCTCACGTCGGCCGAGAGGGCGCCCGCGTGCATGTACATGCCATCCTTACAGGGATCGCTGCACGCGACGCAGCACAGGCACGGCTTGGCGAGCATGCAACCCGGCCTCTCGAGCGTCAGCACTGTGCCGAGCGTGTCCACATCCACCATGTGCGAGAGCATCGGATTGAGTCCGGCGGCGGCCTTGAGCTCGAGGAAGAGGCTGTGGTAGGGTGCGCAGCAGTAGCGCGGAACACAGTCCGAGCGCTCCTTGGCGATGAACAGATGCATGCCCGTGACGCCGTCGTACACGTCGTAGATGTTGGAGCGTTCGCACGCCGGGCAGAGCCCCTCGGTCAGGCTCGGCCGCTGCATGATCGTGTAAGTGTCCGTCGCATGCAGCAGCGAGGCCGTCATCTCATCAATACCGAGAGCGTCGTGCACGCGGCCGCCGACAGGAATGCCAGCAGCGACGGGCACGAAGCCACCAAAATGAAACGCGTCCGAGGGCAGCGACTGATACAGCGGCTGCGCGACCGCCACCGGCGACGCGTTGGACTTGGATCCGCCACCGCCGAACATCATATGGGGATAAAAGCACGCGGAAGCCGGCCGCAGAAGCCTATGCCTCCTCAGGCTCGCGTGTGCATGCGTTACGTGCGTACCGCCAAACCCTGTGCGCTGAAGTGTGAAGAGCCTCTGTTTTTTGGCCCTCAATACTTGGAGAGACACTCGGCACGCGACCTAACACCTATCCTGTAGGCTATTCTACGTTCTAAGTTAGAGCCACATGCTTGAATCTCACACGCAGGTATCATGTCGAGCACGCGCGGCGGCGGGGCGCCGCCACGCGACGTCCCACTCGATGCCTGGCTGGCCCTCGAGCCAGTAGAGCGCCCTAAAGAGTTGAGACAGAACAGGGTCGAGGGATACAGGGGCAAGGGGAGGGGCGAGGCAGGGCTCCAGCGAGGCGGTGGGCTCGGGGCCATCCTGAGCTTTCGCACCGTCCGGAGCACAAACGCTTTCATGAGCGGACGCGCCGTCCTGAGCATCCGCGCCGTCCTGATCATAGGCGCCGTTATGAGCCTCCGCGCCGTGCTGAGCTCCCACGCCGTCCTGAGCACCCTCGTCGCCGTGCCCTAGTGGGTCGCAGTGGAGGAGCGTCACAACACGCCCGTGCGCGGCCGCCTCGGCCCGCCCGTCCGGCCATTGCATGCTGGCCAACGTCGCGTCCACGCACGCGGCTTGCTGGGCGGCTTCGCATGGGAAGGTCGGATGAGCGGTGCGCCCGCGCGTGCGCTCGAGGAGCACCGCACGATGGCGCGCGCTCAGCACTGCGCGCACGGTTATGTCGGGTGCGTCGGTTACGTCGGTTACGTTGTGTCCGTCGGGTGCGTCGGTTACGTCGGTTACGTCGGTTACGTCGGGTGCGCCGGTTACGTCGGTTACGTCGGTTACGTCGGGTGCGCCGGCGCCAGGTTCGAAGCTGACCACAACGACGCGTGACGCGCGGAGCCGCGCCGTCCAGCCCGCGCGAGCCTCGCGGCTCGAATTCGCAGAGTCGTACACGGCCACCCGACCGTTGGCCGCGGCCACTTCCAGCTGCGCACACGCCGCGGCATGCGCCTGGCGCTTGGCCGCTCCGACGCCGGCGCCGCCGGCACGGCACGCGCTGAAGAGAACGTCCCGCTCTACGATGGTCAACGTGCCGACCGGCATGGTCGTGAGCATGGCCGCGCAGAGCGTAGTCTTCCCAGAGCCGGCAGGGCCCACTGGCAGCACAAGCGCCCTCGGGCGCCGAAGCAGCAGCAGCGCGCTGCCGGTGAATGCTGTCTGTGGGAAGTGGTCGAAACGCGCTGCGTCGGCGACGGCGAAGCCATCTTCTCCCGAGAGCAGATCGAGTAGATCGTTCACGGCCGTCGCGTCGCAGCACCCGACGTACACGAGGAGCTTGAGAGGCAGGGAGCGTAGCGCGGCACACATGGCGCGGCCTAGACCTCGACGGCCCGCCGACACGAGCGCGAAGCTCCCGTCGTCGCCCGCGCCCGCGAGGGGAAGCGTCGAGATGAGCGAGACTGTCGCGGCGCCCTTAGGGCACAGACGCGCGCGGATGTCAGCCGAAGTGGCGGCGGCAGCGACGGCGGTGCTGGCGGGCGTGGCGGCGTCGTCGGCGGTAGCACGCGGCGCGCCGCTCCGCAGCCGGGCAATATTCGCGATGAGGTCGGCGTGTGCATTCGAGCAGTGCGTGACCGCATGCAGTGCCGGCGGTGGCCGCTCCGCCGCCTGAAGCCCATCTGTCGGCGTTGGCTTGGACTGGTCAGGGTTGGCTTGGTCAGGGTTGGCTTGGTCAGCATGGGCTTGGAGCGGCCGCTCCGCCTCAAGCCAATTTGCCAGTAGGCCAACGAACAAGTTGACGTCACGACCGAGCACCAACGCGTGTGCACTTGAACGAACGATGCTCGTCGCAGCGGCAGCGGCGGCGGCGGCGGCGGCGGCGGCGGCGGCGGCGGCGGCGGCGGCGGCGGCGGGCAAGAGTGGCGCGGCTGAGCTCGCCGGCGGCTCGGGCACGTGCGGCGCGACACCGAGCCACCAGCTCAGGCGGCGCACCATCGCGCTCGCCGTCGCCGGGTTGACTTGCGAAAGCGTCTCAGGGCCTATGAGATACGTACAGGAGGGCGGATGCTCCTCGATCAGCCGCGCGTCGCCAAAGAGAGGCACGCATGCGGCGGCCTTGTCGGGACGCGCCGCGCTCGACGCCAGCTGGAAGCACGCACTCACGGCCAAGCCATCAACGGCGGCACGCACATAGCTCTCAAAGGCCGTGAGCTCCGCCGTCCAGATGGGATCGAAGGCCAACGTGCTCGCGCCCGCTTCCCCAGAGACCTGCAGTATGAGTTTGAGCTGCAGCGCTCCCGATCGGCTCGCTCGCACCGTCAGCTCGCGCCAAAAGCCACGTGGCATCGCCGAGTGCTCCTCGACCCACTCGGCGACCGCTGCAGCCACGCGCTTCACGTTCGGCATGCCGAGGTTGTCGGCCGCGATGGCAGCACGCGTGAGGACACCGTACACCATGCGAGAACGGTAATGCGAGGTTGGCGAAGGCTCGAGCCGCACTGCCTCGAGTGCTTCGCGGAGGAGGAGGAGGGCGTCGCGCATGTGCGCTGTGAATGTTAACACGAAAAACGGGCAATAAATGAAACATTCAGTATTTTCCTTCGGCGCGCCGCCTCAAACGTGTCGCAAAAGCCTACTGATTTAAATGGGTCACAAAGTTTCGTCATAGGACATCCGCGAAACCAAGGATGAAACAACTCGTGGTACCCGCATCGGACCACACGTCCCATATGGCCTTTGCAGAGCCGGACCGTGCGAAACTCGTATGGGGCGAGCTGAACGTGGACATGATCAACACTGCCCTGCCCTTCAAGGTGTCGGTCAGCGCGGTGGGCGAGGACAAACAGCCGATCAACAACTACGAGGGCCATCTGACCATCTCCGCGGTGCAGTCCAAGGTGTGCCTCGCCGAGGGCTTCGAGAGCGGCCGGCTCGGCCTCTGGTGCGTGTCATCGGTGGCCCGAACACGGGCGTTATCGCGCGCATATCCCGGCTGACTCTGAGCTGCTGGTGGTTCACCGCCCCGTCTCGGGTGCCCCTCCTCCCTATTCCCTCGCAGGGTGCCCAACGACCTGCCTGGCCACTACCAGCACGGCTTCGACCACCAGATCTGCGCACCGGAATCAAGGGCCTCGCTCTACCTGTGCGGCGGCAACGAGTCCAATTTCGGCATGACGCTCAAGCTGCCTTCGCCCGACGCCGGCTCGGCTGAGGAAAGCGGAGCGGCGCCGCTGCCAGAGGACGCTGTGTCGGAGGATCCGACGGCCTTTGACGGCGCCTTTCGGCCTGACGCGGTGACCTTCTACGTGCGGACTGACAACAAACACGCCGACGCCGGCCATTTCATCCTTGGCGAGTCGAACGAGGTCAATAAGCGCGTGGCGCAGTTCCAATTTACTCGGGACGGGCGCATGGGGCTGCTCGGCACTGGAGGGACGACGCATGGCGCGACGGGGTACGAGCCTAACCGATGGTACCTGATCGAGCTGCGCTTCGACTGGGACATCAAGCAGGTCGCCTTTTACGTCGACCATCAGCTGCAGCAGCGCTCCATCCCGTTTCGGCGCGAGACCTCCTGCTTCATCGGTGCTTGCGCGCTCGGCAACCGCGACCGGTGCACCACTTGGTTCGACTCGATTAAGTTCGTGCGCGAGACGAAGCTGTGCAAGACGGAGCTGTGCGCACTCGCGGGCAGGGCCGACGCGTGGATCGGCCCTCTTGGTCACGAGAGCGCCACCGCCGGCTGCCTGCTGCGCGTCGAGGACTCTGCGGGAAACGTAGGCGAGGAGTTCGGTCCCATCTTCCCTCTCTCGAGTACGGAGGGCGCGCAGCGTGTGGCGATCAATGCGGCGGCGCTGTCCGAGTTCGTCGCGCTCCTCGACGACGCCGACTCCGCCGATGTCGTCTTTGTCGCGGAGGGCCGCCCGCTGCACGCGCATCGCTGCATCCTGACCGCGCGCTGTGAGGCGTTTCGGCTCATGTTCAACTCACCGATGCGTGAGGGCACGGGCGGGCGCGAGGGTGATGCAGCGGGCAGCATGGGCGCGCGGGCGGGTTGTACCGAGGTGGCCATCGAGGAGGCGAGCCACGCTGCATTCCGATGCATGCTATTATACGTGTACGGAGGCGCCGTGCACGTGCCCGAGGAGCTCGCGGTAGAGCTGCTCGGCCTGGCTGACCGCTTCCTTCTCGGCGGGCTCAAGCAGTTGTGTGGCTTCACACTCGCGCGGATGGTGGCGGTGGATACGGTAGCACTCATCATCCAGGCGGCCGAGCGCTGGGACGCGCCCAAGTCGGCGCTCAAGGCGCTCTGCCTCGACTTCATCCTCTCGCATTACGAGGCATGTGTCTCGCATCCGGTCTTCGAGGAGCTGCAGAGCTCGCCGCAGCTCCTGCTCGAGATCACGCGAGCTGCGACCAAGATCGTCGTGCCCGATCGTACCCACGCACTGACTGCAGCTTCAGGCAGGCTCGTCGAGCTCGGGGCCGGGGGCAGCAGTGGGCGCAAGCGCCGCCGCGACAGCTGAGCCTCAGTTGTAGAGGGGAGGCAACCGCGAACAGGCCGTGGAACGGATGGCGCAGCCGCAGGCGAAGGGATGAGGCAAACTGACGAGGAGAAGAGGACGACCACGACGGCGCTCTCGTGCGCGCCACCGACACGATGGCATCGTGTGACGCGCACACCCCTGCTGTGGCAGATGGCAGGCTTGCGGACCACTTCTCTCTTTATTATGACAAGACCCCCGCGTCGGGTCCCGGGGTGATCACTCAAATATCAACGGTTTGGACTGTACTCGGGACCTAGTTGTATCCCTAGTTGTAAGTTCGCGTCGGCGTCGCGTTACGTACCGTAATATTTTAGTGGCCGGAACTTCGCCAAGACTTGCGGAACGTCGTGCGTAGGAACCGACGACACGAACCCGGCGCGAACACAGACCGGAGAAGAAGGGACCGTGCAACCGCCCAACCCGAATCGCGAATGGACGCAATTGGAGGGCACGCGCGGCTACGAGTCAGATCGGCGGCGAGAGGGGGAGTGCACGACTTGACTAACCCCGCAGCTCTTGAGCCGCGGCAAACGGTGCTGACTGATGGCTTTCATCCATTGCTTTCAACAGACAACACTCGCTTTGCTGAACACCGTAAACGTACACGCTTAGGATCGCCTGGGGCGCCCCCCTCGCCACGTGTACGCTGCCTGTTGGCATGTTTTACTCACTTAATTTATATACTTACTTACACGACCCGGCGCGGCGTTCGGCCCGCCAGGCGCCGCCCGGGCGGGGGAGCGGGGCGACGCGGTTCGCGGTTCCGTTCGGCCGGGCGTTGCGCGGGGGCCTTGTGCGCTCGGGGGGTCCATCAAGCATCAAGCATCATTGGGTCCATGCTCCATCATGGGCGCCGCGGTCTGCGGGACCGAGTATATTAGACGGAGATACGCGGACGTGCAGGAGCAAAGTGAGAAAAAGACTCATATTAGCCACTCATTAATGGAGCAGCTGTGAGTGATGATGGCAGAGGAGAGTCCAAAGAGTTCAACCACACACGCTGCGCGGGGCCGAGGTCGAGTTCAGAGTTGAGGAAACAATTGAGGAGCTCGCTTCGAGCGCTGACGTGGAGCTGTGTGAGAATTAGCAGAATTCGTGTACGCGCAATGACAGTCTTGAGTCTTCAGTGAAGGCTGTACCGGTACCAGCTGCGAGCATCATTGTTTCTTTCAATGTCTTGTTTGTTCTTCGATTATCCCCTCCAGATATCGTGCCGGTAACCGCAGCCGGTGGCGACGGGCGGCGTGCCGCGGTGCCCCTCGACCCGTCGCGACCGGACCGCGCCATTGGACCGCGCATCGGCGCGACCGCCATGGCGACCGCGGTCGAGACAACCATCCTGGTGCCGCCTCACCACGCTCGGCGTACTGCGAGTAGCAGAACGGCCGTTTGTCCGGTCGCTGATTGTGGATTATTTTTTCCCCCAGACCACAGGGCAAGCGACACCTGAGTCAAGACTCACGTCGTATGTCACGGTCACAACGACAATCCCAGCTGCAGCACCGCCGGTAGCAGCGTCTTCCGCGTCGCGGCCGCGCGAAGGGAAGAGACCCGCAGCCGCGGCGCGCCCTCGACCGCCTCCCACCGGATCCCGAAGCCCTCTTGTTCGATGCGCTGTGCTTTGAAGAGCGGATTCGACGAGAGCGCAGACGGAAGCGAGGGTGTGCCAGCGATCGCATCGAGGAGTCCGCAGACCAGCGCTGTGATGGGCGCATCGACGGCCTCGCCGCCGACATACGCGACGAGGCCCTTGCGCCCTCCCTGCGCCTCATCCTCCTTAGTCAGAGCGAAAAGGACGCCGACCGCCCCTCCGTTCCTCTCGCACGCATTTCGCATCGCCGCTTCGAGTCCAGCAGCGCCGTCGCTCCGCTGGAGGAGCTCGGGGACGGTTTCGCAGATCGCCGCGATGCGCACGCGCATGGCGCCGTCCCCTTCGCCGCGCACGCCCTCCTTGCAGTCCCACCGCAGCAGCTCGAGCGTCGTCAGCTCTCTCACGTCGTACCGCGCCGCAAGCAGCGTCTCGCATAGCGCGCCGATCGACGCTGCGCCGCCGACGCGCGCCGCCACAGGCAGCTCGAGGGCGCGAAGGGCTGAGATGGCTTCGAGCACGAGTTCGCGCGCCTCCGAGCCGCCCGCCCGCCCCACCGGCGGCAGCACGCACGGCACGCTCGCGCCCAGTGCGCCGAAGAGCTTCTGGCAGGCACGCACGTCGGCTGCGACGAATTTCTGGCCGAGCAGCTTAGGATCAAGGCCGCGCGTGTCGACAGCGATGACGGCGAGCATCAGCACCAGCAGCTCAATGCTGTGCTGCCTCAGGCCTTCCGCCGGCTCGCTACAGGCGTCGTCCATCAGCTCCGTCAGCATCGAGCATGTCGATCCGGCGCTCGGATCTATGTGCCGAAGCACTGCCGATCCGACCACGACGGCTCCTAGTCCGTCGTCAAGCGGCGGCGCGAGCGCGCGCCCCGCGTCGTTATGGTGATCGACGATGGCTACGACACGTTCGCCGAAAACGGATGCCACCTCGGCCGCCTGCACGTTGTGGTCGACCAGAGCCACACCTAGCCCTGCTCCAGCTTGCCAGGCCTTTGCGGTCGCAGCGTCGGCCTCGTCGAGGTGGAGCAGGTCGGCAGGAGCATCGGCATCATCAAAAGTCAGGCCAGCATGGCGGAAAAGAAGGCATGCATCTTGACGCAGCCGGAAGTCGCAGCGTGCAAACGGTGCCACGGGCACCCACAGTGCACCTCCGCCGAAGGGCTGCCAAGCCGCCATCGCCAATGCCGAGACGAGGGAGTCGAGATCGCCGGCTTCGTTGCCGATGACCACGATTGCTCCCAAGCTGTTTGCCGGACCGGCACGATATGCAGTCAATGCTTGCGTGTGCGCGAGCCATGGCGAGAGCATGGCGTGCGGCGCGGCCCGCACGCCGATACTGCCACGAGCACATGGGGCAATTCGGTAGGATTCTTATTCATGTGAACTCATTACTGAACAGTACTTCACATCACGACTAAAAAAATCACTACGACCCTAATGAGCACGACGATGCCTAGTGTCGACACATGCATACACGCATTCACACAATGGTGGGTGCCGCACAGGGGCTTCAGATAGAAGGCGAGTGAAAATATTGATGGTGCTCGAAATGCGTTCTGCGTTCGGTACAAACTCGAACGTGAGCCATTATCCAGCACCTGTGCAGGCCCGACGTGATCAATTTTCAGATAAGTCCCAGGATTATATCCGCAATTTTTCTATCCACATCGAACCAAATTAGGTACAGTGGGAGACGCATGTCACTCTTGAGATCCAGCAGGAGCGTGCTCGCACTACAGCCTGCCGTGCTGGTTGTGGACATGCCCGCAAGCCCATCTGATGCCAACGCCAACGCCCTCGGCTCGCAATCGTTGGAAGCGTTAGGAGCGGCGTCTACAGGCGGCTCAAACCTCGATTCTGCCGACATTTGCTGGATGCTGCTGAGTTCGGCGTTAGTGTTGCTCATGGTACCAGCCCTTGGCTTCTTCTATGCGGGGCTCCTTAAAGCGAGCAGCGCCTTGTCCATCCTCACCCAGGTGCTGGTTGGGTTTGCAATTCTCAGCCTGCTCTTCTACTGCGTGGGCTTCACACTTTGCTTTGGTGAGCCGACACTTGGAGGCATCATCGCGGCTCGCCCTTGGAGTATCCCTTTTTGGGCGTCCTCGCCGCCGATCCCTGGGTGAGCGTGCCGGAAGCTCCCACTATCCCGGGCCTCCTCTATGCCACCTTCCAGTTGAATTTTGCTGCGATCACGCCGCTGCTCATCACCGGCGCCTTCGCCGAGCGCATGCGCTTCGGCGCCTTCGTCTGGTTCATCATACTGTGGTCACTACTAGTGTACTATCCGCTCTGCCATTGGGTATGGGGCGGCGGCTGGCTGATGCAGATGGGGGTGGTCGACTTTGCAGGCGGGATCGTCATCAACTCGTCCTCGGGCATAGCTGCCCTCGTTAGCGCGGCCTACATTGGGCGGCGCGAGGATGGCGTGCCGCTGCCGCATTCGATCCCACTCACTCTCATCGGCGCGAGCCTGCTCTGGCTCGGCTGGGTGGGCTTCAACGGCGGCTCAGCTCTTACTATCGGCCCCGTTGCGGCCGCCGCCGTGCTCTCCTCCCACATCGCCGCATGCACGAGCGCATGCGTCTGGGCCACCGCATCCTACTTCTCATCGGCTCAAGATCGCAAGATTTCTCTAGTCCCCTCGGCGAACGGGGCGATCGCTGGCTTGGCGGGCATCAGCCCGGCAGCGGGCTTCATTCCAGTCCACTGGTCGCCGCTGGTCGGCATCGTGGTAGGGGCGGCCTCATTCGGTTGCTGCCACCTTGTGCGGGACAGGCTAGGTGTCGACGACGCCCTCGATGTGTCCTCGGTGCACGGCGTGACGGGCCTCATTGGGAGTCTCATCGTAGGCATTTTGGCTTCGCCAATTGTCAACCCCGCAGGGCCGACAGGGCTGGTCTACGGCGGAGGCTGGCGGCTCCTTGGGGTCCAGGCGCTCGGCGTGTCCGTGGCCCTCGTTCTCTCAGCCACTGCCACCTTGCTGATCATGGTCGTTTTGGACAAAACGATTGGCATCCGAGCGCATGTGACCGAGGGGAAGTCGTTTGACGAAGGCTTACACGGTGAGAATGCGTACATCTTCACGAAGGACGAGCTGGAGCAGCAGACCGAGAGGTCGATCAACCTCTCACGCAAAGGCAGCATGGTGAGTTTTCCTACCAGTGAAGAATGAACGCAGGCTCCTGCATCCAATCTGATGCCCTTCTTGTGGTCAGAGACAGAGTCTGTATGCGACGTGACTGAGCGTGGCGCTGGCCGTGACGCGGGTGCGGTAGCCGGCTAGGAAGCGGCCCGGCCCTTCGTGCGGTGCCATCATTCTCGTGTCGGCTTTCGTGTCCCTCGGCCCATCTCGTGTGCTGCCTGCTGCGGAGGTGCGTGGCAGCCCGCCCTCGAAGCTCGAACGGCGTGCTTATCGTCAAATAATAAACAAGAGCAGCACCGATTCCTCAGCTAGCGTATACACACATGATACAAAATTTTGTACTACAACAAATGCACGGCGTTGTCCACTGAATCGGATAAGCCGTTGCCGCCGCGCGCCCCTCGAGGGCGCCGCACACACGAACAACCTCAGAAGACAGCATGCTTGGTTGAGGCCTGCTAGTCGAGGCCCGTGAGGGACGCCTCTCCAATCTCCGTGCCGCTTTGGAAGCGCATCTTCTTAGCATCTTCTCGTTAAGGAAGAGGAGCTTCATAGGACGCAATCAGACGGTTTAGAAGCGCATCTTCTCGTTGAGGAAGAGGAGCGTCTTGTCTACGTTAAGCTTGAGCTTGCCCTGCTCGAGGACAAACTGGCCCGCGGCCTGCATGTTGAGCAGGTCCTCGAGGCGCAGCTCGAAGGCGACCACCGAGCGTCCCTGGTGCTGCGCAAGCACGTTGGTCGTGCCCGGCCGAACCGACGAGAACTCGAAGCGCATGTGGCGCACCATCGATTCGGGCAGCGCGATTGTGACGAGAACACCTTCCTTTTTCAGGTAGAGTGCGGACACCTTGACGCACGGGCCAGCTATGAAGGCGTCCGCCTTCTGATCCTCGAGCGCCTTCCGCTCCTCCTCGAAGAGCCTCGCGCGCTGTTGGAGGAGCTCCTTGAGCTCGGGACGCGAGTCATAGAGGTCCTTGAGCGCCGCATTCGTGTGCACGAGCTCGTTGAGCTCGATGCGCGTCAGGTCGGGCTTCGACTCGAGGATCTTGCGCACATCCTCCTTCTGGTCGAGCGCAGCCTTGAGGTCCTTCGACTGCTCGAGCATCAGCCGCAGCGCCGGCGCGCGCCCGATCCTCATCAGCTCCTCGGGGCTCGCGTCGAAGCACTTGACGAAATCGGGTCGCTTGTCGAACAGGTCGCGCATCTGGGTCTTGGTCAGGTTGGGATGCGCCTTGACATACTTATCAAGCGCCTGGTTCTCCTCGATGATCTTCCTGAAGGTGGAGTGCTGCTCCATGACCGTCTTGATCCGCTCCTGGATCGCGCGCAGGCGTGCGGCTTCCTCTTTTCGGACCGTCATCTCATCGGGGCGGCGCTTCGACTTCTTTTCTCCCTTCTGCATGCGCTCTGTGGTATACACGTTCTTATTGGTGATGCGGATCTCACGGATCGCCGCGAAGTACTCGGTGTACGACACGTGCTTGCGCGAGAGCGCCGCGCTATGCACCTGCACGAACTCGACGATCTTCTGCAAGTCTTGACGCTCCTTGATGAGTTGCACGCGACGGCGCGCACGCCTCGAGATCTCCTCTGCCGTCGCCTGCAGGAAAGCCTCGCCCGATTTCACCGACGTCGCCACCCCCTGCTGCTCGAGCTGCTCGATGACCTTTTGGGCCCTACCCGCCGCCTCGAACCGGCTCTCGGACTTGCACTCGCGCAGCAGCTCGGCGAGAGATTCTTGGAGGGTGCTCCCGGTTCGGACAGTTATGGTTGGTGCCAGGCGTAAGCACTCGAGCAGTTCCTTGCGCAGCTCAGACAGTGCGTTGTTGACGATCTCCCCGCCTTTTTCGTCGGAGTTGTCTTGTGCTTGTGCCTGAAACCCACGGGTGCGCAGCCCTAGCCGCAGCAATATCTGCACACGGGCACGAGGCGAGGGGTGGAGGCGGCGGGGGGGGGGTCGAAAGAGGGGAGGGAGGGGGAGGTCAGCGGCGGAAGCGGCACGTCGCGCGCGGTCTCAGAGGTAGTTTCGGAATTGATTCGGAGGTTGACTTCAGAGGTGTCAGTGGAAGGGCACGGGTTTTCATCATCGACCGAGGCGGCGTCCACGCAAGTGTGGGGTGGAGCAGTTGGGTTGGAAAGGGGGGGAGCAAATGGGGGGTGGGGGGGGGCTGTGCAACAACTGCCCAGCTGGGCAACAACTGCCCAGCTGGGCAGTGGGCCGAGCCAAATGGTGCCTGCGCCGCCGCCCGCGCGCGTCACGTCACGCCAGGCCGCCACGCCATGGGGGCACCGTCAGAGACTTGAATATAGAAGTGGATGCGGTCAGGTGGCAATGCCATCCCGTCATGCCGGAAGCTTTGGTATCGTCCTTCGGCGGCCGCGGCGGCGGCGGCGTTGGCGGCGGCGGCGTTGGCGGCGACGGCGGCGGCGGCCGCGGCCGAGGCAGCGGCGGCCGAGGCAGCGGCGGCGGCCGAGGCAGCGGCGGCGGCCGAGGCAGCGGCGGCGGCCGAGGCAGCGGCGGCGGCCGAGGCAGCGGCGGCGGCCGAGGCAGACGCGGCCGAGGCAGCGGCGGCGGCGGCAGGTCGGAGGAGGGACAGAAGTGCGAACGTGCTGGGTGCGTGGTTGTAAGGGGAGGGGAGGTGTCCGTGTGGGCAAAAGGGGCAAGCCGCGCGGATGCCGAGTCTGATCGCAGCCGCGCGGCGCCGCCACGCGCCGCAATAGAATATGGGAGGGCGCCTTCATGCCATTCCCCAAGTGCACCCAGCCATGGGCCTCACGCCTCAGCCAAGTCAAGCGACTTGACTGTTGGCGGCCAGCCCGGCTGAGCCCGCCCCCTGCCAAGGACCCACGCGCCGCTCGGCCGCCCGCCGCCATCACGGCGCACTCCGCGGCGGGTCTGTTCGGTGGCCGCGGCGCGCTCAGGCCCCACGCGTTATGACGGCGGGGCTATCGATGAGGTCATCGGGGAGGCGTGGCGGGCCAACGCACGAGAGCCAAATTAGGCAAGTGCCCCCGCCTGACAGATAAGATCAAGTTGGGCGGGCGGCGTGGCGGTGCACGGGTGGCGTGCGAGGGGGGCGGCGGGAAGGCACGGCCGGCGCCTTCCGTGGGGGGGGGGGGATGGCAAGGTGTAGAGGGGAG
>Ga0210240_100150_pt1 | contig 53064 bp, 24 predicted proteins | sample ChrtobMetP5a_4mM_FD_155463 | JGI IMG/M metagenome (GOLD analysis project Ga0210240, IMG submission 155463) | Chrysochromulina tobin associated microbial communities from unialgal haptophyte culture, Seattle, Washington, United States - P5a_4mM | ecosystem: Host-associated > Algae > Haptophytes >...
TCGCGATGTATCGACGCCTGTGGACGCAAACGTGGAGCTCGACGCTCGGATGAAGGCGCACAGCGCCATGCAGCAAACTGGCAGCGGCGAGATGGAACAGATGGACTGAGCTCTGTGCGATGCGCGAAAGATCAAGGCGGTGCCGCGTGGAGCCGTTTCCATTTCGCAAATCGATTCTCCCCCGGTGGCCGTCCCGCCCCGCATACCCGCGCGCACAGTGTTCAAGCCGCCATGAATGGCATTTATCCCCCAGGGAGTGTCAGTAGAGAGATTTGTAACTGAACAAGCTACCCTAAGCCAATTGGCGGGAACCCCTGAACAGTAGTGAGAAGGACCCCCATTAAGTCAAAAAAGTGCGCCCCACAGTAACCCTCCACAGAGCCGAGTCCACAGTAGTTTGATCAGTGAAATCAGACTGTCAGTGTTCTAAACTTCAATCTTTCAAAGCCGAAAGCCCATTAGCGATGAGGTAATTGTATGCCTGGGGGCATCCCCCTCGCCACGTGTACGCTACCTGTTGGCATGTTTTACTTACTTTCTTACCGCGCGCGGGCACCGGCCACAGGCCCCGGTGTAGGCATTCCCGTTGAGCGTTGTATCTGTATAACGAGCACGATGACCACTAACGAGCACGATGACCACCAAGTCGGGGCGCGAATCTCGATTTCGCGAATCTCAATTCCGACGTCCCTCGCGCCGCCACGGACACATGATCACACACACACCACCTGCGCCTCATCTCGCTCGCCGCCGTGATCGGCGCGGCGCTCCCCGTCACCATCCGGGCGAAATCCAGGAAATCTCACCTCCTTAGCGGCGCCCCGCTTGCTGGCCTGTTGCCAGTAGTCATGTAAGCGCGCCCCCCGGGGACGCGCCTGCATGAGCGCCGTACTGTGTTGGTCCTGTTTTCAATTCACACACACATTCACATTCACGCATCCACCTTCCACCATGGCGCCACGTGTCTTCCGAACTCGCGGGCACTGAGATGCCGGCGGAGGAGACCCCGCCGCCCGTCGTCGATCGCCAGCAGAATAGGGTCAGCGGCCTCACGATGCCGGAGGCCGAGCCGGACGAATTCAACGACCTGCTCGGCGCACGCGTCATCGTCCATGGGCTAACGGGTCGCCCTGATCTCAATGGCTGCTCGGGGCGCGTCATGTCTTGGCACCAGGTGCATGGCCGTGCTGGCGTGCGGCTGGACGGCGAGACGAAATCAATAGCTATCCGACCTGCAAATCTTCGCAAAGAAGAGGCCACCACCGAAGCAGTTCACAAACCGCCACGCGTACTCACGGTGGGCGATGGCGATCTATCTTACTCCCTCGCGCTCGCTCGAGCCTATGGCAGTGCGATCGAGCTAACCGCCAGCACCTTGCTGCGTGAGGAGGAGCTACTTGAGACGTATGCTGCAGCAGCCGCGACACTTGCCGAGCTACGCGAGCGTCGAGTCTGCATTCGGCACGGCATCGACGCGACAGCACTCGAGCGGGCCGAGCCGGCGCTCGGCCGCCAGGACCACGTCATCTTTAACCACCCGCACCTCGGCCTCGCCGACCTGAGCGACGTGCAGGCGCACGCGCGGCGCCACGAGGTGCTCATCGCGCATTACCTGGCATCCGCCGCTGCGCTCCTCCCTTCCGTCGGTGGCTGCGTGCACTTGACGCTCTGTGGGAACCAGCCGAAGGCATGGTCGGTCGAGGCACATGGCCGACGCCTCGGCTTGGCGCCGCCTGTGTGGCTGGACGTGGCGGTGCCGGCCGCCTCCGCCGGCCTGGTGCGCCTCGGCCCGCAGGGTCGCGTGACCATCGCGCCGTGCCGGGCAGCTGAGGAAGGGTGGGCAGCCCGAAAACGATTCCGCAACGGGGCACTGGGCAGCAAGCACTGGCTCAGCCGTTTTGGGTACGAGCATCGACGGAGCGAGGGCGACATGGACATGAGCGTCGACCGCTCCGTCGAGCTGCTGTGGCACGCGACGCCGCGGCCTGATGGCGAGGCACTACGAGGGGTGACAGGCACTGACGCGGACGGCAAGGCGGGCATGTCGTCAGCAGAGGGCGAGCAGCACGTGTGCACGGTCTGCGGGTTCGGCTTTCCTACTGTCGAGGCCCTCTCGCAGCATGTTCAGGCACTAGGCGTGCCCGAGCCCGTGGCCGTCCTTCGCGAATGGCGCCAGCAGCAGCTGCCGCCGCCGCCGCCGCCGCCGCAGCCGCCGCAACCGCCGCAGCCGCCGCAGCAGCAGCAAGAGCAAGAGCAGCCGGGCGAATGTGAAGCGGTGCCGGCGCCGCCGGGGCCGGTGTCGGGGGCATCGCTTACGTGTGTGCACTGCGGTGACGTCTTTACGTCGCGCACCCGACTGTTCAAGCACCTGGGCGAGGGCTGCGACACGGCGGCGCCGCGAGTACGCGAGTCTGTACGGCTTGCGCTTTTGCTCGCGTATGCTGGCGCGCGGCTCTACGGTGCGTTCCACAGCGACTCTGCCGAGGAGGCCTCGCGTCCGACTGTGGGCGGGTGCGTTCTGCGTGCGGCGCGGCACGTGTGGGGCGCCAGTGCCAAGGAGGCGGCGCAGGTGAGTGTGACGCCTCTTGTGCGGACAGAGAAGCACGCCTCGGCGTTCCAAAATTGGTTCCTCCTGCAACTGCCACGTCGGCCAAGTGCTGAGGATGCGCGCAGCTTCGAGGAGCGGCTCCAGGGTACCGGCATCCACGTGCTTGCTGCACGCGCCAGCGGCGGACGCCGCGGCTCGGACGTCGATACCTCGCTTGCTGTCACGCCGGACTTCAACTCGCTCAACCGTCCCTTCCCGCGAGCGCTGCTTCCCGCGCTCAAACGTGCGACAGCGAAGGCCGCGTCCACACACAGCGCCCACGATGGCGCCTCGGCGAGCAGCGCTGAGCCCGGCAACAGCACGGTCAGCGTGCACGGCTCGGCGACGGTGGCACCGCGCATGATGCCACCGCTGGACGGCGACGGCTTGAAACTCGATGGGCGCCATGCTGCCCAACGGCTTGTGTATAAGTACGCCCTGCCGTACGCTCTGCTGATGCGTGTCGCCGAGCGCCGTATCGAGCGCACGGGGCGGGCGCCCGATACGACGCCCGATTCGCTGCAAGCGCGCGTCTGGCTCAGCGGACTGGCCGAAGAGACGAGCGAGGAGGGCGTGGCGGCGCTGCTAGCTAGCGTCGAGCTCGAGGCGCTCGGCCCGCCTGTGCCGCAGAGCGCTGGCTTCTGCGAGATTCAATTTGCGAGCGCGGAGGCGGCCGCGCGCGCCGTAGTGGTGCTCGACGGCAAGGAGTGGCGCGGCCGGGCGTTGGGTGCTATGGCCGCTGCAGAGGCACTGGGTAAGCTGGGCGTGCATCATCGCGTCAAGGCGACTCTCAAACGTTTGACCGACGGCGAGGTAAGCGAGGCAGCTGCGCAGATGGAGAACCTGACTGAGCCCCGCTCGGAGGTCGAGGGCAGGGGCGAGGGCGGCGAGGGCAGGGGCGAGGGCGGCGAGGGCGGCGAGGGTTTCGTCAGAGCTTCACGGACGATCAAAAGGCGCCCGCGCTCCTTCCACAACTTTTGCAGCGAGAAGGCGCGGCTGCGCGGCGCCCATGCTGACGCCCGCCACCTGCAGCTCGTGCTCGACCACTGTGGCTCTTCGATCCAGGATGACCTCCGTAATCCGAAGCTGCACCTCGCGGGCCAGCCCTGCGCACCCGTGGAGGTTTGGGAGGATTGGGCGCAAGGCGACTGGCTCGTCGTGAGCTTCTCCGCGCGCGAGTTCGCTCCGCAGCAGGTGCGCCGGATGGTTGGAGCGCTCGTGGCCGTGGTTAGCGGTCGCGCTGAGATCGAGTACATCGATCGCTGCTTTTCGGACGCTGAGGTGCTCACACCGCTCGCGCCGGCTGAGCCCATGTGGCTCGAGCGGATTCAGCTATCGCCGCGTGCGCAGCAGGCGTGGGTGGCGGCGCCATGCCTGCAAGTCGATGTGCTGCAGTGCCAGATCGCGCGGCTCGAAATCGAAAGAGACGTGAGGCAGCTTGGGATGGCAGCACTGCGAAGATTTGCTGAGGAGTTGGACGCACAAGATTTCTCGTAGTCGTAATGGGAAGCCGGGAAGCTCCGCGATCTATCCGTATCGTATCGATATTCGAAAGCTTGAAGGTACTAGTGCGTAGCGGTTCCTATCTATTAAGTATATATCAACTATAATGCTCTAAAACGTAAAAGCGGGGCCGGCCTGATCTCGAGGCACGAGGACATGCACCCTCCACCCAAAACATGCCCATCGCTAACACCGGGCGTCGTCTGGCGTGTGTCACGGCCGGTACGCGAACGAGCGCCTGCCTGCACGGCTGTTAAAGCTCGAGGTGTTCTCTCCACTCTCACCGAGATGACGGTTCGTCACACGACGGCGCGGATTCGCACCGCCGCTGGTGAAGACGTGGCCTAATGAGGCAGTTAATAGCACTGCGCGTGACATCGTACCATTGCAATGCGCCCAGCAGGCCTTGGCGGCAGTTGGAGGCGTTCTCTGCTTCGGACCAACGCACGCACTATTCAAGCCCGCCCCCCCATCACTGTGACCAAACGCGAGCATGCATGGAGCTACTTGCCGTTGTCTGGGGCCCTCAGTGGGATCGACTGGCAGCGCGAACTTTCCCGTCGACCTCCAAAAGTCAAGCATCTGGCTCCGTCTCGATGCCTTCGCCTGTGCTCCACCACGGCGGTCTTCAGCCAAGAATGCAAACGCATCGTTTGAAATGCACCGCTTGACATTGTTGGTCGCATCCGCTCGCACAATCGGCCAACCCATCGGAGGCGGTAGTTCGAAGTCGACGAGCTCTTGGTGCAGCAGGCCGTTATCATTGGCGCTAGCCGTCAGCACGATCGTTTTGTGCCCCAGAATGCAGGCAAGCGTTGCAAGAAGACTGTCGGGGCCCACGGGCGAAGAGTGCCAAAAGGGCGACACGACCGTCGAGTGACCCTGACCGCAAACACTCATGATCCAATAGAGTGCAAAACGCTCTGCATCCGAGAAAGGTGAGCCCCTCGACGCCGTTCTAAGCTCCAGTGCCCATCGCAAGATAGCGTCGGGTGTTGAGCGCCGTGCCATCTCAGCCCACCGTCGGCCGAGCTTTCCGTATGCTTCACCACGGGCCGCTCGGGCTCCAGCGCAAGGCAGAATTGAGAGCATGTACGCGCTGAGGCATGCCCAAAGAGGCACACTTGGATGCTGGGCATGCAGAGCACGCACGGGAGCATCGGCCCCTAGCAGTGCCAGCAACTCTTCAAATGCCGAAAAATTGCGTGCGGCAACGCGTTCGGCCATCTCGATGATTGCGGTAGACTTGCTGAACGACACGAACGGCTGGCTCACGCGCAACATGACACCAGTCCCTCGCCAAATGTTTGCCCACAACCCACAAACTGGTGGACATTCCTCAGATCCAAGAAGACCACCCCACTGCTCGACTTCAACAAAGTCGCCATCGCGCAGCTGATGCAGCTGGCTGCTCATGTCGCGATGCGGTTCTCGGCTAAATGTGGTACGAATCATGGTATCCTTGCCATTGGCGCTGCTCACATTCCTGTTCATGACATCAAAAAAGCCATCCGTGCTCACCAGCCGTGCTTTTGGAGGATGAGCTGCCGACGCTCGGGTCCGAAGGCCGTTTGGAAAATGCACATAGCGCACGATGGCGAAAGGGCTAGTCCAAGATGGTTGCGGGCCCATCCGTGCTCCGAAGCTCGATCGAAATTGTGCGGCTTGGTCTTGGTGCAGTTTCTCATCAATCACACTCACGGGTTCGGAGTGTCGCTCAAACGAACCCCATAGAATAGCGTTCAGTCGGCCCTTTTCCATAGGCGCATGGCCGCGCGCATGGTAGTATGCGCCACGAGGCAAGTAAGGTAAGGGCGGCACGTTGCCAGCGGTCCACACTGGCGGCTGCACTGCAGCTCGCGTTTCTGGAGAGTAGCTGTAATAGTAATCGAGACTCTCAAAGAGCTGATGCAGTTCTTTTGACGGTAAGTGTCCGAGGCGCGGAGCAGCAGCAGGGTAAACGGCTGCCAGGTACTCCCGGATGGGCGCAAGACCGTCGGCCATTTTGCGATGTGCGCATCTATTCCGGCAAGTGTCCTTCCACACCGTCGTGTTGGGCGCCCGCTCAGTGAACATAGGGGTAGTGCGCAGCGCAGTGCTTTTTGTAGCGGGCGCCCGCGACGCGCGCGCGCCCATCATTCATCCCCTCACAGACGAGATCCTACACGGGCAATTATAAAAAATCCAACGACGCCTGTGCATTGCTTGTGCAATGTGGTTGATGTGAAACGCACGATGTGGGCGGGGGCGCAACGAACGGGGAGAGTGCCGTGCAGGGCGTCGCAGAGTCCACAAATTGCTCATCGATCCCGGATTCTCAGGCACACGCTTGCGCAACCAGAACGCACAAGAACAATGCTACCGTCCTACTTCCCGGATCCCGGCGGCGTAGGTCGTAGCGTTCCCTTGCCACGCGAGCAGTGTCAGTCCCGATGTCCTCTCACGCGGGTCTCGCGCTCTTACGTTCGGCATCCACACCCTCGCCTGTAGCACGCCACTCCGGCCCCCCCTGGATCGCCCAAGCCCCCCCGCGGCCCGTGCGCGCACGCTCCGGGCGCCAGACAGTGTGCCGGACTGGGCGCGCGCCTCACGCACTTGCCCAGCGAGCGAGGCTCGCCCGGCCCAGGCCAGCGTCGTCCTCTGCGTCCTCTTCGGCGTCCTCTTCGGCATCGTCTTCGGCATCCTCAGCGTCGCTGCCCATCGCGAGCGGCGGCGGCGGCGACGTGCCGTCTGCGACCAACGCGCGCGTGTCTGGGTCTATCGGGTCCAGCGCCGTGTCGAGCGCAGCGAGGCTAGCCTCCTTCCGATGCAGACATGCGACGTCCTCCTCGAGCCGCAGCAGCGCGCACTCGAAGTCGGCGTCCCAGCCGACGAGGAGTGCGTCGCTCGCGAGGCGCGAGAAGCTCGCTGAGTACTGGCAGAGCTTCTGCTTCATCTTGGTCAGGTGCGGGATCTGCTCGCGCGTCTCCTGGCGCACACGCTCCTTGCGCGCCACCTCACGATCAGGGGGCGACGAGCCCCACTCAGCCGCCGCCGCCGCGGAGGGCGCTGCTGCGAAGAGTGAAGGTGCTCCTGCAAAGTGGGGCAGAGCGGGCGCCGCAGCGGGCGCCGCCGCAAAGGGGGGTAGTCCGGGCCCGCCGCCCCCACCTAGGCCGCTGGCGCCGCTGCGCGCATGTGCGCCCCCACCAGCCCCGCAGTTGCCAACGTCATGGAACGGGTTGATGATGCGCGGTGGAGCGGCCGGGGACAGCTGGCTGCCACCCAGGCCGCCGCCCATGCCGCCGCCCAGGCCGCCGCCCAGGCCGCCGCCCAGGCCGCCGCCCAGGCCGCCGCCCAGGCCGCCGCCCAGGCCGCCGCCTACTCCGCCACCCAGGCCGCCGCCCAGGCCACCGGCAAGTCCGCCACCGATGGCGCCGCCGAGGCTAGCGCCGCCAGTGGCACCGCCGAGGCTGACGCGCCAGCCACTGCCGCCGCCGCCAAGCTGCGGGCCGATGGTAGCGAAGAGCGCAGCCGACTCAGAAGCCGAAGGCGCGCATGCATCGACCATTCCCATTGTGCGCGGCGGCAGCTGCTGCTGCTGCGGTGGCGGTTGTGAATGCTCGAGTGTGCCGACCAGTCGGGTGCCACCCATGCTGCTGTGGGGGCCGCAAGCTGCACCGCCGCCGAGGCCGAGGCTTGGGGTGCGCGTGCTGCCGCCACGACCGCCGCCCAAGCCGCCGCTGTGAGTGCCACCGAGGCCGCTGGCGAGGCTGCCGCTGTGTTCGCCGTCCGTGCTGGCGCGCAGTCCACGGTGGCCGAAGCTGCCCGCCCCGTCCACCGCTGAGGCCGCTGCCGACGCCGCACTCGGCAGCCGCGCGCCGCTGGCTGGCCGCGTCAACGCAGAGGTGAGAGGTGGGCGTGCGCTGAGGTTGGCGCGCGCCTGCAAGGGCGGCACCGCTGCGGGCGCGCCGGTTGCCAGCGGCGGCGACAGGCCGCCGAAGCCGAGCACGTGCCCACCTAGACTCTCGCCGCTGCCCAACCGTTGCCGCTCCACGCCGCAGAGATGCTTCGAGGGAGGCTGCCCTCCGGGCGTGGCGCCGACGTGATGAGCGCTGCCCTCGAGGCTGCCCTCGAGGCTTCCAAGGCCAGCGGTCGAGCCGTTGTCCGCGAGGGCGCTCGCCGTACGCTTGAGGCGGTCCGCGAGAGCGCCCGCGGGCCGCACCACCTTGCTCGGCGGGCGGGGCGGCCGCCGGCCCTGGAGCCCGAGCAGCAAGCCCGATGAGGGTAGCATACTCGGCGAGGGTGGAATGGGCGGCATGCACGGTGAGGTGGCGATGTCACGCTGCGAGCCTGGCGCGGCTGGGAAGCGGCTTGGCACGGGGGCGAGCGCCGTCGCCTCAGCCAGCGCCATCGCCTCCTTGGCTGTCCCCACCACACCCAGCCCCGCGTTCGCCGGCATGAGGTCATCGTCGTCGAATGCGGCCGCGCCACCACGCATCGGTGTGGCATCTTCGTCCGTTGCTGGGGTCGAAGACGCAACATGGGCGGTAGCGGCAGCGGCAGCAGCGGCCGCCTCGGCTGCAGCATCGGCGGCAGCACCTGGCGTGCTGATGCTCTCGATGTTCTCGTCGGCGTCCGAGGCGGCGTAGTTCAGTGACGCCGGCGGCTGTACCGCCACACGGCCATCCGAGTGGTCATCTGTATCACCGTCAGCGTCCTCAGCTTCCATGCGCACGTCGTCGGCCGCTTCGACGAGAGGAGCGGGAGGCATGTCTTGGCCGCCTTCGGCCGTGGGCTCGGTGGATGACAGCGGCCGCGATGGCGACGTGCGCCGCTTGAGCCAGCTCGCCTCCCAGTCGCCACGCCCGCGCTCCGGAGTGTGATCTGCGGACGGCGCGGCCTTCGCAGGGTCGTTTGCTGCCCAGTCCACCGGCGGGCTGCACGAGAGGTTTTCAAGATTCAGGCCGAAGCGAGGAAGCAGGTTCGCCTGGGCCGGCGGAGCGGGCGACGGCGGAGAACCAGGGAGGGCGGTAATCGAGGCATCGGTCGAGGAAGCAGCCGCGGAACCCGGCAGGAGCGGGCGCGAGAAGAGGGCGAACGAGGGCTTCATCCGCTCGTGACGCGTCGGTCGTCCGCCGATGGCGAGCACTCCGCGCGGGGCGGTTGTTTCTAACGCTGAGGCGTTAGATTGGTTGTCTTCAGGGGCAAGCAACTAAGGGGCGGTAGGGCGCTCGCTCCGGCGCTGAGCGGCGCGCACACAGCGGGCGGGCAGAAGCATGCATGCATACGAGAATATCCATCCATTTAGTGACATCATGCCATTTTGACGAACGGACTGACACAATGAACGAACCAGTCCGTCCCACAAAAGTGTGTCACATCGCCCTTGTGTCCTGTCAAGAGTGAGCGGAGCGCGCACTCTGATCGTGCAAGGGACACACACAAGGCCATTCGTTCCACACTTCTAAGGGCATCCTTCGGCTCGGCATCCACTTGCAATGCCGCCGCAGGAGGAATCGTGCCGGCACCCGTTGCCGCCGGCAGCACCACTCGCCCCTCCGGGGGTGCCTCATTCGATGTGCTCCGCCGACAGGGCTGCCTGAGTTGGACTATCTGAAGATGAACGCTCGACCTAGGCTGGCTCAATGCTGGGCCTGCGCATCCAGGAGAGCTGCGACGGCTATATGCTCTCGATCAAAGCTGCTGCTCTCGCTCCCCGAGGTTTGAGTGGCACAGGCCGTTCGCTACCCTCGCTCTCGGAGGCTTGAGCGGTGCAGGCCCTTCGCTGGCACCACTGATCGCCCTGTCGGGTGTGACGCTTGCCGCCGCAGCTGCGACGGCTATACGCTCTCGATCAAAGCAGCTGCTCTCGCTCTCTTGGAAGCTTAAGTGGCCTTGCTCTCGCTCTCTTGGAAGCTTAAGTGGCAAAGGCCGCTAGCTGCTCAGCGAAAGCGCACTGCTGATCGCCCTGTTGGGTGTGACGCTTGCCGCCGCAGCTGCGTCAGCAGCACTCTCGATCAAAGCTGCTGCTCTCGCTCTCTCGGAGGCTTGAGTGACACGCAGGCTTCTCGAGTGGCACAGGCCCCGCTTGCTGCTCGGCGAGCGCATCGCTGATCGCCCTGCCGGGTGTGACGCTGGCCTCTGCGGCTGCGTCGGCTATACGCTCTCAATCAAAGCTGTGCTGTTCTCGCTCTCTTGGAAGCTTGAGTGGCACCAGCTGAGCAGCGAGCGTACCGCTGATCACCTCGTCGGGTGCTGCGTCGGCTATACGCTCTCGATCGAAGCTGCTGCTCTCGATCTCTTCGAAGCTTGAGTGGCACGGGCTTCTCGAGTGGCACAGGCCGCTCGCTGCTCGGCGAGCGCACCGCTGATCGCCCTGTTGGGTGTGACGCGTGCCGCCGCAGCTGCGTCGGCTATACGCTCTCGATCAAAGCTGCTGTTCTCGCTCTCTTGGAAGCCTGAGTGGCACAGGCCGCTTGCTGCTCGGCGCGGGCAGCGCTGATCGCCCTGTCGGGTGTGACGCTCGCCGCCGCAGCTGCGACGGCTATACGGCTATACGCTCCCGATCAAAGCACTAAGCAGCTGCTCTCGCTCTCCGAGGTTTGAGTGGCACAGGCCGTTCGCTACCCTCGCTCTCGGAGGCTTGAGCGGTGCAGGCCCTTCGCTGGCACCACTGATCGCCCTGTCGGGTGTGACGCTTGCCGCCGCAGCTGCGACGGCTATACGCTCTCGATCAAAGCAGCTGCTCTCGCTCTCTTGGAAGCTTAAGTGGCCTTGCTCTCGCTCTCTTGGAAGCTTAAGTGGCAAAGGCCGCTAGCTGCTCAGCGAAAGCGCACTGCTGATCGCCCTGTTGGGTGTGACGCTTGCCGCCGCAGCTGCGTCAGCAGCACTCTCGATCAAAGCTGCTGCTCTCGCTCTCTCGGAGGCTTGAGTGACACGCAGGCTTCTCGAGTGGCACAGGCCCCGCTTGCTGCTCGGCGAGCGCATCGCTGATCGCCCTGCCGGGTGTGACGCTGGCCTCTGCGGCTGCGTCGGCTATACGCTCTCAATCAAAGCTGTGCTGTTCTCGCTCTCTTGGAAGCTTGAGTGGCACCAGCTGAGCAGCGAGCGTACCGCTGATCACCTCGTCGGGTGCTGCGTCGGCTATACGCTCTCGATCGAAGCTGCTGCTCTCGATCTCTTCGAAGCTTGAGTGGCACAGGCTTCTCGAGTGGCACAGGCCGCTCGCTGCTCGGCGAGCGCACCGCAGATCGCCCTGCCGGGTGTGAGGCTGGCCTCCGCAGCTGCGTTAGCTATACGCTCTCGATCAAAGCTGCTGTTCTCGCTCTCTTGGAAGCTTGAGTGGCACCAGCTGAGCAGCGAGCGTACCGCTGATCGCCTCGTCGGGTGTGCTGCGTCGGCTATACGGGTGCTGCATCGGCTATACGCTCTCGATCGCGTCGGCTATACGGGTGCTGCATCGGCTATATACGCTCTCGATCGAAGCTGCTGCTCTCGATCTCTTGGAAGCTTGAGTGGCACAGGCTTCTCGAGTGGCACAGGCTGCTCGCTGCTCGGCGAGCGCACCGCTGATGTTCGCCTTGTTGGGTGTGACGCTTGCCGCCGCAGCTGCGTCGGCTATACGCTCTCGATCAAAGCTGCTGCTCTCGCTCTCTCGGAAGCCTGAGTGGCACAGGCCGCTTGCTGCTCGGCGCGGGCATCGCTGATCGCCCTGTCGGGTGTGATGCTCGCCGCCGCAGCTGCGACGGCTATACGGCTATATACGCTCTCGATCAAAGCCGCTGCTCTCGCTCTCCGAGGTTTGAGTGGCACAGGCCGCTCGCTACCCTCGCTCTCGGAGGCTTGAGCGGTGCAGGCCCTTCGCTGGCACCACTGATTGCCCTGTCGGGTGTGACGCTCGCCGCCGCAGCTGCGACGGCTATACGCTATATACGATCTTGATCAAAGCAGCTGCTCTCGCTCTCTTGGAAGCTTAAGTGGCCTTGCTCTCGCTCTCTTGGAAGCTTAAGTGGCAAAGGCCGCTAGCTGCTCAGCGAAAGCGCACTGCTGATCGCGCTCTCTCTCGTTTGAGTGGCACAGGCTCTCGCTGCTCAGCGCGCGTTCCGCGGATCGCGATGCCGGGTTGTGACACTCGGCACCGCAGTTGCGTCGGCTATACGCTCTCGATCAAAGCTGCTGCTCTCTTGCTCTCTCGGAAGCTTGAATGGCACAGGCTTCTCTTCTTCTCGAGTGGCACAGGCCGCTTGCTGCTCGGCGCTGGCACCGCTGATCACCCTGCCAGGTGTGACGCTCGCAGCCGCGGCTGCGTCGGCTATACGCTTTCGATCAAAGCTGCTGCTCTCGCTCTCTCGGAAGCTTGAGCGGCACAGGCCGCTTGCTGCTCAAGCACCGCTGATCGCCCTTCGGTCGGGTGTGACGCTCGCCGCCGCGGCTTTCTCGATCTAGGCTGCTGCTCTCGCTCTCTCAGGCTTGAGCGGCACAGGCTGCTCGACGCTGGCACCCCTGATCGCCCTGTCGGGTCTTACGCTCGCCGATGCAGAGCTGCGGCGGCTATACGCTCTCGATCAAAGCTGCTGCGATCAAAGCAGCTGCTCTCGCTCTCTCTAGCTTGAGTGGCACAGGCGCTCGCTGCTTAACGCGCGTACCGCGGATCTCCTCGCCTAGATGTGACACTCGGCACCGCAGCTGCGTCAGCTATACGCTCTCGATCAAAGCTGCTGCTCTCTCGCTCTCTCTGAAGCTTGAGTGGCACAGGCCGCTTGCTGCTCAGCACGCACGCCGCTGATCGCCCTGCCAGGTGTGACGCTCGCCGCCACAGCTGCGTCGGCTACGCTCTCAATCAAAGTTGGTCAAAGTTGCTGCTCTCGCTCTAAGAGGCTTGGTTGGCGCAGGCCCTTCGCTGGCACTGCTGTTCGCCCTGTCGGGTGTGACGCTCGCTGCCGCAGCTGTTTCGGGTGTGACGCTCGCTGCCGCAGCTCTTTCGGTTAAACGCTCTTGATCAAAGCTGCTGCTCTCACTCTCTCGGAAGCTTTTGAGTAGCACAGGCTGGAGCTTGGTGCGCGCACCGCATGCGGCACCTTACCACGGCCCTCGAGATCCGTCTCAGGCCAATTATCATCAACATCTTACAGCGCTCTTACGACCTCCGGATCTATTCTTGAACTTCCACGCCTTCGGCCTCGTGCAGCCTTACTCGAGACATCTCGAGCCCCGAGTACTCCTCGGCTCGTCTCAGGCTGGCCTTACTCGAGACATCATGAGCTTGGGAAGCTCGTCTCAGGCCTAATCTCTGGAACCTTTCTACCGCTACGTCTTTGCGTAAAGACAACAGCAACAGCGAGTGATGCTCAACCATCGTGCAGCCCTTCGTACGAGTGGCCGATACTGTCTCGGTCGACGTGGTCTACACTTGGCTGTACCACCGATGTTGCCGCCAGCCCCGAGAAGGTCCCGAGCACGCCTCGGATGGCCCTTCGCCGGCGCGGGGGCGGTGACGACGAGATGGGTGACGTGTCCGTACACCCAAACGCCACCGATGGCCCACCGCTCGGGCTGCAAAGCCCGGGGTTTGGCAAATCCACCACTCTTGCGCCTCCGAACTCGGCCCCTTCACTAGAAGACGTGCTCGAAGGGGGCGCATTTACGATCTCCGGATCTATTCTTGAACTACCACGCCTTCGGGCTCGTGCAGCCTTACTCGAGACATCTCGAGCCCCGAGTACTCCTCGGCTCGTCTCAGGCTGGCCTTACTCGAGACATCATGAGCTTGGGAAGCTCGTCTCAGGCCTAATCTCTGGAACCTTTCTACCGCTACGTCTTTGCGTAAAGACAACAGCGAGTGGGGCTCAACCATTGCGCAGCCCTGGAGATTCCACTCGTGCGCCTTTTCTGGGCGAGTGGCCGATACCGTCTCGGTCGACGTGGTCTACACTTGGCTGTACCACTGATGTTGCCGCCAGCCCGAAGCAGAAGGTCCCGAGCATGCCTCGGATGGCCCTTCGCCGGCGCGGGGGCGGTGACGACGAGATGGGTGATGTGTCCGTACACCCAAACGCCACCGATGGCCCAGCACCGCTCGGGCTGCAACGCCCGGGGTTTGGCGAATCCACCACTCTTGCGCCTCCGAACTCGGCCCCTTCACTAGAAGACGTGCTCGAAGGGGGCGCATGCGCACGTGAGGGTGACACGTGGCACGGAGGGAGCGGTGGATCTCGGTCTCTCGTCGGACCAACCGATTGTCCCGCTGATTGTGACTAACCTGACTGTGACTCGCCTGATGCCCCCCTGGAGGCCGGCTCGACATCGTGCAAAACCTTGCGCAAAAACGCGTGCCATCTGGGTGCGGCCGCTCGCCGGTGTGATCGACGCGGTATGCAGGGTGTCGGCCGCAGCGGAGGTCCGCACAGCCACGTATTGCAGCGCCAGGAGACGGAGCTTGCCAATCGTGGTCAGCGTCGGCTAAACGCTCGCTATACGCCCTCGATCAAAGCCGCTGCTCTCGCTCTCCGAGGTTTGAGTCCGAGGTTTGAGTGACACAGCTGCTGCTCTGGGTGTGACGCTTGCGGCTGCGACGGCTATGTGCTCTCGGTCAAAGCTGCTGCTCTCGCTCTCTCGAAAGCTTGAGTGGCACAGGCCGCTCGCTGGCCGCTGATCGCCCTGCCGGGTGTGACGCTTGCGGCTGCGACGGCTATGCGCTCTCGGTCAAAGCTGCTGCTCTCGCTCTCTCGGAAGCTTGAGTGGCATAGGCCGCTTGCTGCTCGGCGCGGGCACCGCTGACCGCCCTGTCAGTTGTGTGACACCGCTGATCGCCTTGGGAAGCTTGAGTGGCATAGGCCGCTTGCTGCTCGGCACAGGCACCGCTGACCGCCCTGTCGGGTGTGACGCTCGCCGCCGCAGCTGCGTCGGCTATACGCTCTCGATCAAAGCAGCTGCTCTCGCTCTAAGAGGCTTGAGCGGTGCAGGCCCTTCGCTGTACCTTTGCTGGCACGCCCTGTTCGTCGGGTGTGACGCTCGCCGCCGCAGCTGCGTCGGCTATACGCTCTCGATCAAAGCTGCTGCTCTCGCTCTCTCCGAAGCTTGAGGGGCACAGGTCGCTCGCTGCTCGGCGCGCGCACCGCTGATCGCCCTGTCGGGTGTGACGCTCGCTGCCACAGCTGCGTCGGCTAGGCTTTCGATCAAAGATGATCAAAGCAGTTGCTCTTGCTCTAGGCTTGAGCGGCGCAAGCCCTTCGCTGGCACCGCTGATAGCCCTGTCGGGTGTTACGCTCGCCGCCGCGGCTGCGTCGGCAACACTCTCAACACTCTCGATCTAAGCTGTCGCTCTCCGGTCTCCGCTCTCTCGGAAGCTTGAGTGGCACAGGCAGCTGATTGCCCTGCCGGGTGTGATGCTCGCGGCCGCTCTTGGAAGCTTGAGTGGCAAAGGCCGCTAGCTGCTTCAGCGATCGCCGCTGATCGCCCTGTCGGGACAGCTCTCTGCCCGCCTCCATCTACGCAAACGCAACGGACGGACGCGACGACGCGTCCACACGTGCCAGCCAAATTTGCAACAGCGAAGGGAACATAGCCCTCATGCACGCCTACGGTGGCACCATTCCCGCGCGCGCACGTAAAGTGTTGGACAACATGGACGTGACCGCAGAAGACGTACAGAAGACGCCGCAGAGACGCCGCCGCCGCCTGACAGCTCCCCGCTCACCTCCGCAAATGCGATGGGCCGACGCGTCCGCGTGCCAGCCGTGTGCTGGCCCACATACCCGTGCCTCGAGCACAACGGACACGGCTGGACGGCTTGCATCATCGCCCTCAACCGCGGCGATGCCGCTACCGTCCGCTTCTCCGAAGCCGCGGACGCCCGGGGACTGCCATTCGCAGACGTCCAGCTCAATCTTGCCATCCTAATACCCTTCTAGGTGACACCGTCACCGTTTCGTCGCAGAAACAGATAGTATCTCAATCCGGCAGCCAACATGAAGCATCTATGATGCTGAGACATGGCCACCAAAAATAACCCACCCTTCCCTCCCAAGGGACCTATCCAGAACAATGCACAATCACGACCTTAACCTGCCTACCGACCGCCTCGTCACCGACCGCACCACCGCCTCGCCGTTTCACCACCCGCCTCCTCGCGCACGCATCTCACAGGGACTAGGAGCCCGGCCCATAGCCGGCTCCCGTGGGGGGCTGTTTGATAACCTCAACATCCCTATTCACAGATGCGCAGCACAGAGAAGACGGTTGTTTCTAACGCTGAGGCGTTAGATTGGTTGTCTTCAGGGGCAAGCAACTAAGGGGCGGTAGGGCGCTCGCTCCGGCGCTGAGCGGCGCGCACACAGCGGGCGGGCAGAAGCATGCATGCATACGAGAATATCCATCCATTTAGTGACATCATGCCATTTTGACGAACGGACTGACCCAATGAACGAACCAGTCCGTCCCACAAAAGTGTGTCACATCGCCCTTGTGTCCTGTCAAGAGTGAGCGGAGCGCGCACTCTGATCGTGCCCCACCCTCCCGTACCCTGTACTGGTATAGGGGGACTAGGAGCCCGGCCCATAGCCGGCTCCCGGGGACTAGGAGCCCGGCCCATAGCCGGCTCCCGTGGGGGGCTGTTTGATAACCTCAACATCCCTATTCACAGATGCGCAGCACAGAGAAGACGAGAGTCTCCGCGAGAGGACGGTTTCGGCATTCGATGAGGAGGCGCGCGGTCCGCGCGCGGTCCGCGCGGTCCCCCCCGCGCGCGCGCACTTACTTTAAAATTCTGACTGCAGTTCGTACGAGACGATGGCGTGTCGGTATTACATGTACATAGTTGAGTAGGTCTTTAGAGTGCAGCCAGCATTGAGTCCCAGTCAGCCTCGCTGGGTGGCGCGCGAGCTGCAGCTGAGGAGACGGTGATGCTGATGGCCGTGGGGTGGCGCAGGCAAGCGAGCAAGGCGCTCGCCGCATTGATACGCGAGGCTTCGTCAGCGACAGGGTCGAAGCTGCCGCGCGTGACCATCCGCATGAACATGTTGCGGGCATCGACGGTGTCGCCTGGACTCAACGAGCCCCCCAGCGTGAACTTGTCATAGGCTTGCGTGCACAATGCCTCCTCGAGTTCGAATAGGCTGTTGTAGTATGCGGCGTCAAGGCCGACGTCCAGCGGCCCGTTGTAATCCTCCATGAAACCTCCTGCGACGCCGCCGCCTTTCAGGACGCCAACGCGGACGACGCTCAAGTCGATGCCGCGGGCTGCAACTGTCTTGAGAAGCGCTTCCTCGCCTGTCTTGATTGCGTTTTCGCCGCCACCAAAGAAGCTTTTCGCGTCCTTGGTCCCGCCGACGGCTGAGAGGAGCACCACCCGCTGGAGCGCTGGGGCATTGTCAATGGCCGCCTCGCACCGATTTGCTCCCCCTTTATCTGCACACATGATGATTGCCTCGCTCGTGCTGAGTGCTGCGGCGATCTCGCTGCTTGTGGTGATCAGCTTAGCTCGGCCGTCCGTGTCCACGCCCTGTGCTGCATATTGCTCTCCGTAAATCCACTTCCGCGCAATTTCGCGATCGCGGTCGGAGTCTCTCGCGATGAACGATGCGGAGTACCCGAGCCGTGCGGCTTGTTTTGCTGCAAGAAGGCCCACCACGTTGTTATCGCCGAGAACGACGATGCCTGCGGGTGGCGAAACCACGAGTGCGAGAGGCAAGACACTCGTGAGCAGCATATCCCTTACATGTACCGCACTTCGCCCTGTTGACTTCGCCGAAACCCCGAAAGCAAGCGCGAGCGTCCGTTACAGGCCTGTCGTTACAATGTATTCCTGCCTACGCGCGCTCATGTGTGAATGTGAATGATTGTCTGAAACTCTGCCCCGAACTCCACAGTAAACTCGCGATTTCACATTGTAAGATTTTGCTTAAAAAGACGGAGGGTGTACAAAGACGCAAACACGGAAACAGCCGTGTATGTGCGTGTCCCGTGTGCGCAGCTGCGCACGTGTGCGCGACACAGCTGTGACAGCTTGCCCAGGACACCCCTACTGTGTGAGCTGAAGTTGCAAGGGCCCAGGTGTGGCGGCGGGTATCACGCGGCCTTCTGCCGCTTCCCCTCGCCCCCCTTAGGCTCCTTGGGCTCTTTGAAGTCGACGCCCTGGTAGCGCTCGATACCACAGCGTCTACGAGGTCCATCTGGCGGCCGATAGTCCGGATCGAGAAGCGCGGGTTTCGCCTCCACTTCTTCATTCTTCTCATAGTAAAACCGCTTTCTCCCGCCGCCACGTCCCGCTGCCTTGCCTCGACGGCCTGCGCCTGCACTGGCCGTGGTGCCGTAATTGGCCTTCGCTTCCTTGGCGAGCTCCAACACCTTTTCATCGGTGACGAGCACGGGATTGCCTACGGGGCCTCCAAACCCGGCAGAGATCCACTGGGGGAAACGCTGCCACACCGGGAAGCCTTTCTCGTCGCATCCGCGGTCATCGATGTGTTCGGCCGGGGCGCCTTCCGCCGCCGTTGGCGCACCGGCCGTCGACGCACCGCCCTCGGCGGTGGCACTCGGCACCGTCGCCCTGGTAGCAGCACCTGGCGAGAACTCAGCCGGGGTGACGCTGGCAACGGCGGCCGCAGCGCCAGCGCCGAAGGAGCCACCCAGAGTGGAGCTGGCGGCGAGGGATGCGGCGCCGTCGGGAGCTGTGGAAGCCAAGCTGACGTGGGTCTGAGGCAGCTGAGATGGGCAAGGTGCCTCGACCGCGGGGCCCGCCGCGGCCAGAACTTCGTGCGCCGCGGGGCCAGAGGAGACGCTCGGCTTCATCGGCGCCTGAGCCGTGGCGGCCGTTTGTGTAGAGACGCTCCACGTCCCAGCGAGGTAGCGTCGGAGAGCGTGCGCGATGTCATCCTCCCCGATCGCCTCCGCTTGCTCCACGAGCGCCGGGCCCACGAATTGGCCCAACTGTGCGCGGTGTACTGCCGCCGTCGTCGGAGGCGGCGGCGGCGCCGCTGCCGCGGGCGCCGCAACAGCCGACGACGCCGCCGCTGCCGGTCGGGCGCGCGGCGCACTGCGCGCCGCGCCTGCGCCGCGGCCGCTGCCGCTGCCACTGCCACTGCCACTTCCGCTGCTGCTTCCGCTTCCGCTGCCGGTGCCAGTGCCGGTGCCAGTGCCATCACCGGTAGCCCGATCGAGGAGGAGCTGGACTATGCCATCATGCCCGCCAGCGACGGCCGCAGCGAAGGGCGAGACGCCAAGCATGGCGCCCTGCCCATTGACGATCGGCGGTCCGCCAAGCACCTCGAGCATAGCCCGCCACGAGCCATCCGTGCCCGTGGGTGGCAAGGGTGGCAGAGCGGCAGAGGCGCCGGCGTCGAGCAGGAGCGCCGCCGACTCCGTGTGCCCGCGCGCGCATGCCCACCAGAGAGCAGAGTGATCGTCGTTGTCGACCTCATCGAGCGGAGCTGGGTCGTCCACTGTCACGGGCCGGCGCTCGATGAGCGTGCCCACGAGCCTCGTGTGGCCCGCGGCCGCAGCCGCAATCAGCGGCGTTATGCCGTTGGGCCCCGTGATTTCGCGTAGCTCGCGCACCTCGAGCTCGGCATCGTCAAGCAATTGGACCACCTCGTCTTCTCTTCCCGCGGCGCACGCCTCGAGCACGTACCGGCAGAGCTCCTCCTCGCAGTAGGCCGCCAGGAGCTCCTCCTCCTCGGCGGGCAGCTCCGACGGCTCCGGCGGTCGGTACGCGCTGCCCACAACCGCGGAAGCATCGCTGTTCCCGTCGCTGCCGCCGCCGCCACCGTGGCTGCCACCGCGGCCGCCACCGCGGCCGCCACCACGGCCGCCACCGAGGCCCTTGGAGTCACCCGCCTTGCCCTTGCGCTTGCTCGCCACAGCCTCGTCGCGGCTGAGCCGCGCAACCTCGGCAGCCAGAGCTGCGAGCTGCTGCCTCGGCAGGTCCGGCGCCGTGCGCCGCTCCTGGCGGAAGAACCCAGCCTCGACTGCACCTGAGCTCCTGGCCAGCCCGAGCTTTGCCGAGGGCTGCGCACCGATTTCGGAGGTGGCAGCGGCGGCAGCGACCTCCCTCGCACATGCCGCCACAGCTTCGCTGGCACAGCCTCGCGTGCTGGTGGGCGCTGCACCCCGGCCGTTGCTGCTGCTGCTCGATGCTGCAGTACCAGCAGCAGACCGTTTGTCGGCATGGTTTCCGCCGTGGCTGCAGTCCGCAGCGTCGGTGACGCCTGTGCCTTCGTATGGCTCCGGGACCTCGAAGCCGCACACGCATACCGATAGACCGCAGATGCACCGCTGTGGGTCGATGGAGAGCCCAAGCTGCTGGAACTCCATGGGTGCTCCCGCCTCGCGAGCCTTCTACTCAAGTAGTTCGCGGCTCTCTTTTGCGACGTCGACGCACAACTCGTCGCTCGCGTCAAAAAGCGCTGACCTTTGTTCTGTAAGTCGGTTTCGTCGCGGCCCCCGCGCTGCGCGCACCACACCGTTTCAAACGTCTCAAAGGACGGCTGATTACCTTCAGATGACTCTTACTCACGCTCATGCGGGAGGTTGTACCTGATCGTTTCTGGGGCAGCGGTATTCTTTCGGCATGACGTTCGGGCATAGGTTAGCCAAGAGGTTAGCATAGGGCCGCCCTAAGTCTACCTACCTACATCCCGAAAAAGTGACGCCACAGGTATCTTGTCTTGTCTTGTCGCCACTGGGGGCAGCTAACTCGCATCTGGGCTCTAGCTGTCAGGGCTAGCTGTCAGACGATCAGAAATCAGGTGGAGAGAACATGGGAGAGAACCGCGAGCGAAGGGCCGATGGCCTTGCCTCCGCGCGCATCCGTTTGGCTTTGGGAGCAGGGCAGTGCACCAGCATGTTTTGAGCCTCGAAGGCTCCTGGAGCAGAGGGAGGAGTGTCGACAGCCCCACGACGGGAGTTTGATCCCTGTGATGATAGCGAGCCCTCGAGCGATTGAAGCGATGACATGCTTTGCGTGCTGAACTGATTGCTCAGGGAATCGTTGTCATTTGCGTCAAGTGCGGGCTGCTCGGTAGATACGGCCACGGTTGTGATGGGCATGTCGTCGATGAACGAGAAGGGCGCGAAGCCTACGCTCGAAGAGGACAGTTCTCGGAACAGCGGGATGTTGCGCAACAATGAAGGAGACTCGGACTGCCTCTGAGCCCAAAGATCACGGTCGTGTTGCGCAACGCGCTCGGAGGTGAGCGCTGGCGGAGGCGAACGAAATAGAGAAGCTTTGGTTGAGAGCGGCCTCACGCCGGGGCTGTTCAGCCTGACCGCGCGCATATCCGTGGATGGGCTGCCAACTAGGCTCCGAAAGCCGATGCTCAAATTATCATCCTCGTTGTTGATTTGTCTCGCAAGAGGGGTCGAGGTCAGAAGCGGCGACGTGGGGCAGCCCTCATGGGACCTTGGCTTCGGCTCGTGGGGCGTCGTACACGGCGTAGACATCGGTCCACTTGGGCCGAACATCGCTAAACGAATGGGATCGCAGAGAACCTATTCGCCTCGGGAAAGGGTCCCCTTCCTTTTTTGGACACAATAATCAAGGAGGATAGTTTGCACCACAGTTCGAAATCCCAACATGTCCCAATGGATCGACGAAATCCCAAGACGCAGGACGCAATCACACCTTCTCATCATCCGTGCTTACTTGAACCCAGCTACCCTGCACCCGCAGGCACGCAGGCTGGTGCGCCTTAGCTGTGCCGGCCGTGAAGAGTGTTCTTGTGTTCCGCGACCGCGGGCCGCGCAGTACCGTGTCGCGCTCTCGGGCGTGTAATGTGCCCGACAGACCCCCCCTAGCAGCCTCCTGCGGCGAGAGACCGGCGCAGTGGTGGCTCTTTACATGTAAGTGGCTCTTCTACTCGGACAGTGTTCAGAAGTGTCACAGTGACTCAGTGTACACAAAATGATTCGTCGATCGTCCATTCTGGCGAAGTACAAGTACTTAGTCGGGGCTCAGGTCTTGGAGAATGGAGCTGAATTGATCGAAGCTGAAATTGGCGCACATTCGCCACATTGGGTTCACATTGGTAGGTTAGGGAGGATTCCATCCTGGGGTCTTGCTCTTGGGAGGGCTCCCGGTCTCCCCTCACTCTCCCGCTCAGGTTGGATGGAGACGTGCTGAATGGAGAGCCGTAATACGGAATGGAGGGTGGAGAACTATAGAGCCGAGCTGAGGCCCTCAAGCTAAGAAGGCCTCATTGAGAGGTTCTTTCAGAGTTTCAATCCGTTCACAGGCGCGTCTCTGATTGTCGAAAAAAACGCTCCTGCAAGGTGTCAGCATTCATGTGTGGTTATCATGTGGTTATTAATCCTGGAGCTTCCGTTCCCTTAAAGCTTCCCTGAAAAGATTTAGTGGAAACGAAGATCAGGCTAACCCTTCCCGTCACTCGGTGGACGCGGTGCGAGATGTCGGACGATCTTCAAAATTCAGTTAGTCATTCAGATTTAAGTTTCAACATATCGTATCGATATCGTGAGTTCGTGACCTATGACGGCATGAGGGGATCTTCATCTTCGATCTTGAGCGCTTGAGTCTCCTCGTACGTCGTAGACTAAGCGCTTCTTCATTTTATAAGGGTCCATCCCTACCGTACACCTGTTTGGGAACATTCAAAATGAATCTTCAAACAAGCCCGGCCGCGCCATCGCTAACAGCGCAGCACGACCTAACTTTTGCTCGCACATCACCTTGATTGTCGTCCAGGCTTGTTCCCCGTGCCCGCAGCTAATGCAGCCGACCAGCTGCCGTACGCGGCCCAACTACCGACGGCATTGGCCCTGGCGGGGGTGCTCGCAAAGGCGGGACCGCGCCCAGTAGTGGCGGCTGCACCAACGGCCGGCAAGGGCACCGTCCGAGCCAACGCGCCGGGTCGCAATGGCGTCGCTCCAAAACCTTGCGGAAGGGAAGCGCTCAGACAGCCGCCGTGGCTGCCACCACCGTGGCCACCACCGCCGCCCTTGGGGACCAAATCAATGAACCGCCGCTTCGCCTCCGCGCGAGCCTCTAGCTGGATCAGGCAGCGTGCCTGGCGCACCTTGTCTGCTTGGACTTGCTCGCGCACCTCGATGCGGCGCATAACGGGGAGTAGTGCGACGATCTCACGTTGCTTGGGCGGCAGCGGCCACTGCAGCGCGAGCCCCCGGTCTGCCTCCTTGCATGCCTCGAGTTGCTTCTGCTTGGCCTCGGAGTGGCAATGGTCGACGTCGCACAGCCTCGGGTGCTCGCAGCCACAAGGTTGCACGCACCAGCCACACGCGACCAGTGAGAAGTTGCCGTCCTCGGCGACAGGACACGAGTCCGCTACGGCCGCGTCTGCATCTGGCTTCGAGTTCCAGTGGAGAAACTGGCTGTGGCGACACGAGTCCGCCACGGCCGCGTCTGCGCGCGATACTGCCGCGCCATCCGCCTCCGCCGTGCTATCCGCCTTCGCGCCGGTTGCCGAGGGTGGCAACAAGGCGGTCAGCATGCCATTACCCGACAGGAGCTTGGCGAGCAAGTCGGGCGCCCCCGAGGCCTCCACACTCGCAGCTCGCGCAGAGAGTGCCGGACCATACGGAGAGGCCGCTGGTGCCGCTGGTGGTGCTGGCGGTGCTGGCGGTGCTGGCGGTGCTGGCGGTGCTGGCGGTGCTGGTGGTGCTGGCGGTGCTGGGGGCGATGGCGCGTGGTGCAAAGGCCGTGCCAGCTCCTGCGAAGCCGCCACCGCACCCATTTGTTCGCGAGGCGGCGGCGGGTGCGGCTCCCGGAGCTGCTGCTCCCGAAGCTGCTGCGTCTGCTGCAGGGCGAGGAGCTGCTGCTGAAGCTTCCTGAGACGCCGCGCCTGCTTCCCCAGCCTCTTCTTAACCGGCGGCTCGCCCTCCTTCTCTGGCTCGGGCGGGGGCGTGAACCACTGTGGCAGCACCGCGGCCGCCTGCTCGAAGACAGGACCATGCGCGCGGTACGTGTGATCCATCAAGGCGGCGACGGCGACCAGCGATGCGTGATAGCGGCTGTACAGGTCCGCTTCGCCCTTGCACACCCAGCCGCCGTCGGCCACCGACTGGCGCGCGATGAGAAACTTCTCAGCCGCAGTCGTGCTCGCGTCGCCGCCCTGGCCGAGGCACTTGAGGCAGTCCAGCAGCTCGCCCGCGAGATCAGGGTCGTCGGCCTTCATCGCCGCGCGGAGCTGCTCGCGCAAGAAGGCAGGCACCATTGGCGGGAAGAGCGAGGGTTCCAACGAGCGCTCGTCAAAGTTGTTGAGAGCGTAGATGACGTGCGTGAGCGCGTACGTCAGATAATGCCGATCCTTCTCGCTCAGCTTGTGGCGGCGTGGGTACAGCCGACCGAAGGCGTTGCACACTTGGCGCAGCACGTCGAAGAAGCACGCGCCAAGGCCGATGCGCATCCGGCATCCATGAAAGGTCCATATGAGAGCTTCGAGCCACGTGTCGAACGGGCTCATCGGCACTGCCAGTCGCCGGCAGCTCGGACACTCGGCGGCGCCCTCGGGCACAAGGCTGCTGCACACGCACCTTTCGCGCACCGAGCTCGGCGGGTCTCCCGCGGCGGGGTCGTACTTGAGGAAGTCGGCGGTGCGCCACGCGCCCGCTCGCTCGTGCAGCTGCGCGTGCAGCACCGGGTCGCCCATCCCAAGCATCTCGAGCGAGTACAGGCCCTGCATCAGGTTGAGCAGCTCGGCGGCAGGCACGCGCGGTGGCATGTAGCGCGAGATGCCGCTGACACGCTTTCGCCACTCCTGCGCCAGCGATGTGGCCACGCGAAGGGCGTGGCGCTCCTCGGTCGAAGCAAACTTGGCGCTCGCAGGTGGGATGTAAAATGGCAGCATCAGGTCCGGACCGTGCTTGGCGGCGAGCGGCTCATTCCTGAAGAGCTGCTCGCCCATGGACTGCAGGAAGTCAAGGCCGCGCATGATCGACTGCCGCTTAACCCCCGGCCAATTTTCTGCAGCCACCCTTTCAGCCTCTACCCGCGCCTCCTCCTCCGCAGCCACTCTGGTAGCTTCAGCCCGCGCCACCTCCTCCGCAGCCCGCGCTAGGGTCGTGGCGACGACATGTGAATTACTCGTCGCCATCCCCTGGCCCCAACGGCGCCCTGAAACGCGAGTGTGAACGTATACACGACAGACGGGTGCTACATGCCCGCTCGAGTGTGAAGAGAGGCGGAACAGGGACAGTAATAATAGGACACCAAGCATCATTAGTAGAAATTTCAACAAGGTTTTCGCGGGATCGGGCGAGAAGGGGCGCATGCGTACGGTAACGGCTTGCAGCCAATGCCTGCAGCTCTTGAGCCGCAATCGCGCAATCAGGTGTTGACTGATGGCTTTCTTCAGCTCCAACACTCGCGTTGCTGAACATTGCACGCGCTTAGTATGCCTGGGGGTTACCCCCCTCGCCACGTGTACGCTGCCTGTTGGCGTGTACACTTTCACTTAAGTCGATATAAAAAATAGTCTGCCCTTCACTGCGTTTCGAACTGCTTGATTTCCTGCATCTCCCATGCCATTGCCACCAAGCCACAGCTTGGTCAGGACAGCGTTGACCTTCAGCGCCTCCGCGATCGCGATGGCACCCTCGTCCCCGATGTTGTTGTCGCTGAGGGAGAGGGTGGTCACCACCGCGTTCACCTTCAGCGCCTCCGCAATCGCGATGGCACCCTCGTCCCCGATGCTATTGTCCCAGAGGGATAGGGTGGTCACCACCGCGTTGACCTTCAGCGCCTCTGCGATCGCTTTGGCACCGTCGTCGCCGATGTTGTTGCGATAGAGGTGCAGCTCATTCAGGACCGTGTTGACCTTCAGCGCCTCCGCGATTGCCTTGGCACCGTCGTGACCGATGCTGTTCAACTGGAGGTTGAGCTCGGTCAGGACAGCGTTGACCTTCAGCGCCTCCGCGATCGCGATGGCACCCTCGTCCCGATGTTGTTGCCGCTGAGGTAGAGGGTGGTCACCACCTGCAGGTCAGACGCGATCAGGATGGCGTCGGCGGGTTGTAGGCCCTCATTCATGAAGTTGGCTGCCGTCCGGTCGCATGTCAAGCCCGAAAGCATGATGCTCTTCTCCATGCCCATCTTGGTGAGCTTCTTGGCTGACTCAACATCGAACCTGTTCTTGAGCAATTTGCAGTTCTTGAGCACCGACGTAGCAGGAATGAGATAGGCGACAAGCATGGCCGCAGGCGCGTGGAGCCCCCTATCGAACAAGTTGAGCACCTCGACGCTGTCCTCGCGCAGTTGCTGCACCGGAATGCCGCAAATGACTCCTGAGCCCGCACAGGCAACGGCTGCAATCGTCAGCCTCAACGGTGGCTCTCCCTCGCCTGTGATGCAGCTGTTGAGAGCATCCTTAGCAGCACCATGTAGCAATGAAGGGCGGCGCCAGTCGCCTACCATCTCGCATTGCAGATCCGCGGCCCGAACGGCGGCCACGTCCACCACATGGCCGTAGCCATGGAGGCGCGCAAGCCCAGGCAGCATCCGCCCCGCTACGGCCGCGTCCCCGGGCCGGCCGGCCTCGATGAGCTGCTCCACGTCAAGGTCGGTGATCTCATCCAGACGTGTGGGTACTGGCTGCCCGTCGCGGCGGCACAGGCGCGAGCAGAGGACACGTTGCGCCAGCGCCCACCAAGATCGAGTCACGCCCTTGAGCTCCGCCAACGTGGCCACGTCCACCAGGTCCAGAGCAGCCTCCATGGCATCCGCCGAGAACGAGGGCTGCTGCAGCGGCTCGGGCGGTAACGTGGAGCTGGCCGGCTGCTGCGGCGCCTCATCGACGTCTTCCGGTACAAATGCCGGCTCGGCGTCTGACGCCGCTGCATCCGCCATCTCGATGAGGCGCCCGATGAGCACGGGCTTGGTGCCGTCGGTCGTGAGGCCAAGCTTGCGCAGCTTACAGCGCAGCTCCTCAACGCGCATCCGACTGTAACGCTTACGAAGCTCGTCAGCACGCTGCCCGTCGACGGGCGCAGCGTGCGACGCGTGCTCCTCCGCGCTGCCAAAGTCACCACCCGCGCTGAGCAGCGCGCCTAGTTCGGGAGCGCGCTTGCTGTTGAGTCGGGAGGCGATCACGCGCTGGATGTGCTTGAGCGCGATGGGGGCGTCGAGAAAGAGGGTGTCCTCGATGAGCTGGATGAGCTGGTAGAGCAAAGGCTCGTCAGAGCTCGGCCACGTGTAGTCTGGGGCATTCAGCTTGCACACCATCTGAAGCGTCGAGGCCATGATCGTGGGCATGGGATAGATGCCATCCTCGGAGGTGGCGAGGTCCATCAGATCCCTCAAGGTGCCCATGAGTCGGGCTGCATCGCGCGACAACGTGGCCACCTCTCCGTCTCGCGCTCGCACGTGGCTCCTCGTCTTTGGCCTTCTTTGCCGTGGGCGCCTCCTCCTGCTTCTCGGCCGACGTCGCTCGCATTTCTCGATCGCAGAATGCGTTTTCGAATGCAATCACTTCAAACGTCAACATCAAATTTCACGCGTCTCACGCGACATCTGCCAGGTGTCAGTGCAGGTTGGTACCCTTGGAAAGAACTATGACAAAAAAGGAAATCCCTCTTGGCGGCCCCGCCGCATGGCGCTGCGAGCCCTCACCCTCACCCCTACCATCGACAATTCGTGGTGGGTGGGCGTGCTGCTCGAGGGCTTTGGCGCGGGCCTGTCCGCATCGGGCAAGCTGATGTGGCGGTATGCCGCCATGAGCCGTGATCCGGTCAAGTGGTACGCCATGGGCAGCCTGCTCTCGATGGTGTTCTACCCGGTTCTCGACACGACCGCGTACATCTTCACCTCACAGCAGATCTTATCTGCATCGTCAGGCTACATCATCTCGTTCAACGTGCTCGGTGCCACGATCCTGCTGCATGAGACGCTCACTGTGAGCCGCGCGTGTGGAGTGCTCGTAATCGTGATGGGCTCGGCGGCGTCTGTGGCCTTTGGCAACCACCTGCAGTACAACTACAGCGCGGCCGACTACTGGAACCTGCTGCTGCAGCCGTCGGCAATCGTGTACTACGCGGGGCTCGGAGGTTGGCTCTCCTTCTCGGCGTGGGCGCTGCTCACGCGGCGCGGCAGCCAGGTGCTGGACGTGTCACTCCGGCCGGTTCTGATGGCCGCGCTCGGAGGCAGCTGCTCGGGCAACATGTGGGTCACGAAGGTCGCCATGGAGCTGCTCGAGTGCACCACGCGCGCCACGGGCTGCGCGCTCAGCGTCCTCATGTCCACAGCAGGGCTGCTGCTCGTGACAGTGTCCATCCACCTCGTCTCGCTCGCGCTGCTCGCGTACGCGCTCCGCACGGGCTCGGCGCTCCAGCTGGTAACCACCTACGAGGCGTTCTCGCTGCTCACCTCGGCCCTCTCGTCGGCCCTAGTGCTCTCCGAGTATACGGGCATGAGCGCCAACCGATTGTTCATCTTCTACGCGACGGGCGTGCTGCCCATCATGGTCGGGCTCTTGCTGCTCGCTGCGTGGCCGACTCGCATCTTCGGTGACGGCGAGCGCGTGTGCCTCGATATGTCGAACAGCGGAATCGACATGGCCTGCATCGAGGCGCGCCTCGACGGCACTGGCGCGGACGCCGAGCGGTGCTGTCCGGCGCTGATGGGCTGCCTGCGCAAGGCCCGCCGACTCGTCGGCGGATGGAGCTTCTGGCAGCGCTTCGCCGCAGCCGTGGCCGAACACGGCGGTGGTGGCGGCGGCGGCACCGGCGGCGGCCTTGGCGGCGGCCTTGGCGGAGGCTCGGGCGTGGAGCGGCTTCCGTCGGAGTCGACGAAGTTGCTCTACGGCGCGGCACCCGAGCAGCCAACGTACCGTATACAACGGTCGACGACGTCGCACTCGGCACTGTCGTGGGCGGAGGGCATCAGCGGGGGGGCGCCATCAGCCGCGCCGGCTGCGCCGCCCAATCTTGACGCGACGGGCACGACCTATAGCACTACGGTGTAGAGACTCGTGCACTGTCTCTTAGAGTGAAGTGCGCGATTGTGTAGAAATGTAGGAACTAGACTGACTTGCAATTTAGACATTGCGGCGCACTAGAACTCCCTGAAATGGTCCGCCCAAAATGCGACGACCACCGCTCCTCAATTTGGTAAGTGGCACGCCAATTTCACAATGAGAAAAAAGGGGGAACGGTTTTGGGGGAGCCCCTTCTCTCCTCAACGGGTCCAGCTCCTCTTCACTACAAAAGCAGCCCATGACCGCACTTCACAACCCCGATGCGGAGGACGAGCCTTCGGCCAAGCGCCAAGCGACGCTGCCCATGTTGTCACAAGTGGAGTCACTCACCTCGGCCAAGGTGGCTACCGCCAAGGACGAGTGCCCGTCCACGCCGGTCGACCCGAACATTTCACAGTTCACAGACGGTGCTCATGCCGCGGCCCCAGCCCAATACGCGGCTGAGGAGCGCATGCGCAGCCTGGGCCTCGTCGCCTTTTGCGATGCGCTCGCGTTTGCGGGCCTGCGCGAGGAGCTGCTTCGATACTCGGCGGCCGGGGTGACGATCCTCGCACCTACCGACGATGCGTTCGCGCAAGTGCCTGAGGAAGTGCGTACCGATGTGCGGCTGGTGCGATCGCTGCTGCTTGGGCACCTGTGCACGGGGACATTCACCCTCGAGGGCCTCAAGGACAAGGAGTGCGCCGTCGCCATTGCCGGCCAGACGCACGCCGTGTACGAGGAGGACAGCCACACCTGCGTGGGAACTGCATGCTTTGGGCGCACCGACCTCGCCTTTGAGGGCGGCATGATCCAGGAGCTCACCTCGGTCATGATGGTACTCTGGCTCGTGCGTGACTCTCACACAGAGCAGGTCTGGAAAAAGTCGCTGCAGCCTTCGCCCGTCGTCTCGACTGTCGGCGGCAACTCCAACACCGGTACGCACACCCCCCCCACGAACGCCCGTTTTCCCCCTCTGAGCAAACGTCGCCGCCCCCGCCTCCCGCCACGCCCAGCCCGGCGCCGCCGCTCGCCCGGCACCTCCGCTCGCGGGCGCACACGTTTTGCGTGGCCACCGGCCGCGCCGGCCACCTCCAAGTCGTCCCCACGGACCGCGTGAACGACGTTCACACGCCCATCCCCACCCTGCCGTTGCGCTCGCAGGCAACGAGTACGAGGTCCACGGCTGCCTTTTGCACGCGGCGACGGGCTCGCTGATCCCGGACGGGCTGCGAGGCCATACACGCTCTATCAAGCCCCTCGAGGGCGAGCAGCGGCTCGCGTTCACTGAGATCACCGTGCTCACCAAGCCACCGTCGCTCGCAAAGCGGCGCGGTGTAGACGCTGAGATTGGCAACAATCGATACCGACTGCTCTTCTCCGTGTGGAACACGGCGACGCAGTCGTACGTGACGTGGCAGCACATGGCCACGCCGCTTGTCGTGCGCAACTCCTTCCACATGCTTCCTATTGAGGAGAAGGTGCCGCACCCTCGCCGCTGCCCTGTGCCTGCCTCGCCTCCCTTGGAGCCACCGATCGACATTGCGCCCCGATCGACCCCTTGCTGACCCCGTGCCGTCCTCGCGTCGCAGAACTATCGGCGTACGCAGTACGCTCGCTCGCGCGGCCGGCCGATGCCGCTCACCGCGCGCGAGGAGGCCACCGCCGCAGGGTGCAGCGGCGACTCGGGCCGTTCAGAGGATGGAGAGGGGACGCAGCACGAGCAGGCGCTCAACATGCCGCGTCTCGCGTTCGAGCCAAGGCCGGCCAAGGGGGGGGGCGAGGAGACCGACACGGCAGCGCTCCTGTGCGCGATGGCGTCGGGCTTTTCGTAGGCAGTGGTGCGAGCGTACGGGACGGTTCGACGGCATGCATCAGGGGTCCAGGGATGAGGTCGATGGTGCCGCAGCCGCCCAAAGCGAACGCGCAGGCGGCGCCACCGTTTCAAGTGCATGTGCCACGTGAGGGCTGAGGGGCGTGGCCCGACTGGCAGCGCGCCGCCGGGCGAGTCCACAATGAAAAGGTTGAATTTGTGAGAGCCGCAGCGTCTGCGCGGCGTGCGCTGTGTTTTGCGTGTTTTGGCGACTTGGCGTCGCGATCGAGGTGCCGGACAGTGGAGGATTGACACGACGGCTGTATTCCGGTTTATATAGACACTGCCGGAAGAGGGTGTCAACCGCGAGAGCGGGTGCGACCGTTACTTAGATGTCGTTATAAGACGTATTGATAAGAACGTATTGATCGTGGATCATATAATAGTTAATAGTTAATAGAAAGATGTCTCTTGTCGATTTCCGAACCGCGGCGGTGCGAGTCGACCCAGGGACCCGACAGCGGACCGTGCGGTGCGTCTGCGGACCCGCCGCAGGCCGCAGCCTCACTTAAAGCCTCACGCCGCAGGCACCCAGCCGCCAGAGCCCGCCAGCCCGCCACCCGCACGGAGTCAGAGCGTCAAGCGTGCCGTAGTCCGTACTCTGTCCTAAGTCAAGTCAAGTCAAGTCATGTCAGGCTTCCGTATGGTTGTCTGTTGTGTATGTATAGAGACTTGACTTGACTAGTCTGTACACGTACATGTACAGGAGTCAGAGGTGAGTGAGCCTGAGCCCTGAGCCTGAGCGGTGCAGCCAGGACCCTTTGGGGCACTCTGGGGATTAGGGCCCCATTCCTTTGAACTTCACACCTGAGGAATCCTGGGAAACGATACAAACTGCGATGGTGCTTCGTCGGGCTTCTTTGCTTCAGCTGCTGCGCGCGGCGAGCACCGCCGGCGCGAGCGTGACAACCGGCCTGCCGGCTAGCTCAGACGCGCTCGCTTTCGTGCGCACGCTGTACGAGGCGCCACAGCCGCCGCAGCTTGTCGCGTTCGTCACCGGCGGCGGCACGCAGCTCGTGCCATGGCTACTCGCAACTGCAGGGGCTTCGCGCTCGGTGCTCGATGTACAGGTCCCGTACTCGCGGCACAGCCTCGCCGAGCTGCTCGGCCACGAGCCAGCCAAATTTTGCTCGCCTCAGGTCGCGTCCGATCTTGCGGCAGCCGCCTTTGAGAGGGCTCTCAAGCTGACGGCGAGCGAAGGCGGAGCCCAAGGGCTGCCGATTGTTGGAATGGGTTGCACGGCCGCGCTGCGCAGTGAACCGATGAAGCGCGGCCGACACCGGGCCTTCATCGCTGTGCGTACGGCGACGGGCACCCACGAGCTCGCGCTTACGCTCGCCAAGGGCGCGCGCAGCCGCATTCTCGAGGATGCCGTCGTCAGCCGCGTGGCGCTGCTCGCCATCGCGCACGCGTGCAAACTTCCGATGCCCGGTGGCGTCCTAGCTGACGCGACACCATTTTGGAGGCTAGAGGGCGACGATGATCAGGGTCTCGGCTCTGCTGTGGTAGCCGAGGTGCTGCACCATCGCTTTGTGGCATCTTCAGGGGACGAAGGGGGCCCAATAAATGGGGCAGAAGGTGCACGGCCCAGTGTCTTCAACGACAGCATGACTGATGACTAGCTCGAGGTGTGGGTTGCAGCGGGCGCGAGTCTGCCACTACATTGCAATTTGAACAGAGAGTAGAAATCCGATGTCTTGTTAATGTCTCTGACCGGGGTCAATTGGATAAACCCCAAGAACCCGCAACCATTGTGCATTGACCTTAAAGTCGGGTTGGGTCTGAGGCGATATTTCCGAGAAAACTCCCGACCATGTGAGATCTGAGTTGATCTCCAGTTCTGAGATACTGAAGAAGACCCAGTGAGCACAGTGACCATAGAACGGAACTTTTGATGAAAATTGAGCGACCATCGGCGTTTTTAGGTAGCGAGATACGCATCTCTGCGCGTCATCCTCGACTCTCACCTCAAACTATCTCGAACTCGCTTCTCCTTCGAGAAGTTTGACCAAGTTGAAACTACGCTCACATCGATCGCTCTCTGGGGTTGCTGACCCTACGCGGCGGCGCACCCTCACACCGCGCTCATCAATCTCGATGGCACCCAAGAAGGAGCCCCTCGCAGCAAAGGTCAGCACCAGCAAAAACATGTTGGCCAGCTCGAGAGTTGTGGCCAGCTCTCGAGTTTTGGAACCCCCGGTGGCCAAGGTCACCCATAAGCCTGTGCACTATCTGCGGCAAATCAAGGCGGCTTTCTCGCTCACCGGGCCCGTGAACTTTGCTCTTTTCTTCCCGGCGTTTCTACCGCACGCGATCCATCACCACTCGCACTGGCTGCCGCAGTCACCACTCTTTGGGCATAGCATAGTCTCCATCACTGGCCTCTCCGTGCTTGGCGCTGGTGTGCTTTTCATGCTACTGGGCTTCTGGCTTCTCACGGCCTCCGCGGCCAAGCTTTCTGAGGCGGACGGAACGATCTCATCACACGACCCACCGAAGGCGCTCGTGACTAGTGGTCCCTACGCATACATTCGTAATCCAGTCACATATTCCATAGTCCTGCTCATCGTTGGTGAGGGCGTCCTCAGCGGCGAAATCGGAATCCTCGTGTTCGGCGGCATCTATTGGGTCTCGATGATAATGGTGATGGGCTGGGAGGAGACGGATCTGAAGCGGCGCTTTGGTGGGCCGTATGGGGCCTACTGGGCCGGCGTGGGTGCCTGGATCCCGCGGTGCACGCCGTGGGAGCCGGGCGTCACCTCGATTCTGTGAGCCGGGAACGCGCACGGGTCCGCGTCCGGCCATTCGTCCGGTCCGGGGAGTTGTGAGCTTGTGAGCCGCCGAGAGAGACTGCCAGAGCTCTGGACCGCGTGTCACTGTGGGCCGACCGCCGGGGCAGAGGTGTGCGCGACGGATGTGCGTGATGGCCCCGTGCGGGGAATTAAAGTGCCGGTGGGTTGCTTCGCGGTACGCGGATGACACTCTCGAATCCGACTTCCATTCTAACCCCGTAGAAGTCATCAAACGGTCAAATGGAAACGCTCAATTTCCCCGCTACAGGTGGACGCAACACGAAATTCGATCCGCCATCTGTGGAGTGTGGACAGACCCAGAATACCCGCTCAAGTCCTTGAGCCACGATCGATCCTTCGTAGTGGGCGATACATACTCAATGACGCGGGGCACGTGAGTCGTACCCTGGCGCTTCTCCGGCTCTTCCTTCGCGTCGGCTTCTATTTCGGCTTCTATTTCGGCTTCTCCTCCTCCTCCTCCTCCTCCTCCTCCTCCTCGGCTGCTCGACTGTTGCTCGACGCGCTGACTCCATCCGCTCCCGCTCCGCCTGCGCCTCCCGCTCGAGATATGTGGAGGCCTGCGCCTCCGACGCCTCCGCCGGCAGCGGCCACGGCGACGGCGGTGGCAGCCTCCTCCCTGACGCGCAGCTCCTCCTCGGCTCTCTGATCTTCGTGTAGGGCCCACACGAGGAGGTTGAAATCGCCGCCGGAGCTGCACAGCTTATCGCCCGCGGCGGTGAAGCAGAGCGCTCGCACGGTACTAGCGTGGCCGGTCAGCGTGTGGAGCAGTGTGCGCTCCGTCAAGTCAAACATGTGCACGCGGTAGTCTGCACCGCCCGAGAAGAGCACGGTGCCCGTCGGGCTCACTGCGAGAGCGTAGATAGCCAAGTTCGACGAGGCGGCGCGGGATCCGTGGGGGCGTACGCTCAGCGTGCCGGCGCAAGTGGCCGTCGTCGCGCCTACATGCCAGAGGCAGATGCGCCCGTCCTCGGCGCCCGAGCAGAGCAACTGCAGCCGCTCAGCCGCCGCGAGGCATGTAATCGAGTGCGCGTGCGCCTCCCATGAGATCGTGACCCGATGCGTGTCGAGCGCGTATCGCTTGATGGTCTTGTCGGCGCTCGACGAGAAGAGAGAGCCAAAGGCGAGGCGCACCGCGTACACCACGTCCGTGTGCGCGGTGAGCCGTCCCTTGAGGGTCGCGATGCCGCGCTGCGCATCGGCCATCGACCAGACGAGGATGGTCTTGTCAGCCGAGCACGAGTAGATGAACTCGTCCGTGGCGAGCACGCACCAGACGCGTGCCTCGTGGCCGGTCAGCGTGACGACACAGCAGCCCTCGCCCGCAGCGGAAGTGGTCGTGCGCCATAGCTTGACCGTGTAGTCATCCGAGCCAGACAGAAGGTGGTCACGGTGCAGCGCGAGGCAGTTGGTGTCGTCGGCATGCCCTTCGAAGCGGCCGAGCTCCTTCCATTCAGTGAGCGACACCTTAATGATGGGTCCCGAGCCGTGCGCCATGTAGATGGCATGCTCGCTCGCGACGGCGCTGTACACGCACTTGTCCACGCCCACGAAGACGCGTTCACACAGCGGCTTCTGGAAGGCGGCCACGAGAGTGCACAGCCCGCCAACCTCGGCGAGTCGCGCGGACGAGAGCGAGTTGGTCGAGAGGTCGAGCGACAGGCGCGCGCAGCCCGCGCCCTCTCGCTCCGAGAGAGCTGTGCAGAGCAGCGTGGCCTCGGCGTCGCGCATCAGGTTGCCTGCGAGACGGAGCGAGGCGAGCGGCGCACGCGAGCGACGCAGCGCGGACGCGAGCAGCGCGATGCCCTCGCCCACGTAGCTCGTGTCGCCATCGCGCCCGCACAGCTGCGTGGCAGAAAGGCCCAGGGTCGTGAGCACACATCCCGGCGCGACCAGCAGCGCTTCGAGGGCGCCGATCGCGCGTGTGTCGTATGCGGCGGCGCCCTCGGTCAGTGGGTTGTCCGACAAGTCGAGCGCCGTCAGCGTGGGCGGCTGGATGGCCGCGAGTCCGTCGACGAGGGCCGCGGCGGCGCTCGCGCCCAGCCGATTCGCGGAGAGGACGAGGGACTCCAAGGGCGTTCCAGAGGCGGCGATCGCCCTGGCGAGGGCGGCCACTCCGCTGGTGCCCAGACGGTTGTCGTGCAGGTCGAGCCGCGTCAGCTGCGAGCGGCTCTCGAGCAGCCGCGCGAGGAGCGCCGCGTCCTCGTCCGACATCCCCTGACCGCGCAGGTCGAGCGCCGTATCGGCGGCGAGCTGCTTGACAGGTACAAGCCACAGGTGCACCTTGAGCAGCAGGATGGACGCGGACGGTCGCATGGCGACCGCGAGCATAGCGGCCGCGTCCTCGGCTGAGAAGCCGTTGCCGCTCACATCGAGATGCGTGAGCGCGCATGCCTCGCTCCCAAAAGCGGCAATGAGCCGATGCAGCCCTCGCTCGTTGCGCCTACCGCCATGGAACTTGGAGACGCCGATGAGCTGGTTGCTCGCCACGCGCAGCTCGCGCATCCGATTGCCCGGCGCGTGCACGAACGTACACAGCCGCTCGAGGGCCGAGTAGTCCATGTCCTCGTTGCCGCCCTGCTGGTGCACGTAGAGGCAGCGCACGACGTAGGAGCCGTAGTAGCGCCCGACGGCAAAGTACATGCCACCGTCCATTGAGACCGTGTACCGCTGCTCGAAGGCTTTGCCATTCTTGAGGAACGTGAGCTCGCACGTGTGTGTGTCAAGCATGAGCCCCACCCTGTCACCTTGCCCCCAGCCCGCGATGGCGCCCCCCATGTCTACGGCGTTGTGTAGGTGGCGCACGTCACCTTTGGCACGCCAGCCGACGCCCTTGTCATCCGAGCCCGGGTACGACGACTTGTTCGCGTCAGGCTTGATGACGCCAACGTACGCGCCATCGCCGTCGGTCGCCTGGAGCACTTCGAACTCAATGCGGTAGCATCCCGAGAAGGGCTCCATGCGCGGCCCAGCGGAGCAGAGTCCATCAGACTCGAGCCGGCAGAGCTGCCCGTGCTCGGAGAGGCGAGCGGCCGACCCCTTGAGCAGCCCAAACGAATGATCCTCGGCTACCGTGCCGCCGCACAGCTCGTTGGCGGAGAGGTCGAGGCACTCGAGGCGGCAACGCGCCGCGTCGAGCGCGTCGAGCAGTGCGTGCGCGCCCGAGACGCGTAGCCGGTTGTCCGGCAGGCGTAACTCGGTCAGGCCACGTGGCATCGAGGTGCTCAGCGCGCGAGCGATTGCGAGCGTGCCCGCCTCGGTCATGCGACACTGCGAGAGGTCGAGCGAGCCGAGCACCTGATGAGGGAGGCGATCAGAGGTCATCAGCGAGCCGAGCACCTGATGAGGGAGGCAATCAGAGGTCATCAGCGAGCCGAGCACCGTGTTGAGTGCGAGCAGCTCAGAGAGCAGCACCGCGTCACGGTCGTACACGCGCAGCCCCGCAAGCGAGAGTCGCGTCGCGCGCCCCGCCCAGTCGAGCACGGGCAGCGGCGTCGATGAGAGCGTGAGCAGGCGCAGCCTCGCGTGCGGCCGCCCGCGGTGCACTGCTTGCGCGAGCTGCATCGAGGCGGATTCGGGTGGCGGCGGCGGCGTCATCGCCGCGTGCAGCGTCTCCCCCGCGCCGATTCGGCGATCCACGGCCATCAGCAGCGCGGCGCTGTCGAAGACCAGCTGAGCGAGCTGCACCTCCGTCCGCCCGATGCATGGGCGGTTGCTCAACTCCCACAACTCGGGGCCGGCTGCAGGCGCGGCGGTGGGAGCGGCGCTGGCGGCGACGGCGGCGCTGGTGGCGACAGCGGCGCTGGCGGCGACAGTAGCGCTGGCGGCGGCAGCAGCGCTGGTGGCGGTGCTGGTCGCCGACGTGTCGGAGAGCGGCGCCAACGGCTCTTCCCGGCCGGAGCGACCATCGAGCTGCATCCGCAGATTGGAGGAGATCGGCTCAGATTGGAGGAGATCGGAGCGACCATCGAACTGCATCCGTCTCGATGGTGCTCGGAACCTTCCCCGAAGCTTCGCGACCGAGTTCTCGCGCCCGGCGCCCCCCTCGCCGCCGTCGGCGTCGCCCCGCGGCAGGCCCACGTTGGGCGGGAATGTGCCCGGCACGACGCGCGACGCGCGCAATGAGAACTCGCTCGCGACCTCCTCGAGGGAGCCTGGCGGGAGCTGTGCGAGCCGCGGCAACGGCAGTCGGATGGCCACCTGCTGCGCTGTACCGAGCACGGACGGGCACGAGCCCACGTACCCGAGCCGCCGATGCAGCGCGAACGTCTTGTTCGACTCGCGAATCGTCTTCTCCACAGAGGCGAGTGCGCTGTGCACCAGCTCAAACACGGTCCGCACGAGGGACTGGGAGGCGGCGGCTGCGGTGGCGGCGGCGGCACCTGCGCCGTCCACGCCCACACCCACTCGTTGCACGGCTAGGAGCTGAAGGTGATCGGGGCCGTTGATCCACGCGGCGAGTTCGCCGCGTGGAGTACGGAATAGGCCGCGATGCCTCTCCGCGTCTCGGCTCGCGGCGACCATCGGGTCCACCGGCTCGACGAGCAGACCCTCAGCATGCAGCTGCGCCATCGCGGCCTCGTCGAGGCTGCTGAAGGGCGTGTACGTGCCCGCGCCGCCTTCACACTGAGGCAGAGCACGCAGTGCGATAAGGAGCACCCTCTCGACCTCCGCAAAGTCTTCACTCGACATGGCCGGTGTGAATGCATGCTCGGCGAGGTTGCGGCTCACGGCCACGCGCACAAGCACCCCCTCGAGGAGGGACCCCGCCCGACCGGCGCCGCCGCCACTCGCCTCGGCGCTGCCGCTGCTCACGGTCACAATTGGAGCCTTAATTGCGGTCACAATTGGAACCTTCGCCGATCCGCCGCCTTCGCTACCTTCCCCGTCGTCGACGCTGCTGCTGCTGCTTCTGCCCGCGGCACTGCCCGCAGCGTTGAGCTCGGCATTCAAGAAGGCGTTGAGCTCGGCATTGAGCTCGGCGTTGAGCTCGAGTTTGTTCGCGTCGATCTCCGAGTTGTGCGCGAGCTTGCCCGGCCGAGAGCCCGGAAGCAAATGCCACTCCTCGATGATCTTGTCGAAAAGTGCGACGAAACGGTCGTAGCAGTCGACGTCGGCGGCAACGGCGCCAATGACCGCGTGCGGGCGCAGCCGGCCGGGCGAGATCGATTGATCGAGTGTGAAGGCAGCCATCCCGCTGCGCACCTCGCACATGGATAAATACGCGTCGCGTGTCAGGTGCTTGGCCATGAGTGACGTGTGGGCGGCTGAGAACTCGGGATAGTGCGCCGTGTGCGCGCCCATTTCCGTTGATGGCACACGTACGCGTGCGCTCGCCGTGCCCACGCTGCCGCTGCCCTCGGCAAAGTTCACATTCACATTCACACCGCTGCCCTCGGTGAAGTTCATCAGAACGGGCGAGGGCGCCGAGGGCATCGACGGGATCGGGGGCGATGGCGTGCTCGGCGCATGCTCGCGGCTCATCGCGGCTGCGGCGGCGGCGGCGGCGGCAGAGGCGGCGGCGGCCACGGCCGAGCCCAGCGTGGCCAACGGCACCACGATCCCTTCTGCCAGCACGCTGCTGCTCCTGCTGCTGCCGCTGCTGTGACTCTGCAGGTGGCCCACCTCATCGTTTCCTGCGCCAGGTGCTCCCGGGACGGCGCAGGTTGGCGGCCCCGCGCGGGCGGGCGCGGCGCTGGCTGGGCTCCCGGCGAGTCGCTCGGCCTCGTTGGCCTGTCCCCACAGCTCGAGGAAGGCACTTGCCTCGAGGTTCGCCACCGTCTCGAGCGGAGGCAGTTCAAAGCCTCGCGCGCTCGCACGGGCGAAAATGGCTGGGTACGGCAGCTCGCGCAGCACTCGCGCGCGCACCGCAGGTACAAGAGCGCTTAGCTGCGGCCCGTCCTGGCGCGTGAGCCCGTACAGGCGAGCGGGCAGGCGCGAGGGCGGTTGGGGCTCGCGCTCCGCCCGGAGACCATTGTCGGAGACGTCGAGCTCCTCGAGCATGCAGTGTTCCGAGCACAGCGCCGCACACAAGAGGGCGATGCCCTCCAGATTGTACTTGTCGCCCACATCGCTCCCGGGTGGCAGGCCGCACAGGTGCGTGCCGCGCAGCCCGAGCCGACGCAGCGTGCTCCCTGCGCGCGTGATGAGTGCACAGACGATCCGGAGAGCATCCAGGCAGAAACGCCCCGGCGCCGAGAGGCAGAGCTCAGTTCCACAGAGCTCGAGGTCCTCCACAGCGCAGCCCCCGTCGAGCAGCGCCCGCAGCAGCTGCTCGAGCTGCGCCTTCTTCAACGAGGTGTCCTTGAGGATCACGCTGCACAGGTGCGGCAGCTGCCCCTTGCGGATGACACTCGCTATCGCGGACAGCCCCGCGCTCCCAACATTGGCTCCGATCTCAGAGAGGTCGAGGCAGCGCACAATGCCGTCGCTCGCGGCGCCGCCCGCGCCACCGCCGCCCTCGAGCGCATCGTCGCTGCTGCTGCCGCCGCCGCCGCCACCGCCGCCGTCACCACCACTGCCTTTGAACGCGGCACGATCGGCCCTGCCAGCCGCGTCGACGCTGGGCACCGAGAAGGGCAACTCCGGATTGGCTCTGGGCCTGCGCGCTGTGTTGGGCACCATCGCTGTGAAGGACGGCGCGGCGGGGGCGCCGACGAGTGGCAGGATGGCGCCAAGAGGGCTCGTCGAGGGCGCGTTCGGGCTCGACGAGTGGGAAAGGAGCGAGGCGCGGCGCATGTCGGAGCCGAGCAGGTGTGAGACAAGCACCACATCCTCCTGGCAGCCGTTGGCGCCCCCAAACGTGAGACGTCCAGCCTCGACCCCGAGTCGGCGAACAGGCACCGCCCAGCGTGCGAGCACCAGGGTCTCGAGCGGCGTAGGGCATCGGAGGAGCGCCTCGGCAAGCAGCGTGACCGATGCGGGCTTGAAGCCAAAGCCGTGCACATTGAGCTCACGCAGCACGCAGTGCTCATGCCCGACCGCGGCGCAGAGCATGGTGAGCGCGGCTTGGTGGATCTCCGCGGGCAGCTCCTCCTTCATCACCTCGCGCAGGTTGAGCACGCTCAGCTGATTGCCCGGAGAAGTGATCCAGTCGCATACCTCGGCAAGGGCTCGCAAGCAGCGCTGCTCGTCGGGCGCGCCACCGTGCTGGGTGCCGCTGCTGCCCGGCGGCGGCGCGCTGGCGGTGGCGCCGCCCTCGGCGACGCACAGCGGGTTGCCGTGGATGTCGAGAACGCGCAGCGGCGCGCCGCCCTCGCGCAGCGCACGCAAGAAGACATAGATCTCCTCGCAAGAGGAGATGCCCAGATTGCCCATGAAGACTTCTTCGAGTGGGGGGCGGGCGTGGCGCACCGCGTCGGCGAGAGCGAGTAGGCCGTGGGGTCCCATGCAGTTGTCGGTGAGCTTGAGCGTGCGCAGCGTGCCGTTCGAGCGCAAGATCTGTGCGGCGATGCCCATCTCGGTGCGCCCGAGTCCCTTGCCCTCGAGATCGAGTGAGATTGAGCCGTGTAGCAGCTCGGTCATCGGCAGCTCGGCGCGCGTGACCGAGAGCTTGATGAGGCTCGCGCATGCCTGCACCGCCGTGCCGAGCACCATGCCGTCCTCCTCGCGCAGGCCGCTGCTCTTGTTGACAAGACCGAGCTGGAGCTCCTCGAGCCGACAGCGCGGCGATCGCAGCGCCTCCGAGAAAAGGAACACCGCCTCGCTGGTGTACACGTCGTTGCCGATCATATGGTTGCCCTTGAGGCGTAACCGGCGCAGCGCGCACCCCTCCTTGATGATGAGTGCGCACACCATCTTGAGCACGAACGGGTTGAACGGGTCGGTGCCAGTGGCCTTGATGCCGCAGATCTCGTTGCCGGTCAAGTCGAGCACCTCGAGTGGGCAATCCTTGAGCGCGTCGAGGAGCGAGGCCGAACCCTCGAGCCCGAGACAACGGCCGCTCACCTGTGGGGAAAGGGTGGGGGCGCCGTGGTGAGCACTTGCATGCAGCCACGTGCAGGGCCTCGAGCCCGAGACAACGGCCGCTCACCGAGAGCTCGCGGACCGAGGCGCGCCCATGCAGCCGTGCAAACGCGTCGGAGAGCACCTTGATCTCCTTGGGTAACGGCTTGGCGCCGCCCAGGTCGATGCATGTGAGCGCCAGATCTTGCTGCAGCAGCTGCGCCATCAGTGTCGCGTCCACCTCGCTGAAGTCGACTGAATGCAAGCTGAGCCGCTCGCCACGCAGGAGCTGCTGCACCATGAGAGGCGTCTTGTCGAGCACGAGTTTCTCGAGCGTCCGGTTGCGCGAGAGCCCCTTGCCCAGATGGTGCGCGTCGTCTTCGCGAATCTTGCAGCCGGAGATATTGAGCGACTTGAGCGAGATATGCTTCTGGGCGGCGCGGCCGGAGGAGAGCGTCTCGTTGAGCACCGCAATGCCCCGCGACTGGTAAGAGCCGTTGCCATCGCGCGCGAGTCCGCAGAGGGCCACGTCGACGAGCGAGAGCGAGAGCAGCGCCGCGCCATCGGCGATCCAGCTGCAGAGCGTCTCGATCGCTTCGGTCGAGTACTCATCCTTGCCGCCCTCTTCGACACCGCAGAGCGGGTTGCCCGATAAGTCGAGGTCCGTCAATTGTGGCGCGCCTGTGCGCAGCGCGTGCACGAGCTCGATCGTGTGCGCGGCCGAAAGCCCATTCTCGCCGAGGTGTAGTGCGGTGAGCGGCATCGCGCGAGCGGCGATGGCGCTCGCAATCTCGGAGAGCCCGCCGCTGAGGCCACTCGAGTTGAGATCGAGCAGCTCTAGGCTCGTGTTCTCGGAGAGGAGCTGTGCGATGAGCGTCACCTCCGACCCATGCAATTTGGAGCACTCGGACGAGAAGCGCTTGTGCAGCCCCTGCGAGAGCTCACGCAGGCCGAGCAGCTGCGGCACGGGTAGTGACGAACCCTCCAGCACGAGCGTCTGCACCATTGGCCCGTGGGCGGAGCAAGCTTTGACGGCCAGCGCGAGCGCCGCCGCCTCCGCCGTGCGCATCTGGCACTTGGTCAGCTTAAGAGTGGTCAATCGACAGTGCTCGGAGCGCAACGCGAAGCAGAGCCGCTCCACTGCTTCGGACGTATACTCGCACCCGAGCAGTGGTTTCCCCGTCGCATCGACGCCGCAGAGCGCTGTGGCACTCAGGTCGAGATACGCGAGCTTCGAAGTCGGCTCCTCGAGAAGTTCGCACAGTGCCTCGATGGCCGTGTTGCGGTACACGTGGCGCTCATCGGGGGGCACCTCAGCCGTCACCAGACCCCACAGGTGCACCAACTGATCTTCACTCAGCTTGGCGAGCTGCCGGGGCGTCGGTGGGAGAGGCTCGGCTCCAGCGGGCGGTGCAGCGGCCGGTGCGGCAGCGGCGCTGGCGCTGGCGCCGGCGCCGGCGCCGCTGCTGCCGCCGTTGCCGCCGCCGTTGCCGCCGCTGCCGCTGCCGCCCGCTGCCGCAGCGGAGCTGCCGCTGCCGCCGCTGCCGCCGCTGCCGCCGCTGCCGCCCGCTTCCGCTGCGGAGCTGCCGATCCCCTCCCAGCTCCCTTCGCGAACGAGAGAGGGTGCGCGGCGGGCGTCCGAACTGCGTCGGTAGCCATAGAGCCCGCCGAGCTCCTCCCAGCGGTCCTCGCGCAGCTCTTTCGGGAGGCCGAGGACCGATTGGAAGTCGGCCTGAGTCAATCTGGTGAGCGGGAGCCGCTGCTGGCGCCACTCGGCGATAGTCGTGCGCACCTGCAGCTGCGCACGCGCCCATTCGGACACAGGGGTGCTCGTGCGCGTGCTATTCGCCACCTTCTTGAGCTCGGACTCGCGCTCCGAGTCGTCGCGCTTGCGGCGCACGGCGGCGCCGCACTGGGTGATCGCATTATCGGCCAGTGTGAGCTCAACGAGCGGGCACTTGCCGTGGCGCAGCCCACGGGCGAGCAGGCTGGCGCCTTCGGCCGAGAAGAGATTACTCTCGAGGAGGAGCACCTTGATGGGCAGGTTGCCCATGCGCACCGCGCGCGCGAGCGCCTGCACGCCGTCGTCGCCAAGCTTCTGCTTCTTCAGCTCAATCGTGTGCAGCGCCGTGTTGAGTAGCAGCACTTCGGAGAGGATCATCATCTCGGGGTCGGCGAGGAAGTCGATGCGCATCTCGGACATGGTCTTGATGTCGGCGACGAGCACGCAGTTGTGCTCCTCCGACTTGCTCACACGGCTCTGACTCGTCTTCTTCTCTTTGAACTGCGTCGAGACCGCAAACTCGACCAGCGAGCAGCGCGGGTGCCGGATGGCCGCACCAACGGCCGCGTACCCATCGGCGCCGATTGCGTTCCCGTGCAGCACGAGCTTGCGCAGCGGCAGCAGCGGCGTGCCCTCGGGCGCTGCGAGCAACTGCGCGACGAGCTGCGCGCCGATCGAGGTCATGCCCGTCTTTGAGAGGTCGAGGGTCTCGAGCGGAGCGGTCGTCTTCTGGAGTACCGAGACGAGCTTGCCGATGCCCTCGTCGTACAAGCAGTTGTTCGAGACGGAGAGCGAGACCCACTTGGCCGCCTCGCCTCGCAACTGCTTCTCAAGCCGGTCGACGTCCTCGGCGACCATGCCCGCGGTCGTCAGGTCCAGCTCACGCAACCCGTGCCACTCCTCGCCCCAGCTGCCTGGCGGCTTCCACACCTTGACCATCTTGTCGATGCCGCTCGAGAAGAGCGTTCCTTCGGGCGTGAGGCACAGGTTGGCCACCGTCTCGCGGTGGCCGTGCATCGTGCCCAGGCACGTGCCATCCTTCCAATCCCACACCTTGATGATGTTGTCCACGGCGCACGAGTAGAAGACGTCCGCCTGCACGGAGAAGGAGCACACGGACTGGTTGTGACGGTAGAGCTGCCGGACGAGCTCTCGCGTGCGTGGATTCCACAGCTTGACCATCCCGTCCAGCCCGCCCGAGATGAGGGCGAAGCTCGCCATGAGCATGCCCCACACCGAGCCCTCGTGCGCCTTCCACGAGTGCGAGAGCTCCCTGCGCTGGATGTCCCACTCATACACAGTACCCGTCGAGTCGCCAGCGAAGAGGATGCCGCCTTCGAGGCTCTCGCGCCCCTCCAGGTACAGCGCCTCGCGGTACACCTTGTCCTTGTGCCCGTCAAACGCTTTGATCTGCTTGAGCTGCTGTACGTCCCACGAGATCACCTTCTTGTCGTCGCAGCACGAGTAGAGCCGCCCGATCTCCTCGTCGTACTGGAGCATCCAGATGGCCCCCTTATGTCCGACCAGAGTCCCCTTGCACTGATGCTGGTCCTCGCCCGGACCCACCTGATCAGGGATGCAATCAACGGCAATCAACAGCAATCAACGACCATCAACGACCATCAACGGCACCTTCCACAGCTTAATCTCGCCCGTACGGCAATCAACAGCAATCAACGACCATCAACGGCAATCAACGGCACCTTCCACAGCTTGATCTCGCCCTTGCGGTCGCCCGCGTAGAGCATATCGCCGAGCAGCTTGAGCGAGAGTACGCCCTTCTCGTGCCCCTTGAGTACTGCCTCACAGTGCAGGTCGGAGCGGCGCCACTTGCGGATCGTCTGGTCCTGCGAGCCCGAGTACATGTACATCTCATCGTGTTGCAGCGTCTCGACCCAATTCGTGTGCGCGTTGAGCGTCGCGCCGCAGCGCAGCCGTTGCGGCATGTGCTCCACCCTGCATGCATCGGTGGCCGCCGCAAGCAGCGCCTCGGTCGCATCGCTCCCCATCTCATTCCAGCGCATGTCGACGCACTCGAGCGGCGTCGTGCGCTGGCGCAGCGCATCCGCCAGCTTCAGGGTATCTCGATTGCCCCAGCAGTTGCCAAAGATCTTGAGCGAGCGAAGCGAGCACGAGGGGCGCACCAGCGCATCACAGAGCGCCTCGACAGCCACAGAGGTGTAGTGACCTCTGCCCTCCCAGTTGACGCCGCACAGCTGGTTCTGCCCGAGCTTGAGCTCGCGCAGCGGGTTGCCGTCGGTCTTGAGCCACGCGCACACTGCGTACACCGCCTCGGCCGCGTAACGACCAGATCCGTCGGCCGACAGGCCGCAGATCCCATTGTCTGACAAGTCCAACACCTTGAGAGGACAGCCGCCGCGCATCATGGCCTCGATGAGTGCGACGGCACCGTCGACGCCCACCTTGTTCCCGCGCAGGTTGAGCTGCTGGACGCGCATCGCGCCCGTACCGAGCGCTTTAGCGAGCATGGATGCGCCCTTCTCCGTCAGGCCATTGTACCCTAGCGAGATGCACAGATCCTCACCCGACGGCTGGCGCGGCGCGGCCGAGAGGACCTCAGCCATGAACTGCAGGTCAAAGTCGGTGAGCTTCTGCCCGTCCATGTTCACGCTTTTACCCGTCTTCAGCTCCTGGATGGGGAGGGCGTGGTTGGCGAGCTTGACGGTTTTTAGGCCGGAGGAGGCCGAGAGGGCTTTGGCAATGGCTGCGACGCCGCCCTCCTCGAGCGCATTGCCTGAGATGTCGAGCATCTCGAGCGTCACGCCGTCGACCTCGAAGATCTGTGCGAGGGCAACCAAGCCCCCATCCGCGATCTTGTTGCCCGACAGGTCCAGCTCGCGCAGCCGGATGGGTGAGGCGCGCAGCTCGGAGCACAGCGGGAGCACGTGGCGCGACTCGAGCCCGCATGACTGGAGCTGCAGCACCTCGAGCACCGTCGACGCGCGCAGCACCGCGGAGAGTGCGCCGAGCCCCGCGTCAGCCATGGCGGCGGGCAGCGCGTTGATCATCATGCGCCGCAGCGTCAGCCGCCGAAGCGTCGGGTGGCCGTTGAGCGCATGGCACAGCTGCGGGAGCCACTCGGCGTTCAGCTCGGACTTACCATCGCCGAGCTCAAGCGCGCTCGCTTTGTACGTGTGCCGGAGCAGCACGGCAAATGCGGACATGGAGTCGAATGAGTGCAGCTCCTTTGCGGTGAGCTTGAGGACGCCCTCCTTATGGATGACCTCCTCGAGCATGCATTCGGCGAAACGGTTGGCGAGCTCCTCGCCGCGCTCTCCCTCGGCCATCAACCCCTCGAGGCAGAACTGCGTGACGGTGAGCCACCAGGAGCCCTGGAGCATCTTGCGGATGCCCCCCGAGGCGGTCATGATGTTCTTGACGCGTTCCATCTCATCGGTGAGCATCCGGTTGATGACCATCGAGCACAGGTGCTCCTGGAAGGTCAGGTGGCCGAAGCGGTAGATGGTCTCGTCATTCTCCACAAAGAAGGTGAGCACAGCGAACTGACCGCGTGCAACGCTCTCCTTGACATCTTCCCACAGCGCCGCCGTCTGCTCAGTGATGGCGGATCGCAGCACCTCGCTGTTCAGGTCCTTCATCTGCTTGCAATGCGCCTTGAAGGCAATCTCCTGCAGCATGAGCATGTACTCGCCCGAGTCGCGACCCGCCTGCCCCTTGCGCGCCTCGAGCGTCTTGGCGTCGAGGCGCGTGATGATGGTCGACATCGCCGTGTGATACAGCTTCCAACGATTGAGTGGGCCGCTCGTCTGCGCTTGTGCTGACGAGCGGATGTAGGAGAGCACCATCGAGAGGATCAGAGGGTTGGAAGCGAGCTGCTGCAAGTCAGGGCGCGCCATGAGCTGCTTGAACATCGCGAGGTGCTCAGGCGCGCTCAGCCTCGCCTGCGCGACAGCCTGCTGCTGCTCCTGATCGAGGGGTAGGATCTTCATCGAGATGCACTGCTCAAGCCACGCGGGCGAGAAGCCACCCGGGCGCGAAGTCATCACGACGCGCGCCGACATGCGCACCGCCGTCATGATGTGCGCCTCCACCACACTCTTGAGCCCTGTGGGTACCTCATCCATGCCATCGAGGAAGAGGACGAGCCGGCGCTCGAGCATCGCCTGCTTGAGGAAGAGGTAGCGGCGCGAGCGTGGGCCGTAGACGGAGCGCAGGAAGCCATCGAGGTAGTCGCCCGCGAGCGAGTTCTGCTTGATGATGCGCATCAGGTCAATGGTGGTCAGCAAAAAGGGCACTAGCTGTAGCTCCGGCCGTTGATGCAGGCACTTGACCATAAAGAGGCGCGCAAATGTCGACTTGCCCGATGCCGCCTCGCCGGTGACGAGCACTGGCTTGGACTGCGCATCGCCGCTGGCCACCTCGTCCATGACCACATCAAAGGGATCGCGCTGCTGCCCCGGTGCGCCGCCCTCCACACGCAGCTTGACGCACTGGAGCACGATGTCGAGCCGCTCGCCCGAGAGAGCGTCGACAACGAACGAGAAGGTCGAGCGCACCCACGCGACGTACTTGAGATGCTCGGGCCCCATGTCCACTGACGGATCGAGCACGGGGGCGTGGTTGGAGCGGGTCAGCGTGAGGCTCAACCGCTCGCCGTCCTCGAACACGCCAGTGTATACGTTGGGTAGGGTCGGGTGGCGCTCGCCGGCACTCATGCGGCACCAGCCGTCGGCGCGCAGCACGCGCAGCTGCGCGTGTGGCGGGTACATATACACTGGGAGCACGTCCACCTCGATGTCCATGCAGTGCTCCCATCGGAACGCACTGCCCTCGCCATCGTGCATCCGCAGACTGTCGCCCTCGACAGCCGCACGCACCCACGGGCCCCATGCCGTCGGCTGCGCCCGCGTACCCTCGCCGCCCTCGTCCGCAACGGGCACGTCGTCGGGCTTGGTGCTATCGATGGCGTTGGCCGCCGCGGCCGCGCCTTCTGCCGCGCCTGCGGCCGTCGCGTTGGCAGCGCTCGCGGCCCCCGCCGCGACGTTCGAGACGGCGCCGGTGCTGCCCAAGACGTTGCTACCAGGCCGCCCGATGCCGCCGACGCTGCTTCTGCTGCTGCCGCTGCTGCTGCTGCCGGTGCCTACGCGGAAGAGCTCCGGGCTGTCCGAGAGGCTGCTGCTGTCTACGCCGCCCGCGCCCTGCTCCAGCCCGGAGTCGTGGCGCACGGCGAGCGCTGCCACACCGTCGGCGTCAGCGCCCTCGGCACCCAACGCTAAGCTAGCCGACGCCTCGTCTACTAAGGCCGAGCTTGACGAGATTGACGAGACCGTGATTGACGACGCCTCGTCTACTAAGGCCGAGCGGATGCGTCGTCGCACGAGCAGCGGCTCGTGCTCGTTCTTCCAGCGCGCGCAGAAGCGATACGCGCCCGCTATCACGTCGCACGTCTTCCCTATAATCCCCAGACCCGGCTTGAGCACCGCCGTCCCGAACTGACGCTTGTGGATCGCGACGACCTTGCCCGGGCACCAGAGCGAGACGGCGCGCCCGCGCTGTGCGGAGCGGATATTGAGGACGAACTCGACGCCAATGTCGCGCTCGATCTGCATGGAGGCCGTCTCGTCAAGCTCGTCCTCGTCGGCCCGATCCCGGCCCGCTCCGTCGTCCGCGTCGCCGCCGATGCCCTCGAGCGACGCGTCGTCTGTCCATCTCGAGGGGACGAGGGAACGTACGGCGAAGAGCGGTACGAACGAATGCGACGAGAGCGTGCGATGGTTCCACGGCACGAGCAACGTCCAAAAGGGGTGGCCAGTTGGGCCCATCCGCACGACGTACTGGTTGCACCCGGGCGCGCGGTTGACGACGACGCACTCCTTCCAGTGGCCGCGACTCTCGAGAATCTCGAGCGGATGGCCCACATCGTACGCATAGAGCGGCACCACCGAGTGCGAGTGCATCGTCAGGTCGACCTGGCGCTCGACGCGATCCCTCCCGGAGTGAATCGCGAGCCGGTGCGTCACTCCCTCCTCGGGCGGAGCGAGCACGACCGCCTCGCGCCACACGCCTTCGTGCACGTACGCGAGCCGCTGGCCAGGCGCGTACTCGAGCCGATACGCACGCGCCGCGAGTCCGTGCTGCGACGCGAGCGACGCGAGCGAGGGCGGTAGCTCGACGGGTAGACCTTGCATCCACCGGATGAGGTAGCCGCTCAGCCGCTCGAGGGCGTGCGAGGCGAGCCGGCGCGCGTATGGGTTGGGCTCCTTGTACTGCACCGCCATCTTGAGCGTGAAGTGGAAGAGGGCCACGCCGTGCTGCATCGGGTGCGAGTCGTACGGGTGCGTGTCCGCCTTGTGCGGCCGGCAGCTCGACTGCGGTAGCACGCCTCGGATCTGGAGAACTTGCTCCCAACACAGCCGGAGCCGCTCGCGTGTGAGGAAGCGCGGTGTGAACGTGCACGGCAGCGGCAGGTTCAGGTCGCGGAACGGCAGCAGCAAGTCCATCATCGCGCATGCCTGCGCGAGGTACTCGTCGCACTCGTCTGGAGGCGCAAAGCGCAGGAGCACCTCCTCGACGTCGACCCGCTTGCCCGGTGGCCCAGCGCGCTCGCATGCAGCATGCAGCACGTCGGGCAGTGTGCTCATGGAGAGACCGCCCACTGCATCGCGGCGCGTCGCCTCTGCTATCGCCGCCTCCGCCACGTCAAAAGGCACCGAGAGCCAAGATCGCACCTCGTGGGGCGAAGCGCCGAGCAGCGCCTCGGGCGGGATGGGGAGCGCCGTGTAAATGTAACAGATGGACGCCTCGAGCTTGGCTGGGTCCTTGAACACGTGCGCGTCCTCGACCTCACCGTAGTCGATCAGCCATGCGTACGAGCGCGAGTCCACCATGATGTTGCCGCCGTGCAGGTCGCCGTGCACGATGGCACACCATGGGCCGGGGTAGTCGGCGGGCTGCTCAGGAGGCAGAAACAGCTCGCCGCCCGCGTCGGCCTCGCGCTGGGTCGCCTCTGCGCGCTCGGCCGCCTCTTGCAGCACCATCTGCAGCTGCTGCAACGCCGCGTACGTGGACGGGGAGAGCAGCCGGTCGTGCGCGGGCCGGGCCGGCAGGTAGAGGGCCGCGGGCGCCCCCCCTATGTCTGGACACGTGGCCCCCCCTAAGTCCCCTAGGTCCCGCGGCACGCCGCCCGTGTCCAGCCCGCCGCCGCCATCGAGCAACAAACCGCCGGAGGTCGACGCGATCGACGAGGGCGTGGGCGGCGCCGGGGTGAGCGGGTCGGCCCTCGAGCCAGTGGCCATAGGCACGGGCGAGGGGGGATCGGTGCGAGCTCGGGGCAGTGGGGGCAGGCTGGCCGGCGCGGGCGAGGCGACGCCCGTGGCACGCTCCCATGCACCGACTGGCGATGGTAGTGACTCGTCCGACGAAGGGATGCGCGCCTTGGCCGACCCGTGTGGGAGCATCCGAAGGCTCCTCTCTCGATCTTCGGCCAGGATGCGAGTGATCTTGGGCAGGAGAGCGTAGTGCTCGATGAGCGACTCGCCCGGCTCGCGATGCGCGCTCTGCATCAGGACTGTGTTCAGTTGGCCGAGGAGGACCTCATCGATCACGATGCGCACCTCGCCAAAGACTGGGCGGTCGCGCACCCGCTCGTCCACGGTGGAGGCAGGCACGGGCGGCACGGGCGGGCGTGATTCCGTCGTGGGCGCCGCGGTGGGCGCCGCGCCCGCAAGTGCAGCCTCGCGCGCGGCCTCCGCGTAGTCACGCGCGGCAAGGTCCGCCGCGTGATCCGAATCATACCGGCACGTCTCCGCAAAGGTGTTGGAGAGGTTGGCCTGCGTGTGCGCGAGCTCGGGCACGCGCCAGCACGCCCCGACGAGCTCGAGCACCATCCCACCGATCTCGTCCATGTACACGGGCTCGCCTATGCGTTGCGGCACCGACTCGCCTATGTAGCGCGCGAACGCTGCGTGCGCGTCCGCTTCTGCGCGGAGAAGGTCGATGGGGGCGAGCTTGCAGATCGTCGGGTCCTGCCACTGCCCGTTGGCATCGACAGCCTGCACGTGCAGAATCTTGGCGCGGCTCTGCCCGCCCGCGATCCCGTGGTACCACACCGTATGGCATCCCAAATAGAGCTGGGCCACCACCTTGAGCTGCGTAGCGGCCGGCCCGAGATCGTCGTCGCGAAGCAGCTGCTCGCCGATGCTGTCGAAGCGCACGTCGGGGATGCCCTCACCTGTGGGGAGAGGGAACGCGGCGCCGTGGTGAGCACTTGCATGCGGGGCGCATGGAGAGGATGCCCTCGACACTCGAAACTCACCCGGCGCGTCCGTAGCGCGACGCGACGCCTCCGCCTTGCGCGCGCGCGCCTCATTCTCCTTTTTCCGGAGGATCGTCTCCCATTCACGCAGTGGGTACCATGCCCAATGCAGCTTGCGGCGGCTGGCCGGGGCGCCGCCGGCGCCACACGCCGACGAGATTGGCGAGATTGGCGAGATTGGCGAGATTGGCGCATGAGAGCTCCCAGCCCCCGACGACGACGATGATGACGACGACGCCGACGACGCCGACGACGACGCTGCCGACGCGCGGGCCTGCTCGGCGCCACGCTGTGAAGAAACGCGGGCCTGCTCGGCGCCACGCTGTGGTGGCAGGGCGGCTCGCGTGAAGAAACGCTCGGGCGCGGCGCCTCCAAGTTTCGATGGTGGCTGGGCGGGCATCGACGCCTCGACGTACTCGCACGTGTACTCGCACGTGAGGCCCGGGTACGAGGCCGAGAGCGCCTCGCCGCGCTCCGTGCGACGCGTCTCTTCGTGCCAGCGGAGCGCGCTCAGGGCCGCTGCGCCCGACGGCTCTGCCGCCCGGAGAAGGGTGGAGACGGCAAGCTGGGCCGCGCGCCGCCAGCCGTCCTCGTCGACGCGCAGCACGGCGCGCAGCAGCTCGAACTTGCGGCGCGCGTGCCCGTCGACCTCCTCGTGAGTGAGCACCAGCAGCCGCCCGCGGTGGCGAAGCGCCACCTCGACGTACTTGATTACGAGGCGCAGGGTGCCGCCCTTCTCGAGGCGGCACAGCACCGACTCGCCCTTGCGCAGCTCGGCGAGCAGCTGCGTGACGCTGTGGGCGCCCGCCACGCCCCAGCTCGACAGGTCGACGCCGTTGCTGGCCAGCACCTCGCGCAGCTGCTCCTCGGTGTGCACATCGCTAATCCGGTTGAGGCGGCTGCCGTCGGAGGTTGTCAGTGGCTGCTGATTTGCGACTGCTGTGTCATACGCCTCGGTTGGTTCAGCCGCCGCGTCTGCTGTACGCGGCAGCTGCTCTTTTCTGCTGGCCGCCGCGCGCCGCGATGTGGCGCGGCTGCGCAGCGTCCGTGCCATGTGCAGCAGCGGGTTGGTGGCCTGGGCTCTCACGGCAGTGTTGAGAGATTGGTGGATCAAGGGCAGCACGTTGTGCTCAGCCATATAGGCGCGCATCTCCTCGGGCGTCATCCCGTCTTTCACGGGCGCATCCATGGCGGTTGGCTCGCTGCTTGCCATTCTCTCGGCTGCAGGCCCGCCCAAGTGCTTGCTTTGTGCCTTCACGTTGCGGCGCCTTTGCGGTCGTTCATGTGAACATGTGTTCGAGGGTTGGGTCTCAACATCTTATCTCGACAGACCAGCCGAGGCTGGCTGCCGCGGTGAGCCAGCCGTGAACGG
>Ga0210240_100163_pt1 | contig 51524 bp, 43 predicted proteins | sample ChrtobMetP5a_4mM_FD_155463 | JGI IMG/M metagenome (GOLD analysis project Ga0210240, IMG submission 155463) | Chrysochromulina tobin associated microbial communities from unialgal haptophyte culture, Seattle, Washington, United States - P5a_4mM | ecosystem: Host-associated > Algae > Haptophytes >...
TAGGGGGGATTGGTCATTTAGATGCCCGTCGGGTTAGCACTTCCTCTCGGGAGTGCGGACCATTGGGTAGTGAGGTCCCGTGTCCGGGACCGGGAGCATAACGCTATTTGCGCTAAGTCCTGTCTCCAACGGTCCTCCATCACGTCTGCGCTTTCTCTGACTCCCAATGGTCCTAACACCCAGAACCATATGTGGTTATAGATGAGGTTCATATGTACCCGGCCAGAACCGTGAATCGGTACGGGACGAGTGATTGCCTGCGTCTCCTTTCCTATTTAGGAAGGTCCACCCATAACTGGTATTCGATGAGTGGTCGCTTGAGGCTTGTTCTGTATAAAATTCACGTTCGTGCATGAATAACCGCGACCCTTGACTGGTCGCGGGACTGGAGGATACTCACACAACCCTGAGGATGAGTGGGTGACTTTGGTCCTTTCGATTTTATTCATGAGCGCACATGAAACACCGCGTCCCTTGACGGGTCGCGGGACTGCCGCCCGCCGCTGCTGCTGCTGCTGCTGCCCTGCGCGCTGCTGTCGCTGCTCGTCGAGCGCGCTCCGCGAGAGAGCGCGCTCGCGTCTCTCTTTATCTCGTCGCCGGCGTGCGCGCCGGGCTCGACGAGATATGAGCTGCGTCACGTTTACACTCATGTCCGTACATGAGTCACCGCAACCCTTGACGGGTCGTGGGACTGACGCTCGGCGATCGCTGCCGCTGTTCCGCGCGCGCGTGTCGCTGCCCTTCGAGCGAGCGCCGCGAGAGCGCGCGCTCGCGCCTGTCAGGGAGGATGGGAGGTCCCGTCCGTCTCCTTGCGCCATGTGTATGTTCATGTTCGTACATGAAGCACCGCGGCCCGTTGGCGGGCCGTGGGACTGTCGCTCGTCGCTGCTGCTGCTGCTGCCGTCGCTGCGCTGCTGCTGCTGTTCTGCGTGCGGCTTGCTGCTGTGACCGCTGCTGCGCGAGGTGGCGCGTCGCGGCGCTGCCCCTGGAGAGGAGGCGAGACATTGTCGCTGTCCGTGACGCTGCACGAAGAGACCGAGCCGAGCAAAGGTACGGCCAAACGCGCTCATGGCCTTGTGCGGCTTGCGCTCGACATCTCGAAGGCGTAGCTCCGATTTTCACGGTGACATTCGAGCGGAGCGCTCGACCCCATCGTCATGGTGACGGTGTTACGGGGTGCGTCGGGCCTGGGCCGGCTGTCGGTGCGGAAAACTCGAAAGCCGCTTTCGAGTTATATAGTCGGGCCATCGCCCGCAACAGTCTGCCCCTGTCGCTTGCTGTATTCTCCTTGTTATCAAGCGTCGCGTGAGCGATCGTCGCGTGATCGTAGCCGATCCGCATCGGTCACGTGACGCTTGATAAATCTCCTGAGGAAGGAGGTGTCGCAAGATGCCATTGGGTTCGTCAATGGGTTATGTGGGGAGGCGCTCGGTGCTAGCGCCGCTCTGTGCACTGTGAATTCACACTGTGTGACATCGCCCATGTTACGAAGGGGGGATTGGGTCATCCACTTCGCCCTTCAGGCGTTGCAGCTTCACGCCACACCCGCCAATCCGTCTCCGCACACTACACGTAGTAACTTCGTGGAAGAATCGTGAAACTTTTGTGCGCGCCGTTTCATTGTCCGGGCCGCCCGTGGTTGGTGGGGGTGTGAGCTTGTCAGGCTTCCCTTTCGTCTTTCGAGGGTGCACATGGTCACCTTCGTTGGAACAAAAGTTCACATCGAGCAGAGTGACGTGCGCTCGTACGCGACCAAGAAGCGGACTGAGGACGGAAAGTTCGTCGATCTCGAGGAGGAGAAGCTTGCAGTCGGCACGCATCTATCTGCGATAGATTTTGAGCTGGCAGCCGAAGCCAGCGGCAAGCGCACGCTCAACTTCGACGCCTTCTGCAAGCTCATACGCAGACGCGAGGTGGGCGAGCACACGGAAGAGGAGCTGCGAAAGCGCTTCGACCTCGTGGACGCTGACAAGAGCGGCCGCATCGAGGTGCATGAGTGGGCGCTCTTCACGCTGCGTGATGGCCTGCGCCGCTCTTCGGAACGCGTCTATGACATGTTCAAGCAGTGGGATGAGGACCGGTCCGGCGAGCTCTCTCAAAAGGAGGTGCACCGCGCGCTCACGTCGCTGCTCGGCTTCAACCTCACGAAGGAAGAGTCGGCTCGTCTCTTTGGGCTGCTCGATACCGAGGGCTCGGGCAAGCTCAAGTATGCGGAGCTGAACCGCGCGCTGCGCGAGGGCGCGGGGAGCGCGGCAGACGACGCCATTGCGGCGGAGAGCGCCATCCCGGGGATGGAGACGACGCTCGGCGGCGGGGGCCCTGACGGTGCGCCCGCGCGCAAACTGCGCCGCACGCAGTCCGATACAGGGCCGGTTCGCGTTGGGCGGAAGGAGGCGGTGGGCGAGAAGCTTCAAAAGCTCGGCAACGAGCAGGCGCTGGTGCTCGGGGAGGGCGGTCTGGACGGCGTGCTCGCGCAGCTGAGCGCTCTCATGTCGCGCAAGAAGGTGCAGGCCATCACGCTCTTCCGGGAGATGGATGTGGACAAGAACGGTCGGTTAGATCGCCTTGAATTCCGTGCGGCGATGGGTCTGCTGGGCTTGGATGCACCGGCGCCGATGGTGGATGCGCTCTTCAAGAAGATCGATGCGGATGGCGAAGGCGAGATACAGTACGCTGAGCTGCAGCAGTCGCTCACCCGTGCCGCCGACAAGGCGCCCGCGCCATCGCCCGCCGCCGCTACTGCGTCCGCCACTTCGTTGGAGGATGCGCCAGAGGCCGAGGCCGGTAAGGCCGGCACCGCCCCGTGGACACCGGGCGCGGGCGGGACGGGCCGCGCGCCGCCGGTCGCGCCCGAAGTGGGCAAACTGCGCAGCATTGGCGCGAGTCGATCGCTCGGTGGAGGCTTGCTCGGGGGGCTGACCGAGACCGTGGATGACGACTCCTCGCCCACGACGGCGCCTGGGACCTCGCCTGTCAACGGGGAAGACGAGGGGGGCCTCAATGGCGTCTCCGTCCAACGGCTGCTGCGGCGTGCTCTCCTGAAGAATTTGGCGCGCGTCAAGGACCTCTTCGTCGCGTGGGACCAAAACGGCGACGGGCGCATCTCACGGAACGAGTTTGCCCTAGCGCTGCGTGAGGTAGGGCTCAAAGCCTCCGATCGAGCTATCGATGGCCTCTTCGTCTCCTTCGATGAAGACTGCTCGGGCTACGTGGACTACACGGAGCTGCACGAGGCGCTCAAGCACAAGCCGGCGGTGGCCAATCTGCTCCACAAGTCGCCGCTGCAGCGTACCCTCAAAGAAGGTCAGCCTGAGGGCAAGATGCCGGCAGAGCTCTTTCCCGTGCACGGTCCCACAAGTGGCACCTCGAATGCCACTCGCGTGCCCTTCGCCTCCGTGCCTGTCGAAAGTTTCGTCGCCTCATATCGCGGCGCCCGAAACAGCGCCCGCAGTTTGCCTGCCCTCGCCGCTAGCGTCACGCCGCCGCCAGCCGCCGCGCCCGCCGCGCCCGCCGCCCAGGTTGCCTGCGCCGCCCCGGCGTTGCCGAGGTTACCACCAGCTAAAGTACGTGTGCCATCACCCGCCGGGCAGGCAGCCCTCGCCGCCACTCGGCCGCCGCCTTCGATGCGACGTCCCGCTATGCTCCTGTCGTCGGAAGACCTCCGGCAGCGTGTAGCGCTGGATGCTGAGGCTGAGGACACGGCATGGAGCCGACCGCGGATGCCGCCGATGCCGCCGATGCCGCCTCGAGCGCGGCAACGCTTGGCGTCGAGCCAGAGCGAGGGCCTGCTGCGGCTGGGCGCTATGGGCCAGCGCACGCGCCGTGCAGCCGCAATGGACGCCGACGCTCAGTGGTTCTTCAAGGAGATGTACGGGAAATAGTCAGAGTACGGAGCTCTACGGTCTTGGGTATCCGAACGGCGCCGCGGCCCGTGGCATGGAGAGTGCGTGGCGCGTGGGGACTGTGCGCTGGTCCCTCCTGCTCCTCCCCCCGTTGAGCCTTGTTGCGTGGCCCGTCTACCCCGCGTGGGGCGTGGGGCCCCGAGTGCCGCGAGAGGCCGTTCAGGCGACGTTCCGATCGCGTCCGTACTATAACGGTTATAGTTAATTTAATAACGTTATAACTAACTATTCCGTAATTCGACGCATTCTCAAGTAACATTGTTCTCCACCAACACACCTACGCTGTCACACAACACGTTTTCATACAACATGCTGCACGCAGGCGCTATTGGGGGAGTGCCCTGGGGTAGAGTGTAAGAGGGTTACGATCACGTCACAGGAACACTCCGCTCAGGGAACGGGAAGCGGCGAGAAGACTCAGCGACGACCCCCGTAGCGCGCGCGCAGTTCCACACTTGCACGCACGCGCCGTTGCCGTCACAGCATCGGCGAGTACGGGGCGAGGCTCGCGCAGACGCGCAATGTACAGGCGCAGTGCAGACGCAATGCCGGCGTGTCTCCACACCTCCCCCCACGGCTCTTGTTCTCCTCACTACTGGCCTCCACACGCTGCTGCCCACGCGCACAAAGGGCGGCGGCCGCTCAGCTCAGGGAGCGCGCACGAAGCCATCTTCCGTTCCGGAGGGAGCGCGAGCAGCCCCGCAAGGAGTGCGTGCCGTTCAGTTGCCGAAGATGCCTCCCTCGATCGACGAGGCGTTCGGGTTGCCCCGGGCGATGCTCGGCTTGGACATAGGGGGAGGCGCGCCGAAGATGCCGCCCTCGATGGACGGCTTGTTCGGGTTGCTGCGGAAGTTGGCCGAGCCGACCTCGGCGAGCGGTGCGGAGTTGAAGATGTCGTTCTCCTTGGGCGCCTTCGACGCCTGGCCCGCCGAACGGCTCTGGTCGATCACGGGCTTCGGGCCGCGGGCCGAGCGCGGCGGCTCGGGGTAGGCGCCCTGCTGGCCGTACGCCGACTCGGACGAAAAGATGCCGCCCACGATGGAGCTCTTGGTCATGTTACCGCGCGGTGCCGGCGGCGCCGCAAGGGCGGCGCCGAAGATGCCGCCGACCTGGTCGGAGCGCATGCCGGTCGTGGGGCGTGGCGGCGGAGCCTGCTGCACGGGGGCATCGAAGACGGTGCTCTTGGTCATGTGGGCCGCGGAGGCGCGACCGGCCTGCGGCGGGGCGACGGGGCCCGTGCCGAAGATGCCTGCGCGCCGCAGCGGCAAAGAGGAGGAGTGAGTGCGCCGCCAATCAGGGCTACGGGCGGAGGCGCAGCATCGTACCGCCCTGGATGGACGAGCCGTTGTGCGCGCCACGGGGAGTCATCGACATGGTGATTGCTGCGACAGCCGAGGAGACTCGAGCGATCCGGTCAGCGGGGACCGAGCAGGCGCAAACTCCATGGCCCGTCACCTGTTTTGTCAGCGGCCGGCGGCGGCGCGTGTCGCTTCAAACTGGTGTCGCGGGAACATCGAATGGCAGAATTCATCAGGGTCAGCATGCCCGACGAAGGTCGAGAGCCTCCGGCTCCGGAGACGGTATTCCGTGGGCACACAGCCGAAGTGATGTCCGTCTCGTTCACTGCATGGTATGATTCCACGTCTGGTCTGCCACATCTGCTTTCGGGCTCGGCGGATGGCGAGGTGAAGCTGTGGTCGCTGTACACGCGGAGGCCTATTGCAACTGTGGCTGCGCACTCGGACGCATCTGTCCTTTCGGTTCACGCGCTCGCACGTTCTCGCGTACTTAGCCAAGGCCGCGATGGGGCGGTGCGGTTGTGGGATGCAGGTAACGGGGCGCTGCGCGGCCCGCTCTTTGCGCTGCCTTCGCGCTCGTACAACTTTTGTCAGTGCGCAGTCAGCCCGACACTGCAGCACGATGAGCAGCTCTGGGATTTCGACGATGCAATCGCCACGCAGGCGCCATTCCCCGCACAGCTTGATGCGAAGCCGGAAGCGACGTCACTGTCGCCGACTGCAGCGGCTGGCGGCGTCAGCTCCTCAGCAGGCCCGTCCGCGTCGCTGCTGGCCGTGGCCACCGAGGATGCGCAGCAAGTGCAGCTCTGGGATGTGCGCCAGCGGACCGCGGCGCGCACGCTGGCACCCTCCGAGGCGCTCGGCAGGGCAGGCATGTGCATGTGCTGCCGCTTCGTCGATGACGAAACCTTACTCTCCGGTTGGGAGGACGGCTCCCTACAGCGCTTCGATTTGCGCGGTGCGGCGCCGGTCGCGAGTCGCCGGCTGCATTCGGAGCCGCTGCTGTGCATCGACGTGGGCCCAAAGGCCGAGCACGCACTCACGGGCGCAGCCGACTGCGTGCTGTGCATCGTGCCGCTCAGCGCTGTAGTGGGCGGCTTCGGCGAGCCGATCGCGCAGCTCAGCGTGCCAGTGACCAACGAGGCCACTGGAAGTGGTGGGCTGAGTTCGGTAAGTTCTCGGCCCGACGGGCGTATCTTCGCCGCGGGCGGCTGGGACCGGCGCGTGCGCCTCTGGCAGTGGCGCAATTTCAAACCACTCGCTGTCCTGAAGCACCACACCGGCACCGTCCACTCTGTGCACTTCTCTCATTGCTCGCGCTGGCTGGCAACGGCGTCGGCCGACAAAACCATTGGGCTGTGGGCATTGTTCCCGCCGTAAGAGGTGTGCTACCTTTGAGTAAGCAGTAACACCCCTCTCGCCATTCAATTCCCAAACAGGTGTAGGGTTGGGGCCTTATAAACATGAAAAATAGTAGAGAGACCACTCCCCGACGCCTCTGGTCGCAGGTACCGGTTAACGGTACTGACTACTGTTTACCCTGACTTGGAATAAGAAAGGAGGTCATCCGAGCTCCAGCTGGGTGGGCAAAAAGTTGAGTGAGGGGGGGTTGACGCGACGCGTGTCGCGTTGGCGTGCGCGATTTTACCGAACCTTGGCTCGACTATGATGGCTCGACTCCATGTAGCGCCAAACGGCGACTGAAATCGACCAGCAAAATCCTCAGACGACTCGGTACGGTCAGCGCCGTTAGGCCACGCGCGTTTTTTTCCAATGCTGTTCACGTTCACGTTCACGTTCACGTTCCACCCCTGCAGGCGCCAAACGAGCGCGGCCTCAAGAAGAGGGAGGGAGTGGAGGACATCGCCATCATGTCTCGGCGTGACGCAAGATCTCCGCGTCGCAAGCGCGGCACCACAGCGGTGGAGCCTGGCTACGCGGAGACCTCGGCATCCCATCTCGGCACCCCAGCTCGGCAGCCCAGCATGGATCGGCAGACCAGCATGGACCCCAGCGGTTCACCAACCCTCAGTAGTCCGGCAGCAATTCTGCCCTTGCGGGAATTTTGGATGCACCTGCTCATCAAGAACTGCCACCTCGACCCTCAGAGGCAGGTCGCAACTGCGAGCTTTTTCCTGAAGCTCGCATTCGAAGATGAGCGCTCTCCTGCCACAATCGCGGATCTGCTCATAGAGAGCTGCACTACCGAAATGGCGAGCAAACTCAGCACAGGTCAGTATGTCCATGGGGTGAAGTTCAAGGCCGCTCTTCAGCGAGATTTCCCACTCAACCCGGGCAGTATCTTTCTGAACGAGAGCTCGAAAGTGAACAAGGGCGCTGCGCACGAGTTCATCCATCAAATGAGCTGGCTGCGATGCAAGGACGGGGTCGTATCCGCGCAACTCGTTTTTAGAAACACCCTGGATGTGGACTTCCGTGTTGGGCAGTACCCCTTCGATCGGCATGTGGTGCCCTTTCGCCTGGCCTTGCGCGTGGAGGCCTGGATGCTGCCCACGGCACGTCCGGAGTGGGCGCTGCTGCGCGGCGGCATGAAGTACCCAGAGGATCCCTTTTTGGTGTCGGAGGAGCCCTTGATCTCATCACCCTTCGTGCACGAGCGGCCTTTGGTGATCTGGCAAGGCGAGAGGCGGAAGCCCATATTCTGCCTGCTGGTCGCGCGCGATCCGAGCCCATTTGTCTTCGGTTCGGCCCTTCCCATCTGCCTCTTGGTGCTGCTTGCTATGGTCACGTTCCTCGTCAAATCCGACGACACCACGGCCCTGCGTATGGCCGCCCTCTTGTCCTCTTCCGTCGCAGTCACCACGTACGAGCAGGCCGTGCGCGAGAAGATGCCAGAGGTGAGCTACCTCACCTACGCCGACTGGTACTTCATCACCACGTACGTCTTCCACCTTGCGGCAGCCCTCAAGCTTGTGTTTGTCCTGCTGTGCAGCCAGGCCGGGCTGCTCGGCATAGAGAATGGCGGCTTCACCAGCCTCGACGGTGAGCACAGCACGCCCTCTTTGGGAGACCCGGCCGTATGGCGGGGACGCCGCGGCTGGGACCCTGGCGAGCCAGCCCTAATTAAGGAGACCCGGTCCTGGCGAGCCTGCCCTAATTAGGGAGCCGGCCCTGCCCCGCTCAGTGCGTCCCAAGCTGACCTTCGTTAACCGTCGTCTCTCTCGCTCGGCAGGCTTCACCACGGGCGGCCTCCTCTTCGTCTGGATTGTGCTGCATCTCATTTTCTTCTTGCTGACGGGCACCAAAAGCTCGGGTGTGGTGCGCAGCTTCTTTCGCCACCTCTTCCAGTTAGAATGGAAGCGCCTTATCTCGAAGAAGCAGTGCGAATCGAGCAAGGCCAAGGGAGTTTCCCCCATGCCCAAAAGAAGTTGGGCCGCCAGTGCGATGCCCACGGAAACATTCTGGAGACGGAGACGAGACGATAGCACTCTGACTCGTAATTTAAAATGAAAAGAAGCTAAACTCGTACACTCGATTTCTCGATCTCGTGGCGACGACGCTTGCTCTCGATCTCGTGGTGCTCGGCCTGCAGATGTTCCGTGTCGTCGTATCGCTCGTACTCGATATGTAGGTTTTGTAGATTGATGTTGGGCGTGATGTACTTGTCAGCAAGTGCGCAAAAGAGACCCTCACCGTCTGACTCTCGCGCGTAGTTGTCGGACGTGCTGCCGTCATAGATACGCACAAAGTACCTGCCGGTGCTGGCCTTGACGTCTGAGGCGGTGGCGACAATCCGATGTTCGGGCTGCAGCTCGTGGAATCGAAGCCTCGCTCCGTCGGGCATAGCGTTCCGTAGAGAATCGAGCCAAGCCGTCAGGCCCTCTCGCAGCGATGCCGGCAGCTTCTTGCTCGTGAGCTGGCACCACCACGCGTGCAGCATAGTAGCAAGGGTTGCGGCGGACATGGATGGGCTAGGCCAGTCAACGCCACCTTCCTCGCCATCCACAAACGTCGCGGCGGTGCCTAACTCCTGTGGCAGATTTGTGAGGCCGCCCACATCGCAAGCTGGATGCTTGAACATGCTGTCAGAGTGTCCGTAGCTAACGCTATCTAGGCACCCGTTGCCAATGTGCCACATCCGGATGCTTTTCTTGGCTGGCAAGTTGGCGGTCGCACCCTCCTGCACACAACTTGATGCCGCCATCATGTCTCGATCCTTGAGGTGCGAGTCAGCCACCAAAATCCACTTGTGCTTCCGGAGCACCGAGGGCGCGCCGTCAGACGGCACAAGGGCTGTTGATCGCACGACGCGATCCGGGAAGCTTGCTAACACCTGCGCTTCCCACTGGTGGTAGGCGTCTCTCGTCACAGTCGCCATGTGATGGGGAGGTGGCGGCGCCGGCGCCGGCAAGTCTGTCTTGGCGTCGATTGAGGAGGTCATGTGGTTGCGGCTCATCGTCGCGGTGTCGCTCGTGGGCATCTCGCTGATCCCGGGGGCGGCGCGCAGCGGCGGCCACAGCGGCGGCGCCGGCCACGGCGGCGGCTCGCCCGAGGCCGGCGCCGCCGGCGCCGCCGGCGTCGCCGGCGCCGCCGCATCGGGCATGAGCGGCGGCGGCCTCGCGTTGATGAGTGTGGCGGCCTCCGGCTCGTACATTTTTGCTGGCTGTGAGCCGTGTGCACGTGCGCTTCCAATGCTGTGGCTTCTCTTGCTCACCCCTGTGCGCGCGAAAAAGGTTCCGTTCATTAGGAATTCACAGCCAAAACACTGCCAAAACCCGGTGGTTCTAGGGCTTCGAAGGACAGGCACATGCGAACGTGCTTGGGATTTCGTCACTTTGGGTTTCGAGCTCGCGCTTCGGACGCGAGCGCTCGCGTTTTCTGTCGCCGTGCGCTCGGTCCTCACGCAAGCACGCGCTAGTTCCTCTCGCGCTCGGAGGATCCACGACATCAGCCCCGACAACACGTCCATGATGCTTCTACTGCTGCTTCTGCTGTGTATGCCTATGATGCTTTCCTCAATAGTTCTCGAGGACGACAGCAATGCGCTGATCCAGGACATCAGCTACGTGCCATCTTCGGCCATCTTACCCTTCTTCAGCGGCTTTCAGACGCCAGTCCGGGAGCCGTCCTGACATGGCTAGACCATGTCGGCTGCTTCGGCATGACGAACGATTGCAACCTCGGTGCGGCCGTGCCCATACTCAATGATCTTGTCGCGTGGTCCTATTCGGTCGTGGCCTCACCTGCCAGCCGACGGGCACCGAGGTTCCGCATCGGATCGGCCCGGGCTAAGTTGGAGGGCTCGCGCACAACAGAGAACTGCGAATCAGCGGCAAGGTACCACGAATACTCGCCGATGTCGAGTGCATGCTCGCGGCGAAGGGGGTCGACGCCCTACCTGGTAATCCGGTAGTCCGAATCCGTTTTGGATCCTTCTGCACGCGGTAAGATGTCATACGTACGTCTGTTCTTGTGACTCGGGGTAGCTGGCGAAAGGGTGTTTAATCAAGGTGAGTGGCAGGAACGGTTGATGTTGAGTTCCAACGCGTTTTGACTCGGTTTCCAACGAGAGTGATTACTTGATGAGATTGAGAAACTGAGAAAGTGCGTAGTACCGGTAACCGTATATAGTAGTGAGATGTTACAATTTAGTCGTCGCACACGGAATGCGCAAGGAGCTGCAACAAGCGAGCACACCCGACTCATGTCTGAGGAAAGAAAGCGCGCTTGCGGGAAGCGATCGCTATTCCCCAGGCGAAGCGCGCCCGCTTAGCCTTAGGAAATCGGGGCCCCGGCGGTGCCAGCACCGCAGGGCATCTCTTGATTCAGGAATAACTCATGAGTTAAGATCACACAGGCACTTGTATGAGTTACTCAACTCAAAGATCACAAAGGACCTCGTAACTCAAACTCAAGATCACTCAACACCTTGTGACTCAAAACTCAAGATCTTAACTCAATATCTTGCGGAGTCACGAGCTCTCCCCGGCGCCGGGCCGCGGGGCTTCGTCTGCCTCTTCCTTGTCCTCCTCGCAATCCTCCTCAAATCCCTCCCCTCCCTTGCCACGAAAGAGCTGGTAGTACTTGACCTTAATGGCATCACAGCTCGGCTTGAATGCCTTCTTATTGCAGCCGACCACGACGAGGGTGGCAAGGTAGTCCTCGTGGTCGATGTTCGGGTCAGTGAGCCCCCCAGCGCGTGAGAAGATCTGCTCCACGTTGGCCTACGAAGAGCGGTCTGATCCGGAGTGTCCCTCTTCGCCCGACGGACAGAGGGCATCATGCCCATATCGAGTTCAACATCCACGAAGTGCGCCGCCACTCGGCCGAGCATCGGAGTGAATGCTGGTGTACAAATACGATTGCGAGGGTGCTCACTGGGCGCATGCCGATGATTGACCTGATGCCTCTCTGATGCCATCGGCGTGAATGTAGGCGTGGCGACGCGACCGCTTGCTCACGGTAATGGCCGACCCTCTCTCTCTGATCAAGAGAGGGGGTTGATGGACCAGCGCCGCGTGCGTACATCGCGCCTACCGGCTTTGAGCAGGCGCGGGAAGCCATGTCTGAGAGCGGGAGACGGTCGGAGCGGATTCGCAGGGGGCAGGCGCTACGTGAGCAACGGGGCAGGCGAAGTCGTGCGCGATTTCAAGAGATAAATGCGCCATTGCGTTCGTTATAGACACTCCTTTTCAAGGATCCTATTTCGGAAATTTTGCGGACATGTTTTGACAGGGGGCTCTTAGCTTTCGGAAGCTTTCGTGGCGGCATGTGTTAAGATCGCACGCACGCTCTGGACTAATGGTCCTCGCAGGAGCGGCATGCCGGATCCGACACGTCAATGCGAACTTTCCGGAGAAATTTCGTTGTGTGGGGAATTGAGTTGCGACTCAAAACTCAAGATCACAAAGGACCTCGTAACTCAAACTCAAGATCACACAGCACCTCTTAACTCACGACTCAAGATCACTCAGCAACTCTTAACTCAACCCAACTCATCTGAATCAAGAGATGCCCTGCAGCACCGGGGGCCACAAGCCGGGGCCAAGGCTACACACAGGGGGCACACACAACACATGACGCGGTAGAGACCGTCTAGCGGCCATGCGCCCGGTCACGGCCGAGTATCTTCGTCAGGTTCTTCAGTGGGTTTCCAACCGCCTTTGCATGCAAAGCACCCGAAAGCATCCGAGAAGTTGGTGAACGCAGCGCACATCCGGATCCGCGGGCCAGGACGAGGCGAGAGAGCTCGATTGCGTTTCTGCAGGTTGGTGGACACATCGGAGACAATGTCGGAGTCCACGCTTGTTTGCCCTCATGTTCTTGGCTACCGCATCACCAGCATGCCCGATCGTGGCGCTCATCCCACGCGCCACTTCAACGCCGAGCTGACGTTCGGTAGTTGGCACGCGCAGCTGCCAATTGACGTGGACTACGGCGATGCGTGCATGCTCGAGGCAGTGAGCAACGCAAAGAGCGCGCAGATTCTTGACCTACCGCAAAGTTGGTGGTCCAAGGGCTTCCCTCACGTGAGTCGCCACTACCATCTCTCAACACACACTTTCCACACACGTGTGCAACTTCCTGCCTTCTTCTTTGCAGCGGACTGACCGCTGCTTCGCCTCTCGCTCTGTTGCCCATGCTACTGTCAGCCTGGCCGCCTGCACCTGCAGCTCGAGACAGCGCCCGCTCGCCGAGGCGTCCTCATCGTCACCTTTCACGTCGACACCACGTGCGATGGCGGCATCGACTTGCGCCCAACAGTGACTTGCGACGCAATCATGCCAAGGTCGCCGCCGGCGCCGGCGCCGGCACCGCCACTGCCGCCGCCGCCGCTGCTGCCGCCGCTGCCGCCGCCACTGCAGCCGCCGCCGCCACCGCCGCCGCCGCCGCCGCCGCTGCAGCCGCCGCCTTCTCCGTCGCCGCCGCCGCCCTTGCCCTCGCCGCCGCCACCCTCACCCTCGCCGCCGTCGCCGCCACCGTTGGCGCCTCTTCCAACGTCGCCACCATGCCCAGGCGCGCCTCCAACCGCGCCGCCGCCCATACCGCCGTCACCACCGCCACCCGCAGCGCCGCCAATCACGCCACCACGCCCGCCACCACATCCGCCTGGCCTGCCGCCGTCGCCGCCATCACCGAATCCGAGCCTGCCGCCGTCGGCGCCGCCGTGTCCTCCGCCGCTGCCACCGCCCCCGCCCATCCCGATCCCACCCGAGCCTTCGCCTCCACCGCCATGCCAGCCGCCGCCGAGCGAGCCGCCGCCGACGTCACCACCTCCCGCCGTGCCCCCGCCTCCGCTTCGACCGCCACCTCCTTCGAAACCTCCGCATGCTCCCTACCCTGACCCACCGCCCTCGCCGATGCCGCCGCCCCCAGGCCCAAGAAGGCCCCCTGCCTGTCCGCCGACGCTGCCTCCGCCCGCTCGGCCGCCTGCGCTGCCGCCCACCAAGCCACCCTCCCCCCCGCCACCTTCGCCCCCCCCAGCTCCGCCGCCGCCCTCACCGCCGGCGGCCCCGCCGCCGCCACCCTCGCCGCCCTCCGCACCGCCCGCCGAAGTCGTCGCCCAGATGAAGCGACTCATCAAGACTGAGCTACGCCTTGGCCTTGCCGCCGTAACTGCCGTGCTCCTCTGCCTTGGCGTCAGTTGCATGCGGCGACTCTTTGGCACGCCTTCTTACAGCAAGATCGCGCTTGCCGACGACGAGGATGATTTCGACGAGCAGCACCGTTCTCCCTACCGCCCCGGCAGTAGAGCGATGGTGCACCTGGGCACGCCGCTGCCGCCTCGAGTGCCGCCTGCCGCGACCCATGGGAGCACGCAGCACGTGAGGCTGGGCAGTTTGTATGATGACGAACAGGACAATGGTGGCAGCGCCGCCGGATGGGCGAATCCGCTGGTGGCGAGCCCGTTGTTCCCGCCAGAGGCAGAGCACGTTCTCGACTGGACCAAGTAGATACCCGGTACATGTCCTGCTCTTGATTGTACAACGGTTTCAAATACACAAATACACTGTGTTTCTTGCCTAGACTCCAACACGAGCCGATACAAGACAGGGTGCCCGAAACAGCGCCGTTAGTTTCCGAATGTTTAGGGATTTCGCGAAAGGAGAGAACTTGACGCCCCTGTGCTGTGTGTGCCTCGCTCGCCTTCGCTCGCATAATGCCGCTCAAAGATGAGTTGCTCATGTTGCAGGGCGGCTACCTCGGCCGCTGCGCGCGCGTTTGCAATGGTCGCGACGCGTGGTACGTCAATCTTTTCTGCTGCCCAATTGTGCTTGTCTACAAGAGCTGCGCAATCTATTGCTTCGGCTGCATGTTCGAGTACATTAGTCGGCTTGCAAATTCGGTCGGCTGCTTCGTCTTCAGACTGTGCTGCTGGTGGTGCTGCGAGTACGTCGACAAATCATTCCCGGCGAACGCGTCGTCCATCGGCCCGTGGAAAGAGAAGTCCTTGGAGCAGATTGCTCGGGAGATTGAGTGGAAGCGAGCGACCGAAGTCGTGGACGAGCTCGGTCCGCGGCCCGTCGCAGGCCAGCCGCAGCCGCGCGTCAAGCTCTTCGAGGATGGCGTTAGTGTGAGCGACATCGCGCAGGGTGCCGTCGGAGACTGCTGGCTCATGTCGGCGCTCTGCTGCATGGCGGAGCACCCAGGCCAGCTGTACAAGATCTTCGTGCAGAACGCCTACTCGGACCGAGGCAAGTACTCGATCCGTCTCTTCGACGGGCGCGCTGGCATGTGGGTGACCGTCACGATCGATGACCTGCTGCCCGTCGAGAAGGCAACAGGCCGGCTGCTCTTCGCTCAGCCTAAGGGGAGAGAGCTGTGGGTACTGCTGCTCGAGAAGGCGTTCGCCAAGTTTTGCGGCAGCTATGAGGGCCTCAACGGGGGCAACGAGATCTGGGCCTTCGAGGCGCTCACGGGTGACCCGGTCTTCAGCCTTCTACGCAAGCATGGCACGTGGGTCCGCCACGAACTGGCTCACATGCCGAGCCGTGCGGGGAAGAAGCGCGCAATCGGGCTGCGAGAGACGAAGGAGAAGTACGCGGACGACGTCACGTTCCACCTGGTGCGCACTTACCTGCGCGCCGAGGCGTTGATGACGGCGTCGATTTCGAGCAAGGGCGAGGAGAAGCGCGCGACCGGCCTTGTCGCCGGCCATGCCTACTCCCTCTTGGACGCCAAGGCCTTCGCGGGCGGGATCAACCTCGTGCGCCTTCGCAACCCATGGGGTGACTTTGAATGGAAAGGCGCCTGGAGTGACGGCGCGCCTGAGTGGACGAGGCACCCGAAGATTAGGAGGTGCATCAGGCCGACCTTCGATGAGAACGACGGCTCGTTTTGGATGCTGTGGGAAGATTTCGTCTCAAACTTCGACGGGATCGACATCTGCAACCGCTCACGCGGCGTGCGAGATCTCTATCTCGACCTGCACGAGGATGATGGCTGCCGGCGCCATGCTGGGCCAGCGGTGGGTTGCGCGTATGGCTGTTTCCTCTACTGGTGCTGCTGCGAGGGCGTGCGCGCCCTCTACTGCGGCAAGGTCGCAACCAAGAAGACGCTCGAGCCGCACACCGGCCGCGACGACGGCATGCTGCAGTCGGTTGCCGCTTGGGTTGTGTGAACTGTGAAGATCCTACAGTACTGAGCAATAGAGTATAGTTCAATCTCGCTCAAAATACTACTGCGAATCCTTAGAAAAACAAGATTCACAAATGTCGCAGCGTGAGCGTCACCGTCAGGCGTGCGCTTCAAAAGCGTGCGCGCGTTCTCACCATGGGCATGGTTCTCACGTCCCGGTTCCAGTGCCCGGTTCGTACCAACTACCAAGCATCGTTGCATCGTAGCGTAGGCGTCTTCGGACGCGCTGCCTCGTACTACAGTACGTCGTCGTACTCGTTCTGCGGTTCCGGACCACGTTAGCGCGACAAAGCGCGACCCCCGGTACGAGGCCCCCGCGGAGCGCACATGATTACACAGTTCCTCAGTTGATCGGACGAGGCGCATGCTGGGATCGGACCGCGGGTATAGGCACCGGGGCACCGGTGCGCGGAGGCCCTCTAGCGAATAAGCGTACGCCGCCTAGTATGCGATGGGCCCTCTCGAGCGCGCGCCGCTTAGCGTAGCGCTAGCGGAGTCCGGAGAGAGTGAGCAGTGACTCACACTCAGGCTGTCCGCGCTCCACCCTCGGACGCGACGCGATCGAGTCTGACCGTACATAGAGAGACTCTCTAGAGTCTAGTATAGACTACACTGTCTCTACACGCACACTCACGTCACACTTCACTCAACACGGCGCGAGTACTACCGTATTACAGCTGAAGGGCGGTACAGCCGGTACAGTGGCTAGAACGCCGAAATTCATGAAATCGCATTTCTTCAAACATCGGCGTCCGCTGCGGCCGGCGCTGCGCTCGCGCTCGACGCTGCGGCCGGCGCTGCGGCTGGCGCTGCGGCAGGCGCTGAGGCCGGCACCACAGCATTGGCCGTCGGCGGCGTGGCGGCAAGGTGAGGGGTTGGCGGTGCACTGTTCCCAGAGCTGTTGATGAGCACAGGACGCAGCACGTTCCTCTCTGCGCGGACGATGGCGCGCTTGAGCCAATTTTTCGGCTCGCGCGTAGGGGACTTCGGCGTCTTCGTCGCTGCCGCCCCCATCGGGATTCCACAGAGCTCGAGCATCGGTTTCGTGAACCCGCCCTGAAGAGGCAATCCGAGGCAATCCGAGGGAATCAGAGGCAAACAGAGGCAAAACAGAGGCAAAACAGAGGCAAAACAGAGGCATACCGAGGCATACCGAGGCAATCCGTGGCCATCCGAGGCAATCCGAGGCAAGCCTCACCATGGTGAAGACGGTGCAGAGGACGACCATGATTGTGCATGCAACCACGTGCTCACGCTGATAGCAGAAGCTGCCTTCGCCCGGGGTACCACGCACATTGTCGGCTGTGGGGAAACGTGTGCATAGTGGACTTAGAATGAAACAGACACCATCGGTGGGCAATCAAAGGGCATTGGAGGCCATCGGAGGCCATCGGAAGCCATCAAAGGCCATCAAAGGCCATCAGAGGCCATCAGAGGCCATCAGAGGCCATCAGAGGCCATCAGAGGCCATCAGAGGCCATCAGAGGCCATCAGATGATATTACGGACCTGTGGGGAACTCGACCGCGAGGCAAAGCGCGATGGCGCCGCGCAGCCCAGAGAACCAGATGACGCACTGCTCATTCATCGAGATCTGGTTCTCCTTGCTGCGGCAGCGGTTGGCGAGCCAAGCCAACGGAAAGACCGAGACGATGCGCGAGAGTAGGCAGAGGCAGAGTGTGAGAATGATGAAACTCGGAACCACCTCGTCCTCGTAGATCGGCACGCACGGAGGCTCGAAGACTGTTCCATTACGGCCTGGCTCATCACCATGTCGAGTCTCACCCACGAGATAGAGCCAGAAGCCGCACCTGCATGCAATCGTCACGCCATCAGTGATGCGAGCAGGGATGCAAAGAGGATCTCCCTGCGCCAAGCAGCATCCAAGCTGCATGCAAACAGCATGCAAGCAGGGATGCGATCAGATAGCGCCAGGCCCCTCGTCCGATCGGTATGAAGACACAATCAGCGATGCAGTCAGACGCCTCACCCAATCAGGATGAAGACCGCCGTGTCTGCAAACTTGGCGAGCGCGTGGATGACAGTCCCGCACAGCTCCGCCCCTTGGACCGTCATGTTACGCTTCACATACATGACACACACCGCGCCCGCGAAGAGGGCAGCCACGATGCCCGAGAGACGTGCGTACTCGGCGACCAGGAATGTGGCGTAAGATAGGCAGATGATGCAGACGAGCTCGGCCGTTGCAGCCACGTCGGGCGGGCGCGTTTGCAGTCGCGAGACCTTCAAGAGCAATGAGAAGAGACACTCAGTGGCAGTCAGAGGCACTCAGTGGCAGTCAGTAGCAGTCAGCGGCCATCAGTGGCCATCAGTGGCCATCAGTCGTCATCAGCCGTCATCAGTGGCAATCAGACGCGACCTTGAAAAACAACGCGATCGCCGCGCCGCCGATCACGCCGATCAGTGTTGAGCCGATGAAGATGAGGCAAAAGTTGCCCACGGCGTGCAGCAAGTCCACGAAGGCGACGCCTCTGGATTGCGCGCCGTCGAAGCCCAGCTGGACCACCGTCTTGAAGAGTACCTGTAATCGGTCGTAATCGGACAGTCATCGGACGCCATCGGATGCACTCAGACGCAATCAGACGCAATCGGACGCAATCGGACGCACTCAGACGCAATCAGACGCAATCAGACGCAATCGGACGCCATCGGACGCCATCGGACGCCATCGGACGAAATAGGAGCCATGAGTGGCCGTGAGGCCATGAGAAGAGGCCATCTCAGGCGCGAGCACAGTTCGAGCCTCGAGCGTGCGCGCACGATCGCCACCGCATCGTTGAGCACCGACTCGCCGAAGATGAGCGCGTTCAGCTTCGGGTCGGCGCCAGTGCTAGAGAAGATGCACAGGGTCGCAACCGGGTCGACGGCGGAGATGAGCGCGCCGAAGGCGCAGGCCTCGAGCGGCGTGAGCAGGCCGTTGGCGCCGCCGAGCCCGTAGTAAAGCCCGAGCGCGAGCACGGCGAAGGCGACGACGGTGCCGAGGAAGGCGAAGATGCAGATCGAGCCTATATTTGAGATGAAGAAGCGGTGGTTGAGGTGGTAACCGCTATCGAAGATGATGGGCGGCAGCAGCACGAGCGTGAAGATCTCCGGGTCAAATTGGAGCGCCTCGAGCGTCCGCACCTCCTTTACAGGATCATCCTGCGTGGCTGCGTAGATCCAAAGCGCGAGACCGAGCGCCATGCCAACGAGGATGGCAAAGCCGCTCTCGGTCATCCACCAGAAATGGACCTTCTCGCCGATGATGGTGGCCATCGTCACCGTGAGCATGGCCGCGAGCAGCACCACGCTCAGCTCATAACCGCCATGGGCTTCTCCCATTGAGTTGGGGAATACCGACGTGCACCGGGAAAGGCAGGAAGGAGGAGGGACGCAGTCTCGGCACCCGCCGATTCTTTAGAGTCTCATCTCATGTGTGAACGTTAACACGACGTCACTCACTCTCGGGTATACTCACTCTCTCATTCACTCACTCACGAAACTCCCTCGTTCCCGCCACGTGCGCTCGCACACGCATCCTCGCACGCTCGGCCATCACAAACGCGGATGGCCACGTTAGTCCCACACGCTGCAGCCGCAAAGTGGCTATGCCGCTTAGGTCAGTCGTTCCGCCCGTACGACCAATCGGTGCAAAATGCACTCGAAGCCGCCTTCCTGGCTGGTGACCAGAGCACGAGGATTCAGGTGCGTGGCGTCGAGTACATCGTGGATCTTCACGAGCCACGCAAGCAGACACAGGCGTCGGATCCGACGAAGACGAGGGCCGTGCAACGTGAGGGAGGCCTGCCTGCACTGGCGCCGGTGCACGCTCCAGCGCGCGCGCCAGCACTGTCCCCGACAAGCGTGCCGATGCCGACGACAGCACTGTCCACGACTTCAGCACCAGCTCATCTGGCCCCAGCCCCAGCGTTGGAGGCCTCTGCGACCCCCCCCTCGTTATCCGACGCTCCTTTCTCCCAGGCACCGATGGAGACATCGCTGGCAGCGGCTTCTTCAGCGCACGCTACAGCGCCTGCACCAGCGCCTGCCGGGGGCATGAAGCGCGTGCGGAGCCTCGTGGAGCAGCTGCAAGACGAGGAGCGGCGCATCCAACGGCTCAAATCGCCTCTGGGAATGGACGACGGGCTCGGGATGGACGTGGTAGCTCCGTGCGCACCGACCCAACCGACGGGTAGCTCCATGCATGCCGAGGCTGTGGCCGTTGAGGAGCGGATGGAGTTAGAGGACAGGGCCTTGGTCGAGGACAGGCGTGAAGAGCAGCTTGAATCGTCCGTGGGCGCGGCTGCCACAAGCGAGTCCGCCGCCACCATGGCGCCGGCGAAGGCGGAAGCTGCCGCTGCGGATGCTGCCAGTGCGCCACGTGGCGGTTCAACTGCCTCCTCCTCCACCCTCACGATGATGGTGCTCGACTTGCAGGAGGCAGCGGACCACTCGATGCACATCTACGGCGTGCTCCTGGGCGGAGGATCGGTCCTTCTCAATGTGAGTGGCTTCCGCAACTTTTTCTACTTGGAGCTCCGGGAGCTTGCCGCACACCCCGCCGCCACAGCCTCGACCTATCCGCTCGCTGATGCTGGCGTGCTGGCAGCTGAGAACGACGACGAGCGCATCGCCGCCATGGTCGTCGACGCACTCGCGGCCGACGGACAGCTCAAGCTCGGTCGGAGCGCCGCGTCGGAACAGCTTGCCGTGCGCCCCGTCCGTCGGATGCCGCTCTTGGCTTGCTATCAGCACGTCGTGGGCGCCGTTGCAGGCACTGGCCGGTCGGCGGCGGCGCTGCCCACCTCGGCGGCCGCGCTCACCGTCCGGCTGCTGCGCGTCGAGTTTGCGCCCCCACTCAAGCCCAAGGGGCTGCTTGAGGCGCTCGGTCGTGCCATCCAACCTGCCGATTCGCCGCTGCGTCAGCACCTGCAGATCGACGAGCAGCAGCAGATCGTCTCGTTCGAGAGCCAGATGGCGCCTGCGGGCACCTCGGCCCTCGCGCGCCGCTTTGCGATCGAAAAGGACCTCGCCGGGGGAGCATGGCTCACCGCCCGCAACGTTGCTCCGCCGCCGGAGCCGCTCGGCTCGTCTTGTCAGCACGAGTTCGTTTGCACCCACGGCGACCTCACCGGGCACGCTCCTGACATTCTCGCCACTGCAGACCACACCGAGGAGCGCTGGACTGACGTGCACACTGACGTTCACACCGACGAGCGCTGGACCCGTCTACCGCGCCTCTCCACGCTCGCTGTGCGCGTGGTGTCCACCCTGGGCCACTCGGAGCCCCAGTGGGAGGCGGGCGAGGGCACCAGTGCCACCGTCGACGGCGTCCGATTGATTTCTTGCGAGTCGAGCACGACCGATGGTGGGCCGCCCTCGCTGGTGGTGCTCGCAGTCGCATCTTCTAGCGGCGTAACGACACTGCCCGCAGCCAACGGCGTGTGCGGCGCACAGCCAATTGAGCTCCGCTCCTTTACGAGTGAGGCGGAGCTGCTGCTTGCCTTCGAGCGCTTTGTGGCTGAGGTCGACCCGGACCTGCTGCTCACCTACGATGCCCGCTGCCTAGGCTTGGTGTCCACGCGTCATGCCGAGCTCCTCCTCGGCATCGGGCTTGGACCAAAGCCGCCTAAGCCGGCCGCTCACAAAGGGAAGGTCAAGGCAGCGGGCGGCGGCACTTCGTCGCCGCTGCAGCTGGGCCGCCAGCGCGGCGAGCCGATCAAGGTAGTGCCTATGCTTGCCACTGATTGCCACTGATTACCATTGATTGACATTGATTGACATTGATTGACATTGATTGACATTGATTGCCTCTCTCCTTGCTGGGCAAGCCGATCCAGGTGGTGCCCATCGTCACGTACGGCAAGCAGTGGCAGGCCAAGGGCGGCCGGCAGCAGACTTCGGAGAATTTGGAGACTACCGAGGTGTTGGGTCTCACCGGGCGCTTCTCGTGTGATCTGCTCCGCGCCATGGTCAACCACCAGTCACATAAGCTGACCACGTACACGTTCGGGCAGGCCATCGAGGCGGTGCTGGGCGAGCCGACGGAGCTCGTGCTGCCCGAGGTGCGTCTGAAGGCCTCTGAAGGCCTCTGGTGGCCTATGGTGGCCTCTGATGGCCTCTGGTTGCCTGTGGTGCCACTGATGGCCACTGATGGCCGCTGATGGCCTCCCTCTTTGCATGCAGGTGCTCGCGGCGGCGCCGATCGAGCGCGCCGCGCGCCACGCAGCACAGCAGTGCCGTCAGCTCTCTGCGCTGTGCCGCAAGCTCAAGACTATCGAGGAGACGGTGGAGATGGCGCGGCTCACCGGGCTGCCGCTGCGCACGATTGCTAATCAGGCCCAGATGGTGCGCACCGAGAATTTGCTGCTCAAGGCGGCAAGGACGCTCGGGTACGTACTCCCCCTCAACACGGTGCCCGCGCACCTTCGCTGGAGCTCTTCCATGATGCCTTCCGACGGCCGTGCCTACCAGCACTGGCCATGGCCGCTGTCAGAGCTCGACCGCGAGCAGAGGTGGTCCATCGACATCGGCGTCGCCGCCCACTGCTCGCGGACCGCGGCACAAGCTGACGGCTCGGCGGGGCTGCACACGGACCCGGTCGTTGTACTGGACTATGCGTCTCTCTATCCGTCGTGCTTCATCGCCAACAACATTTGCTACTCGACGCTGCTGCCTGCTGGCGCGCACGAGACGGGCGCCCACGACGGCGCCTTCATTGCGACGCCAGGCACGGTCGGCCCCAACTCGAGGCGTCCCGGCGTGACGAAACCCTTCGATCTGTACCCATGGGAGGAATCGGCCGAAGGCGCGAACGAGGTGCGCCGTTGGCCAGGGAGCGCCATTGCCTTCGCTTCCTCGAGCACGCATGCGGGCCTGATGCCCCGGCTCCTCACGCGCCTTCTGGCCGAGCGCCGCGCAGTCAAGGCGCGTATCAAGGCGCTCAACACGGCGCGCGCCAAGGAGCACGCCCAAGAGACCGCTCAACACGGCGTCAAGGAGCACGCCCAAGAGACCGCCGCCGACGCCGGCGCTGCTGACAGCGGCGCACCCGGCGCTCTTGGCAAGGCGGGGCACAGCGACCTGTGCGCGGTGCTCGAGGCGCGCCAGCTCACCCTCAAGCTGCTCGCGAACGCAAGCTACGGCTTCACGGGTGCCGACACCTCCCACCTGTGCTGCAAGCCCCTCGCAGAGGCTTGCCTTCGCTTCGGTAACTACTACTGCAAGCGAGCCTCAGAGCTACTTGAGTCCGAAGGGCTGGGGCACGTGCCCTCGGTGGCGTCGCCGACGGCTCGTTGGCCGGGCGCGCATGCAATCTATGCAAACACCGACAGCGTCTTTGTCAAGCTACCGGGGCGCAGCGCGGCCGAGGCAGCGCAGATTGGACGCGAGATGGCTGCGTTCGTCTCGCACCACCCGTCGCTGCCCACGGCGCTCACCCTCGAGTACGAGCGTGTCCTCATGCCTTGCCTCCTTGACGGCCACAACCGGTACGCGGGTGCCGAGTGGGATCGACACCGAGGACCTCGCCTTGCATGCAAGTGCTCACTGCGGCGCGGTTCCCTCCCTTCCCCACAGGTACGCGGGTGCTGAGTGGGTCCATGGCACGGAGGAACGGCCAGCGCTGCACCAAAAGGGTCTCCTCGAGCGCACGCAATGTCGCCATGTGCAAGCGACCATCCTGCAGGCGATGCGCGACCTCCTCCTCGACCGCTCGCTCGAGGCCGCGCTGCGCTCCGTCATGGCCGCCTCGAAGAAGCTCCTCGGCGGCAAGGTGCCCGTGAGCGAGCTGGTCGAGGGCGGCTTCCTCAAGCGCGCGAACCAGCGCGACCTGATGCGGATGGCCGGGCTGGTCGGCAAGGACGGCGAGAGAGAGAAGGTCGACAAGACCACGCGCGAGCAGGACGCGTCCCTCGCGCGCTCGCCTTCATACGCATGCGCGATCGAGCAGCTGAAAGCGAGCGCGAGTGCGAGCGGCACGCCGACGCGTGTGTTTCGGCTCGGCGAGTACGTGCCGTTTGTGCTCGTCTCCAAGAGTGGCGGCGCGTCCGGCTCAAAGCAATTTGAGAACGTGGCGACGGCCGACGACGTCGTGCTACGGCGGACGCCCGTCAGCCTCAAGCTCCTTTACACGAACAGGCTGCTGCCGGCCCTGTTTGGGCAGTTTCAGGAGCGCACCGGCACGACGACCAAGGCGGCGGCCGCCGCCGACAAGCCGGCCTTGCTTGGGCGGCTCCTCCCTGCAGACCGCGTGGCGTTGTTACGGTCCGAAGCCGCGAGGATTGATGACTGCTGATGACTGCTGATGACTGCTGATGACTGCTGATGACCGCTGATGACCGCTGATTGCCTCCCTCATCAGGTCCGAAGCCGCGAGAGTCTCCTGTGACGGCGTGCTCACGTGCGCCGACGCATGGCGGCTCTATGGGCTGAGGGAGGCGCCCAAGGAGGCGCGCATGGCCACGGGCGCCCAAAAGGGACAGACGTCGCTCGGCGCCTTCTTTGGCACCAAGCCGAGCACGCCAGCACCCCCGCTGCCGGCGTTGCCCACCGATGCCCCCAGCGTGTTCACGAGCACGCCAAGTGATGGTGGTGACGACGGCAGCACCTCCGCAGCGGCGACGCCGGCGCGTGGGAAGGACAAGGCGGCGGAGGCAGCCTCTCTCGAGGCGGAGCGAAAGCAGCTCGTCGAGCAGCGCGCCGCCATCGCGCGGGCGAGCGGCAGGATCGACGACAAGGAGCCGCTGCTGCTGCACAACCTCGTGGCGCAGCTCGCCAACGTGGAGCGGCAGCTCGCGTCACTGAGGTGAGCGGCAGCTCGCGTCATTCTAGCCGCCCGATAGTCGCCCGCCCAGAAGGCGGTTGATACGCGTCGTTGAGGTGAGCTCACCCTGCCGCGAAGCGACGCATGCGCCCATGGAAAGCAGACAAGGATGTGGTGGGCATTGTCCGTCTGTGAGATTAGCGCTGTGCTGAGCTCTCATGGACGTGCTTGGGGTTCCGCGGAGAGTGTGCGCGTGTTGTGTTGAACAGCAAAAGCACGGACGTCCTCGTGCTTGGGGGTCCGGAGGTTGTGCCGGCGTTGTTTTGAACAGCATAGCAGGACGGCCACACCTCCGTCCATAGCGATAGAGGCTCTCGAGCTTGGGGGGAGAGTGTGCGCTTTGTGTGTTTCACAGCCAATAGTTATCATTCACAGCTCCAAGAAGTGCACACACCAAGACGTTCGTCCAAGGAGAGGCCCTGGGACGGACGGCCGTCTGCGACCCATGCTTGCTGGAACGCCAGCTGGGCTGGTCTCGAGTATGGCACCACGAGGAACCGCCAACAGCCGAGGTGAGCAGGTCCCATCTCGGTGGCGAAAGCTTCTTGGTGACGTCGTTGGCCAGGGTAACACGGTCCGAGCACGATCTGCAAAAGGCTTTCCAGGGCCAAAACCTGAAGAATCCTACAATTGGATGCTTGGACTCCAGAGAGTTCCCATCTCCGGTGTCATCCGTGCACACGAGGAGCAATTTGAGTGGTTGGAGCAGCCGATGAGAAGGCCTCCAGCGATTGATTGGCAGCACCGACCGCTGCCAAATTCTCCGGTACGTGTGGTACGATACCTGAGCGACTGGGAACCACAGCCGCCCCTTGGTGTCCGTCATGCAACCAAGGGGCGGCAACCTCGATCGGATCTTGGCACCATCCATGGCCAGGGTGACCAGGTCCGAGCTCGATCGGACTTCGGCGTGCCAAGCGAGGAAGAATCTGGCGTGCCTGGCGATGAAGAGGTCACACACCGTCCAGACGTGAGGCGTGAGCGTGATCACATTGACAAGGCGTCCGATGGCGACGAGGACCGTGGATCTCAAGAGCGCTCGCGTGTACTCGAGGAGGGACCGTCCTTGCCACACAACAAAGAGGAAGCCACCCTCGCCAAAGCCAGTGAAGAGAGCGAGCGACCCACCACCGGTACAGAGGCTTCTGTACCAAGCCCTGTTCCTAAGCCCGCCGCCCCGCGCTCGCCGCGCACGCCGCGCACGCCCAGGCCAAAACCTACGATCGACCCGACCTTGCCACGCGAGCTGGGAATGCTCGTGGCCGCCTTTGACTGCTGTGAGAAGGACAACGAGGAGCACAAGAAGCAGCGCGAGGAGCTGTACGCGAGCTTTGACGGCAATGCGAACGGGCTCATCTCGCTCAATGAAACGGGTAGTGGCGTGCTTCAGCGGCTCTCGAATCTGTACGGCAAGGAGGCAATGCCCCTCTACAAGCGCTACTACCGCTCGTTCATCCGCGCCTTCATGGATGCTCGCGACGCGTCGCCGCCGTCGGGGAGGCCGGACGACACCCAGTTCGTGTGCAAGTCCGAGTTTCGGTTGCTGCTGGTGTACCTGCGCGTGTACGCGACGTGGCACGAAGTCTTCCGACTGGTCGACTGCGCGCGCACGCGCGGCGGGAGCAAGCTCAACTACCTCGACGTCGAGGTGCCCGAGGGCGACTACCGCATCAGCCGTGATGAATGGCTCCAAGCGCTGCCCAAAGTCCGAGTCGCCGCGTTGTCGTGGGCGCCTTTCATCGCGCTGCGAGCGGCGAGCGCCGCCGACTTTGACGAGATGGACGTCAATGGCGGCGGCCATGTCGACCTGCAGGAGTTTTGCGAGTGGGTCGAGCGCGCCGAGAAGCTCGCCGCCACTCCTATTGGCGTCGAGCTGGGCGTCAACGAGCCCCTCGACCGTGCCGCGATCACTCCTCGTCAGTGGCACACGGCGCCATGCGAGACGCTCGCGCGGCTCAAGGCCGAGGGCGGCAGCGGCGGCACGGCAGCGTGCAAGAGCCCCCTAAAGCCGGAAGCAAAGCTGGGGGCCTACGATATGAGGCCGACCAAGCGCGCAGCCGACCTGCCGCTCAACCGTGCGGAGATGGCTGCACGTGCCGAGGTGGCCATCAAAGGAGTCCGCCGCCCGGGCCCCACGTCTGCGCGCTCAGCAGTGACTGCGATGACTTCCTCCGGACCTGTCCGACCAGCAGCTGCGGCGCCTGCACCCGCGCGGCTCCGCACAGCACAGCCGATCGCGCAGACGACGGCAGAGCTCTCGCGGCTCGAGGCAGGTAATGCGCGGCTGGCCTCCCTCATCAGCTCTGACTGCCTCCCTCATCAGCTCTGATTGCCTCCCTCATCACAGGTAATGCGCGGCTGGCCTCCTCCAGCTCCGCCGCGAGGCTCGAGGTGGCGACGGTGGCTATGCACAAGGCGGCTGTGCTCGAGCAGGAGAATAGTCGGCTGCGGGCGCTGCTGCTCGAGCTCCGGGAAGCGGAGCGGGACATGCTCCAAGCCAGCCTGAGCACCGAAGCGAGCGCTCTGCAAGCGCAGGTTGAAGGGATGATGGCCGAAACGGTGGCTGGGAGCGCCGAAGCACCAATGGGCGGTGGCGAGGGCGGTGGTGACGTGCACCCTCCACGCAGGTCCGGACCGATGGAGGGTGATCAGTTGCAGGACAGGATGATGGAGCTTCAGCAGCGGAACGCCGTGTTGCGCGAGGAGCTCGGCGAGCCAGCTGAAGACGAGCCTCCTTTACCCCATACCTCCTTCGAGGACTACCTCGATTCCATTCAAGACTTGATGGACGGATCTCGATTCGAGCAGTACTATGAACCCACTCACTGGGACTTGCACGTGCCGACCTATCCTTATGTGTACGTGCCGTCTGATCCCGCACTAGGCGCGATCGTGCGGGGCACGCAGTGGTAAGACCGCACACCCCGCAGTAGAGGTGGGCCACGACCCGGACTGAGTCTGAGAGCGCGACGCGACCGAGAATTCCCCCGCCCGGTTCGCCGCGGGAGCAAGCGAGCGCGGATTTGTGGACAGACCAGCCGAGCGCGGCGCAGCCGCGGCACCGCACGGCACGGCACAGCATAGGGATCGCCTACCGTGTCGCGAACAGTCCCACCTGACCTACAGTAGGTTCTGCAGGTCGATTGAGCGTACGATTGAACGTTTACGGAGCCGATTGTGATCCGACGTTCCAAACCGCGAACCGACGTCGTCGTCGGAGTGACTAGGCGACGCAAACACATAGTTCAACCGAACACCATTCTCGCACTATACAGATACCGTAGGTCCGTACCGAGATACGAATCCGCTTCGATCATATGGACTGGGAGCTTCCAAGATCCAAGAGATATCCACAGAGGGATGGACCCTCCAAGCTAGAAGTAGAACACGTAGAAGCACCCTCAAATCGGCCCGGCCCATGACCGGACCTGGCGTGGAGCTGGACCCCCAGCATCAGGACGCAAAAACATCATGCCGTTTTGAACTCGCCATGCCCGTCCCTTCCAAGGGTGAGGCATGCCGCTACTTCATGATGGCGGCCCATGGTCGAAATAGTCGCTCATGCGTCCCCAGCCTCCGCCGTCGCTGTCAAGTCCGTCTTGGTAGCCTGCTTTTTGATGCGCCTTTTATTCTGTGCCTTCATGAGAGCATCCATTTTAGCCTGCTCCGCGGACTTCTCTGCGGATGGCGGCCGCGAACCTTCAGCGGTCGGCGGCCGCACGCCTTCAGCGGTTGGCGGCCGCGACGCCGCCTCCGACGCCGCCGCTGGCGCCGCCGCTGCTGGTGCCGCCGCTGGTGCCGCCGCTGGTGCCTCTGCTCCTGATGGCAACGCCTCTGCTGGCGCCGCCAGTGCTGAGGGCGCTCCTGCTGGCGCCGCCGATGGCAAGGGCGCTGATGGAGTCACCGATGATGGCGGCCTGTTGATCGACGACCTATTTGCGACAGCTTGCCGTGCAGCAGCGGCTGCCTCCATTGCTGCCTGCCTCTTAGCTGCAGCCTCTTTAGCCGCTGCTTCCCGTGCCGCCGCCCTTGCCTCAGCTTCCTGTTTCTTCGCGGCCGCCTCAGATGCTACAGCAGCCTTCGTTGCAGCCACTGCAGCAACTTTCTTAGCCTCAACATCGGTTTCGATCGCCTTTCCGACCGCTTCTGCCCTGACAATTGCTCCCTGGGACTCTGCCAATGCCGCCTTGTCAACGCCCTCAGCCAAAGCCGCCATCGCCTTGCTCGGTGGCGTCGGAGGTGGTGCCCAGCCATCGCCACTTCCAGACAGCAGTTTCATCAGCGATTTCTCGAAGAAGTCCAGACGACCTGCGTGCTCGTGCACGACGACGGTGACCAAGCTCCTGAGCTCTCTCACCTCACCTGACAGCGAACTCCGGAGCTCTGCAATCTGATTTCGAACCACATCTTCCACCGAGGTTCTGAGCTCTGCAACCTCTGATTGCAGTGATGCATGGGCATCTTCTTGCGCGTGATGAGCCGCTTCTTGCTCGCGAATGGCGTTGTCGTGCCTTCGAAGTTCCGCCTCTTGCGTTGCATTCTCCGCTTCCTGCCTTCGCATGTCCGCGTCCAGCGCTTGGATGACCATTTCCTGCGCTTCGTTACATCCTTCCTGCGCTTTGATGGCCGCGTCCAGCACTTGCCTTTGATAGTCCAGTTCGGAGATGGCCGCTTGCTGCGCTTGGATGGTCGTTTGGAGCACTTGGATGGTCGTTTGGTGCTCTTGGATGTTCGCTTGTTGCGCTTTGATGGCCGCTTCCTGCATTTGCCTTTTGACGTCCAAACTGGTGATGGCCGATTCGTGCTTTTGAATGACTGCATGCTGTGCTTGCCTCTGCGTATCCAATTCAGCTATGGCCGCTCGCTGTGCCTGGATGGTCGTTTGGTGCCCTTGGATGGCTGCCTGCTGCGCTAGTCTTTGAGCGTCCAGCTCGGAAATGGCCGCTCGCTGAGCTTGGAGGCCAGCTTCGTGCGCCAGTCTTTGAGCGTCCAGCTCGGAAATGGCCGCTCGCTGCGCTTCGAGGGCCGCTTCGTGCGCTTGTCTTTGAGCGTCCAGCTCGACAATGGCCGCTCGCTGCGCTTCGAGGGCCGCTTCTTGCTCTTGATCTCTCTGCGCTTGGAGGGCTTCTGTCGCTAGTCTTTGAGCGTCCAGCTCGGAAATGGCCGCTCGCTGCGCTTCGAGGGCCGCTTCGTGCGCTTGTCTTTGAGCGTCCAGCTCGACAATGGCCGCTCGCTGCGCCTGGAGGTCCGCTTCGTGCTTTTCATGTGCAGCTTGAAAGGCCAATTCGTGCGCTTGAAGTTTGAGGGCCAATTCGTAAAGGGCCGTCTCGAGCTTTTCATTAGCCTTTTGAACGGCCGTTTCAAGCTTGTTATGTGCCTTTTCGAGCTTTTGAGTGGCTGTCATCGACGCCTCGTCGCCTGCCTCCCGCTTTTTGCGCTCTGCCTTCAATTCGGCTCTGCACTTGGTCAGTTCCATCGCAATGGCTGCCTCACGCGCCTCGATTTGCGCGGTGTGTTCATCCCTGGCCTTCTTCTGCTCTTCTCTGATCGCCTGCCTCTCGTAATGCATGAGCACCTTCTCGGCCTTGCTGAACTGCTCCCGAAAATCGATTTCACGTGTACGCATTTCGTTCACCTCGTCGTACACATGTGCCTCAGCCGTCAACCGCATCTCCTGCAGCACACGCAGCACATCCGAGAGGACGCTATGGGCAACCGGCGACGCCTTTAGATGATTTGAGAATGGAGCCGACTCGAGCGCCGTCTGGAGCACTAAGGGCTGCAATTGGAGCGGCAGAGCGGCCTGCTGGAGGGCTCCGTTGCTCATTTGGCCTTGCATGTCGAAGTATTCTGTCTTCATCGTCAAGGCGCGCTCGTATGCTTCGCGGTGCGGTGATTCGACTTTCGGAAGCCCATCAGGAGGCTGGGGCGTGGTCCATGGCCGATACCCTCCAGAACCACGGTAAGAAGGACTGGAGGTGTGAGGCTGCATCGGTGAACCGATCACCGCGCGCTCAGGAGACGTGGAGCGACGCGGGCCGAAGCCCCGACGTCCGGGTGGCGGCATGCCGAGGCCAACGCTGTAGGCCCGCGCGGACAGTGGGGCAGCCATCGGCGGCTGCGCGCGCGATCCCCTCTTGCGGCCCGAGTTGCGCAACACCACCGCGAACAGACGCGGGGCGCGTCAAAAGTCGTTTCTTCGCTGTCTACGGTACTGTACCGGTACGTACCGGTAAAAAGACACCGGGGGGAGCCGGGACACACACGGGACACACGGGCGCACACGGACACACGGATCACACAGACGAACCTCACAACCATCCGTACTGTACCCACCAACGCTCAAGTTTTCAGATTGCGACTCCGCAATTATATAATTGTTTGTGAGACGCGCTCTTCGAGGGCAGCCCACCCGAAGGCGAGAGCTACGAAGTAAGCGACGGCGGCGTTTGAGTACCCCGCGCGCCCACCGCTCCTGCAGCCGGCGGCCAACGCGCTCATCGAAGCGCTCCGGCGCGGAAACGAGGCCAAAGCCGTGGGCCTCATCGACAGCGTCAAAAAAGCGCCCGGGCTCCCCGAGTCTGACATCGTCGGGCTTCTCGGGGAATGCCTTCTGATTGCATGTAAGACTGGTCACCCTAGATGCACGAGGCTGCTGCTCGCCGCCCACGCCGCCGTCGATCACGCAGAGAGCGACGGCTGCACGCCTCTGTACGCCGCCTGCCTCCAAGGCCACGGCGACTGCGCGCGGCTGCTGCTCGCGGCTCACGCCATCGTCGACCGGGCAAACAAGTGCGGCTGCACGCCTCTATACGCCGCCTGCGACAGAGGCCGGAGAGACTGCGCGCAGCTGCTGATCGACGCCCACGCCGTCATCAACCACGCAGACAGCCAGGGCGGCACGCCTCTGATCGTCGCCTGCCACTCAGGCCAGGGCGTCTGCGTGCAGCTGTTGCTCGACGCCCAGGCCGCCGTCGACCAGGCAAACAATGAGGGCTTCACGCCTCTATCCGCCGCCTGCAGCAAAGGCCACGACGACTGCGTGAAGCGGCTTCTCACCGCCCACGCCGTCGTCGACCAGGCAAACGATAATGGAGGCACGCCTCTGCTCGTCGCCTGCTACAAAGGCCACGGCCACTGCGTGCAGCTGCTGCTCGCCGCCCACGCCGTCGTCAACCAGGCAGCCTTCGACGGCCGCACGCCTCTGTACGCCGCTTGCAACAAAGGCGACGACGGCTGCGTCAAGTTGATTCTCGCCGCCCACGCTGCCGTCGACCAGGCAGACGGCAACGGCGCCACGCCTCTTATCGCCGCCTGCATCGAAGGCCACTACGACTGCGTCAAGCTGCTTGTGCAGGCTGGCGCCCGCACGGACGTGCGATCCGCTTCTGGCACAGCCCTTGATATAGCAGAGTCAAAAGGCCACACCTTCATTGCAAGATCCCTGCGCAACGTGCGCCTTCCTGTGACTAATCCCGCATCTGCTCCAGTATCAATCGAGGAGCGTGCCGCGGCCGAGCGGGCGGCCGAGCTTGCCGCTGCAGCTCTGCTGGCTGAGGAGGAGGCGGAGGGCGCGTATAAGCAGCAGGCGCAGAAGAAGAAGGCGAGCAAAAGTGCGAAGGCCAAGCAGGTTAGATCGAGCGAGGCGAGAGCGCCAGCAGAGGATGCATCAGCAGCCGTGAGGGGCAGTGCCCAGGCAGACGACCTGTCCAAGCTGTCGCTGCAAGAGGGCGCACAGTTGCTGCATGCCGCATGCCCAGAAACGGCGGCAGCGGCACCAGTATCCGCGCCCCCCGAGGCGGTTGTGGCACGGCTGGCGGCCGTCGCCCTCACGCTCGCCGAGCTTACGGCGGCGACGGACGGCTTTGGTGAGCAGAGGCTCATCGGCAGCGGTGGCTACGGCCGCGTCTTCATCGCGGATGCGCTGCCATCGCTGCCGCCCGAGGCTCTGCCGCCGTGGCTGCGCCACAAGCCAGTAGCCGTGAAACGCGCCAAGTTGGGCGTGCACAATCTCGGCGATCTGCAGCGCGAGGTGAGTGTGCTGCAGCAGTGTAGCCACCCGCACCTGCTGCCGCTGCTTGGCTACTATCTGGAGCACGAGGCGCCGTGCCTCGTCTTCCCGCTGATGCGCGGCGGCAGCTTCGCCGATCGGCTGTGGCCTCAAGAGGCCGACTCCGAGCACCTGCGCCGCCTCGGCCTACCTGCGTCGCTCAGCCCGTTGATGTGGCACGAGCGCCTGCGCATTCTACGCCAGGCGACCGACGCGCTGCTCTACCTGCACACGCCAGTGCCTGGCGGCAAGGGCGCCGTCGTCCATCGCGACTTCAAGCCCGAGAACATCCTGCTCGACGACGAGCTCAACGCCTACCTCGCGGACACGGGCTTCGCCAAGGTGGACGCCGACCCCGAGGCGTCGAAAATGAAGAGCGCGTCGAATGCTCTCTACCTCACTCGCGGCTATCTCGACCCGGGCATTGTCCAGGGACGCGAGTATTCGTCAGCGACCGATGGCTGGGCGCTGGGCATCACACTGCTCGTGGCATTCACTGGCCGCTCGCCTCTGAGCATCATTGACAAATGCGAGGAGGCCTTCGAGCTTGATTTCCCCGACATCGATGCCGTGAAGCTCGCCGATGCTGGGGCTGGCTGGCCGCCGCATGTGGCGGGGGCGATCAAGGACGTTGTCCAGTCTGCCGCTTCAGGTCTGTGCCACCCAAGAGACAGGAAGAGGCTGACGGTGGCCGCTGCGCTGGCGACCCTCTCGAGCCTGGATGGCGAGGATGGGAGTGGTGGCAGTGGGCACATCACGGCGGCGACTTTGGGCTCGAGCCAGCCTACGAGCACGACGGCCGCTGGCTACGTGCCCACGCCGCTCTCGATGCAGGTGCGTGAGATGCGCAAGGGCTCCGATGCGCACAAGGGCATCAAGGACAATATGCTGCTCGCGTTTAGCAGCGTGATGTCTCGACTCGACGCCATCTATGCAGCAAGGGCGGCGAAGGCGCCCGAGGGCTTTGAGGAGCGCATCAACTATTGGCATCGCGAGTGTGGCATGCGGACCGACCTGAAAGATCGGTTGCACTCGCTCCGTATTTGGAGGAATGCCGCGAGCCACCTCGACGACGATCGGTGGCGCCGCGACGGCCCACGCAACGAGGCGGAGGCGTCGCAGCTCGTGTCCGCAGTGAAGACAGCGATCGAGGCGCTCGAGGGTGCTCCATCACGTTGAGTACAGCTTTTAGACGCGGCTGGTTGCCGTGTTTTACGACTTGCGATGGATGAGTGAATGGCGCCCATAATGCAGACACCTTCGCCGCGCCCCCGAGGGGACACCGCACAGCGCTCCTGTCCTTCTGGACACTGGAAACCGAACTGGTTCAGGACGACTGGAAACCGAACTGGTTCAGGACATGGGTGTGTACGTGCTATCAGTATCAGTATCAGTATCACATGCTATTAGTATCACGCTTTGAGGCTCTCGAAAATTGAAATTCTTGAAAATTGAACACTCGCTGCCAGCCGCATGGCAGGGCGAGATACGGTCGAGTGAGGTGATCAACAGGTGGACTCGATTTGCACAAGATGCCCTGGGACGGGACAAAAGCCAAGGCTGCCTCGCACATACCTGAGAATCCCACCAACGGCGGAGCGCCGCCCACACCACCGCGGCCCTAGGGGCCCTTGCATCCGGTTGGATGGGCCGTGTCGTAGGTGGCCGGAGCGGAGTAGTGAGTGGAGAAGTGCTGCGCTCCTGTGACTAGCCCCCCATTCGTGCCATTCAAAACGCATCCTGACGCGTCTGGCTGCGATTGAGACCATCCGATTATGACTGGATGCTGCTGCTCTCGACCCACGTGTACTTGGTGAGCGGCGGCGGTGTGGTAAACATCAGGTAGTCGGCCAGCGGGAGCACGGCGCTACCAACGCGTGCCTGGCTCACCGCAGCGGCACGCTCGCGATCTTCAGGCTTTGAACCAATGACAGGCGCGCCCCCGTCGCCCGGCACGGGCGCATACCGCAGCTGCAAGATGTACTCGCCAAAGTTGAGACGCCCGCCGGGACCACCAGCAATCGACGGGTCTCTCACCTGCATGCAATCAGTGAGGCATGCATGCAATCAGAGAGGCGAGCAGCAATCGACGGGTCTCTCACCTGCATGCAGCGCAACTCGTGACCATCCGCGTCAAACGGCGGTCATCAGCGGTCATCAGAGGTCATCAGCGGTCATCGGCGGTCGAACGGCGGTCGAACGGCGGTCATCAGCGGTCATCAGCGGTCATCAGCGGTCATCACACCAGCGTGCGAGTCGAGGGATGGCTCACCGTATCCGATGGGAGCGGGTTGAGCATGACCGACGCGACGGAGGCGAGGCCGCCGGGTAGCTGGCGCGCGCATCGCGCGGGTACGCCGCAGCCGAATTTCACATGGTCGGAGCCCACGAGGCCGACGAGAAGCCCCTCCGGGTTGTTGCGGCACCAGGCGGCCGACGCAGAGCCCATGCTCTCATCCCATAAGACTCGTCCCGAGAAGAAGTTGCGAAAGCTCATGTCCTCGTCGAGCATCTGGCCGGTGATCGTCGTGCGCAGGATGCCCATCCGCTGGTGCATCTGGTAACTCGGCTTCACGATGTATGCCACGTACTCCTTGAATGCAGTCGTCGCTGCGAATGCCGAGAAGCCCTCAGGGTCGGTCACGTAGCTGCGCAGCGTCTCAGGCGGCAGCGCAGGCAGGCCGCCCACCTCAACACGGCTCAGGTCCTCCGAGTCCACGTTGAGCGCGAGCAGCGGGATGCCGAGCTCGCGGCATGCACGAAAGACGGGAGCATAGGCGGCGAACGGCCAGAACCAGCGCTTTCGCCACTCAGTGGCCTCCTCGAGCTCCACCTCGCCGATCCGGCCCGCCACGAAGCTGTCGAGTGCCGGCTGGAAGCGGCGCTGCACCGCCTCGAGCCCGACGGCCATGGGTAGGCTGCCGCGTTCCTTGTGCAACTCACGGATGACTGCGGACTGTAGCAGGTGGTCGGCAGCGCTGTTGTGGTGCTCTCCGAGGAATACGGCGCGACACTGCTGCAGCTGCTTGACGATGGTACCCGCGGTAAGAGGCTTGACTGTCGGCGAAAGAGTCTTTGTCGAGTCGGGCACGACACTGTAGATTTCGGCCGAACGTAGTGTGACGCCATCTTCAGTTAGAAGCAGTGTGGCTGCGCTGGTAGGCAGGACGCCAGAGAGGCCAGCGGCGGCGAACGCGCCGGCAAGTGCTCTGCGCGAGACGTGGCTGCAATGCTGGTTGCCATGCTGCGGTGTATGCAATGCGGCGACCCCAATACTCAGAAGGAGCACGAGCATCGGCATCCGCAAATTTCGCAGGCGATTCTGGAAGTTTCTTGTCGGTGTGTGAGGGGCCTGATCACATGTGATCATTGGCTGATTGTGTCTTTGACGGGCTCTAATTGGCCTCTGATTGCGTCTTCGACTATGCGATGCACGTGAGCACTGTTGCCCACGTGCACCGGAGTGAGCCTCCGAGTGCTGCTGCTCAAGTCTAGGAATTCTACGCAGAGCAAGCTCGGACGCGCGCTTCGAGAGCAGCGACCTCATCGGTCGTGTCTACCATCGGGTACACGGCCGCGAAGATGCTCGCAGAGCCGAGGACGACGCACACGTGCCAAATGGCCACATGAAACTCGAGGCTGCGGATGGCCCAAGGCAGCAGTCCACCTATGTAGAAGACGCCCGAGATCCAGATGAGATCCATTTGCCACGTGTGCAGCGTCTCGCGCACCATGGCGATTGAGGCGTTGTACGTGAGTAAGGGACCGAAGACAAACGACACGACGTGCAGGGCGATGTTGTCGAGCACTCCGCCGGAGGCCTTCGCGAGGATCGTAGCCAGCATGAGGATCCAGAGCACCGCGGACGATCGCCACGCGCACGAAAAGACGAGGACGGGCGTCGCAGAGCCCGCAATCAACACACAGATCCCAATGTGATCGAGCAGCGCCAAGCGATCGACATCCAACCAGAGCTTCAATCGGGCGAGCCTCTGGCCCACGTTGAAGGCGGCGGAGCAGATGAGCATCGTGAGCAGGGACATCCCATACACGAAAATCACTGCAGCGACCAAGATGGGAAAGCCTTCGCTCAGATCGGTGTGCCGCCAGACAGCGAGCCACTGCTTGACGGCACCGACCACGGTGGCAACAAAGGCGACAGCGCCGAGGGCCAGCCCAACGCCATGGACGATGGCGTCGGTGAGAAGCTCTCTACGGCTGTACAGCCGCACTTCGGGATACCATGGGATCTGCTGATCGAACGGATAGCGCAGATGGCCAAGGAGGGACGGCACCGATTCGGAGCCGCTGGCATCGGACCGATCCGGGAATTCCTCAAGGAGGATCTCGGTAGCGAGCCGATCCTCGGCACGCTGCTGGGAATTCTCGACGGCCCGGCGAGCCATCTCCGCCTCGGTCTCTGCAAGCCTGATGGCCTCCGCTAAACTCATTGGCGACTTGCCGCGTTTGATCGCCTCCATGTAGTCACCGCGCGCATCATCAAACAACTTCTTGAGGTCCGCGGAGCTGAGCACGTCCCGTTCCATCTTCTCCATTTTGTCCATGATCGACATAGCTGCTTCAGCGTACGACATCGTCCACACCTGGGCGCTGCCGAGGAGCTCTCGCTCCCTCCGACGGCTCGGGCATCCGCCCAAGTTTCAGCATCTGGAGGGAAAATTGGCAAAAAAAAGATCTGCGGTCGCCGTCAGTCTATGACGGAAAAGTTCGTGTGTATTCACACATGTGTTCTTTATGAACACTGTTGGCGGAATGCGCGGAAAGGGTCTTCGCGGAAAGTCATGTCCGCCCGAGGCGATGCAATTGCCCTCGCTGCATGCGCCGCAGCTGGCGCCGTGGCATTTGCCATCGGCGTTTTTATGTCGGAAAGGCTCTCGTCTTCTAAGTCCGTGGACGTCCGCTTGGACCCACACAGCAGGTCTTGGAAGCCCATGCCCACAACAGCCGAAGCGCCAACGGCTTGCTGTGCACCGAATGAGGAGGAGGTGCCGGAGATGCCGAAACGCATGCGTGAGGCGCTCGTTCGCAAGGGGGAGACCACCGAGTCTGCGTTCAAGCCACGGTGTGCAACCGAATCGCCCAAGGCCTGTTGTGACAAGGCTTGTGCACCTGCTTGTACTGATCACCACGAGGTGCCGGAGATGCCAAAACGCATGCGTGATGCTCATGCCCGCCAATTGGCGACAAATTGGGAAGGATTCCTCGAGCGCGTACCTGGGAAGGAGTCCACGAAGGCGGAGCCCTCGAAAGCGGAGCATGTCAAGCCGCAGCTGGGCTCCGTGATGGCGCTGGCGAAGGACACGGGCAGGCCGCGGGACGAGTGCAGGGCAGCGCTCATCGCCAGCCAGAACGATTACGACCGGGCCAAGGCGAGCCTGATGCCAGACGCCATCCTGAGCCAGGCGCCCAGCGGCGTGGCCATTGAGGGTGTGTACGAGCCGGCCGAGAAATTCGGTGGTGGTCGCCCTGGATGGATCTTCAAGTCCGGTCCGCACGGCCTAGGTTATTACAAGCACAAGGACCCTCTCCCAGCTTGCATGCCGGCGGCAAAGGGCGGCTGATGCTAAGCGCAGCCTTGCCGACATCGTCGAGGCTGCTCGTTCGTGGATCTTCGATGGCGATTGCGAAGAGCCGAGGGACGCGGCTCACAAGCTCAACGAGTTCGTTGGGCTTGGGTACTGCGACCTCGGACAAATGACGGCGTCACCCCCAAAGGCCGTTGCGTTGCATGCGCAGGCCAAGGGTGCCGCCCGATGAGATCTTCTCTCGCACCACGGTAGGCTCACAAAACGCATCCCCACGCACAATCCAGTGCCCCCAAACCCGGCCGTCGAGCCCCTCGTGGTCTCGTTTCTCAATTCCTTCTTCTGGTATGAATCAGATATTTGTACGGGTTGAGCCGCGGCCGCGACGGACTCGTCGTCTTCGTGCTGCGCGTACCACTCGGCACGTCACTCGTCAGGACCACACGCAGTGGGGATTTATTGCTCAGTCGCCGGAGCATTTCCATTTGGATTTGCAGTCTTGCGCATCCTTCATATCCTTCTATCCGACCGGACTGTGAGGACCCAGATCACGATTCGTCTGTTCCAGGCGTTTACGTGGTCGGGGGTGCGTATTCGGGTAAGTTGGTTGAGCTGACCTTTCTTCTAACTTGTTCGCAGTCTTCATACGCCCGGAGCCCCGCGGACGCGAAGCCGACGAGCGGCCTAATATGCCTCCGGAGGTCACGATCTCGTGGGCCGAGCCGCGCAAGAGCTCGCCGTACACGCTCGCGCGGTCGTCCATCAAGGATGATGACGGCGAGATGCCGCTCGAACCGGGCTCACTCTCGAACTCGGACAAGTCGGACAGGTCTTCAAGCGAGCCGCTATCCATGCCGACCCTGCTGCAGCGGCTCATGTGGCGGCACTCGGTGCTCTTCAACACGGCGCAAGAGCTCACACTGCTGCTGCTTATCGGCATGGGGACGACCGCGGTCGTCTACTCAGTCGACAAGTCCATCGATGTCATGCTCAAATGGCGCATGAACACGCGGCTCTCATGGCACGTCGCCGGCGGCTTCCTGCCAGAGTACCTCGTGTGGATAGGCTCGTCGATGCTGCTGTGCACTCTCTCGGCTGCCTGCGTCCATTTGATCGGGCCTTGCGCCGCGGGCTCGGGCATCCCGCTGATGAAGTGCGTGCTCTCGGGCGCCCAGATGGATGATTACATCTCGTTTCGCACCCTCGTGGCGAAAGCGACCTCGCTCGCCTTCGCATATTCGGGCGGGCTCTCGGTCGGCAAGGAGGGCCCGTTTGTGCACATGGCCTCGTGCGTCGCGCACCAGATGTGCCAGCTGCCCATCTTCCGCCGCGTCGCCCAGAACGAGCACCTGCATCGACAGGTGCTCGCCGCCGCCTGCGCCGCCGGTGTCTCCGCCGCCTTCGGCTCGCCTGTAGGTGGTGTGCTTTTCTCGATCGAGGTCACATCGACGTACTACTCGATCTCGCACCTGTGGAAGGCATTCTTCACCGCCGTTTGCGGCACTCTCTTCGTTCGCCTCGTCCGTGCCTACGGATCGCTAGCGAACTTCCGTATCACCGACTTCTCGGTGCAGGTGCGCTGCCCGTCCCTGGGCTTGGCTTCTGTTACGTGCTGCTCGGCCTCGGATGCATGCTGATCGTACGCATGCTGACGGTGCGCTTGCTTCTCTGCCTTCGCAGGACGCCGACACCGGCCTTTCGGCAAGTCTCCTCAGTGGGGAAATCTACGCCTTCCTGCTGCTCGGAGTACTGTGCGGGGTGCTCGGCGCCGCATTCGTGCATGCAACGGCCTCGACCATACTGCTGGTGCGCAAGCTGCGCGTCTCGCTCAGCAAGCCGCAAGGTCGCGCCGGTGCCAGCTGCAGCGGCGGCGGCAGCGGCGGCGGCGGCAGCGGCAGCGGCAGCGGCGGCAGCGGCGGCAGCGGCAGCGGCAGCGGCGGCGGCGTTGCCAGTGCATCTGGAGGTTCCAACGGCAAGGGAACCGCGCACGGCCCCGTGCCGCTCACGCCTGCGAGTGCATCGCCAGCTGGCGCCCACGGCAGCGCGTCAACGGCCGCGCCGCCTGTGCTCTCGTTCTCGGAGCGATGGTCCTACGAAACCGTCAACGGCAGCGGCGGCGGCGGCGGCGGCGGCGGCGGCGGCGGCGGCGGCGGCGGTGGCGGCGGATGCGGCGGATGCGCAGCCGAGTGCGGCGGGTGCAGCTGCTCCGATGGCCGTATGAGATGCGTCTTCGCGGCGCTGATCTCGCGCTATGGGTTCGTCAACGTCGTCGCCTTCGTCACCGCGATGTTCTCCTTCCCGTTCGACTTCTTCTCCTCCGAGCCCGAGGAAGTCACCTCTGAGCTCTTTGGCGCGGCGCCCTTCGACTTCAAGGCACGCTGGTCCATCACTCCTTGATTGCGTCTTGATTGCGTCTGATGGCCCCAGTTGATGCCCTCTGATTGCCTCCCTCATCAGGCACGCTGGTCCAATCCATCACTCCTGGTCAACCTCTGCATCTACACCGTGTGCAAGTTCTTCTTCACCTCCGTGGCCGCCGGCTGCCCCTTGGGCGTCGGCATCTTCACACCCACGTTCCTCATAGGCGCCGCCACTGGGCGGGCCTTCGGTGAAGCTCTCAATGCGCTGCTGGTCCTCACCTCGTCGTCCTTCCAGGTGACCGCTGAAGACCGCTGATGACCACTGATGACCGCTGATGACCGCTGATGACCGCTGATGACCGCTGATGACCACTGATGACCGCTGATGACCGCCGATGACCGCCGATGACCACTGATGACCGCTGATGACCGCTGATGACCGCTGATGACCACTGATGGCCACTGACTGATGGCCACTCTCATTGCGCGGCTTCCAGGTGACCGCGGGGGCGTACGCGGTGGTTGGCTCCGCGGCCATGGCGGCCGGCGTCACCCGCACCATCTCATGCGCCGTGATGGTCTTTGAGCTCACTGGACAACTCAACCACCTGCTGCCGGTGCTCGTGGCGGTGCTGGCCGCGTACGGGACTGGCAACGCGTTCAACAAGTCGTACTACGACACCATGCTCGAGCTCAACAATTATCCGTTCTTCAGGCCGCCGGACCTGACAGTCCCCTCCTCGCAGGCGGCTCAGGATGTGATGGACACGTCCCTCGTCGGGCTGGCGCGCGTGTGCACCTACCTCGATGTCCACCTCCTACTCACCACGTCCAGTGACTTCGAGTTTGCAGTCGTGGATGCTCTGGACAGCCAACGGCTGCTGGGCACGGTGACCCGCGCTACGCTCGCGCGGCTGCTCGATGCGCACATGCTGAGCGGCGAGCGCGCGCGCCGCCATCGGATGCCCGGCCTGGGGACCGTCCTAGGGAGTCGATTTCGTCAACAGTTTCGTCGGATGCCCGGCCTGGGGAGTCGGTGCGGCAGTATGGGCAGCCTGCTGCGCGGCAGCCTCGCCAACGGTCTGAGTCGCTTTCTCTCCCCGTCTGCGGGAGTTTCGTCAGTTGGTGTCTCCATCGGAGTCGCCTACGAAGCGACGGAGCGCGCACGCCTCTCGTCGGGCGCCTCCGATGGCGCTTCGGACTGTGCGTCACACGACGCCGTCTCCTTGGAGCCCTCAGCAGACCATCAGACGACCATGCACCTGCCCGACCGCGCGCTGCGTGAGGCGCTCGCTGGAGCCGTTTCCGAGGATACGCTGTCGGACACTCAAAGCCCGGCACCGACGGCGGCTGCGGCTGGCGATCCCGTCGCCGGACGCACGAGCGGAGGCAGTCCGAGCGGCGGCGGCACCGGTAACGGTAGCAGAGGCACCGGCGAGGCCGAGGCCGACGACGACCGTGAGTGGCGCTGCGCGCGTGGCAGCGGCGTGCTATGCGGACCTCACGCGGGAAAGTCGCTCGGAGAGCGGCAGCGGCAGGCAGGGGTACGTCGGGCGCACCCATCGGCCTCGCCCAGCATGCACATGCTCACCACAGCGCTCTCGCCCCCACAGATACGGGCGCACCCATCGGCTCCTCAGCCTCGCCCAGCATGCATGTGCTCACTACGGCGCTCCTTCCCCTCCCCCCACAGGTACCCATGGGCTCGGTGTATTCAGAGCTCGAGCTCGCCTTGCTTCGTCAACCCGTGGACTTCGGAATGGAAGCCGCGGACAGCGACACATGCGCCGGCGCCGCCGACAGGCTCGGCGGCGGCGCTGAGGGCGCGCCCGGGGTCCCCACGCTTCCTAGCGGTGGTCTCGTGCAGTGCGCGCCGAACATCTGCACGGCGGGCGCTCCGCTCAGCCAGGTGCACATGCAGTTCTCGGTGCTCGGGCTCGAGCGCACCTACGTCACGTACGCCGGGCGCCTGCTCGGCGTCATACGCCGCTCGCAGCTCGGGCGGTGATCCTGAGAGATGACCTGTAAACTCTATACTCTTAGTATTTAATACGAGTTAGGTATATTGAAGGGAGGTAGTTAACGAGGTACGCATGAAGTCAATTAGGGAGGCACGAATTAGTGGAACAAGCGCGAAGGCACTCTCACACGACAGAGATCGACGAAGGTGCGGATCGAGCCAGAGAGCCTGAAGAACAGAGCGATCCACCCAGAACAAGCACTGCGTTGTGAGCCTACCTACCCCGTGGCCGCCATCTCAAACACGTACGGCGTCGGCTTCTTGAAGAAACGACGCACCTCCTCGGCCGATAGCATTTGATTGGGCGAGCCGCGCAAGAGCAGCGTCGCGCCGCGTGTCGTCTTCTCGACGCCAAACTGCATGATGCCCACGATGAGCAGCACGAGCATATCGACGCGCCGCCAGATCGGGTCGGCTTGCCCCTTTCTCTGCTTCCGGTGCGCCGCGTCCAGCCAAGCTTGGTAGGCAGCGGGCCCCACCTCAAGAAGAGCGCCGAAGAACTCGCCGGGGAACTCGAAGCCGTGCCGGCGCATCTCTTTATCGGTGGGCAGCGCCTTGATGAACGCAATGCGCACAATCGCCTCGAGGAAACCTTCGAATGAGAGCTGCATCAACGTCCCCAGCTGGCTCTTGCGCGACGTCTCGTCAATCGTGGCCATCCGGCTATGCGAGAAGATGACGAAGACGGTTCGAACCGTAAGCTCCTTGGTCATGCCTATGTCGCGGATAAACGAGGACCACTCTTGTACGCCGAGCAAGTCGGTCACTCCAAACTGGTCTGCTGCCCCTGAGCCATACGCGGCGTACACATTGAACACGTTGAGCAATGAGGCCTTGTGGTGGTCGAGGACGGCGCACACCTCGCGACGGTAGCAGTTCGAACGCCGGAAGGCGTCCGCATCGTGCAAGATACTCCCCGCATGGGGGAGCCGCCCCAGGTTGAGCATATCTTCAAACATCTCATTCACACAGCGCGGCATGTCCTCGATCTCCTGGTTGTCGATGGCGGCGCGCACGAGGACCTCGATCAACTCGGAGCGCGTCAACCGTGTCTTCGAGTTCCACGCCTTCTGTGACTTCGACAGCTGCGACTCATTCACCGAGATCCAAAGCAAATCCCACCCGTCCTCTCCGCGCGGCCTGGCGTGGCGTGCGGTGGGCACATAAAAGCGCTCGTTGTGATCCTCTTGGTCGTGAAAACGACGCACGAGAAACTCCTTCGAAAAAGCTTCTTCGTGCCCACTCTCTTGCATGATGAGGCCCGCCTCCTCGAGCATCAGCGAATAGCCGGCGTGCGTCAAGCCCTGCACAAATTGCGTCACCTCCGCCTCGATGCACGAGTAGAAGTCGTGGATACGCAGCAGCATCGGGTACCAGTGCTCGAGTGCGTCGCGGATCTTCGTACACGTGGTTGCGCTCATCGACTTGAGGCCAAAGGAGCGCCGCTCCATGTTGTTGACCAGCGCCTGGCCGCCCGATGTATTCATCCAATCGCTCGCGAACGCCGCCTTGAGGGCACTTGGCGTGTTCACGTAGTCCTTGGAATCGCACGCGAACTTGCCTCTCTTGCGCGGAGCCCAGCACGTAGCGTCCAGCCAGCTCAGATCGGCGTTGGGATCACTGCCGCCGACGCTCGAGGCGGCCCAGAAGTTGGGAAGCTCGCCGCCGCTGTCGATGTTCCTCATCATCTCCTCGACTGCGGGATCCAACATCTCACCCAAATCTTCATCTTCGCCTCGACCGCCGCCTCCGCCGCTGCCGCCGCCGCCTCCGACCCCGCCGCCTCCAGATGCCTTGTCCATACCGCCGGCTCTGCCACCATCTTCTTCCAGCCCTCTACCTCCGCCGCCTCCGCCACCACACCCGCCGCTTCCGAGTCCACTGCCGCTCTTGCCGCCGGTTCCTTCGCCGCCCTTGCCACCGCCTAGCCCACCTCCCTCGCCTCCGCCACCCTTGCCACCGCCACCATCACCTCCACACCCCACGCCGCCGCCTCCACCGCCTCCCCCACTTGTACCACCGCCGCCTTCGCCACCGCCACCGATCCTGCGGCCGCCCTTGTCACCACCGCCCCCGGCACCGCCTCCTCCGTCGCCCCCACCACCATCACCTCCTCCTCCTCCGCGAGTGCCGCCGCCACCGCCACGCTTGCCAGCACTCGCGAAGGCACCGGAGAGCAAATTGAAGTCAACATCGTCTTCATCCTCGTCCTCCTCGTCATTGCTGGCTACAGCCGCACTGAACTCTGAGACGCTGAATCGTAATTGCGCAGTCGCGGGGGGGGCGCCATCGGCGCTCCCGCTCCTTTCTCCGTCGCCACCCTGACGCCGGATTCGGTTGGCGTCGCGGCTGGATGCCACCCCCGAGAGCTTCCCACGCATGGCCTCATGCTCCGCCTCACTGGCGGCCGCGGCGGCCGAGGCGGCAGCAGCGTTGCGATCGAGGGCGCGGGTCTCCCGCGCATATGCGCGCCAGCTCTGGTCGTCATCGCGCGACTCATTCGAGTGGAAAGCACCAAGCGCCACATGCGAGTCGGGCAGGAGGCAGTGTAATCGACTCGCTTCATTGCGCCCATCATGGTGCCTCGGACTGTGCCGGCGCACTGTGGGCAGCGCATGCATGCCTTCGGAGAACTCGAGCCCAGTCCCACGCGTCAGCTCGCCCTCGTCGTTGCGCAGCTTGAAGCTTGCCGCCGGCCGGCCTCCCGCAAACGATGCCCGCGCCGAGCTCGCCATCACATCGGGGCGGATGCCCCACACCCCGTCCGGATGTGCGCGCGCGGAGGCCTTGAGCGTGCCGTTCATGAAGTAGCGCGAGCGCGAGAGCTCCTGCAGTTGCACCTGAAAGTTGAGGACTGAGACGTCCGACTCTGCATCCTGCTGTACGCTCTTGAGAGCCAGCTGGCACTTGGCACGCAGCTGATGGTGTGAGCGGTCGAAGAGACGCGATGAGTCGAAGACGGGCTGTGGATGCTCATGACCGCGCCACGTCGCGTCTGCCTTGCTCGTCAGGGGCGTCTGCGCCCACATGGGAGGGCGCGCGGGTCAATCTCGGTGGTAATCTCGGTGGTAATCTCGGTGGCAATCTCGGTGGCAATCTCGGTGGCAACCCATGGTAATCCATGCCAATCAGTGCGGCACTTACAGGCGGTCGTTTGAATTGGACTGTGCCAATCACGAGCTTCTTGACCTTCTGCCACTTGTGGGCCAAGGGCGAGGCATGGCTTGACGATGTGGTAGTTGCACGGTCTTCGTGTGACATCTTTCGTGCAGACAAACTCTTTTGGCGTATCTTGCTTTGGCGCTGCAGGTCCGCGGAGGGTATGTCGAGCTCGTGTGCATCTGCAAACCTGACTGGACCACCAATCGCAACCTCACCCAACCGCGGACGCGCCAACACCTTGGTCACGTGCTTGCTCTTCCGAGCAAGGATTTCCTTGAGCTCGTCCAACTCGGAGCCAGGACCCCGCACGCGGTGCAAGGCGTTGGCTTGAGTCCCCGTCAAGAAGGTGTCAATAGGTTCGGTCGCGGCTTGCTTCGCACAGCCCAGTCGAAAACCAATCCTCCGCCACTTGCAACGTGCAGCCTCGAGGGCAGCCTCTCGTGCCGCCTCGCTTTGACGCTTCACGCTAGGCAGGAAGGGCTTGAGCATTTCTGGGGATCCGTGTGTGGTCCGTGGGCTACACACGGATCCGTCGTCCAGGGATCCGCGTGTGCCTCCGAAGAAACGACCATCAAGGGGGTCCTCCCAATCAAATGAGTCTTGCTTCTTGATTTGCACCTTCCGTGGGCGTGCCGTCAGGGCTATGCGCTCCCAATCACGGTCCGGCTCGGAAGCAACGCCTGTACCCGATAGCGACGTCTTTGAGGAGCGGCGAGCTGCCGGGTTCCGTGGGGAAGGCGGATAGCGAAGGCTCGTAGAAGGTGACGATGGCGGCCAGAAGGGATCCTCACGCAGGGGTAGAGATCGTGGCACCACGCGGGACTGCACGGTCGGCTGGCCCACGGACCACATACGATTTTGCGTGTGGGCTGGGCTACAAGTCGTGTCGCCGGCTCGACTCGCACTCACGGGTCGCGGTTTTGAACGTTATTTTTGGTGACGACTTGTCATGCGGCGTCGTTCGAGTAACGTCTTTTTAACTTTGAAAAGGCAATGCATGCTCGTCGGAAAGGACACCCGGTGGGGGGCAATTGCTGCGTGTGCGTCACAACTCCTCTTTCAATCTTGCTGTCGGTGTCACCACCGCAGCGTGCTGCGGCACATCCATGGGCAAATCATACCCCGCTGCCTCGCCTGCTCCGTGCTCGTCTCCATCGTCCTCATTCGCAGGCCGTTCAGCCTGGGGCCGTTCAGGCGCCTGTGGCTTCGGCTGTGCGTCCTCCGCCTGCACCTGAGCCTGCACCGTCGCAAAAGGCGGGGTCACTGAATGCCCGCCCTCGCCGCCAAGCGTCTCCTGCACGAGTGAGCCGAGCTGCTCCTCTGTAGCCTCGAGCTGACGCTGCAGCGCCGACTTCCTCTCGTCATCCGATGGCAGCCTGCCGCCGCCCGCACCGCCCGCGCCGTCCTCGCCACCGCCCTCGCCACCGCCCTCGCCACCGCCCTCGCCGCCCTCGCCACCGCCCCCGCCCTCGTCGTCGGAGCTGCCGGCGCGCCTAGCTGCCTCGGTCGCCTCGAGCGCGGCGAGCTGCTGGCGTAAGACCTCCACTTTTTGCTGCAACTGCCGCATCTGCTCGGTGGTACGTTGCTCCTGCTCCTTGTTTCGCAGCTCTCGCTCCTCAAACTCCGCAAGGCGAGTCTGCATGGAGTGCCACAACTCCTGCTTCTGATCAAAGTCCTCCCGCAGCTTCTTCGTCTCACTCAGCTGCAAGGCAAACTCGGCGCGCACCTCAGCGGCCTTCGTCTCAGCCACCACCTTGGCGGCGCCCACCGCGCGCTGCGCGCGCGCCTCAGCCTCCCGAAGGGCTTCCTCGAGCCTCGCTTCCCTCAGCTGCGCCTCATTCCATCGCGCCTCGGACTCGCGACGAAGCCGATCGATCTCTTCATTGTACTCGGTGCGCATGCGCTCGCGCTCCTCGCGCAGCTGGCGCTGGAAGTCATCCATGCGCATCCCGAAGCTCTCTGCGAGCGCCACCGCCATCATTGTCGCGTCTGGTGGATGGTAGTGGACCGCCATGTGCGGAAGCGCCGCGACCGCCGACCGCAGCTCGTCGTACTTGTCGCGGCTCGTGAGCACCACGGTGCCTGTCGCATTGGGCGCGTGCGCAAAGAACTCGCGCATAATGTCCTCCCGAAAGAAGCGTCGCTGCTCATCGTCTTCGGCACGGTCGTCCTTGGTGCCGACGAGGATCACGTTGGCCCACTTCTCCTCACCTACGAAGCCCTTGTCCACGATCGTGGCGACGACCTGCGCTCCGAGCTTGACGCGCCCGTCGGAGATCGGATTGGTCACGAGCACGCCGTCGATCGGTGGCAGCAGCCGCGCCTCGAGCATTGAGATCAGCTTCGTCGGTGTCACGTCCTTATCACCGACGCCCGGCGTGTCCAGCAGCTCGACCGGGTGGCCGTTGATCGGCAGCCCTACGTATGACATGATCTGCTTGGTGACGCCGCGAGCAGAGCGACCGGCCTCGGCCTCGCCGCTGCGCGTCGGGTCGCGCAGCGCATTGATCATCGTGCTCTTGCCGTCACCCACCTCACCAACGATGAGCAGCCGTTTGAGAGGCAACGCTGGATCCTCGGGCTTCAGCGCCCCGAAATAATGCTCGAAGAATAGCTTGCCGTGTTTGTGCACGTGGTCTTTGAGGTGCGCCTTTAGCTGGCTGTGGTTCGACTCGGGGATCAGCCACGCAACCACGGGCGCCAAGAAAAGTATGGTGAGCGCCACGCGTGCCGTGCGGCTCATCCGTGCCCAAAGCCGTTGCACAGCACGGTACACGACGGCAAGCGCCGCTTGGATCACGAAGCGGCCAGTGATGATGACGACCAGGCTGATCAGCCATATGATGAGCTGTTGCGGGTGGGACGGCACGAGACCCACGAGCACCATTGGGGTGGATTGATGGCGATTTCACACCTCGAAACCCCATGACAAAACTGCACACATCCACGGAAAGGGCCACCGCAGGATGTTAGCAGATTTTTTGTGCGCGTGTGAATCTATTTTCGAAGATGGAGACGGGCTTCATGTGGCCTGACCTCACACGGCATCATCACCCACAAGGCTTCGAAAACATGAAGGTCAAGGACGTTCTGGCCTGGTCCTCCGAGAAGGCCACCCACGTAGTGACCTGGTCCTCCGAGAAGGCCACCCACGTAGTGACCTGGTCCTCCCAACACGTCTCCGATGCTCTTTGCGTGAGCATCAACGTTTCGTGCAGGAAGAAACCAGAGCTCTTTGACCAGCCGGGTGGGGTCGTCTTCTTCTGCATACTGGCGTTTTCCAATGTGTTTGCACTATTAGTTCTCATCTCCGTAGTCGGCGGCTTTGTCACGAGGCTTTTGGATCCGGCGGCAGCATTCGCACGCACACTTCGTGACCCGCGCGCACACGCTTTCGCCAATATGCAGCGCGAGGTACTCGGCAAGACGTCCCTAACCGTGCTGGTGCCATGCTACCTGCCCAACGAGCAGCTGATCGTGAAGAGCACGATCGCACACCTGATCCACAACCTCGAGTACAGCTTCCCGTTCCGCCTCATCGTTTGCTACAACACGCCCTACCCGATCGCCTTCGAGGACGAGCTGCGCGAGCTCGACGGGTACGTGTACGCCAACGGCCGGTCCGTGCAGATTCTCAAGGTGGAAGGCTCCTCTTCCAAGGCTGAGAATCTCAACTGCGCGCTGCTCTCCGTGGACACCGAGTATGTCGCCCTGTACGACGCCGACCACCACCCTGACGCGCACTCGCTGCTCATTGCAAGTGCGCACATGGCGGCGCGCGGCGTCGCGTGCGTGCAAGGATCGACGTACCTTCGATCGTTGCCCAACTTCATGGCCGTCTACATCAACGCCGAGTTCTTCGTCACCCACTTTGTCTTCTTTCCTGCCATGCAGTTCCTCACGTCCTTCGGAATCTTTGGCGGCTCGAATGCGCTCTGGAGGACCGCCATCCTCAAAGCGTACCAGTTTCGTCATGACGTGCAGACTGAGGATATCGACGTGTCGATCCGGTCCTCGCTCGATGGGCGCGTCAAGATCTCTTTTTGCCCCGAGTGTCGCTCGGGTGAGCTGCCGCCACGTACCTTCAACGACCTCTACCGACAACGGCTGCGCTGGGCTCTAGGGTGGGATCAGGTGACGCTGCAACACATGCGCAGCATTGGGAGCAGCACCGAGCTCAACTGCGCCGAAAAGGCTGGCATGTATTACCTGCTGCCGCTCCGATGGGCTCTTCTCTTGTCCGGTGTGGCCAATGCACTCGTCGCGCCGATAGTCGCCTCCGCTTGGGCGAATGGTGTCGGCGGCGAGCTTGGTGGTCCGATTGAGACTTGCTACGCCTTCTCGTTCACCACGTACGCCACGCTTTTCGCTGTCGCGGCCATCAACGCCATCCTCCACGAGCCACGGCAGCGCTGGCCGGCAATTATCGCCTTCCAATTGACCGGCGCCGTATATATTGGCTGGAACCTCGCGCTGTACTTCATCTCGCTCATCAAGATTTGCACGGGCGCGGATAGCGAGTGGGTCGTCACCACGCGCGCGCCCGACGTTCCTTCCAGGGCGCGCACCGCTGGGCTCGCTTATTTGCACCCGAGTGATACATGCGCATCAAGCCCTCGGCCTGAGCTGAGCACGCCCATGCAGGCAGCGTTCGCGATGTCGTGTGAGAAGGAGCTCGTAGAAAAGTACAACGCGGCGCGTGGCGAAGTGTCGGACCCGCCCATCCCCATGCTTTAGCATCGGCCTCTCGGCCTCGATCGGCACCATCGGGTCGACCGGCGTCAAGACTTTCTGAGAACGAACAAGAACGTTAGCGTTTTGGGTGATTTTCATTATCTCGTAAGAGTGACGTATTGACCGGACGGAAACGCCCCAACCGCGAACCCCGGTCACGGGTCAGTGGCAAGTAGTACACGGACTTAAATCGAACCAGAGACAGATTCTTCATCTACGAGAACTTAGTTTTCTCGCGTGCCCCAAAGAACTTATTGGACGAATTTCTCGGCATAGTAGAGCGCTGCTGTGGCCTCCGGTGCGCTCATGGCGAAGCGGGCGCGAACACGTGCGCTGGGATAGATGCCTTGAGGATACAGCAGCTTCAACCGTACTTTGGGCACTCCGGGCGTTGGGGACCCCTTCGGCTGTCCGGGTGCGCCGCGCGCACCCCCCTTGGCTGCCTGCGGACTCGCGAGCGCATTCTCAGCCGCGGGCGGTTCGCAGAGCCCTACCAACTGCTGCCAGGGCGGCGGCGTTGGCTCCTGGGGCGACGGCGTTTGCGGGAACTGACACTGCTGCGATGGCGGCTGCCACTGTTGCTGCCATTGCTGCGGCTGCGGTTGCGGCTGCGGCTGCGGCTGCTGCTGCTGCCACTGCTGCTGCTGCTGCTGCTGCTGCACCCGCAGGCGCTCCTTTTGTAGTGCCTGCTTGGCTGCGGCCTTCAACTGCTGCTGCTGCTGCTGCTGCTGCTGGCGCTGCTGCTGGCGTTCGGCTGCTTGGCGAGAAAGCTCCGCGGCCTTCAACTGCTGCGGCTGCTGCTGGAGCTGGAGCTGCTGCTGCTGCCACTGCTGCTGCTGCTGCTGCTGGAGCTGCTGCTGCTGCTGGAGCTGCTGCTGCTGCTGGAGCTGCTGCTGCTGGAGCTGCTGCTGCTGGAGCTGCTGCTGCTGCCACTGCTGCTGCTGCTGCTGCTGCTGGAGCTGCTGCTGCTGCTGCCACTGCTGCTGCTGCTGCCACTGCTGCTGCTGCTGCTACTGCTGCTGCTGCGACT
>Ga0210240_100167_pt1 | contig 51264 bp, 43 predicted proteins | sample ChrtobMetP5a_4mM_FD_155463 | JGI IMG/M metagenome (GOLD analysis project Ga0210240, IMG submission 155463) | Chrysochromulina tobin associated microbial communities from unialgal haptophyte culture, Seattle, Washington, United States - P5a_4mM | ecosystem: Host-associated > Algae > Haptophytes >...
CGGGGGTGGGACGGGCGGCGGTGGCGAGGGAGGCGGTGGCACAGGTGGTGGTGGTGAAGGAGGCGGCGGTGCTGGCGGCGGCGCTGACGGCGGCGGTGGCGCAGGTGGAGGCGGCGAAGGAGGTGGCGGTGTCGGCGGTGGAGGCGAGGGCGGTGACGGGGCCGGTGGCGGTGGCGAGAGCGGCGGCGGTGGAGGCGGTCGAGGCGAGGGAGAGGGATCAGGAGGTGGTGGCGATGGTGGCGAAGGAGGAAAGGAAGGCGGGGTCTCGGGCGGGGGAGACGGCGGTGACGCTGGCGATGGCGGTGAGTGCGGCTGAGGTGGTGCGAGTGGCGGCGGCGGAGGTTGCGGCGACGGATGCTGAGGCGGCAGTAACGGCGGCGGGGGTGGTAAAGCTGGCGGTGGCGACGGCGGCGGCGGCGGCTCAGGCGTGGAAATAGGAGTGTAGGGTGGCGGTGGCCGTTGAGGTGGTGGCGGGTGCGGGCTCGGAGGTGGTACCAATGGAGGTGGAGGCGGGTGCGGGCTCGGAGGTGGCAATGGAGGTGGAGGCAGAGGAGCCGGTGATGGAGATGAAGGAGGCAGCAGAGGCGGCGGTGATGGAGATGAAGGAGGCAGCAGAGGCGGCGGAGGCGGCCAAAGTGGCACTGGGGACGGCGGAGGCGGACTGCTCGGCCGCGGCGGCGCAATCGGCGACGGAGGAGCATCCGCTGGCACCGGTGATGTCGCGAAGAGGCTTGCTGCAATGAAAACCAAAACGCTAATGCCGAGCAAAACCAAGCATGGTCCGACAAACTTTGATGCAGATGGTGCCACAGTGGAGGTCAACGTGGCGTTGGCAGCGGCCTCGACGTCCTCTTCGTCGTTGAGCGTTTGGTAGCCGTTGGTCACGGTCGTCGTCGTGGCAAACTTTGACGCAGATGGTGCCACAGTGGAGGTCAACGTGGCGTTGGCAGCGGCCTCGACGTCCTCTTCGTCGTTGAGCGTTTGGTAGCCGTTGGTCACGGTCGTCGTCGTGGCAAACTTTGACGCAGATGGTGCCACAGTGGAGGTCAACGTGGCGTTGGCAGCGGCCTTGACGTCCTCTTCGTCGTTGAGCGTTTGGTAGCCGTTGGTCACGGTCGTCGTGGCCTTCTCGAGCTGCCTCTTGAGCATCGAGAACTCATATTCAGCATCGAGCTGCCTCTGCTCTCGAGCTTCTTTCGCTTGGATAGCCAGCTCCCGCCTCGCACGAGCCTCCTTCCGAGCCTCCCTCCGCTTTCGCACGTCTTTGAGGAAGTCCTGAATCCTCAAGATCGCCATGAGCCTCCTATTGGCTTCCATGATCTGCTGAAGCGCCTCCATGTCATCGACCGCCGAGGCAAAGCCACCGGCCATGAGCGGCATTCGCGGACTGCACTTACCCACCGGCTTTCGTGTCCATTTGTCTTTCGCCAAGTTCCGCAACGCGCCCAGGCGTGATGAAGGCAAATCAAGACGCGTCAAGTCAAGTCGCAAACCTTCACACCGCGGGGAGACGAGAAAACACACTGGACTCAACGTGAATAGTAGTGAAATCGGTGTGGTTCTTGAGACAAAATAGTGCATCTTTCACTGTGGAAAGAGATCCTGGGTCCCGTACCTCGCGAGGCTCCACCTCCCGAATCTCGCACTCGCGTCGCACAAAAAAAATGCTCTACCGCATCGTCGTCCTCGCCCTCTTCGCCACCGTCTCGGCGTTCAACGCCCCGGTGTCCGCCGTCGGTGCCTCGGCCATCGCGCGCGCTGCCATCCGCGCCCCCGCTGTCGTCGCCATGGCTGACGAGGTGGAGGACAAGGTGAAGGGCATCATCGCGGAGCAGCTGGGCGTCGAGCTCAACACCGTGCTGCCGGGCGCGTCCTTCACCGAGGACCTGGGCGCTGACTCCCTCGACGCCGTCGAGCTGATCATGGCGATCGAGGAGGCGTTCGACATCGAGATCCCCGATGAGGAGGCCGAGACGATGACGACCCCCGCCGACTGCGTGAAGGCGATCAAGGGCAAGCTGTAAGCCTCGCGCCACGCTGCGCATGCTGATGCACACGAGGCGTGTCGCCACGTGCGCCGCCATGGGAGGAGCTGTCATCACTCGTAGTGGTTTTGCGACCAGTGCTGACTCACGGGAGGGGAGTAGCGGGACAGTCGGGCAACTATAAAGGGTCCACCAACATTCCATGAGGTTAGCGTATGTGCGCGCTGTTGCCCTCAACATCAAGGGCCCAAGCCTATGTATTCAAGACGGACCGCGCGAAAATACGTCCGCTGCTGCATGCGGCTCGCTACCGCACCGCACTGGAGTTGCGACAAAAATGCGCACTCCCAAATGGTGAAACGAACGGGCAACGCGAAGACGGCTCACATTTTTCGTCTAAGAGTGTCACGGTGGCTCCTCTCAGATGTGCAGGCTTCTCGGCGTTTGACTGCACACCCCCACAGGGCGTCATACTTTCGACTTTTAAAAAAGTGTCGCGGGGTTCCACAATGGCTCCTCGTGTCGTGCTCGTCCTCGTGACGCTGGTGCGCGCGGCAGCGTACGTACCTATACACACTTGGTCGAGTGAGCGCTCGTGTCGGACAAGCCGAAGGCTACGTTGCTTGGTTGACGAATTGCCTGTGAACCCACCTGTTGGCCTCCGTTGCCTAAGCCGACAGGAGGTCGTGGACAAGCTCAACGCGGTGCCCGTGTTCAGCATCGTAAACGGAGCCGAACAGATGGTGCAGACGCCTGACAAGGAAAGTGGTGAGCTTGCATGCCGCTTCTATCTCGAAATCGACGACGCGAAGGCGGCCCTCCAGGAGCTGCGCAGCAACAACCCGAACGCCATGATTGACGTGGCAGTCACGCCTCTCGGCACAGCGTTCGCCCTGTGCGAGTGGCAGACGCCGATTGAGGAATCGCTGGGTGCCGCGGGGGCCGAAGACATTGCCGCCGACCTTGACGATGAGTATTTTGGCGACGACGACGACGACGACGACGACGACGACGACGGCTTTGGTGATGCAGGCAATGTCGCTGAGGCGAGCATAGAGGTGCGCCTTCAGGCGGCGCGCGCGGAGATGGAGAGCGTGCGCGGCTTGCTCAAGAAGTCGCCCGTGCCGCCGCTGCTGCGCCGGCGCAACGTGCTCCAGGGTCCAATTCCACTTTTTGGATCTGACCAGATCCGCTTCCAGCTTCCTCCAGATCCAGATCCAGATCCAGATCGAAGTCAGATCCGCTTTCAGCGTCCTGCAGGCACGGCTGCCGCTGCCGACGCCGCCGACGAGAAGGAGGAGGAGTCGACGATGCTGCCGCTCTTCTTCAGGCGGAGCGACCTGCTTGTGGCGTGGGTGGCGAGCGGGGGCTCGATCGACTCGCTGCCTGCGGTGCAGGTGACCGACCTGCGCACGATCGCCTGGCAGATGCAATTCGATCGAAACCAGGACTGGAGGCCAATGCTCTTCGTCGCACCCGAGCCAGCTATCGACTTTGTGAAGCAGCAGCAGCAGCAGCAGCAGCAGCAAGAGCAGGCGGCAGCGGCGGCGGCGGCAGCGGCACCGATTCTCTCCGCAGCGGACGTGCAGGGCCTCATCTTCGGCAGCGATGATGCGCCCGTGAGAGCTCGCCGCTCGTAAGTAGAGTAACACACGCCGCTGTGCGGCCAGGACTCGCGTGGCAAGGATCCTGGACCCAGGCATGCTGAGAGCCCGCCGCTAGCGATCCTGACGTCCTGAGACCTGAGGGCGAGCGAACAGCCAACAGGTGCTGTCTGGGTCGTTGTAAACGTGCACAGGTGGGAGGTGCCCGTGACGGGTGTCAGTGGATCGAACGGTCTTGATTTGGTATTCATCGTTACGTTCTGACGTGTCCGCGGGATTAACGATTATGAACCTACGCTGATCTCGCTGCGTATGACCCCACTTACTATGATTAGCTATCAGAACACACCTCATTGTCCAGAGCTCCAGACGGGGGGTCGGAGAGTCCAGAGCGTCGGGAGAAGGCGCGTGTGCAAGAGCGGTAGAGCTCGGACGGAGCGTCGTCGGTCTCGCTAGCTTTCGACTTCACACAGCGCACTCTGTTGGCGTGTTGAGCTAAAGCCGTACCGCGACCGCACGACGCGAGGCTGGTGCACCGCGGGTTACGGAGCCGTCGTCGCGCGCCATGAGTGCTCGGGCGCGATGAACCCGCGCGCGATCAGTTGGTTATGCTGCTCCTCGAGTAGAGCCTCAAGCTCCGCGAGCGAATCGAGGGACGATCGTTTCGGCGAGGTGGTGCCGCCGTTTGCCGCCCCCGCCGGCGAGACGGCGCCGCTCGAGACGGCGCCGCTCGGGGCTAAGGAGTCGCTACGTGCAGGCTGGGGTGGTCCGGCGCGGTGGGCGCCGTAGTGGGCGCCCCGAGGCTCCTCGAAGCGGCCGCACTTGAAGCGCGGCGGTGTGAGCGAGCCAGCTGGATCGGGAGCCGTCCATTCCATATTTGGAGCCGTCCCACGTGAGGGCGGCGAGGAGGGCGGCTGGGGCGAGGAGGGCGGCTGGGAGGGCGATCCAAATATGGAGTGCGAGGGCGGTTCGAGCGCTGCGGCGGGCGGCCTGCCGGTGGGAGGGCGATCCAAATATGGAAGCTTCGGTCGCTCAGGCGTCGGAATGAGCGGCTCGATGCTCTGGTACCAGTCGGAATGCTGGCGCAGCTTCTCGTTCCGGAGCTGCTCGACGCGACGGCGCAGCTGCAACTGGTGCTCCTGCAGCAGCGTGTCGAGCTCCTCCAGCCCCAGGAGCGAGGGGGCGCTCGCGGCGAGCTCAGCGCGGTCGCCTGCCGAGGGCCCTCTGCTCGACGCGCTGCTCGACGCGCGAGACGTCGCGTGCGCCACGGCCGCGGCGGGGAACGTCAGCGGCAACGGATGCGGCGCGGCCTCCGGCTGCCTGGGCATCGCTGCGCCCAGCAAGGGGTTCGATTGGAAGGACGGCACGGGCGGCGGCATTGGGAACGGAGATACGGCAGCCAGCGGCACGCCTGCTGGCGGCATCTCGGCCGCATCTCCGAGATGCCACGGCATCTCCGCGGCATCGCCCTCGAGGGCCGAAAGACCTTCACCTTCACCCGATGGTAGCAGGGAGATGAGGCTATTACTGGGCGGCGTCACGTGCGTGCATGTCACGTGCAAGCGCTCATCGGCCGCCTCGCACATAGCACGAAAAGTAGCATTGACGTCTGGTGGCGGTGGCGGCGATGGCTGGGCAGGCGCTCGCCGTGCCAGCTTGGCCGTCGCTATGAGCGATTGCGCCGTTGCAGCATCGTGTCGGCCAGGCGACCCTCCCATCGCCTTGGGCCGTTCTGCATGCAACATAACAGCCGCATCCTTGCGCTGGTTTACACGCGGAGGCGCGACAAGGCTGCTCGGCCGCCTCGCCACCCGGATGGCGCAGCCGATGTTCTCTGAGTACGGGTCGAAGCCGGCCCAGGTGCGGTAGTTCGGCGTCGCCGTCCTTTCTGTCCGAGCCTTGGGCTCTCGCACGCGCTGGTCATGCATGGATACCGCCCTCACCGCGGAAACTGGCTGTGAATGTGAATGTGAACGATCCACCGCTACTTTTAGATAAGATAAAACGCGTTCTTGTCCAGGGCGTGACTCCGTCGCAAGGCTCGTGATGAATAGAAAATCTAGAAATCTAGGTCCCACCCGCTCACCCGCCTCTACGCTACGCTTGTGAGACTAGTAGACTATTTGTCATCTTCTATCTACGCTCTGGTGGACGCAACTCGCAGCTCCGTTAACTGTTCGCCCACCGAGCCAAGTTCGGGGTCATCGCCCTGGACAGCCGGCGCTCGCGCTGCACGCAAGGGCTCGTCCAAAACGCGACTCCGCTTTCGCGCACCGCCTCCACCGTCCTCTGTCGTCTGCGCGGGAGCACATGCGAGCTGCGCAGCTATGACGACCTCGCCCCAATCACAGCCGAGCCCGAGCTTCTCCAGTCGAGTGGCGATGAGGGCATCCCAGTCTTCAAAGGCGGCTGCTTTGAAACTCAAGGGGCCAAGCACGCGATCTTGCACTGTGAGTTGCGACACAGTGTCAAGCTCTTGCGGCGGCGCAGGGCCAAGCTCGTGTAGTTCCCGTGCCGCTTCGTTCAACCAATCCTTATAGCCCCATGTGTGGCGTTCAGCTGGCATCTCCGCAAGCGTGTACGACCACTGGCGGAGCAGTGTGCTAACACCGCTGCATGTTAGAGGTCTTTCTGCATCCTTGGCCTGTCTGAGGTCCTCGATGAAAGCATCGACACTCGGAGCGGTCCCTTCGATGATGAGCAGCGCATGGATCCATGCTGCATCATCCGTGGGACGATAGTAGAGGCGTGCGGTGAGCTGCAGACGCTGGCACATCTTGGAAAAGGTGCGACCCACATCTCGGCACGCTCGTACGATGTTAACGACAGCGATGTGCGACATCCGCTGATCGTCTGTCTCTGTCAAGCCGAGCGACGCGCCACGCGGATCCGACAGTCAGCCCGACCGCCACACGAGAGAAGGGGCTTCTATGAAGAGGCATGTATGTGAAGAGGCCTCGGCTCGTTGACAACTACCGGTAAAAAGACAACGGGGGGAGCCGGGACACTCACGACACGGGACACACGGACGGCCGAACCTCACAACCATACCGTATGGATATTTTGAACTCTTCATGAAAAGACAAGAAACTCTCACATCGAGTAGTATGAATACATGTACTGCGCATACTCGCGAGGTGCGTGCTTGAGGTACATTGTAATCAGGCACGAGCGCCTCGAGGAGCGCGCCCTCGCCTGGAGCGCGTCGATCTTGACGTACGTATACACGTACACTGCTTTTTGTGGAGGCACGGCCGTCGGGCGAGCTCGACATGGAACTTGAACTTGAACATGAGCTCGTCATAGTGGAAAAGTTTTGAAACGTCAAGTCCCTGGGCGCACGCGCGGCTCTTCGTCGGTCGGGTCTCGCCTCTTGGCGGCCTCCTCCTGGAACCCTTGGCTGCCCTATGGTAGACCGCGTCGGATATGAGCGCGACGCGTTCATCTCAACGTTGTCGCGCTTACGCGCCGCATCATCGACGATGCGAAGCAAAGCCGCTCCTCACGTCTCGAGCGTTCACCGGGAGCTGATGGCGTCCATCACTGCGAGCCAGATGGGCCATTCTGCGCCATTACGGAATTACTGCCTGCTTCCCGACGTTCGAGGCGCACAGGTCAGCCCCATCGGCCGTGGTCGTGTGCCCGCGAGGCACGAAATCGGAGAGTTGGACGTATCATTGGACGCAGCCTTGCCCTTTGGTGCACCACAGGCAGCCTTGGAGAGAGCCTTGGCCGAGCTGGCAACGAGATGCGGCGAGCAAGGGGCGTCGAGCGAGCCAGTGCCGTGCGGTGACATCGCCATAACCGATTCACCAACAGAGGAGATTCGTCGACAGATTACACTCGAGCTCCAGAGCGCTCCATCATCGGCGTGGGCGACGCAGCTGCCGCGCTCGCTCTCGCCAGCACTGCTGCCGCCCCAGCACCTGCTTCAGCTGCCATTGCAGGAGCAACAGAACCTGTCGCAGTGGCCACAGCGACGGCACCTGTCACTGCAACAGCACCCGGCGCCACCGCCGATGCCGCTGTACCAATTGCTTCAGGAACCACTTCAGCAAATGCTTCAGCAACCGCCTCATCCACCGCCTCATCCACCGCCTCATCCACCTCCTCATCCACCAGCACAGCAACTGCTTCAGCAACCGCCTCAGCCGCCGCCAGCTCAATTTCGGCCACCGCAGCCACCGCAGACGCCAACGGCACTACCTGTGGAAGAGCGGCTTGCATCTCAGCGCAGCAGCATGGAAGGTTATCGAATCCGCGCCTCAAGAACCGAGCCGATGAAGATGACGGTCGACGCGAGCTCGTCCAGGTACTCGTCGGTCAGGGAAGCGGCCGCCGCAGTCAGTTCCACTGCGCCCATCGCCTCTCCACTCGCCTCAAGCTTCGTCGCCCCGAGAGGGCCGCACACCCGAATGTACATCGATCGGCCGTCTTTCAAGGCGATGTCGAATGCGGGCGGCGCTCCTGCCGCGAGCGCTGCCGCGAGCGCCAAAGCCCTTGACATGGCGAACGAGTGCTACAAATACTCGACGCCGTGGAACATCTATTGGGTGGATACGTCGGTGAGCCACGCGCGTGCGAGCGCATTGGGGCCCCTGCAGAAACTGAACCACTTTGTGGGCATGACGCTCATCTGTCGCAAGGCGTCCGCGGCGAGCGTGCTCAACCGTAACCTCCGCTTCTCGGCCCAAGCGTTCGACTTCTTCCCGGCCTCGTGGACATTGCCAAAGGACCAGGCGGAGCTCACGCGGCTGATGAAGGCGCACAAGCCGCCTGTGCTCATTGTCAAGCCGAGCAAGGGGAGCCAAGGCGCTGGGATCTCGATCTGCCGAAGTCACGAGGAGCTTCAGCACGTGATGCAGCAGAATGGGCGCTGGGCCGAGGGCGTCGCGCAAATGTACATTGACAGGCCGCTACTGCTCGAAGGGTACAAGTTCGATCTGCGCCTGTACGTGCTTGTGACCTCTTGCTCGCCGCTTCGCATCCACATTTACCGCGACGGGCTCGCGCGGCTCTGCACGGAGAAGTATCAGGTGGTCTCCTCCGGCGAGCAGCTCGACCTAACTGCAGCGGCCGGCATCGCCGCCGCCACGAGTGCGAGCGACTGGCGCAAGCGCCATCTGACCAACTATGCGATCAACAAGCAACACGAGGATTTCACCGCCGGGGTCGACGGCGCGAAGCGGCGGCTCGGGCATGTGTTCGACACGATCTCGCGCGAGGCTGGCTTCGACGTGGATGCGCTGTGGGGAGACTGCCAGCAACTGATCGTCAAGACTCTCATTGCTGTCCAGCCGGACCTCGCGCACGCCTACGCGTCGTGCCGGCCGTCGCACGATGCGCATCCCTTTTCGTGCTTTGAGCTGCTCGGGTTCGACTTGCTGATCGATCAGGTGCGATCTCCCTTGATGGGCCTTGATTGCCTCTGATTGCCATCTCATGCTCGGGTTCGACTTGCTGATCGACCAGTCCGGTAAGCCGTGGCTAGTGGAAGTGAATCACTCGCCCTCGCTCTCGTGCGACACGCCCATCGACAGCAGTCTCAAGACCAAGCTGCTCGCCGACACGATGCGCCTCGCCTCCTTCTCGGCTGCGGAGGAAGAGCTGCTCAGCATCATCAAGAATCATCATCCGCCGAGCCGAGCGATGAGCGGCAGCAGTGGCAGTCAAGTGAGCGCTGCGCTGGGCCCCACCTCCGCGCTCTCGACACCGGAATCTCACCCGTCGGCGGGCTCCCTCGAAAGTGCCCATTACAGCGCTCACCCGTCGGCGGGCTCCCCCGAAAGTGCCCATTACAGCGCTCACCCGTCGGCGGGCTCCCCCGAAAGTGCCCATTACAGCGCTCACCCGTCGGCGGGCTCCCCCGAAAGTGCCCATTACAGCGCTCACCCGTCGGCGGGCTCCCCCGAAAGTGCCCATTACAGAGCTCTCACGTCGGCGGGCTCCTCCGAAAGTGTCGATTACAGCGGCTCGGGGGGGCGAGCGTACGCGCGTCGCCATCAGGCCCGGGCACTGCTGTCCCAGCTCATCACGCTCCGTTCGGAGTACGAGAGCGCCAATCGCGGAGAATTCGAACTCATCTTCCCTTCGCCTCACGCGTCGCTCCAGACCCAATATGAGAAGCTCCTCGAAGCCTCTCGTCGTGCCTATATTGAGGACACTCACGAGGATTTTGGATCCAAGGCGGCCGGCTTGGGGCATTGGGCGAGCCGAGAGCTCTTCACAGCGAGCCGTGAGCTCTTCACAGCGAGCCGAGAGTCTTCCGAGCGGATGCCTCTTCACAGCGAGAGCTCTTCACAGCGAGAGTCTTGCGAGCGGATGCCTCGACCCTTGGTTAGAGAGGACGTGGGCCGACTGAGCTCCTGTGCTCCACCCAACGGCAGCCTGAGCTTCTGTGCTCCATCCGCCTCCAACGGCAACCTTGCATGCGAGCAGACCGAACGAGACCGCCGAGCCGCGACAGCTCCCAACGGTGCCGACGGCGCGGAGGACGACGAGAGTGATTCGGAGGGCACCGATGAGGGCGGAGAGGAGGAGCAGGCAGATGGTGCCGGGTCGGGAGCCGCGCGCCTTCTTGCGCGGAGCGATCCTGCTGCACGGTTCGCTCGCAAGCTCCTGAAAAAGGCCCAAAGGCGGCGCAAGAAGCGGCGCAAGAAGAGAAAAGGATGATGAAGAGGCGGGCAGTTGTAAGTAGCATGCACGAACAACCGAACCCCTTACTTACATCTGCAAGCTAGTATGTGACCAAATTCCAGAGCGGCGGAGTTTGTTAAACTGGTTACTCAAATAAAAAAGATTGCATGGCGCGTGTTATCCGGATAGGTTCTGCAATTACGACCGGACGAATGACGCGTCACGTTTCGCTCGTTCTCCTCGGGACCTGCTGCCCGGGCCCGTGGCCTGAACCCGGAGCTATGGGCCGATGTGCGTTCGGGGCCGACTCGGGACGATGCCCGATGGCCCACTGTCCCGTCGCCTGCGGCACGTGTGAGCTCTGCGCCGGAGTCCATACACACGAAGTTTACTCAAAGTATGTCCGGCTATGGAAGCACATGAAGAAGCCTCCGTACGCGGCGTCGAGGCCCTTCACCGACGATCCTGGCAGCAATCAAACCTCCGCCGGTCCCACGGCGGGTGCAAGGTGGCGGCGCCACAAAGCGGACAAGAACCACACGATTGGCGGCAAGCTGGAGATGCCCTCTGGATCTGAGATGCCCCCGCACCCCAAAGGTCGCACGCCAGGTGGCAAGAGGCGCGGCATGCCGAGAGGAGGGCGAACTTACGACGTGAACGTGAACCAGCTGAGTTGCCTGCCCAGCTGCGCCAATTGTAGCCCCGTAACGTTTGCTGCTTGCGGGCATTGCAGCCTCCGCTACCCCGACGTGACACGCCATCAGCTCGAGATGTCCCGTGCCCGTGGCCCCGTGCGCGCGATCTTGGGGGCTGGGTTTTGCCAGTGCGAGATGTTGCAGCACCTCGCTGGGCAATGGGTGCTGTTCATGGGCGACAGCACGCATCGGCACGTATACGAGGGCGCACGGCGCGTGATCGGGCATCGCGGCTTCAACCTCTCTATCGTCCATCCACACGTCGATGGAATAGGCGTGCGGGACCGCGACTTGCAGAAGGACAAAGACACTGTCTTTGAGTGGCTACCCAACCATCGGTGCCGCTCGGTCATGCGTGATCCAAACGCAACTTTGAGTCCGCTGCTGCTCTCGTTTCGCTTCATGCGAGGTCTCGACTTGCACAAGCTCGATCACGTACTCGCCAACTTTCGCCAACGGTTCCATTACCCCGAGTGGCGCCTACGCTCTCCAAAAACCCCGACACTCATGCTGCTGTCAAGCGATGCCTTTGACGCACACCCCGTGACGCGTCGCCATTTTGAGAATCGGAGCGCGCCGGCCGTCATCATCTTCAATGCGTGTGCATGGGATTTGCCGCACATCAACAAAAGTGAGTACTACTTTGGCTTCTCGAGCCCAGAGCACTGCCACTCTCCGCCGGCCGAGCGTGCATTCGTCTACCTGGAGGAACTTCGCAACGGAACCTACTTGAAAGGCAACAGGACGGTCAAGGTAATGGGCGTCCCCTGCGTCCCGGATAGCAACCGCCTCTCCGATGACGCGATCTATGCGGGCTTTGAAGCGAAATTGCGTGCAGCAATGCTGAAGCTGCGCGCAAGCTTCAAGGGCAGGCTCGTGCTGCGCAGTTGTCACGCAGGGACGCGGGACCTACGCCGCTATGGACTCACGGTTGCGGACCGTCAGCTCGAGTCGCTCTTTCGAATGGATGCCATCGTGCGGCGCGTCGCTGCCCAGATGTGCATCGAGCTGCTCGACGTGATGGCGCTCGATGCGGCCGCCGGCTGGCACGAACACAATTACAGCGAAACCTTTCACGTGCCGCAGCAGGCGGCGGATGCGGCGGGGCTTGCTGCCCTCCGGATGCTGATGGCGCAGCCGGAAGATTCGACAGGCGGCTTAGCAGCTGTGCAGGCAGCATCCGCACAGCGCAACGCCGCGCTGTGCGTAAGCCACGAGCTGCACAACCAGATCGTTGACCGCAGGACCACGTGGTTCAGAGAAGTTGTTAGTGGCATGCATCAAGCGAACAACCGAACCCCTTATTTGTCCTAATATATGTTTGCCTCTTTTTTCCTGTAAGTATTTCCGCCGTTTCAATTTTCGAGTGAGGCGTCCCCCCACAAAAATGCTGCCCCTCGCGTGACCTGCTCACAACACCTACAAGCCGCATGGCCACGACGCCGTTTAGCGCTCGCGCGGAGCGGGTGGCTGAGGCGACCCGCGCTCGAGCCAATGTCCTCGTCGCCAGTCTCGTTCACTCCATCAGCGATGACACGCGAAGCGATGCACTCGATCAGCTCAACAGTGTGGCTGACAACTCGTACGGCGCTGATGCTGCCGCCCTCGCTGCGGCAGTGCGTGAGAGCGGCGGCATACGCGCGCTAATCGCCTGCATCAACACATATGATGGGGATCCTACAAAGAGTGATGAGCTCCCCCAGGGCGCGTTGGCACTCGTCGGCAACCTGTTGACGGACGTCTTCGACCCAGAGGCTGATCTGTCGCTCGCAGCTTTCATTGAGCATGATGGTCTCGATTCGCTACAGGGTGTGCTCCGGCGAGACGAGCGGGGCATTCAACTGTATGTGTGTGCGGTGCTCCAGAATGCCACGTCCCTGGACCCGGACGCTCTTTGCCAAACTCTTCGAAGCCGAGGCCTCATGACCGACCTCGAGCCGCTCCTCTCGTCAAACAATGAGACTCTCGCAAGCTACGCGACGGCAGTGCTAGCCAATCTGCGCGCGCACGATCCCAATCCCGTCGCCGACGGGGCGCTTGACGAGGCCATCCGTAGGCGGCGGCTTGCCGCCATCGTCGAGCAGATGCGCTCTGGAAAGGCGATCAATATCGTGCAGCGGGCAGCAACTCGCTGGGTCAGCCGCCGAGCCTCCACCGTCCGGCTCCAGGCGGCCGCGCGCGGCAGGCGGGTACGTCGCGGCCAATTTGAAAAGCTTGAGGCGAAGCGAGCGGCAGCGGCAAGAGCGGAGGCGGAGGCGGAGCGTCTGGCGGCAGAGAAGGCGGAGGCGGAGCGTGTGGCGGCAGAGAAGGCGGAGGCGGAGCGAGAGAAGACGGGCACGGCTCTCGTCAGACTCAGCCACTCAGCCTCGGAAACTTTGCAGACCATCAGACGATCCGCCTCAATTGTATTAGCCCCCTTACGCTCCGCCTCCACCTCCGCCCTCTCTGCCATCAAAAGCTCTACCTCCGCGTTCTCTCCAAGCAGGCAAGCCCCCGCAAGCCGCTTCGCGGGACGTAATCGGACGGCGGTCAGCCCTGCCCCAGATGACTCTGTCACGACCCCGGTTGAGCCCATCCGTGACTTACCGGTATTTGGGTCCAGCCCATCCCCGCACGGGCGACGTCATCGGACGGCAGTCAACCATGCTCCAGGTGAAGGGGCCGTCCCGGAGTGGTCCCCAGCATGACTCTGGACACCATCATCGGACGGCAGTCATCCAGTCAACCATTCTCCAGATGATACCCCAGATGACTCTATAGGCAAGGTCCTTGGGCAGCAGTTTCACCCTGCGCACAGATGAGATGACGGGTCCGCGCGCGCACCGTGTAGTGGTGAAGGTAGCACTTCTCTCTTCTGCTCGTCTGTGCGACATGACCAGCCGTGACGATCGTCAACGCCTTCTGAGCGCGTGAGAGATGACATCAGTTATGCCAGCGAAGCATGCGTACGAAGGCCGTGTACTGTTGTGTTCTCGATGTGACTAATTTGGAATCTTGAGTGTTGGTTTCCGCATGCATTTCCTTCATGACCTTGAACAACCGCGTCCGAATTGACGATCAGATCGAACAGAAACTGCTGGCCGAATGGTTGGCTTGACTCCAGAGCACGAGCCCGAGCAGGCTTCCAAACAGTTGGGCGACAGGGAAGGAACACCGACCGGGCCGATCACGCTTTCGGTGCACACGCTGCAGCTTGAGCCGCCGTTGCTGCGAGAGCTGAAGCAGACGAAGCAGCACGTGTGGATATCCATCGACCCGTTTGGTCGAGCCCACGAGCTCGAGGTACGGCTCCGCTCAAGCCGGCTTCGCCCCGCCTCGCTCGACCCGGTGTTGCTCGACGTGCACGAGCTACTGCCCCTTTCGCCGGGGACGCCGCTGTGGGAGCCTATGTGCGAGGCGCTCAATTCGGTCGAGGAGCAAGACTCGGACGTGTACTTTGTGCTCAAGGCCGGCCTGAACGCCGAGCACCCAGACGAGGTGATACATGTAACAGCCCCCGGGCTGAGCACTCCCGTCGACGCCGTCATGGCGGCGGCGATCGACGATGAGCAGGAGCTCGGTCTGGCGCACGTGAACCTCAAGGACCTGCTGAAGCGTGAGCACGAGCCGACAAACCAGGCCATTGACGTCCTCGATCGTCATGGCAAGCGCGTCGCCTCGATCAGCGTCACATTGACGGCTCTCGCATCGCTGCGCTATGCGCGCGGAGCCATCCTCGAGCAGATGCGCTCTGGCAAGGCAGCCGCAGTCATCCAAGGGGGACAGCGATTGGGGACAGGGGGACAGGGGGACAGGGGGACAGGGGGACAGCCGCAGTCAGGGGGGCAGCCGCAGTCAGGGGGACGGCGATTGGGGCGCCGCCGGCGGATCGCGACGGCGGCGCCGGTGGCGAAGAAGGCGGTGGCGATGGCGGTGACGACAGTGGAGATGGCGGAGAAGACTGAGGAAGCTGTGGAGGCTGAGCAGAGGCGGGCAAGAAAGCCGAGCAAACAAGAAAAAGGCGTCTCCTTTTCGTTGTTCGAAAAGGAGCAACGGGCGGCCGCGGCGGAGATGGCGGAGATGATTGAGGGAGCTGTGGAGGCTGAGCGGAGGCAGGCAGCTGTGAAGGCTGAGCGGAGGCAGGCAGCTGTGGAGGCTGAGCGGAGGCAGGCAGCTGTGGAGGCTGAGCGGAGGCAGGCAGCTGTGAAGGCTGAGCGGAGGCAGGCAGCTGTGGAGGCTGAGCGGAGGCAGGAAGCTGTGGAGGCTGAGCGGAGGCGGGCAAGAAAGCCGAGCAAAGAAGGAGAAGGAGAAGGCTTCTCCTTCTTCTCCTTCTTGGCCGCCACCTCCTTCTTACCCGAAAAGGAGCAACGGGCGGCGGCGGCAAAGGCAGCGCAACGCAATCGCAATCGCTTGATTACGAAGCGAGCAGCGATTGCAAAGGCACTCAAGGAACTGCACGCTTCACGCGTGGCGCAAGAAGCGGCGTGGGCAAAGGCGCAAAAGGGCTCTGCGGACAAGATCGAGAAGGAAGAGGCAGCCAAGCAGGAAGAGCTAGCTGCAGCCAGACGTGCCAAGGAGGAAGCCGTTGCCAGAGTGGTGAAGGCGGCCATCGAGGCGCGGGTCACGTCGTCAGCACGAGCGGCAGCAAAGCTCAAGGAGGCGGGCGTGGTAGCGAAGCTCAAGAAGGCTTTGAGGGAGTGGCCGCGCATTGAGGGAGTAGCCGTCACGCCCGCACCTGAGTCTGCCGGAGGCGATGACGTGTTCATCAGCCCGCCCGACTTGGTCGTCGCGAAGGTTGACGAGAAGCTGACGCCGCGCAGTCGGAGAAATCGCATTCCCCGCGAAGAGGTCGGCGAAGCGAAGACAGTGGCACACACAGTTGAAGGGGTCGGCGAAGAGAGGGCATTGGCAAACACAGTGAAAGAGGTCGGCAAAGAGATGACAGTGGCACAAACAGTGGCACAGACAGTGGCACAGACAGTGGCACAGATGGTGTTGTCCACGAGGCTCGACGTGCCGTTCAAGCCAGTACGCGCGTCGTCCGCGCGCCCATCAGCGAGGCAGCCGGGAGTGGGTCGAGTGCGGCCAGGGAGCCCACCTGATGAGGAACCCAATCAGCATGCAATCAGAGGAGTGGGTCGAGTGCGGCCACGGCAGTCTTTGGAGTCGCATGCCCTCGGCGACGATAATGACGTCTTATTTGGAGCCGATGGGTCTCCGCTAGCGAGACGATGGAATCGCGCTCCACCTTGTTCCGATGGCTTCACCTTGTTTGGTTCCGACCCGATCTCGGTGCGTCGGTGGCCTGATCCACAAGCTCGCACGCCCGCCGGCCCGTTCGCGAACTCGGCGTTCTCGAGAATCGCCGAGAAGAGCGCCGAGCAGAGCGCCAAGTCGAGCGCCATACCGGGCGCCGAGTCGCATCCTAGCAGATTGGTGAGCAGATTGGGGCAAGGCAACAGGGCGCACACGGAGCTCGAAGCCAGATGGCAGCTGTGGCAGAAGGCCAATAGCAGCTGGCTCCAAGAGCGAGAAGATCTGCTTTCGATCGTGCGGCGGCGCCGTGAGGGAGCCCACCTGATGAGGAATGCAATCAGCATGGAATCAGGGACGCCATCCACGCCGGCAGCGCCCACCCCACAAGAGGACGCAGAGGTGTGGACGATGGGGCAGGCCCCTAAGATGGGGCACCCGCTCCACTCGCCGGTGGGCCCGCCGGTGGGCCCGCCGATAGGCCCGCCGATAGGCCGGAGACCAAGGATCAAGCTGGGCTCCCCAGGGCACCACGCGCCGCGGCTTTCACACCATACTCCGAGAGTGCCTCTCACCCGAAGGCCGTGCTACGTGTTTGAGGAGCAGGTGGCGTTGCGGCCCTCGTCTGTCTCTCATCGTGTTACGGTGTAGTCGAGGTCGTCACGACGTGGTTTTGTGTGTGAGAGTGAGCGGAGGGAGGTCACTGCTGACGCGTACGCCCAACTCGGACCTTTTCAACTCGAAACTAATTCATAGCACACAATACCCGTTCACAGTCAAGATGTTTGTAAATTCGACACCACTGCAAAACCGAGGATGGCCACCTCCGAACCGGTGTTCGACTTGCAAACGGGCGAGCTGTGCAACCTAACGGTGCCAGGCCCGCTTCCAGAGGGCTGGCACGCCGTCTTGGACCGCCGCTGCGGCCCAACCGGCCAGCTTCTCTTCTACAACGAGGAGACCGAGGAGCTGTTGACGACCATGCCCGGCGCGGCAGCGGTCGAGCAGAAGAGACTTTTGGCCGCCGAATTCGCGCGCACGCGCGGCGACTTGGAGGGTTTCCTTGCGGGCGCTGCCCAGGCTCAAACTTCTGCGCTGCTGCAGAAGATAGAAAGGCTCGAGCAGATGCAGCGCGACCGAATTCGGAGTGATAGGTTGCGCTTCGAGTTGGAGCAGGACGTTCGGTCGAGCGGGGTGGAGGGCGGATGGAACGGTTACAATGCCCTCGTGCAGGGCGTCAAACGTGCTGCGCGCAGTCATCCGCTCGGCAATCGGCAAAAGGTGCAAACGGCGGAGGTGACCAGGATGGAATATGAGCGCTATGTGGCCCTGCAATCCTTGTGGCAATACATGTACTGCGGATTGTGCCTTATGTGTGTGACCGTGGTCGTCTTATTGCTCGCGTCGGTGCATATCGCGCGGCGCCTGTGAAACACTTTTGGTTCACGCGCTTGTATTCACTCGTACTCCGCGGTGACTGTGTGACGGCTCGAGGAACCGCTGCGGCAACCGCGCCCGGCGCGGCGCGGGATGTTCACGAGCCCGCGCCGCGACCAGCCGACCCGAGCCTATCCAGTCGGCAGTTACGCTGCATCTGCCTATCCAGTGGCGCTGCTCTCTCGAGCGCCGTCTCGAGCGCGCTCTGCTGCTCCCTCCGCGTGCGGTGTGGCGTGTAAGGCCAACGCGCTCCGCTGCGATCACTCCCACCTGCGCGTGGCGTGTAGGGCCACACGACATACTCTGTTGCTCCATGTGGGCGCATTTGCTCGCGTCGCTGCAGCAAGCAGCTTACATCTTGCGCAGGCGCATGAAGTAGCCACGTGGCGTGTTCCCTTTCTGGTGGGCCCACGAATCTGGTGGCGGCGAGATTGCCGGTGGCGGTGGCGATGGCAGGGACGGCTGGTTGGGGGCCGCTCGCACCGAGATACCCTTGAGCGCCTCGGTCACCTTCTTTGGGTCGTTGTGCTGGGTGGCGCTGGATGTTCCAGTGACGTTCATGAGGGACTCTTTCTCATGGCTCGTTCGAGGCGCTGGGTCCGCTCGGGCTGCAGGTCGAGGCGCCTTCCCCGCCTTCGCCTCTGCCACTTTCGCCATCAACTCCATGATCGAAGTGGGCGATGGCTCCGCACCAGGGGCCCAGAGTGCATCATCAGCCGACTGGGCCGCCACACCTGCCCTCGGCTTCGTCACACCTGCTCGGGCGCAGAGTGGATCGGAAGCGTGCGTGCGGCGCTCTGTTGAGGCGCTCGTGACGGCGCGCTTGCCGGCACCAGGGGGGATCTGCCCGGCAGCACCCGGCAGTGCCGGCGGTGCTGATGGCGACGGTGATGGGGACGGTGATGGCGACGGCGACTGTACATCATCTACCCGCGGCTGAGCCTTCATGCCGTGCGCGGTGGCCGCCGGATGACGCTTCTTCTGGGCTACAGGGCGGAGAAGATGGAGAGGGCGGTGGCCTTCACTCGTCGCGCCACTCGTCGCGCCACTCGTCGCGCCGCGCGTCGCGCCGCGCGTCGCGCCGTCGCTCGTCGCGCCGCTGCTTGCCGAGGACCGCCAGGAGGTAACTCCGCTAACTGGGAAGAAAGCGTGTGCACTGGCATATTTGTCTGTCATCTCGTCCTCCCTGATGCTGCGCAGGTTGCGCCGCTCGTCAGACGGCAGTCCGCTTTGCACCATGGGGCGCCGATCAGACGGCGGTCCGCTTTGCAGCAGGAGCCGCAATTCCTGCAGCTCGTCGAGTTCTTCTGATGAATCCTGTGCCAACTGCCGGAGAGCCCACCGTTCTTCTGCAGCCCACCGTTCTTCCATCGACTTTACGAGCTCCATCTGCTTTGCGAACTCCGCCTAGGCGCCGAGAATGGTAACTGGGCCTCTGAGAGACGTCACTGTCTCTGTCCTCGTGTAGCAGGGCAGGAATGAGGGCTGCTGCTGTGGCGTGCCTTGGCAATGAGAAGGAGAATGAGAAGGTCGATAAATAAGGATTTTTGTTGAAACTTGTATGTTCTGCCGTTACAAGAGTTCAAATAATGTTGAGTGAGTGAGTTCGCGGGTGCGTTGGTGTATTGGTGGTCCCCGCGGGCCGAAACAAGGTGTAGATTCCTACACACATGAGACATGCCCCACCTTCATTTTTTTTCCTGAGACATTGCGAGAAGTACTACTGTACAAACTTCTTCGCGTCTCCGGCGCGTCGTTCGTGAACAAGAAAAATGCAGGCCTTATCGTTTCCCTCTGATGAGTCACCCTCACAGAGGGCCCGCCCGCCCCTTGATGAGGGATGTCATTGACGTTTACTGCTCGACAAAATGGTGCCGTCCGAATTCCACATTCTTGAGGCGGTCGCTCGCGTAGCGCTCCTCGGCGACGGCACCCACTTCGTCCAATGCACGGGATCGCTGATCGTGAAAGGCAGACGGCTGGTACACGTGCCATCACCAGATGGACCTGACAACCAAGCCGTCGATGTGTGGGACCGCAGCCTCGACGATGACGGTTGTGCCATCTTCTGGACCGTCCCTTGCATTGAGCTGGGCTGCTCCATGCAAGGCGGCGGTATCACATTGCTGCGCTTTGAGCACTCTGATTTTCCTGCGCGCGAACGGCTTGCGATGATGCTGGGTCTGCCTCCGCCGTCAGAGCTCTCCAACGATGTCGATGAGGGTGGCTTGTTTGCGGCAGCGGTGGCAGAGGAGGCGGCAATGTCGATCCAGATTGGCGGCCAAGCGGCGGCTCGGTGCATCAAAAGCGGCGCCGCCGTCATCACCGACGGGCTCGTGTGTGCTCTGTCCGAGATCCGAACCCACGTGCAGCCAGATGAGAGGGAGGCCTTCGTGGCTCCCGAGGTGATACAGGTAGTCAACACGACCCGGACCGTCGCCAACGCCGCCCTGCGCTTCACGGGCATGGTGGGCTCGGGCGTCGCTGCGGTCGCCGGCGCCATCGGCACGGCAGCAGCTCAGCATCTTGCTACGAACCAGCCGGATACCCCGACCGTCGCGGCACTTAAGGTGATCGGCGGTGCTTCGATCTCCGCCATCTGTACGATTGGGCAGGAGCTCGAACATTCCGCGGTCGAGATCGGTAAGACGAGCGGCGCGGTGGTCGAGGCGGCGGTGCGCCACAAGTGGGGCGACGAGGCGGGGCAGTGCTCGCACGCCGCATGCACGGCAGGTGATTGCCACTGATTGCGTCTGATTGCGTCTGATTGCGTCTGATTGCGACTGATTGCGACTGATCGCCACTGATTACGTCGCATTACGGCAGTGGGCGAGGCCGCGCTTACAGCATTGAACGTGACGATGCTAGGACGACGAGAGTTCGTCATCGCGACTGCGAAGGCGGCTTTGCGCACGACCGCCTCCGATAAAGAGACGGAGGCGGCGGCATCATCCGCTTCGGATGCTCCTGCGGCGGCAGAGGTCATTGAAGAGATCGCAGTGGATGGCGTGCTGAGTGTGCATGAGGCGAGGAGGCGGCTCGAGGGCAGGCAGCTGCTTCAACAGATCGAGGGCAGCCTCTTGATCGATTTCGACGAGAGCAGCGAGGCAGCACTGCCCCCCCCTTCAGTAGACGAGGGCAGCCTTTTGATCGATTTCGATCAGAGCGGAGCGACAGCACTGCCTCCTTCAGTAGAGCTACATGCGCCGCCTCGACCCCACCCCACGAACGACGTACGGTGGGCATCAGTCGACTGACGACGAGTCCGACGGACGACATAGAGCTTTACCTCGTAGTCTTCTGACCAGTCAACCCGTCTCGCCGCGCTCCGCTCTAGGGCAGGGACGGACGACGAGCAGGGCCAGGGGTCGGCGGCTGTGGGCCGATCGCTGCGGTGTGTACGTTATGATATGAGGGTGTTTCTCTCATATATTTTCACAAACTATTACTCTAGTACTTTATAGTACAACGTGTCCAACATAATCTACACTGTAACTTGGCCTAAGCATCGCACTGCCATTACGCCGCCCATCTCCGCGCCCGAGTCAGACGCAGGCCTCGTGGCGACAGTTCATTTCCCTCTCACGTGGCCTGCGTCGATTTGGCCGTTGGCTTGGGAGCCCGCGCGCCGAAGATGGTTGAACCGACCCGCACGTGCGAGGCGCCAGCCGTGAGCGCATCCTCGAAGTCGTGCGACATGCCCATCGACATGGCGAGCTCCTCTGGGGTGCCCAGGCCCAGATCGCCTGCTACGGCCACACGGCACTGCCGAAGGCATGCAAAGTCAACGTCCGAACCGCCTTCCTCAGCTGAGTACTTACCGATGCACATGAGCCCGATGAGGTCGAGCGCCGCGCAGCTCGAGCGCACGGCGCGGCAGAGCGCCGGGCAGTCGGCCGGCGCGCACCCCGACTTGGATTCCTCACCCGAGGTGTTCACCTGTACGAAGACACGCAGCCGCTGCTCGGGTGGCCGCAGTGCCGCCGCGCGCTTTTGGAGCTCTTGCGCGAGCTTGAGCGTGTCGACCGTGTGCACGGCGTACAGGTTGGGCACCTTGAGCAGATCCTTGACCTTGTTCGACTGGAGGTGGCCGATGAAGTGCCAGCGGATGTCGCCCGGCAGCAGCGGCGCCTTATCAATCACCTCTTGCACGTAGTTCTCCCCGAAGTCGCGCTGGCCTGCGTCGTATGCCTCACGGAGCAGCTCTACGGGCTTCGTCTTCGAAACAGCGACGAGCGTCGCCGTAGCGGGTCCGGAAGCGGCCATTCGCGCGCGCACACTCTTCAGGTTGTGGACTACGTCCGACTCCTCCACCGTCACGACGTCCTTGGCGACTACGTCCAGCTGCTGCACGGGCGCAGCTTGTGCAGGCAGCCGTACGTCGCCGGAGAGAAGCCTACGACGTCGCACCATGAGATAGAGGGCGCTTGCAGCGACGACGAGAACGACGAACGCATTTTCGGACCGCGCCATCGAGAGGGCAGAGAACGGGGGTGTGAAGATTGGTGTGAATTCAGCTGTTTTCCTGTGTGGAAAACACGACACGCGAGGTGAAAGTGTGAAAGTGTGAAAGGGTGAAAGGGTGATTTTGGTACCTTTCGACGCTACTTACTCGCCGCGCCCGCGGCGACCGCCTGTGCATCGGAGAACCACACCGAGACGGCGTACCGCTCGCGGTGCGCGGGGAGCACCTCGTGCGGGGCGCGTGCGTCGGACCAAAAGAGGACGAGCCGTCGGTCACGTGGCTCCACGTCGCGCGCGCCGCTCGGCACATGCAGCCGCAGCGCACCGCCGTGGCCGGGCTCCCATCGCGGGTTGCTGTACGCGATGAGCGTCAGTACGCGGCCTCGCGAGCCGTGCGGGTCGTCCACATGCTTCACGTAGCGCGCCCCGTTGCCTGGGTAGCACGTCACTTGCATCTCATGACGGCAGAGCATCCGTTGGGGGCCGAGGTCGTCGGCGACCAGAGGCTGCTGGCCGAGCGCACCGACGAGACGGTCTATGGAGTGGAGCAGCGCACGCAGCGGCGGTGCTTGTGCCCCCGCCTCAGTGCTCACCCACGCCATCAGGTCGCCGCGCCGCTGCTGCTGCAACCCGGCACTCACCTCTCCGGGCTTCAGCGCACCCGACGAGCGCATGGAGCCCAGATGCTCCCGAAGCGGCGCCGCCTCGTCGGCGCCCACAAAGTCGTCGATCACGCAGCAGTGCTCACGCTTGAGTTCGGCTGCGACGGCGGCCACATCCCACAACGACGATGACGACGGTCCAAGGCGCACTGCCGAAGGCTTAATGCGGGAAGCTGATCGGCGGATGGATGACTGCAAACACTCGGCGCGTTGCTCACGCAGGTGCTCGATTTGGCTAACAAGTTCCTGGTGGTGTCCGACCATGCCCGCATCGCGCAGCGAATCCGCCTCAGCGGTGATGCTGTGCATTGCCGCTGAAAAGTCACCAACCAACTCGCATGCTGCAAGAGGCACGCCGCAATCCTTCGCAAGCTGATCGAGAAACACCCAGCGCGTCGACGGCCGCGAGCCGGTGCTCTCGCACAGGAAGAGGTGCGCATCGATGAAGGTGATGTCGATGAGCGCGCTTCTGCCGGACAAATGCATGGATGGTGGAAAGTGCGCGATCGGGCTCTCTTGCTGGCCTCACCCCTGCCTGGGCGTCCTCCTCGTGAATCTCTTCAAGGGAGTGTGAATTGACTGAGGAAGGGGTAACTGAATGACTTCCGGATATGTGTAAATTCGACTGACTTCCGGGAGGGTGCTCGTGGGCATGCAATTATTTCGGACCTCGATTTGGTAGTGTGAACGGCCGCACGCAAGAGATCCGCAAGAGTAATGGAGCCCGCCGCGACCGAGGCCACGTGCGAGGCTCTAAAGGCTGAGGCCGTGCACTTGCGCACCAAGGGCGATAAGCTGGGGGCGATTGCTAAGGTCAAGGAAATAAAAAAACTCAAGTCCAGCCTGGCGTCTGTGAAGGAGGCTGTGGCCAAGGATGAGGCGCAGCTCAAGGGCATGCAGTGGGCCATGGCCGTGCTCAGCGACAAGGATGAGCGCCGCCGACTGTGCGAGGCCGAGTTCAAGGTGCAGGACGCTGACGGCAATGGCACGCTCGACAAGATCGAGGCGTACACGAGCGTGGAGCGAATGTGCGTGCGGTTTCATCTCGCGATGCCGCTCGCCGACAAGTGCGCCCAGCTCTTCGCCCTGTGCGATAAGTCAGGCGACGGGCTGATTCAGGTTGATGAGTACCAGCGGTACTTCAAGTGCGTGCTCGAGTCTTGCGTCAAGAAGGCTAAGTCGGAGTACGACGCGCGACACGCGGCGGCGACGTCCGAGGACGAGGCGGCGACCAAGCCGTCGCATGCCAATAAGGCGTCGCGCCCATTGCCGCCCACGCTCGCGGCTAACGCGGCACCCTCTCCGTCGACGCTCTCAAGCCCACAGGATGCCGCGCGGTCACGTGAAGGTGCCGTCCGTGTTACTAATCGCATGCACCTTGCCGTCGTCGAGGATCACTTCAAGCCGAAGGCCGAGGTCGAAGCAGCCCTGGCGGAAGCGGCCGAGGCAGCTGAAGCACGCATGGCCGCAGCGGCAGCGGCAGCGGCGGCAGCAGCGGCGGCGGCATCTGCGCACTCCTGGACTCCGCTAGAGGAAGTCGGCATGGTGCAGCGCCTCTCAACGCTCTCCCTCCCCTCTCCCTCGACGCTCTGCACCGCCCCCCTGTCGACGCCGCCGCCCACGCTGCCGCCCGCGCCCCTCTACAAGCGCACTCCGTCGTCGTCGACACTCCCCTTCCGAGAGGTGGCACAAGCCAAGGGTGTCGAATGGGCAAGCCTCCTTCTGTCCACCGAGCCTGTGCGGCGCGCGCTGTGCAACGCCGAGTTCGCCGCTGCAGACGCCAACGGCGACGGCACGCTCGACAGGGGCGAGACGATTGCGTGCGTGGGCAAGGTGTGCAAGCGCTTCGAGCTGGCGATGCCGAGCGACGAGCGATGTGAAGAGCTCTTTGCGCGGAGCGACTCGAGCGGCGACGGTTTCATCCAGATCGACGAGTTCTACACGTTCTTCTGCACCCTCCTCGAGAGTTGCGTCCAGCAGGCCAAGCGCAAGCTTGGCCTCGAGGCGGAGGAGAGGGCTCACCTTGCGATGGAAAAGAAGCCTGCTTCCAAAGCTGAGAAAGCCAAAGAGGCCGCCGCAGTCAGGGTGGCGGAGGAGCAGGAGGACGCACGGCTTGCGGCTGCATTGGACGCCTTGGTTACGGCGTTCCCGCTCGCAGGGAGTGGTACCCCTCCAGCAGCGGCAGCAAAGGCGTCGCCAATTTCCCAGCGACTGCCTTCCTACTCCTTGCCGCCTTCCCTGCCGGAGGAGGAGGAGCGTGTCGCCGCCGAAGCCGCGGCAGCGAAGGCGGCGGCGGAGGAGAAGGATGAGAAGGGGCGCCTTGCAGCGGCCTTTCTCCTCCGCGCAGCTTGGCTTCAGAAGGCGGAGGAAGCAGCGGCAATCAAAGCAAAGGCCGAGGAGGAGGCGGCCCGGAGGGCTTCAGAGGCCAAGGATCGCATCGAAGCAGACGCAACCTTGGCCGCGTCGGCAGCTGCCTTCTTGGCCGAGGCGGAGGAGGCGACAACGCGCGGCTGGCCCACACCGCCCTCGGGGCGCTCGTCTGAGGGAGTGTCGCGCCGCGGTTCGCGCGACAGCGCGCGTGCAGATGAGGAGGAGAACACCACGGTGTCGCAGATGTCCATCGTTCAGACCACCCCCTTCACCACCGTCTTTAGCGCCTCCATCATCTCTTCTATGGCCGCCTCGATGGCCACCTCGTTCGAAGCGGTGCCGAGCTCAAGCCGAGGGTCACGAGACTTGAAGACGAGTGTCATGATGGGCGGATACATGGGGGCACGCATGTCACCATCGTCGCGCGCCGGCACGCCCCCCCCCAGCAACGCCTGCACGATGCCCACCGGTGGCACTGGTGCGCTGCCTCGTGGCGCAACAACGCCGCCGCTCTCAAAGGCATCGCCGCGTGCGATGTGGGGTAGCGCGCCGCCGTGGCTACAATCGCCGATGGACCTGTCATCACGGGCCTCTTCGGTGGCGTCGTCGCGTGCGGGCCTCTTCGGTGCGAGCCGGCGGCCGCCGGTGCCGATTCACATGGTTTCGAGCGCCTGGCCACAGCAAGGCTTCCTGGTCAACCGAAAGCTCGCAGTCGGCTTCTCGAGGTGGTGCCTGAAACTCGCGTCCTGCCGCCAGATGACGAAGTGCGCGCTGCGCTACCTGATCAACTGCCTCAAAGTGCGTGGCTGGACTCGCTGGACTGAGTGCCGCGAGCGTGGCCGCCAGTTCGCGCGCTGGGTGCACCAGGGCGTGCGCAAGGCGATCACTCTCCGCGTCTCGCAAGGCTGGCGCAAGTGGCGCGAGGTTTGTGGCGTTCGATCAGTGACCGTCCGACTCGTGCAACGGGCCGCCAGCTTCTTTCTGCACCTGGCTGCGGCGTGGGCGTTTGCGAGCTGGACGCAATCGCAACGATTCCAGCGCGATTTCAAGCGCGGTGCAGATGCCCTGACCGGCCATGCTCTGCGGCTGCTGAGGCAGCAGTCGCTCTCGCGCTGCTGGAACACGTGGCGCGCGACCGCCGTCGAGCGTGCTGGTACGCTCGACGCACTTCGACGCATCGTGCAGTACCTCTCGCACCAGCATGTCGCACGAGCTTTGAATACGTGGACGTTGTTCGCGCTCGAGCTCGGCGCGATGCGCGAGACACTGCGAGGCGGTCTCTTGTACATGATCCACCACCGGATGGGCCGCGGCTTTGGCGGCTGGGTAGACGCATGCTGTGCCGCTCGGGAGAGCGCGGACCGCCTCGCGGCCATGCGTCGCGTGCTCACCCTCCTGCTCTTGCGCAAGCTCAAGTATGGGTGGTCGTCGTGGCGCGCCGCCGTCTCCGCGCGTGAGAACGCATTCGCGGCACTGCGCCGCGCCATCGGTCTACTCACAGGCCACCAGATCTCTCGGGCGTGGAACTGCTGGCTGGACGCCCTTGACTTCTGGGCGGATGAGAAACACAGGCTGCGCTCGGCGGGCAGCTTCGTCTTCGAGCGCAAGGCCAAGCTCGGCCTGCGCGCTTGGGAGGCATGGGCGGCGCGTGGTCGCCTCGCCAAGCGCGTCCTCTCGTTCTTGTGTCAGCATGAGCTCGGACGCGGCTGGCTCGTATGGCGCGCTCGCTGGGAGCGGCAGGTGGCCATTGGGGCGGAGCTGATGAAGGCGTCGGCGATTCTCATCCGCTTCACCAAGCGCGGCCTGACACGTGGGTACCACACGTGGGCCGATACCTGGCGTTCGCACGCTCACGCAGCTGACGTAATGAGGCACGGGATCAGCCATCTGAGCGCACGCACCCTCTCGTGCGCGTGGAACACGTGGATGGAGGCCTCCACACTCAGCGGGGCGGGGCGTGCGCGCGTCGGCAGAGCCCTCGCACACTTGCTCTCCAGCGCACTCGCTCGCGCTTGGTCGACGTGGGCCGAACGCCACTACGCCTCCGACGCCCAATTCATCGCCACGCGTCGCGCGATTGGGCGCATGGCCGATCGGCTCATGGCTCTTGGCTGGCATGCGTGGCATGAGCGCGTCGAGGAGCAGGGAGCACTGCTCGCGTCGCTACGGCGCATGCTCGCATATCTCGTCCACCGCCAGATGGCTCGCAGCTGGAACGCGTGGGCTGAGCTGGTTGCGACACGCGCCGAGGCGCTCGAGTTGCTCGGCAAGGGCATCGCCTTGTTCACCTCTCACTCGCTCTCTCGCAGCTTCGCGTCGTGGGCGCATGCAACGAAGGTGCGCTCATTGCATGCTGAGTGCCTCCCTCATTGCATGCTGAGTGCCTCCCTCATTGCATGCTGAGTGCCTCCCTCATTGCATGCTGAGTGCCTCCCCATTGCATGCTGATTGCCTCCCTCTTGCATGCAACGAAGGTGCGCTTGGCGCGCCGGCGCGGCGCGGCTCTATTCACGGACGCCGTTCGAGTCTTCTCCGACCACCTCCTCGCGCGCGGCTTCAATGTGTGGAAGGCCCTCTGGATCGAGTTCGAATGGCGAAAGAGCGAAGTGGGCAACTCACTCCAACGTGTCGTGGGCAGCCAGCGTCATCGGGGCCTCTCACGCGCCCTGCGCACGTGGGCCGAGGCATGCTCGAGGCAGCTTCAGTTGCTCACCTTCATCGGCCGCACGGCGCGCGTCCTGAGGAGACAGCGCGAGGCACGTGCCGTCGCGGGCTGGGTGGCCTTCGTCGACGCTCGTCAGGCCAACGTGCGCCACGTCACGCGAGCCGTCGCGCTGCTGCGCAGCCTGCATCTGGGTAAGGGATGGAATTCCTGGGCCGAGGCGGCGGGCAAGAGCTCGCAGTACGGCGGCCATGCGCGCACCTTCTCGGCGCTCATGCGCCAAGGCTTGCGCTTCACACTCCATCACGGCCAGTCCAAGGCGTTTCACAGCTGGCGTTCACACGTCCAACGGCGCGCCGCGGCGCGCGCGTCGTTGCGGGCGTCGTTGACGCGTAGCCTGATGCACTTGACGAGCCTCCATATGGCGAGGGGGTTCGTCAATTGGGTGGATCTGATCTCGGGACGCGAGCACATGGTGCAACTCGTCCGCCTGGGCGCGATTTGGGCGCGATGATGATTGATTGCCGCGGATTGCCCCTGATGACCTCTGATGACCTCCCTCATCAGGTGCAACTCGTCCGCATGGGCGTGGGCTCCTTTTTGAACCGGCATGGCGCGCGCGCGTTCGGCAGCTGGAAGGCGCTGTGCGTGACGAAGCGAGCAAGTGAGCGCTTGCGCTCGCTGATGACGCGCGTCATCCGGCAGCTGTCGAGCCGCCACCTCGCGCGTGGCTGCGCAGCTTGGATCGCGTACCACGAGATGCGCACGCTCAAGCTCAAAGCCATCCAGAGTAGCATGAGCCACTTCCGTCATCGTCCGCTCCACAAGGGCTGGAACGCTTGGGTCGAGTCCGCGTCGGCGCTCAAGGCGTCGATGCGGACGGTGCGCGAGGTCGCCCTCGAATTGATGAATGATTGCTACTGATGGCCACTGATGACCTCTGATGACCTCCCTCATTAGGTGAGCAAGGTCGTCACCTTTTTAGCGATGCGGCGCGCCGCGCATGCCTTTGGTAACTGGCGGCACGCCACCATGACCGCCATGGAGCTTCGGAAGTCGCTCGGCAGTATGACTCGCGTGCTGATCCACCTGATAGGCCGACGGCATCTCGCACGCGCATGGCTCTCCTGGATCGCCTATTGGAGCTTGAGTCGCCGCAAGACGAGGCTGTTCTTGCAGGGCGTCGGGTACCTACTTAGCCGGCAGCTCCATCGGTGCTGGCGCACATGGTACGCGTACGCCCTCGACATGCGCGCCTACCTGGAGGTCGTCTCGATGCAGGTGCGATCTCCGTTGAATGCCCATAATTGATGTAACGTGATTGCTCTTGATCGCCCTTGATTGCCCTTGATTGCCCTTGATTGCCCTCGATCTTACTCGACCTGCGCGCCTACGTCGAGGTCGTCTCGATGCAGGTAGCCTCGACCCTCACCCTATGGTAACCCTCACCCTAACCCGTCTGATGTCGTCTCGATGCAGTTCTCGCACGTGGTCGTGCACAGGCCGAGTACCGTCGAGGATCCCGTGCCCGGGTCCGAGCGCGTGCGTGTGCGTGGCATGCAACCCATCTGGCGCTGTTCCAGCCAGAGCAAGCAGGACTGGGCCATGCTGCACGCTTGCCAGCAGGGCCACTTTGCGACCGTCCAGGCGCTTGTGTGGCGCGGCGCCCGGGTAGGCTTAGGATGGTCCACTGATTGTCCTCGGATGGTCTCTGATGGTCTCTGATTGCCTCTGATGGTCTCTGATGGCCTCTGATGACCTCTGATTGCCTCTGATGGTCTCTGATGGTCTCTGATGGTCTCTGATTGCCTCCAATGGTCCACTGATTGCCGCTGATTGCCTCCGATCGCTACTCGCCAAGGTGGGTGTGTGCGACGGGCGCAACCAGAACGCGCTGCATATCGCGAGCTTCGAGGGCTATCTAGACATCGTGCGCGTGTTGCTCGGAACCGAGGATGTCGAGCTCGACGCGCGCGATGCATGCGGCCACACGGCTCTCATGCTGGCCTCGTTGCGCGGCCATCTGAATTGCATGCGTCTCCTTATCGAGGCCGGCGCGAGCGATGAAGAAGTTGACGAAGTCGAGCGCGGGGTCGAGCAATCTCCGACGTAATCTCCGACGGACGTGTCGAATGGACATGCTCTGCATGCACTCCGTCCTGAAACCTTGAGAGATGAGAGGCTTGCGCCAACCAGCGCAGGGAGATGTGGGAAGTGAAATGGACAAGGCATGGGACGGGGGGACGGCATGACCAATGCCAGCAAGAGACCATTTTTGGCAAGTGGTCGCAGCTTTTACGACAGTTTTACGACCCTTGCCGCGTTCTCGCGCCGCGTTCGAGTGGACACGACTCTTCGCGTCGAACGGTGCATTTCGGGAAGAGCAACAGGGGCGCAGTGTGGCAGGTAGGCAGGCAGGCAGGTATAGAGGGCTCGTGGCTTCGGTGATGACGCGTGGATGTGGCCCATGTGCGCGACGGTCGTTTGCTGTGGAACTTGTGTGTATGATGTGGCGTGCTCGGCTAGGGAGGGAGAAAAATTGTTGTACGTGTCGTGTTCGGTGGTGAGCTGTGAATGTTGTTACCGGTAAGACACCGGGGGGAGCCGGGACACACACGGGACACACACGGGACACACACGGTTGTCGTGTCTGTCGTGTTAACGTTCACACGGTGTGTATTTTGAGCGGGCAGTAACAGTGCCGTAGCACGGTTGTCGCGTCTGTCGTGTTAACGTTCACGGGACACGCGTTACCGGTAGGAATTTCCTACCGAGCTCGCGAGGCTGCCGCGCCGGCTGCTCACGGTCGCGGCCGAGGAAATTTGCCGATACGCTCGTGGCGCTATGCTCATCTGGCATCTCCTGCCTACGCTAGCCAGCGCGCTTGTTGCTCCAGGCTCGCGCATCGAGATTCTCAAGCGCATCTCCGTGGCCGGTGGCACATTGACCCGATTCTCACACTCGTCAGAGGAGACCAAGACGCCGATGGTAGCCTCGGTCTTCATCCCACCGGGGTTGGAGTATGCGAACGAGATCCCGGCGCTGTACTGGCTGTCCGGCTTGACCTGCACCGATGAAAACTTCTGTCAAAAGTCTGGCGCATTTGCGCATGCCGCCAGACACCGGATCGCAGTGATCGTTCCCGACACCTCGCCGCGCGGCGCCGGCGTCGAAGGTGAGGATCAGGACTACGATCTGGGTACAGGCGCAGGCTTCTACGTGGACGCGACGGCGGCGCCATGGTCCGCCAACTATCGGATGCACTCGTACATCACCAAGGAGCTCCCGGCCCTCGTCGAGCGTGAGTTCAAGATCTCGCCAAAGCTCCGGGCCATCTTCGGCCACTCGATGGGAGGCCATGGCGCACTGACGATCGCGTTCAAGGACCCAGAGGGGTGGGCCTCGGTGAGCGCATTTGCGCCCATCTGCAACCCGACGGAGTGCGATTGGGGCAAGAAGGCATTCGGAGCCTATTTCGGTGCCGTCTCCGACGGCGCAGCCCATGACGCGTCGGAGCTCCTGCGCAAGCACGGCCCCTTCCCCTCTTTGGGCACGGTGCTCGTCGACCAGGGGACCGATGATGAGTTCCTGGGCAAGGGGCAGCTGCGCCCGGAGGCGCTCGAGGAGGCCGCCGCCAGCGTGTCGCAGCCTCTCATGCTCCGTCGGCGTGAGGGTGACCATTCATACTACACGATCTCCACGTACATCGGCGAACACGTGGCTTTCCACGCGGATGCACTCAAGGTGAAGGCGAAGGCGATGCGGGCGGCGGCGGCGGCGGCGGCGCCCAAGCGGGTGGGCGCGTCGCCGCTGCTGCCTGTGGTGCAGCCCGAGACGGCAGGCAAGGCCATCACGTGCAAGGCCGCCGTGGCCCTCGCGCCCAAACAACCCCTGAGTATCGAGACGATCATCGTCGATCCTCCGAAAGCGGGCGAGGTTCGAGTGCGTGTGATCGCGAACGCGCTGTGCCACACGGACGTGTATACTTGGGAGGGTTCCGACCCGGAAGGTCTCTTCCCGTGCATCCTGGGCCACGAGGCGGGTGCCATAGTGGAATCGGTCGGCGAAGGCGTCAGCTCGGTCAAGCCTGGCGACCACGTCGTGCCGTGCTACACCCCACAGTGCAACGAGCCCGATTGCATCTTCTGCCGCTCGCCCAAGACTAACCTGTGCCCGCGCATCCGAGGCACACAAGGCAAGGGCCTGATGCCCGACGGCACCACACGCTTCAAGCGTGCGGACGGCACCCCGCTCTATCACTTCATGGGCTGCTCTACGTTCTCGGAGTACACTGTCCTCGCCGCCATCTCGTGCGCCAAGGTGCACACGGCGGCGCCTCTCGAGAAGATGTGCCTCCTCGGCTGTGGGGTCTCCACCGGCTGGGGTGCAGTGTGGAACACGTGCAAGGTTGAGAACGGAGCGAGCGTGGCGGTCTTTGGCTGCGGCGCAGTCGGGCTCTCCGTCATCCAAGCCGCCAAACTCTCCGGTGCGTCGCGCATCATCGCCATCGATCTCAACCCCCAAAAGTTCACCGCGGCGCGCGCCTTCGGTGCGACCGATTTCGTCAACCCGAAGGACATCGAAGGCCCGATCCAACAGCACATTATCAAGATGACGCAGTGGGGGGTCGACTACTCGTTCGACTGCACCGGCAATACCGAGGTGATGCGTGCAGCGCTCGAGTGCGCCCACCGCGGCTGGGGCACTTCGTGCGTCATCGGCGTGGCGGCCTCCGGTAAGGAGATTTCGACGCGCCCATTCCAACTCGTTACCGGCCGCAAGTGGGTGGGCACCGCGTTCGGCGGCTGGAAATCGCGCTCGGATGTGCCGAAGCTCGTGGAACGCTATCTGGACGGCGAGCTCGAGGTGGACGCCTACATCACCCACACCTTCAAGGGCGTCGGCGCGACCAACGATGCGTTTGAGGCTCTCCACGGTGGCGACTGCCTGCGCGCAGTCGTCGTGTATTGATCAGTATGGAGTACTATACAAAAGGTAAACTGTCTAGACCCTGTTCAACGTTCTTAAAAATAACGGGCCAAAGGTCATCACCCGCGCACAGCTCGGGTACAGTACGGTACACCGATGTTACAGCGCCGGACCCTGTCAGGTCGCCTCAACCCTCATCGCGCAGCTAGAGCCTAGACGACCACAACCACCGTGCTTCACCGTGCCGGGACGGTCGACCGCTCTCTGCGGTGGACGAGCAGCACGAAGGCTCGTTTGGACGACGGATCCATGCGCTATAGACTGCTCGAGTTGTATCTCAACAGTTCCAGGCCAGCATCATGGCAAGAACAAGTGCTGGACGAAACGGCCCTGTGGTCGTGCACGCAGCCGCAGCGCCCTGGCTGCAAGGCCACTGCCGTCAGAAACTGGGCTCCAAGCCCGTGCAAGCCGTCCGCGTAGCAAAACCTGTAGCCGGTTTGCGAGGCAGCTTCCTTGCCGCCCGGGACCGAGTCGGGTGACAGGCCGACGCGCGAGGCTGCACGGAGCCAGGCGCACGCCGGGAATCCGCCCTTGATTCGGCCGAGGCTGCTCGTGTCCTCGACGCCCAGCATGCCGTCAGGCCCTCGAAACCAGACAGCGAGGGCCTGTGAGGCTCCAGGCCATCTGATGAGGTTCGCATAGTTGGCGAAGCGGGCTTCCCACTCATGTGGGTTGGACTGGGGGCCTGCGTCGCGGAGTGTCCAGGCAAGCGCGTCGCGTCGCCAGAGCGCAAAGTTCTGCTGGACCACGAATCGCGAGAAGGTAAACTTTCCCAGGTGGGCAAGATAAAAGTTGAGTGTGGAGTTGACGCCGGGCGCGGAGGCAACCTCGGAGCTGGTCACCAAGGCCAGTGGGAAAAGCTGCACATGGTCTGTGGCACCTTGAGGGTGAAGGACTGTGTGGCGGAGCCAGTAATAGATGGCTCGGTAGTTTAACGCGATGGTGGACGCGTTGCGTCTCCGGGCAACATCGAGCACTGCGGAGATCGAAAACCTTGAGATGGGATCGGGGATGATGGCGTCGTCCATCAGATGGAAAATCCAGGTGTAAGCCGTAAGCCGTTCGAGATCTTTGAGCAGTGCTCCGCTCCATCCAAGGAGCTGGTCGCCATCGCCGCGACGGATGAGTGTAAACGGCTGCTGAAGCCCATCGAGAGCAGCGTGCGCCTCAGCGTCTGCGACGCCATACGAAAAGTGAAGATCGCACAGACCGGGCGGGAAGTGACGATCCAGTGTCACCAAGATCGGGCGCCAAAAGGGCCGGCTCTCATTGCGATCGCTGCTGTGCAAAAGCACGGCGCATTTGCTGAGCAGCATTTCAAGAACTTGAGCTTTCCCCGTTTATGCAAGTTTCATGTGAGGAAAAATCATTGCATGCGTCAAGAAGATGATTTGAGTACATTTGTAAAAAAGAACGTACAGTTAGTGCGAAGCGTGCAACCTTGTTTTCTCTCCGATTCTCAAGTGCGTTCACCGGACGAGGCAGCGCACAGAGCACAGAGTCTCTTGCTGGGTTGATCATAGAGGAGCACAGGCTCTCGTCTTGCTCCTGCTACTTTTACTACGGCCTCGGCTTCGTCAGAGGCCGCTCTTCGGTGCTGAAGCGGGCTAGCCTGCTCTCGAGGACCGTGCGGCCTCGGGCGGCTGACAGAGCTGTCGGCCGCGGCTTCCGCTTGAGCGCCCCCATCACGAGGGTGCCAGCTATCCCCACAAGTACCCCAGCCGCAAGGACCTTGAGCGCGTGCTTCGGCGTCAGGATCGGGTTGCTCCCTTCTTGCTCGTCGGCCGGTAGGGAGGGGAAACGCAGCGGGTTCGTGGGCGGACCGTACAAATCGGTCGCGATCGCCGCGCCGACGTCGTAACCACGATACCCGAGCACGGGCCCAATCGAGAGAGTCGACCTGAAGCGGGGGGGGGCAATCAGAGGGGGCAATCAGAGGTCATCAAGGAGGTCATCAGGGAGGCCAATCGAGAGAGTCGACCTGAAGCGGGGGGGGCAATCAGAGGGGGCAATCAGAGGTCATCAGGGAGGTCATCAGGGAGGCCAATCGAGAGAGGCCGTCGACCTGAATTGGTCCATGCCCACAAAGTAGATGGAGTCGATCACGCGCGAGCGCGAGCAGCTGTCGATGATCGGAGCACCCTCGGCGTCGTCCGCGGCACCAAAGGAGGCGGCCGTGTGAAGCAACCCGTCCTTAGCGCACAGAAAGTCGGCCATGCGGTGGCGAAAGCCGGTCGCGAGAATGACTGCGTCGTAGGCGTGGTGCGTCCCTCCCGGCGGGGCCGTCGTCGCAGCCTCCGCCGTCGCAGCCTCCGCCGTCGCAGCCTCCGCCGTCGCAGCCTCCGCCGTCGCCGCCTTCATCGTTGCAGCCTCCGCTGTCAAACTTTTGGTGGCTCCCGCCCGCGCTGTCACGTGACGCGAGGCCCCCTCCTCGATGACGACGCCGGTGCTCGTGAAGCGCTGGATGCGTCCTCGCTTGATGCCGACAGCACCGCTCATAATGAGGTCGATGACGCCGTAGCCAACTGCTGCGGATCCGCCGACGATGCCGCCCTCTCCGGCAGAGCGCGGCAACCGCTGCTGGTCCACGTCGTACACGGGGATGCGAGGAGCGACGCTCTGCTGCTCGGCGTGCCGCCAGCTCGGTGGCCGCTGGATACCGAAGGGGCCGAGATCGACGGAAAGAAGCCTTATGAACTCATCTTGCCCCTCCTGGAAGCGCTCCCATGCGGTGACCACCTTGGCATCCGCCGTGTGCTCGCCAAATGTGCACCGGTGCAGATCGTGCACCATGCTCTCCGTCGACAGGCTCAAGTACGGAAAGAGACGAAAGATCTGCCCCATCGTGCTGCGTCTCACAAAGTGGCGCGGCCCGTCCACCAGAATGTCGATCGACTTGGCGCCCGAATGGTGCAGCGCCACGGCGAGTTCGGCCGCGGAGTTGCCGCTCCCCACGAGCAGCACGCGCTCGCCTTTGTACTCGTCGCAGCTCGACACGCTCCACGAATGCCGCAAGGCGCGCGCGCCGTGTGCGGCACGCTCCTCGCTGCCTGGGATGTGGGGAATATGGGGCTGCCGGTTGAGCCCCGTGGCCACGACGACGCGCCGCGCTCGGAGTTCGCGCTTGTCAGTAGCGACGCGCCACGGCCGGTCCTTGTCGACTTCGGGCTCGTGGCTTATGCGCAGCACCGTCTCGCCAAAGGACATGCATTGTGCGAGTCCCTTGTTCTGGGCATACCGGTTCATGTAGTCACGCACCTCGTGCTTAGTCTTGAACATCGGGTAGTCGTACGCTAGCCCACCGTCGTGCGGCAGGCGGTGGTGCGGACTGTGCAGCGACAACGCCTCGTGCCCGCCGAGCCAGAATGCCCCGCACTCTGGGCCCTGCTCGATGATTTGCACGCGGCTGTGGTCCAGGCCGTCGTTGTCGCGGCATGCCCCTGCGTGGCTTGCGAGGCCGGCGCCGACTGAGACGCCCACAAAGCCTGCTCCTATCACTACCACGTCGAAGTTGTGAGTCTCCGTGGCCGTGGCCGTCGGCGTCGTCGTCGCCATCGCAGGCGCCGTCACGGGCATTTTTTCATGAACTCAAAGTGTCGAGTAACGGCCTGGTAATAAGCCAGGTTGCTTGGGTCACCCGGTCATCTAACGTGGATATGGCCCTCAGTTTTACAAAACTCGTTGTGCTGAGCAGCCAGCCTCGTGCTCGGCTTTCCAAAAGTGAAAGGGGCGGCGTTGCACGCGCTACTGGAGGGGCAGTGCGACGACCGTCCAATCCAGACGCGACCATGCCGCCGGCACAAAAGCCGCATAAGGAGCAGAATGCCTCACCTGCTAAAGCTCCCAGTCGATTCAAGTCGCCCGCAAAGCCTCAAACGCCATCAAAGAAGGATGAGGTGGGCCGAGCGTCACCAGGGAGAAAGGCGCTGAGTGGCACCGCTGCGCAGGGTGGATCGCAGGCCAAAAGCTCGCCAGCAAAGGCGCCAAAGGCAAAGGCGCCTTCGCCGCGAAGGCCGCCGACATCGAAGCCGACGGAGGAAGCCGCACCAGCACGGCCGACGGGAGCGAATGCTGGAAAAGGGGAGGCGCCGACGACGAGTGGAACCACGGCTGCGCAGGGTGGATCGCAGCAGGCCAAAAGCACGCCAGCAAAGGCGCCAAAAGGAAAGGCGCCTTCGCCGCGAAGGCCGCCGACATCGAAGCCGACGGAGGCCGAATCATTCAAGAAGGGTGCTGGAGGAGCTACCTCGTCCGAAGGATCATTCAAGAAAGTCGTTGGCGACGCAATTCTCAAGGCGGATGTATCGGCCGGGGCCAACAAGCTCCTCTTGCGCATGCTGGATCCTAGGGCACGTGGGCTCGCCGCCGCGTCGTACGCGATTCGCGTAAACAAGACATTTGGCTGGAACAGATCCCCCGCGGAGCTACTCTATCATGAGAAGCCGGTGGAGCTTGTGGTGCAAGTCGACGCGGCTCACGACCATTCGACGGTCTCGGCGCTGCAGCTCTCACGCAACGTGACGCTCGTAGCCGTGCGCCGTCCCAAGAGCAATAAAACCAACGTGGGCACGCTGCCCTCGACCAAGGTGGAGATGGGTGACGAGCTTGTCCTCAAAGGCCTGCCATACCAGCTTGCGGCCGTGGCGGTGGAAAAGTCGAAGAAGCTCGTGCTCGCTCCGCGGCACGATCGCGACAAGATCACGAAAGAGATCCAACGGGAGCGCCAAGCCCTCATCTGCGCGGCCGAAACTCTCAAGAAGGCTCTTGTTCCCGTCGTGCGTCACAAGATGGAAAGCATACGGGCCAAGCGGCGTATTCATGATGCTGCACGCCGACTGCAGTGCGTGCGGCGTGGCCAGCTGCAGCGCCGCGAGACGAAGCCGATGCTAGAGGCACACCGAGCCACGCAGCGGGCGGCCAAGCTGCGCTCGCGGCGGCTGATGGCTGCATTGCTCGCAGCTGTACACAACGAGCCAATCTGCACCAAAGCATGCTTCGAGCCTACGGCCGCAGAGGATGCGATTGAGAGCCTGGCGGCGCAGCGCGCGTGGGCGACTTCGCATCCGGGCCTGAGCTTGCGCTACACCACGCAGGCGGCCACGAGCAAAGCGCACACGGCGAGCATCAACCGGTACCTCGGTGCGGCGCCGGAGGCGAAGAAGCGCAAGCCAGCTCTCCCTCTCTCTCCCTTGGGAGTGCTGAGCACAGGGGCGTTGGAGATGACTGCGACGGTCGACAAGCGTGTGAATAACATGACTGTCGGGCAGCTCGCGCTGCCAAAGTCGGTCACGGTCGTGCGCACGACCGTCAACAAGCGAACGGTACCCGTCAAGAATCAAAGCGCACTCAATGCTATGAAGCTCCTTGTGGGCGACGCGCTCGTGCTGCGCGGCTTGCCCCACCACGTCGCCGCCGTCTGCGACGTCAAGGGAGGTGCTCTGTGCATCACGCCGGCCAAGGAACGCAAGGGCGGAGCCGAGCTCAAGCGGCAGCGGCTCAGCATGGTCACCTCGGCCTCGCGACTCGCGTCCACTTTGCAGGGGCTCGCTCGGCAGAAGCTCGCGCTGCGCCTCGAGCATCGTGAGGCTCACGCCGCCCTTGTGATTCAGATCGAGTGGGCCACGTTTGCGGCGAAGAAGAGGCAGTCGGAGCTCGTCCGGTTCAAGGAGCGTTCACAGCGCGCGCTGAAAGCGGCAGTGTTGGTGGTTCCCAGTTCCGTTAATTCCGTGGCTCTCGGCGCCGCATCGCGGGCGGCTCCCATTGTTTATCCAGTTGAGGAGGTCGCGGTGGCAGCAGTTGATGAGGCAGTGGCGGCCGAGAAGGCGGCGGCCGAGACGGCTGCGGCCGAGGAGGCTGAGGCCGAGAAGGCTGTTGCCGAGAAGGCTGCGGCCGAGGCTGCTAGGGGTGTTGCATCCGACGAAGAGGATGAGGAGGATGAGGTCCCGGCGGGTGCCGCGGCCTTTGCCGCGGCTTTTGCGATGGCGTCGAAGGAGGCCGAGAAGGAGGCGCTGCGCGATGAGCTCGCGCGTGAGCTTCCCCCGTCCGCTCGGCCGGGACAGGTGACCCCTCGACTCGGGGGAGATGGCGGGCTGCCGGCGAGGGTCGGTCCATTGCTCGGCCTTCCGACGACGCCGACCGTCCTTCGCCCACGGTGCGTCACGCCGATCGACATGGGCTTCAAAGTGGGCATGAAGCCGACAGGGTACGAGACGGACGACGAGTCTGAAGAGGAGGAAGAGTACCAGGACGAGGAGGACGAGGACGAGGAGGACGAAGAGGACCAGGAGGAGGCAGAGGAAAAAAGTTCGGCCAATCTCTTCGCAGAGCTTTTCGGCAGGCCCGCCAAACTTGCGCCCTCCTCCCCCCCGAAGTTAGCGTCTTCCCCCAGCAAGCTGCCGCCGGTGCCACCCCCTCAGGCCACCTCACCTCCAGTCATGCGCACTGGCGGCTTTTGCGCCGCCGCGCCAACATCGTCTTGGGCTGGTGCGTGGCCAGAGATGCAGCCATGAAGATGGAGCCCAAGCGACGTTGTAGGAATCCACTGCGGCTCGACAGATTAATCGACGGGTCGGACGGCTTGGCTCGTGCGAGCAGAGACATGCTAGCCACATCGGAGCAAGTTCAAAGGGTGGCTGAATGTGTGTGTGTGTGTTTTGTAGTACAGTACTACAACGTGTCGGCACGGGGCCGGCGCGGTGTAAACGATACGAGTCGTGCCGATCCGCGTCACCGTCAGCATGTATCCGTCAGAACGTTCTGATAGCTCCTCGAGATAGCTCCGGGTGGGATTTTGGATGGTTTGACTCGCCCGTTTCCTTGTTTAGAATGAAAGACGAAACACGCGTCGGCGACTCATCAAAAGTCAAAGAGCGCATGCAGGCCGACATCGCTCTGCCAAATCATCGCGTGGTCGTGCCCCACATTCGCCACCTCGTACAACGCGTGCGTGCTGCCGTTGGTGCCGAACACTGTTTGGAGCGCTTCAAAGTACAGCCGGCCACGCTTGAGTCGGAACGGCCCTCCAATCTCGTCTGCACAGGTCACCTCGAGATCGTGTGAGTCACACCTGCACCCCGCATCGCCAGGGTTGCACGGGCACGTGTCGTTGTGCCCTTGCAGATAGACGACGTCACGCTTGCCGAAGCGCTCGATCGCGGCGCGGTTGCCTCCGGGAGTACCGTTCACATACGGTGGTAGCCCGCCCTCGAGCCCGAAGTGCCAGGCGTTGTACGTGGGGCAGCTGGCAATCATCGCGTCATCAGGCACTCGCAGCTCCGACCAGTTGTGCACCCAGCGCCTCGCATCGAGGTAAGCGTAGCTTGAGGGGTTGGCAGGTACGTGGCGCAGTTGGACGCCAGCAGACGCTATGTCGGGCGGCTCCACGTGAGAATAGATCGCGTGCCGCTGCACAATCTGGCCGCCACTCGAGTGACCCGCGATCGTGATCGCGCGCAGGCTGCTCCTCACCCCCAGGCGTCGCGCCGTCCTCAGCAGCTCGCCCACCATCCGATCGAGAATTTCAAACGAGGACACGGTGGCTCCGGAGCTGGAGGCGGACGGATCGCTCTGCCCGCCGCACCTCCAGCAGCCGTTTGGGTAGCTTTCGTTCCACCAAGCCACGCCGACCGGAGCGCTATCCTCCTTCTGCATGAAGCGCGGCGCAAAGACGGCTACGCGGCCTGCGAGCTTCGACATGTTGGCCGCCTTGGCCGCGCTGCAGAAGTAGTCGTCGGCGTTACGGCCGGCACCGTGCTGCGCGATCAGCGCGAGCTCGACGCCTGCCAACGCGCCCGCGATTGGCCCCACGTTGCTGTAATAGGGAAATCGCAAGCCGTCGCCCAAGTCGAGATACAACAACCACGACTCTGCATCAGGCCATAGAGGGTCGCAGAGGTTGTAGCGGGGCTGCCAGCCGGCCGTGCCCATTGGAAGTGGCGTATCATCGTCGTTGGCGGCGCTGGCCTCCCATGTCCGCGCGATGCAAGCCGGCTCTGGGACCATTGTGTCCGGTCTGGTATGCTGGCCACAAGTGTAGCCTGTGCCACACGCTGTCCCATCGCCGCAGCAATCGACTGCCATACCGGCCTCAATCGGCGCGCACCCGCCTCTGCTGCCCGGGCATTCAGCGCAGTTCGCGGGGCAGACTCCAGCTTGAGACGCGACCCCGATGGAGAGCACGAGCAGTAGGAGGGGCATTTTGAAGCCGTCTGTGAAGTCAAAGTCAAGTCGTGAAGACTCGGCCCCTGACCATGTTTGGGCTTCCGAGGTGGGGCACCTCAGCGTCACCATCGCTCCTTTCATCGAGACCGCGCGCGACGTGTCTGTGAAGTGAGAGAGAGAAGTTGCCGCGGGCCTATTAGGCATTGCTATTAGGGTACCTGTAATAGGGTACCGGTACCTGGGAGGCGCATTATTTCTGGCCTCTACACACTATTCCGCTCCACCTTGATTTGAAGTCACATTCCACCGTCACGAGGGCTGAGATAGGCCAAGGGTCAGCGACAGGCTCAGGGTCAGGCTCTCTCTCTCTGTCTCTCGCTCTCGCGTCCATCCCGACGCGCCTTATCCTCGCCAACGGCTACGTTGGCGTCTCCATCTCCGGTCGCACAGCATGGTCACCTCCCTCAACGCTCGAGTCCTTGGGCTTCGCGAGCGTTGCCTCGGCCTTCACCATTTTCTGCCTGGCATTGTACATCGCCTGGACGCTCTTGGTCGAGGCGTAGACCAGGGGAACGGCCATGAAGAAGATCGCAATACCGATGGAGACGAACCCCGCGATGAGGCCGAGATACGTCAGGACGAGCCACGCTTGGGCCAAGATGTACAAGACGAAACCGACAACCAGGTAGAACAAGTGGAAATTCAACATGATGAATCCCATGCTCTCGGACCAGTAGCCGACCTCGGTGGAGGTCTGGAGCTCGCTGAGTTGGCAGTACAGGTACATGGAGTGGAGCACCGCCCCAAAGAGGAACCACATTGCAAGAGAGTTGATGAACACGTAGACCTTGCCGCTAGTCTCCTCGGTCACGATGCCAGAGGAGAACTGCGCGATCTCTGGACCGACAGCCGTCGCGTCTAATGTAACCATGGTGAAGAGAAGTGCGGCGACGACACCGACGTTGACGAAATTGTCCTTGATCGTGTTGCCGCTTTCCGTGGTATGCACCTTGTCGCCGAGTTTGAGCCATTCAAAGGTCAGGAAGAGCCAGTGAGCCTGCCAAAAAGAGACTTCCTTGTCCTGTGCCAGATACTTGCTTTTGGTGGTGGCCTTGATGGCCTCTTCGATGGCGTCATCGCGGGCTCGAGCCTCCTCGTCGCCGCCCACGATATGGACCCTCGCCGTTTTTCCCATCCCCATTGTTTCCGAACGGCCCGGTCCGCAACGCAGAGGCACACCTGCTGCTGTTCAACACAACGCGCAATTGCTGCTGCTGTTCAACACAACGCGCGCACACGCTCCGGACCCCCAAGCACGAGGGCCACTGTCGCTATGGACGGAGGTGTGGCCGACACAACCCGTGCTAACACCTTTACCGGGACACGTATCTCGGGGGTTTGGGGGTATCCAAGCGCGGCCGCAAGTAGGGCTCGAGATACGTATCTTGAGGTGTATCTCGATGTATCCCATATGTATCTTGAATGTATCTTGTGTGTCACGTATCTGAGGGTTAAGATACATTGTATTTTAAATGTATCTTAAATGTATCCTGAATGTATCGTAAAGAAGGATACATATCCCTAGGTAAGATACATTTCCAAAGTCACAGATACAATTGTATCCTGATGTATCTCGATGTATCTTGATGTATATGAACGGGACACATCAAGATACGATCAGGATACATGCAAGATACATCGAAATACATCAGGATACGTATCCGATAGGAACCCCCCCCCAAAAAGGATAGCGAAACCCCACGACGCACCCGGGGGAGGGGGGGCCGGGACACACACACGGGACACACACCTTTACCGGTGGGGGTTGGTTTTGAGGGGGTTCGGTTTGTGTGGTTCGTGTGTCTGTCTCGTGTGTCCGGCTCCCCCCGGTGTTTTTGAACCGGTATCCCCACCAACAGTCACCACCTCGCACCTGGAGCCCTAAATGGCAAGGAGCGAAGGAGGGCAAGCCGGGCTACACCCTACACGAGGGCTATGCGTCTTCCTCACACCGCCGCGCGTGGCCATGTACGCAGCACGACCTAGGAGGGGCCGTAAGGCGAGGGTTAGATTTTTGTCCTTCGTCGTCTCACCGTATACTAACCGGGCGAGGGTTAGAAGTATTCGTCCATCAGTGGGTTAGTGTTTCCGTCGTGTCCGGTCTTGTGTCACCCGCCTGTGCTGGCCGTGACGGAACGGAAGGTGGCCCCGGTCTGAAATTAGATTATTTGACGAGATCCCGCGAGCGTCGGAAAGCCGTTCAAGGTTCATAGCCGCGTCGTCGGGCGTGTGCCGTCGCGCTGTTCGAGATCGTCGCTTGCGCCCTATCCAAACTCAACCAAGTATAACCTGTGCATCGTCTCTCGAGTTCTCGAGGACGGTTGCCCAGGGGTATGCGATAGAGCGATGCGGCGCTGCAATGCCTACAGCAGCAGCAGTTCGCGGAAGAACACGGACCAGGCGTCGAGATCGGTGCGCATCGAAGCCGGCGCGCCAGTGCCACCAGCCGCCACTCCTTGAGCGCCGTTTTGAGCACCGCTGCTGCTGCTGCCCCCCGCACGTCGAAGCTCCTTCATCTCCTCCGCATAGCCCGCCATGAGCGCCTTGGCGTACTGTGGAATGATGGCGAGGCGCGCTGTGGTGAGCACTTGCATGCAAGGCAGGTCATCAGTGGCAATCAACGTACCTGTGGGATGGTGGCGAGGCGCGCTGTGGTGAGCACTTGCATGCAAGGCAGGTCATCAGTGGCAATCAACGTACCTGTGGAATGTGGCGCGCCGCTCCCGCCTCGCCCATCCGATCCTCACCTGTGAACGATGGAAACGGCGCCGTGATGAGCACTTGCATGCAGAGGCATGGGGGTCTCCTTGCCCATCCGATCCTCACAATAGAGGGCGTTGCGCAGGAAGTGGTAGTCGATGGAGTAGCGCGCGAACTCGAGCCCTTTGGGCAGAGTGCGGGCGATGATGGACGCAAGGAAGTTGCCCACCCAGGGTGGCGCGCCTCGGTCGCCGGCGACGAAGCCCGGCGTCGTGAGGCTCTGGACCATCGTGTCGCGGCTCACAGTCTTCATAGTGATGGGTCGGCGGTCGCCGGTCGAGAGCAGTGCACGCCCGCCGTGGCCACCCTCCTGTAGGATTTGTACCCGCCCCGCCGCGACCGCACGCTCGAGCATCATCCTCCCCTTCGGATTGCGCACCGTCACCATCAGGGGTGCGCTCACCATCTCATCCTTAGCACCCTCGAAGGGAGCCCCCATGTACCTGATGAGGGAGGCAATTCGTCGCAATCAGTGGCTGATGAGGGAGGCAATCAGTGGCTGATGAGGGAGGCAATCAGTGGCTGATGAGGGAGGCAATTCGTCGCACTCAGTGGCACTCAATGGCACTCAGTGGCACTCAGTGACACGCACCCAACCACGAGGTCGGCGAGCCCGTTGGTATAGTCGAAGCACGCGAAGCAAGAGGGCGCGATGGAGGGTATGCCGATGGAGGGGGGTAAGGTCATGTAGGCCGCCTTGACGACCTCCTCAGCGGCGGGCGCGTCTGCCTCTAGGCTTACCGGTCCGCCCTCGGCTTGTCGACTGCTGCCGCGCTCCTCGCCGGCTCCACTCTCGCCCACGCTTCGGAGCCGCGCGTGGACGCGGAAATCAGACATGAATTCGTACGCGAGGACGTCCTTGGCGCGCTCGGCGCCAATGCCCGGCAGGGTCGAGACGAACCTTTTCGCCGCTTGCGGCGTCGGACTATTGTCGACGCAGTGGGTGCCGAGGATGAAGAGACCATCGGGCTCGAGACCGAGCGCGGCCTCGGGCGACGCGCCCTCGAGGGCACGCAGCGCCTGCACGGCGCAGCCGACGCCGCAGAAGAGAAGCCTGCGGATGGACGGATCTCCCGCGATCTCGTCGAGGACTTGGAGCGACGGGCACAGTGAGGGCTTCACCCGTCGCCCTTGGAGCACCTCGGCAGGAGTGCGGCAGAGTATGGGCTGTGGGGCGCCGAAGCCATCCCGCGCGTCCGAGCCAGTCACGACGACGGCATCGACCTCGCCGCTCTCCAGCCATGCGAGAGCTACTCCTGTCGCCACACCCGTCCATTGCGCATTGTTGAGGAATCCGCGTGCGAGCACAATGGTCTCGTGCACACCAAAGTGAGCCTCGTCGAGGCTTTCATCGATGCGACGAGCGCGGCCGTGGACGCTGGCTTCGATGCTCTCCGCACGCGCCATCCCGTCACCTATGAAGGCACAGGCGGTGGTGACTGAGGGTACGCCCACTGCCGACTTGCACAAGCCGCAATTGGAGCAGAGTTCCTTGGCAGGAAATGCCTGCGGCCATGGGCCGGTGATGGGTTTCGCTACTGACACGGAGGAGGCAGCGATGAGGGCCGCCAGGGCGGTCATTTGCTGTCTGCGCGACGATGAACGCGGAGTTCACGACGCAAAAGCGACGCTAAGAGTGAGCTCCTTGTGATGCACCATTGGTCACAGGGGTCGCGACTAACTGGCGATCTCCGAGATTGAAGTGCAACCGCTTCGTCACTTCCGGGTCGCGGAAGGTTGCGTGGAAGTGGTTGAAATTCCTCAGTCTTTCAGCTCTGAAAGTCGTCGGTCAAGTTTGCGCGCGCGCGCGCCTCAAAGTTCGGTTTTGATGAGGGTGGCCTCTGAGGAGGAGTTGGAGGCTGCAGCTAGGGCGCCAGCTGGGGCGTCCGTCGCCTACGTGTTCACCGCTCGTAGGGCCGCCGAGGTGAGTGAGCAGTTGGAAGTGACGCTATCCGCAGGCGATGCGCTGACAGACCAGTGGCTCGCGCTGTTGCGCGATGCGATGGAAGTGCCGGCGGCCATGTCTGAGGACCAGTTCAAGGAAGAATTGCAGGCCCAGGGGTTTGTGGAACGCGTATCAGTCCCCGCAGAGGAGGATCAGCGATTGGCGAGCGTCACGAAGCTCTGCGACGCGTCAACTGCTGACATCTCGACCCTATACGCCGTCGACCCTATACCCCTCGGCGAGGGCCGCTTCTCCAAGGTCTATTCGGTCGTGGAGGAGGCGACTGGGCAGGTGCTCGCGCTCAAAGAGCTCGACATTGTCGCAATCGTCGAGGATGACGAGGGCCTCGAGATGCTCGAGGCGGAGGTGCTGGCGCTGAAGCGCGCCGGCAACGCATGGCACACCGTGCGGCTGCACAAGGTCGTTCGCTCGCCCGACGCCATCTATCTCGCCATGGATCGCGTGCCGGGCCGCACGCTCGTCGATGTGGTAGACGAGCATGGGGCACTTAAGAGCAGCTACGTGCGCCACCTGATGCAGCAGCTGCTCACGGCGCTCACGGCGCTCGCAGAGGTCGGCGTGGTGCACCGCGACGTGAAGCCCGAGAACATCATGGTGAGCGAGGAGGAGACGGAGCGGCCGCACCTGACGCTCATCGACTTTGGGTACGCGGCGTTGCTGGGCGAGGCAGCAGATGGCGGTGGCGGGCCCATGGAGCTGACGGGCGTCGCCGGCTCGCCCGAGTACGCGGCGCCCGAGGTGCTCTCGTGGATTGAGGCGGAGGCGGACGAGACGGGCGAGGTGGAGGGCGAGCCATACGACGCAGGTTGCGACGTGTGGAGCGTGGGTGTGACGGCGCACGTGCTGCTGTGCATCGAGCTGCCCTTCGACCTGCCCAAGGAGGCGACCGAGGAAGCGCTGGTTGCCGCCGCGCGCAACGTCGACCTCTCCTTCCGTCGACTCAAGGGTGAGGCGAGGGTGAGGCGAGGAAAGATGATGGCGAGGCTGGAGGGCGAAGCGACGATGGCGCCGGCGCGCGAATTCGTGCGCGCGTGCATGACGGTGGCGCGCAAGGAGCGTCCTACGGCACAGCAGCTGCTCGGCCACTCGTGGATCCTCGGGCCAACGGCGGCAGTCTCGAATGGCGAGATTGATCGGACTGCCACCACCCCCACCCCCACCTCGACCATCCCCACCCCCGCTCACACCATCCCCACTGCTGCCGCCGCCCCCACCGCCCCCGCCCCCGCCCACGCCCCCGCCCTCACCCCCGCCGAAGACGAAGCGGCCGAAGCCCTGGCGAAACTGGAAGCCCTGTCGCTCTCGGCGCCGCCGCAGAGCATCCCGAGGCTCGAAGGAATGGAGCTGACTTCACAGAGCATGAGGCCTTCTTCGGAGCTGACTTCACAGAGCATGAGGCCTTCTTCGGAGCTGACTTCACAGAGCATCACAGAGCAAAGGCCGTCTTCGGAGCTGTCGGCTGACGCGACGCCACTACTCGCGTCTGACCGAGCGGCCTGTAGGGCGGAAAGTCCGCACCCAAATATGGAAAGGGGGACATATGGCGAGGCCCTCAAGCAAGCGATCACGCCTGTCGAGGAGGTGGCGCTCCCAAATATGGAAAAGGAGGCCCCCAAGCTTGCGATCACGGTGGCTGAGATCACGCCTGCCCAGGAGGCGGCACTCAAGCAGATGCAGTCGGGCGCGGCCGGCTCGATCTCTGGCTCGATCTCCACCAGCCCGGCGATCTCGCAGCAGTCTCCCGAGGCGAAGCGGATCGTCACAGTCGAGGCGAGAGTCGCGAGGCCCGCGATCTCGCAGCATCCTCCCGAGGCGCAGCGGATCGTCACCGTCGAGATAGTCGCGAGGCCCGCGATCTCGCAGCAGTCTACCGAGGCGCAGCGGATCGTCACAGTCGAGAGGGCCGTGATTCTCCCGAGCAGAGATTCTCCCGAGATTCCTCGAGATTCTCCCGAGGCGAGAGTTGCGAGGGCTCGTGCACGTACGAGTACTTCCTCACGAAGTAGCCTCCTACACGTATCAGCCGCTGCGGCAGACGAGGGCGCCGTTGCATGCGCCTCAGCCGTTGCATGCACCTCAGCCGTTGCATGCGCCTCAGCCGCTGTGCAGTCGCAGCGCGATGGCAGCGGCGATGAGGATCTCGATCCAGATTACCGGCCAGTTGATTCCGCAAGGTCACCAGCAGAGGGGGGCTTGCCAAACGCTTGGCGCCCGGCCTTGTCGGAAGAGCTCGCGAGATTGCGAGTGGCCCACGCACGAGTGTCCGCGGAGCTGGAGGCTGCGAAGGTGAACGCGACCAACGAGGAGCAGCGGCGGCAGGCGCTCGAGGCACGAGCGAGCGCGGCGCAGGCGCAGGCCGCGCAGCTCGCCGCCTCACTCGGCGATCGACTCCGACAAGCGGAGCAGCGCGCGGCCCAACTCGAAGCTCGGCTGGGCGTTGAGCGTGGGACGCAGCAGCAGCCGGACCAGGGCGCCGTCTCGGGCGCGCCGGAGCCACCGGACCAAAAGGAGGGCGCCGTCTCGGGCGCGCCGGAGCCACCGGACCAAAAGGAGGGCGCCGTCTCGGGCGCGCCGGAGCCATCGGACCAAAAGGAGGGCGCCGTCTCGGGCGCGCCGGAGCCACCGGACCAAAAGGAGGAGGTCAAGGCGATATTCGCCGAGATGATCAACGAGGGAGCAGGCCCCAAGCCGCCTGCGGCACCCAAGGTGGAGGAGGTGGAGGGGGTGAACGGGCTGCCCCCGCAGTATGCGGCGGCATTGGAGGTGGCGGAGGCGGAGGCGGAGGCGGAAGCCTCCAAGGTTGCGGCAGCGGCGGCGGAGGCGAAGGCGGAGGTGGAGGCGGAGGCCTTTAAGGCGCAGGGCGAGGCTTTGGCGATGGACGCGGCGACGGACGCGGCAAGGGAGGAGCAGGGCCAGGGAGAGCGAGCCGGCGGCAGTGACTCAGCCAGTGAGGCGGCCGGATGTGCTGTCACTCTGCTCGCAGACGGAGCCCCTCTCGAGCTGCCCCCTCTCGAGCTGCCTGGCATGCAAGTGCTCACCACGGCGCCATGTCCCCCTCTCGAGCTGCCCCCGGAAGAGGAGTCGGAGTCTGGGGAGCTCACCGTCCTCTCGTGGACCAAAGGGCTGGGCGTACATCGCGCGGTCGCGGCGGCGCTGCAGGCCCCGCTGCTCGCTCCGCAGCTCGCGAGCCCCGAGATCGCACCCGAGATCGCACCCGGCGCGCCGTTGGAGCGCAACAACCCCGAGATCGCACCCGAGATCGCACCCGGCGCGTCGTTGGAGCGCATCAAGAACCTGACTCGCGAGCAAGTCACGCAGCTCCTCTCGACGCGAAGTTTCGTGGGCGCCCTGGTCGAGTTGGTTTGGAACGACCTCAGTAAGCTGCCGGGTCTGGCTGAGGCATCCAGCAGTACCAGTAAAGTCCTTGAGAGCAAGTTTGCCGGTGCGGTGGAACTTTCTTACTCGGGCCTCGACACCTTCTTCGGTGGCCTGGAAGGCATCGTGGGCTCGCCCAACCCGAATGTGCTCCAGGTACGTTGATTGCCACTGATGACTTGCCTTGCATGCAAGTGCTCACCACAGCGCACCCCCCTCCTCCAGGGGATCCGGATCGACCACTTGGAAGGGCCCGGCACCGAGTCGTCCGACTTCTTCACCACGAGCAACTACGGCGTGGAGACGCAGTCGCGGATCGAGTGGCATTTCGTGGCCGATGCGGATGCGACACCCGCGCAGCTAGGCATCCCGTCCTGGCCCATGGAGTCCACAGCGAAGATGCCCGACAGGGCGCACGCTCGGCAACGCCGCACTCTTGAGTCTCTGGTGCTGGCGGCCGCCGATAAGAACCTCCAGCTTCGCGAGGCTAACCAGCCCGAAGTCATAAGGGAGGAGATCTTGGGCGCGTGCCTGTACACGGGGCCCATGTTTGTCAAGTGCGTCTGATGCCCTCTGAACGCCTCTGATTGCCTCCCTCATCCTGGTACCAAGGAGTGGCTGATGGCCTCTGATGGCCTCTGATGGCGTCCCTCATCAGGTACCACGGAGTGCTCCGCGGCATCGCCTCTGAGAACTCCTTCCTACGCAACGAGATGGTGAGCCTCTGCTGCCCCAAGGACGTTGCCGACGCGTACCTCGGCTCGACGCCGCGCGACAAGCTCTTCATGGCGGCAGCTGGCACTCTCTCCTTCGAGGTGGCCAAGCAGAAGGTGAACAAGTACACGACGACGCTGCACGCCATCAACTCGACCATCATCAAGCTGTGCAAGCTCACCAAGGCCATCAAGATCTACCGCGGCATCGCCGGCATGAAGCTTCCTGACGAGTTCTGGACGCCCAACACCTTCGGCGTACGCGGCGGCGTCGAGCAGGCGTTCATGTCGACGACCACCGAGCGGGCAGTAGCCATGGGGTACGCATCGGGTGGCCGAGGCGCCGAACCGGCCGCCATCGGCATCGTGATCGAGGTGCAGCAGGGCATGGTCAATCGGGGCGCCGACATCAGCTGGCTCTCGCAGTATCCACACGAGAGAGAGATCCTGTGCGAGCGCGCGCGCGACCCTCTCTAATGCCAACGCGCGTCCGCACTCTCCCGATCCCTCCGCTGAGCACACACTCACCTTTGGTATGTCTCCTGACGGATGGCTCTCGCTCCCTTGCATGCGCAGCTTTGGGCCACTCACCGGCATCGAGGTGCTGCGCACACGCGTCGAAGGTTCGGTCGTCGTGATCGAGTGCATCGTCTCCATCAACTTGACGGCGCTCACGATCGAGCAGGTGCTCGGCAAGCGGCAGAAGATCGTGCGCGACATGATCGAGCAGCTGCGACGCGGTGCGCAGCGCGATGCCGAGGTGAGCGAGGCGTGGAAGCTTCTCCGCGACGCTGACAGCCGCTGCCCGGCGGTGGACCACTTTCTCAAAGATACGCTTGCACCTCTCGGTGAGCACGAGGCGACCCACTATAACCAGAATGGGCCGCTCCGTGACGCCATCCAGGAGGCAGTGGCGCTCGCCGAGAACATTGTCGGCTGGCCTGAGGGGCTGAGCGCGCTCGCGGCCCGGCTCGGTACGGGCACTGAGGCGCTGCTGCGGGCGCCGCCGGCGGAAGTGCGCATGCCTCGTACGGGCGGCAGCCTCGCCTTCGGCACGCTGTCGCGCATCGAGGCCGATGGGCTCTGCTGCCTCGCGTGGCACGCCGCCACCAAGGGCACGCCCTTGAGCATCAACCTCGAGGGCGTCAAGGCGTGCCAACTCACTCTTGCGGTCGCGTGCCTGGCGCTCGGTCCGAGCGTGACGTCGTTCTCGCTCAAGGGAACGAATCTGACCGCGCACGGTGGCAACGCAGTGGCCCTCGACCGGCTCTGCGCCTTGCTGCAAGGCGGGCACACGCCGCGGCTGGTGACCCTCGACCTGGCAGGCAACCAGCTGGGACCGGCCGAAGTGGGGAAGCTTTCGACCGCGCTGGCTGGTCATGGCTCGCTCACCGAGTGCAATGTGCGCGGCAATAAATTGGACATCAAGTCGGCCAAGATGCTCGCCAAGATTGGCTTGGAGAAGGGCATGATGCTCTTTGGCATCAAGCGGGA
>Ga0210240_100171_pt1 | contig 50965 bp, 26 predicted proteins | sample ChrtobMetP5a_4mM_FD_155463 | JGI IMG/M metagenome (GOLD analysis project Ga0210240, IMG submission 155463) | Chrysochromulina tobin associated microbial communities from unialgal haptophyte culture, Seattle, Washington, United States - P5a_4mM | ecosystem: Host-associated > Algae > Haptophytes >...
TCACCTCGGCGGTCTCTTCTGCTGGAGAAGGTTCTCCTGGTCTCTCCGCTGAGATCGCCGGGCTATCTGCTACGTGTGTCTGCAGCGCCCTAGCATTCTGCTGAAGGAAGATGTCCATATCGATGAAGCCGGCGGAGCGGTTGCCGAGGGTGGGGGCGCGCTTCGTCCACGCATCCGTGGCGACTGTGTCCACCTCGATGGTGGCCACCGTCTCGGTGCCGAGCAGGACTGCCAGTCTGGCCTTTCGGCCCGATGTGAGAAGACACGCCGGTCTGCCGACGTGTTGTTTTAGATCCGGAACAGTTGCGACAAGCTGGGCATCGATGGCGATGTGCTTGGCGTCAAGAAACTCTATGCGCTGTCTCGCGCTTGCCGTCGTCAGACCCATCACGCGACCGCCGCGGTCCCGCCCGGGCTGATGACGCCCGAAGGCAGCCGCGGGTCGAAAGAAGGTGGGGGAATCAGGATCTCGATTCATCCCTATTCTCCCCCAACTAATCAGCGATCTCCCCGAGATCCACATGCATGCATGCCAACGGCAACATCGAAGGGGTTACCCTCCGGCACTCCGCCGGCCTCGCGTGGCGCCCTCGTGGGCGCGACCCCACTCCTGGTGACTGGAACTCCGAGCACGTCCTTCTCATTATGGAGCCACTTACACCGCACACCAAAACCCTCCAAGTCAGACGCCTGAACATGTAACTTGCGTACATGTAAAATTTGACGGCGCGCGCTCGCTCGCGGTCGACACCAGTCCGCAGATGCTGCAGGCCGGTTGGGAGCTGTACGAGGGTGAGTACTTCGCTGCGCGCACGAAGATCAGCGCCAAGGAGCTCGACTACCTCACCCGCCGGCTCATGCAGGCGTCCTTTGCCTCAACGGGTCTGACGGGCTTTTCCTTCGACGCATTCGTCAAGATCAACATCGACCGAGAAATGACCGATCAGCTCGAGAAGAGGCACTGCATTTGGCTCGAGACCGTCTTCTACGTGTGCCTCGGGCTCACCATCGCCTTTGGTGTTCTCAGCATCGTTATGTCGGTGCTCTCCGTCATGAAGGCGCAGAGGATGGCGCTCCATGGCAATGTGGACCACACGTTGCTGCAAAAGGAGCTACCCATGAACCTCGGCTATGAGCCCGGGGCGATCGGCGACGGCTACACCTTAACCACCGACGAAGTTGAGCAGCGCATGCAGATGCTAAGCCAGGAGCTGCTGATGAAGGAGAGCGACGACATGCAGAAGGCTATTTCTGCGCTGCACAAGGTGCAGCCGATAGTACTTGGTTCGATTGCGCTGTCGCTCGGCTTCTTCGTATGCGCGGCGGTGGCGATGGCATGGATCAAAACGATCTGGAAGCATCAGATCCTCTGGAAGCACTTCAATGCGACAGCTGCCGTGCTCACGAGCATCATCGGCGCTCTGACCATCTCCATCTTCGTAGCATTCTTCTGGATGAACCAACTCTTCATGGTGCGTACGTTCCATCAGTCGGGACTGCGCCCGCGCGCGGTCGTGCCGCCCAACAGCAGCCCCGCGAACGCATCCACGCACGGGACCGCAACTGCGTCACGGCCGATGCCACCAGCCGCGCCGCGGCGGCAGCCGCGCTCATCTATTCAGTAGGGCACACATAGGTGTAAGGACCGGACAGTCGTTAAATAGTTGCGTTAGAGTTACTGGGTACGTGAACTTGGATGCGAGCAACATGGTCAACTTCCTCGCCGGCCTACATTCACACCTCTCGACTTGTGAGAAGTGACCGCATCCATTCGTTGCAGCTCTTCACTGTGTCCTGTTTCACTGTTAACAAGAAAGCCCATTCTCTGCGTGCTGCCTCGCTTGGGCTGGGCAATGCGGCATCATTCGAACAGCTCCATCGGATCGTGCCCGTTGCCTGGAAACCGCGCACTGCACTCGGCGCTGATCTCTCCAGCTGCGCGCGGCTCCTCGGACTGCACGCAGCCCGTTTTGCTTGACATGGGCGCCAGCACAACTGGCATAGTTGCCACGTTTTCCCCGGGCGGGAAAGCTGCAAAGCACCTTTACGCCGAACTCAACACGCTAGGCAGCATCATGACGCGGGGCGACGCGCCATTTGGCCGTGTGCGTGCGGTGGTCTATGGCAAAGGCGCCCACTGCCCCACAGAGGCGGTGCCGTTATCCGGGTGGCTTCACAGCGGGCAGGCGCATTGTTTCCAAGGGCCCAACGTCGGCGCGCGCGAGTCGCACACCATCTGGCAGTTCGTGGCGGAGTTTTACGACCACCTGCCGCGCGTCGCCCTCTTCGTGCAGGATGATCCCGAAATCGGGCTGATACTTCAAGTGCAGCGCTTGCCGCGCTGGATTGAGCAACTCGAGAGCAGCGTGGAGGAGCGCGCGGCCGTCGGTGGTTCCCTCCGCCACCAGGACCAGCCCTGGTCGCCCACTCCGTGCGGGTGCAGGCTCATCCGTGAGAAGTTCAGCCGGGACAGCTACGGTGGGTACAGCCCGATACATTGGTGGATGCGCTCGTTTCTGGTGCCATATGCGAACGGGAGCGTCGAGCTGCCTTCGCAGATCTCATGGCCTTCGATGGCCCAGTTCATGATGCCGCGGACCGCGCTGCGCCGGCGCTCGCGCCGCTTTGCCGAGCTCAACGTTCGCCTGACCGAGATCCCGGCGCCCCTGAAGGCCAATGTGCCACGCAACCCGAAGGAGAATGACGCGGCGCATCATCGATCGTCCAAATGGGCCAATTTTGGTCCGCAGATCGTCGACTTCGGGGAGCCGCCCCGCCCCAACCCACCGGGGGCTTGGGGGGACACGCGACCCGGCATCAACGGGATGGATTTCGCCCAGCTCTATGAGCGCTCGTGGTTCTTGGCCTTCGATCCCGCGCTGAAGGAGCACGCACCGGGGCCCGCCCATCCACTCTGCCTCTCGCGCGAAAGCATGGCGCGCAGCCCGATGCGCTGTGCCGCGCCCGCGTGCCCCTACCCGCACGGCCGTGCCAAGAGCAACGACGACGAGGGAGGCTGCGCGAGCTCTGATGAGATAGGTGCGACACGGGCGCCGCCCCGCTGGCGCTTTGGACCCTCCAAGACCGCCGCCCGGGTACCGCCCGATGGCAACCCCGAGTACCTCGAGATCCGATGCCTCGGGGCTGGCTGCCTCACGACGGGCAAGGAAGGTGGCCGCGCGTGGGCAGCAACGAGGCCAGCGGCGCCAATTTAATTAATGCGCGGACCTTTTTCAATTGGTATGATTCACACCGTTCAGGGAATTTTGATAGGGATTCCAAGGAAAAAATGACTGCAACCAATGGTGCATCTTTTCCTCAAGGACGACAACGGGCAATGGTTCTCGAAGCAGACCAGCAGCGCCTGGAGTCCATCCCGTTGAGTAGCAGCAACCAGCTCACAGCCACACAAGCGGCCGCCGCGAGCCAAAGAGTTTTGCCATCCCCGCTATTCTCACCGTGGGAGGAGGGACCCCTGAGGTACCCTCAGGCGGATCCGGCCGCAGCATGGAGGGAATGTTTCCTCTCGTCTGAAGGGGCGCGTGCGCAGGCGCAATGCGTCGCACACATCGGCCCGGGCACCTCCGCATACGTGTGTCCGATGCCCGTCCACCCGCCACCGCCACCGTCGCCGTGCCTCCTCCCGCTGCCGCCGCTCCCGATGCAGCCCTGGCTGCTATCGTCGCCCTTGCCGCACCAGGAGGCGGCCGATGATGAGCTTGAGCCCCCACTCGGGTTGGTTGCGGCGCTCGAGGACCGCGCATACGACGGCGCCATCGGTGCAGTCGGCGGCTTCGGTGGCGCGGCGGCGAGAGCGATGGCTCGGCGGGCGGGCGGTTCCGTCGACCTTCCAGTGATGGCGGCGGCGGCGGCGGCAGCAGCGGCGAATGTTGCGATGGCGCTGAATGTGCGGCCGGGTGTTAAGGCACACGAGGGCGAAGATGAGGGCATGGCGCGGGAATGGGCGGGCGTACCAGCAGAGGCGTTGCTCTCGCACGAGCTCGGACACGCATTCGCGATGGAAGCGTTCGAAGAGCGCCGCCAGTCGAGTGCCGCCCTCGAGCAGGCTAGCGCGGCTGCCGCCGCGGCGGCCGAGGCGGCGGCTGTCGAGGAGGCGGAGGACTTCACCGCGGCGGCCGCCACTGCCGGTGCTCTGGCACGCGGATACGCCGACCTAGCGTTGCGGCGCGCGATTACTGTTGGGGCTCTCTCGCCCCTGCGTCGAGCACTCGAGTCGCACGCGCCGCACGCGTCGGTCGGTGTGCGCGCGGAGGCGCGACGGCTACGCGAGAGGCTTCGGTACCGAGCCAAGCGCGCTGCGAAGCACGCGAGGCGTGTGAACAGGGATGAGGGTGTGAACGGGGATGAGGGCACGGGCGAGGGCACGGGCGAGGGTGCGATCGAGGGTGTGGGCGAGGGTGTGGGCGAGGATATGGAGCTCGACGCGATGGAGGTGGACGCGCTGTCGCTGGCGACTTCCAGACTGGACGCCGCTGGGACGGCGCTGGCGGCTGCGCTGGCGACGGGAGCTGCACGCATGGAGGAGGTCATGGACGAAGAGGCGTGCGAGGCGGCAAGCAAGGCGGCAAGCAAGGCGATACGTACGACGGCCGCGCAGGCAGCGGCATCGGCAGCAGCGGCAGCAGCGGCTGCAGCGGCTGCAGCAGGAGCAGCAGCAGCAGCAGCAGCAGCGAGCGCGACCGCTCGGGATGGTTCCGCGCCTCAGGTGGAGGCCGTCGCCCAAGCACATCAGCATGGCATTGCGCCAGCGCCGTCCTCTTCAGAGCCTTCTACTCAACCTCCGCAAACCCCTCAGGGATCCTCGCCCTCAATCTCCCCTCAATCTCCCCTCAATCTCCCCTCAATCACCCGTCAGGGAGCCTCGCCCTCAATCTCCCCTCAATCTCCCCTCAATCTGCCCTCAATCACCCGTCAGGGAGCCTCGCCCGTCGTCTTCGCCCCTATCGCGCCGGCGCCGGCGAGTGCGGCCGCATCGGGCCTCGGCATGCTCAAGAGCCTCAATCTCCCCTCAATCTCCCCTGGCGTGCTCGAGTACCTCACTTGCCCGCTCACTCGCACTCTCATGATCGATCCGGTGGTTACGTGCGAGGGACGCGCCTACGAGCGCTCGGCGATCACAGCGTGGCTGCGCGAGCGGCGAGCCTCCCCGTGCACGGGCGCGCTGCTCGCCACCACCGAGCTCACCCCAGTACACTCGCTGCGCGCATTAGCGCAGCAGCTGGGCCCCGCCGTGGTGGCAGCCGCGGCAGCTGCGGCCGCGGCGGCTGCGGCCGCGGCGGATGCTGCCGCGGCGGATGCTGCCGCGGCTCCGGCGGTGGCGGTGGAGACGACGACGACGGCGGCGGCGGCGGCGGCGATGGGGGCACCCTCTCGTGGAGGATCCCCAATCCCTGAGCCTGTAGGTGGCACGTGCGTCCGCGGCCGACGTGTGCCAGCGCGGCGCGCGGCGCGTGTCTCGCGCGATCTGTCCGCGTCGGTGGCTGTGCGCCGACGGCCTCGCGTGTGCATCTCGCGTGATCTCGTGTGCATCTCGCGTGCCACGCATCGTTCTTGGCCTGGGCCCAAAGATCCGCTCGGGCTCGAGCCCAGCCCAGTGCGGCTCGCGGACGATTACCCGTCGCTCAAGATGCGCTACGAGGTGATGACGACCCTCTGATGGCCCTCTGATTGCCCTCTGATTGCCATCCGGATCGCTTCCACAGCTCTCGTGGCTCCTCCCGCCACTGCAGGTGATGACGACCCTGCTTGAAAATGTGGAGCCCTCGCCACTGCTCACGCGCTGGGTGCAGCAGCATGCATCGCCCCTTGGCAAGCTCGATGGCAATCTCGCGCGCTCCGACTGCGTCTGGCGCGGCGTGGTGCGGCTGCCACCGCCGGCGACGGGCTGTTTTCGCCAGGCGGTGGGCTGCGGCAGCCTGGAGCCTGGCGCAGGCGGTGCGGAGGATGAGGAGCCGCTCAAGGAGAATCGGACCGTCGTCCATCGGGCCGCTGGGACCTCGCCGCCCCTCTCGCCGATCATGTCGAGAAGGAGCTACCCGTACCCCTGAGGACCCTGAGGCGTGAGAGACACCAAGCCGGGCGGCGTGCTCGACGCCGGCACGGGCACCTCATCGGCCTCCAAGCTCGTGGTCGTCGGGGGATTAACGCCAAGACGGAGCCGCGCAGCGCCATCGTCTCTTCCAGCACTTCCAGGTAACTTCCAGGACCCGGCGCGCGTCCGACTTCGTCGTCACCAAAACTTATCCGGCACTTTCGGGGTCAGGGAAGCACATGGCCCACAGTCGCATGAGTTTGAGTTTAGTGTGTCTTTAGACGTTTAGAGATATGTGATCGATTACGTGATTTCACATATGTCAATGTTTTGCCGGTGGGAGCGCGTTCCGGGGATCCGGGGGTGGATGACCACGGAGGGATGTCTCGCTGGCCGCCACCACGCACCTCCACACGCGACACGCAAGACACAATTCGACGACATGTACACAAAGTTAGTACTAGTACGAGTTCATGGGACATGCCCAATGAGGCCGATGGCCGATCGATTCCACGCCTGAAGCACCGCACCTCTGTCTTCATCATCGCTTGCTGCTCAGCGCCGGCGGCCTTTGCCTGCCCTGCCCCTTTGTGACGAGCCATCCGCCCCCAGATGAAAGCCTCCGCCGGCGGGGGACGCGCTCGCCCCCAAGCTGCCGAAGCCTCCTCCAGTCGCGGGTACACCGGCACCAAACGCGGTCGTCGCCCCAGTACTGCCTCCGAACCCATAGCTTGCGCCAGCGCCGAACCCCGTCGTCGCGCCAGCGCCGAACCCCGTCGTCGCGCCAGAGCCAGCGCCAAAGCCAAAGCCACTGCTTGCCGAAGCGCCACCTCCAGCGCCGAACGCTGGCGTCGCGCCAGCGCCAGCGCCAAAGCCAAAGCCACTGCTTGCCGAAGCGCCACCTCCAGCGCCGAACGCTGGCGTCGCGCCAGCGCCAGCGCCAGCGCCAAAGCCACTGCTGGCCGAAGCGCCACCTCCAGCGCCGAACGCTGGTGTCGCGCCAGCGCCAGCGCCAAAGCCAAAGCCGTTGCTTGCCGCAGCGCCGCCGCCGCCAAAACCACTGTTTGCCGTAGCGCCGCCGCCAGCGCCGAAAGTCGTCCCAGAGCCAGCGCCGAACGTCACAGTCGACCCAGCGCCGATCCCCGCCGTCGCCGTAGGCTTTGCGCCAGCGCCGAAAGCAAAGCTCTGCGCGGCCGGTGATGCCGCCGCGCCCGCGCCGAACGCCGGCGTCGCGCTCGCGCCGAACGCCGGCGTCGCGCTCGCACCGAACGCCGGCGTCGCGCTCGCGCCGAACGCCGGCGTCGCGCCCGCGCCGAACCCCGTCGTCGCGCCAGAGCGAGCGCCAAAGCCAAAGCCACTGCTTGCCGCCGCGCCGCCGCCGCCAAAGCCACTGCTTGCCGCCGCGCCGCCGCCAAAGCCGTTGCTCGTCTTAGCGGCACTAAGAGAGTCACTCGAGCCCGCGGCACCAAACCCACCTGCCGCCGCCGTCGAGGCTGCTGGCGCACCGAAGCTATTGCTCGCCGGCGCGCCTGTTCCGGAGCCCGCGCCAAAGCTGAAGCTGGGCGGCGCTGCTGTCGGGGCAGGGGCTGAGGCTGCGGTTGCCGCCAGACTCGTCGACGAGCCAAAGCCGCCGCCCCCGCCCCCGAAGCCGCCCCCGGCAGGCGCGGCGGACGCGCCAAAGCCGCCGAAGCCGCCGGTGGCCGCCGGTGCGGGCGCAGGAGCGGCTCCGAAACCGAAGACCGATGATGGTGCAGGCGTGGGCGCGGGTGCGGGCGCGGGCGCGGGCGCGGGCGCGGGCGCGGGCGCGGGCGTGGGCGCGGGCGCGGGCGTAGTGCCAAAGCCAAAGAGAGAGCTCGTTGCGGTCGCAGCTGGTGCGGGGGCGGTCGTCATGTCGTGTTGAGCAGGGGCCGCGGCTGCCGCTCCGAAGGCGAACAGGCTGCCGCACGAGGTGCTTGCGCCGGCAGCGGCAGGCGTGCCAGTCCCGCCGGCCCCGAAGCTCAGAGGAGCTGTAGGCGCAGTAGGCGCTGGCGCCGGCGCCGACGCCGCGCTTCCAAAGCTGAACCCGGAGGACGCAGGCGCTGCAGGCGCTGGCGCTGGCGCCGGCGCCGACGCCGCGCTTCCAAAGCTGAACCCGGAGGACGCAGGCGCTGCAGGCGCTGGCGCTGGCGCCGGCGCCGATAGCGCGCTTCCAAAGCTGAACCCGGAGGACGCAGGCGCTGCAGGCGCTGGCGCCGGCGCCGACGCCGCGCTTCCAAAGCTGAACCCGGAGGACGCAGGCGCTGCAGGCGCTGGCGCTGGCGCCGGCGCCGATAGCGCGCTTCCAAAGCTGAACCCGGAGGACGCAGGCGCTGCAGGCGCTGGCGCCGGCGCCGACGCCGCGCTTCCAAAGCTGAACCCGGAGGACGCAGGCGCTGCAGGCGCTGGCGCCGGCGCCGATGGTGCGCTTCCAAAGCTGAACCCGGAGGACGCAGGCGCTGCAGGCGCTGGCGCTGGCGCCGGCGCCGATAGCGCGCCTCCGAAGCTGAACCCGGAGGGCGCAGGCGCTGCAGGCGCTGGCGCTGGCGCCGGCGCCGATGGCGCGCCTCCGAAGCTGAACCCGGCAGTCGGCGCGGCAGCGGGGGCGGGGGCGGGGACGGCGGGAGCGGGCGCCACCGTGTGACCCCCGAAGGCAAAGGTTGGAGGCGGATCATGGGCAGCGGCGGCTGAGGGACCACGGGTGGCTGGGGTGGCTGGCATCCCACCATTGATGAGCGAGGGCGTGGCGGGAGTAGTGGGGGCTGCCGACTCGGCGCCGCCTCCAAACATACCAAACGTGGGAGTCGCCGCGGCAGGCGCAACGGCGGCGGATGCTGGCGCGGCAGGGATGCAGCCTCCGAACGAAAACGCGGACGACGCCGCGGGCGCGGGCGCTGGCGCTGGCGCTGGCGCGGGCGCGGGCGCTGGCGCCGCAGCCGAGCCGCCCCCGAAGGAAAACGCGGACGCCGCCGCGGGCGCGGGCGCTGGCGCTGGCGCGGGCGCTGGCGCCGCAGCCGAGCCGCCCCCGAAAGAAAATGCGGACGCGGGCGCGGGCGATGGCGCCGGCGCGGCGGGTGCGGGCGCGCTGCCGAAGCCGACGCTGAGCGCGAGAGTAGCGCCGCTATGAGCACCGTTCACACCGCTGGAGCCGTTCACACCGCTGGGGCCGTTGGAGGCCGCCTCGGGCGGGGCGAGGCTCTGCCGCTGCTTGCGCAGGTTCTCCTCGACGAACTCATGAAGCTCGAGCTGTCGATCAGTCCGCTTGAGCAGACGGTCGGGGTACACACTGGCGCTGGAACGCGGCGGAAGCGCCATGGCGAGCGGCCCCTTCGGCCGCTTCGGGCGTGGCGGCCCGTAGCCATAGCCTTCAGCCATCGCCAAGCGCTCCGACGACGGCATCAGGACTCCAAACACGCCCCCCACACCGCCCAGTGGTTTCGCGCTCGAGACGACGCTCGAAGCGACCATCTGTGCGGCGCTGCCAGGGTGGCGCGCGCCGTACTGAGCGCCCATGGGCTGACTGGCGTCGTCCGGGAGCCGGCTACCGACTGGGCGGAAGCCAACGCTGGCCTTCTGATACATGTCGAGAATCCCGAGCAGGCTGGCCTTACGCTTCGGGGCGCGTTCCGCGGACGCGCGCATCAGAGGCCACTCGCCGCCGCCGTTGAAGCCGTACTGGCTGCCGCCCAAGCCGCTGCCGCCCAAGCCGCTGCCGCCCAAGCCGCTGCCGCCCAAGCCGCTGCCGCCGCATTCACAGGAGTTCCACCCCGCCTCGCCGCCCCTCCCCGGCTCGCCTCCGACCGCCGTGTCCTCCATGTCCTCCATATCCACATCGGACATACGACGGCCCTCGGAGACGCGGCGGCCATCGGACCTGCGACGCATCTCGCTCCCTGCCGTACCCGACCACAAGTGCGGTAGCTCGCCCGGCGGCGAACCTGCCAGAGAGCCCGCGGCATGCATGCATGCATGCGAACCTGCCAGAGAGCCCGAGAGAGCAGCTCCAGGGTCCGTGGCTGCTGAGCTTCGCTTGGCGGCAGGAGGAGCGCCTGCGCTAGAGCGCTCCGCACCGGTGCCGTCGAACATCGATGCGGTGGGCGGCGGCGGTACGGGCTCGCGCTGCCTCTTGGCCCAGTCGCGACCCGGCACGGCGCTGGCAACGCCGCCCAACTCTCCGAACCTCTGCGCGCCATCCCGAGCGACCGGCGCGATGGCTGCTCGGCTTGTGTCGCCATTAGTTCCGCAGGCGAGTGCGACGGCTGTCTCGTCCGGGGCGCCATACGGCCGCGGCGGCAGCGGCGGCATGGCCAGCTCCTCCGCCTCAGCGGCGGCGCGCGGCAGCGGGACTGCACCTTGGCTCTTCGCAGCGGCGTGCGCAACGTGCGCATCTTGGTCGAAGTACGATGGCGGCGGCGGTGGCCGAGTGGCAGGGTCGTGCGCCGACGGGAGCGTGGAGTACGAGTTTGTCATCGGCTGCACGGTGGCACGAGTGGGAGACCAAAGATCAGTGCCAGGCTGCATCGAACAACCATAGCTATTGGAGGTGCCATAGTACAGCTGGCTCGCGTTCGCAGAGCTGTAGGGCGGCTGCATCGCAGGGGTCGCCGCCGCTTTGCGCTCCTCGACGGCCGGAGAGAGGTACGGCGCGGGGCGCTGTTCACCAACAGGACGTAACCGCACGACAGCATTGTGCCGCTGCACCTTGCGGCGCATTGCGGTCCGTTTCGCTTGGAAGACGAGAAGCCCGATCATGGACAGGACGATGGCGCAGGTGGAGATGGGCGCAAAGTAGATGAGGTAAGCCGCCGCCAGGCCCGAGACGGCGCCAATAGACAGGATAGTCGCGGCGTCGCGCATCGTGTGCGCCGCCAATAGACAGGATAGTCGCGGCGTCGTGTGCGCCGACGTACGTGGCGACGAAGCAATTCACAGAAATTGGTTACTTCACAGCCAATGTTTATGTGCTTCATAACACCACTAGCTGAGGACGAGTTCACCCGCAAATGAGCGGAACTAGGCCGAGCGGGAACATAGAACAGAACACGGGCGCAGAAGCCCGCCCAGTGCCGAAATGTTATTGCCGATATTATTGACGTGGCGGAACGGCCAGGGCCGCCCTGCGCGCGACACGGGAGCATGGACCATGGCAAGAGAGAGTGCGGTGGAGCTCTGTCAATAATCACACGGCTTCATTCTTACTGTGACTGTCAATCCGATTCCGACTCGGAACCCTCTATCGAAGCGTCACCCTTTTTCGCACCATAGAAGCCCACAGCCTTCTTCTTCTTTGGCGTCTTGATCTCTCGGCTGTGAGCGCCAGCTCCGTGAACCTTGGTCTTATCACTCTTCTTGGGCGCATCGGGCTTCTTCTCTTTGGGGTCCTTGGGCGGCGGCGCCTCCTTGCCCTCGGCCTTGAGCGCCTCCATGATGTGCTGATTCTCCGCCTCCCATTGCTGCAACGCCTTCCTTCGTTGCGTCTTGTTGAGCTTCTTGTAGTCCTCCGATGCCTCAAAGGCCGCGCGTGTCTGCAGCGCCACCAGCCCCGGGCTCGGCAGCGCACTTGAGACGACGGCGAGCTCGATCGCCGCATCCGTCTCGTCCTCCGCCGTGAGGTCTCGATCTCCAGTGTCCTCGTGGTCCAGTCCGAGCCGACGCCCTTTGTTCTTCTTGCCCTTGCCCCTGCCCTTGGCATCAGCACGCGCGGCCTCGTCCTCGGTCGGCGCATCCGCAGCCGCCGCCGCACCCAGCCCGTCGTCTTCGTCGCCCAAGCCGAGCTCCTCGAGCTCCTTCAACTCCCTCTCGCCGTCCGCGTCCAAGGCCAGCTCGCTTCGCACCTTGGCCACCGTCTGCTTGTGCTTGCTGCTCTTCTCGTGGTTACTCAGCTGCTGCGGATTCTTGTACCACTTGTTACACGCGGCACAGTGGAACGAGCCCTTCTCCTCCGCCGCCAACCCCTTGCCTTCCTCCGGAACAGATGCGTCACTCAGATCCACCGCGTCGCACGCTTCTCCGTGTGAGCGAGGGTCGCTCGACTGCACCCACTTGGCTAGTCGACGCACCTTCTCGTTGAACATCTTGCGCGCCTTATCCCGGATCTCTCGATTCCTCTGCTGCATCAGGCGTCGCATGAGATGGTTGGGCGCGTCGTCCAAGTCCCACTTGTCGTGCATCGCAAAGGCGCGCTCAGACCGACAGGTCGAGAAGCTGAGCCAGTACGCGTAAAAGTCTGCCACCGCATCCTCGTCAGACCCGGCACCGCCGAATCGCGGCCGTCGGACGTCACCATTGGCCGCCGTCCTTTCCTGCTCGTCGAGCTCTCGAAAGACCTTTGAGTAGACTCCAAAGAAGCCGTCCTCGTGCGCTGAAAAGTCGACAAACGCGTCTCTTGTCATGCACGCGTACAGATCCAACTGCGCTGGGACCTCATTATTGCATTCCCTCTCCGCGTCCTCCTCTTCGTCGCTGTTGAGGAGCTCGTCGCGGTTGTCGTCGTAATACCGGCGCTCCAGCGGGTTGGACAGCACCTCGTATGCCTCCTGAACCCTTCTGAACATCTCGGTTGCCTCCTCGTCGCCTCCGCTCTTGTCTGGGTGGTATCGCAAGGCCTGTGTGTGGTAGCTCTTTTTGATCTCGGCCACTGTAGCGTCCTGATTTACACCAAGCACCTCATAGAAGCATCGCGTCGCCGCCATGTGTGGTTCCGCCCAAAGAGAGGCGCGGGTCCGGCGGTTTCCACGTGGACGCAAGTCTGCCGGAGGTTCCTAGCAATCTCTTGATGGCTCCCATGAAGAACTACTTGTAGGACATTCCTACTGTAGGGATGTGAGGTTTGAGATACGATTCGTCAATTAGAGTGATTTCTCTGAATCTTCCGATTCTGAATCCAAGCGATAATGTTGCTGGCGGCGGCGCTCTGTTTGCTCTCCGCCCAGGGGCTCATTCTGCAGCAAGCGGTGTCGCCAATGCGCTCTGCCTCACCAATGCGCTGTTCGTCACCGGGCATGGGCTTTTTTGACCTATTCAAGGAAAGCGAGGCTGCCAAGGCCGCCAAAGAAGCCGAATATCGTGCCATGCAGGAAATGCTCGAACGGCGGCGCAATCCGGCGAAGATGGCGGCGTACGAGGCGGAGGTGGAGAGACGGCGCGAGGAGATCTCCGCAAAGGATGCGGAGCTCAAGGAGCTGCAAAAGACGGGCGATTATGCTGCATGGCAGAAGATGCGTGAGGAGGGCAAGCTGCAGGCATCGGATGATATGGAGCGCGAGGCGGGCGATCGTTCCTGGGGCGGTGTGGGACTGGTCGCCGAGCGAATCGATACAAAGTTGCCGTTTATCGACTCCGGCTACGTCGATGAATCTCAGCCCGACCTGATGGGGGGGCTCAAGAAGCTCTTTGGCGGTGACAAGAAGGACGGAAAGTGACGGAAAGGACAATAGGGAAATTCGAAATTCAATAGCTTGTGCGCGGGTAGTGGCTTGGCTCCAGGGATCGTCCATTGTGGCTCCTGTTTGTGTGTTTGAGTGCCGTGCGGTTAGTGCGCAGCGGTGACGAGATCCTGTTCCTGAGATGTGAGATCCCGCATTGGAGATCGCCCGACGTACGCCTCAAAGATCCGATGTTCACGCATGTGTTCACGATAGTCTCTCTTCCGAGCGAGCACAAGGGAATGGGAGAGGGCCGAGACAAAGTCATAAGAATCCATTCCACACATCGCCCAACCAATAGCTCATACAACAGACGCCCTGAAGACTCCACCAGTGCCACACAAGTCCCGTCGCGGGACTCACCCGGCACAGCCATAATACAACCGCGATCCGCGTCGTGCTCGGGCACGGGCTACCACGCTCAAGCGAATTACATTCACGGCACACCAGCACGTGCACACATACAACTTCATTCGAAGGCTCGTGGTGGACGACATTTAACATAAGTTTCGCGCTGCAGCAATTCACAGGGCAAGTTCGTCATCCTCGGCACGGCAGCGCTCGCGGACCGACTTACCGCGGCCGACTTCAGTGCGGTCGGCCGCCAACTGATGGGCAAGGCGACTGACGCCAGCGACTATGCACCATTAATCATAGCCGCCGAGTCCGATGGCGAACGTGGTGATCACCATCGGAGAACGCCACCACCGCACCGTATGCTCGCGACAGTGTTCTACTGCATGATCATGGTCGTCAACGGAGGCATGTGCGGCGCATTTGGACCCTCGCTCGACTTCTTTGAGCGCCAGACGGAACTATCGCAGGGAGTGCTCGGTGGCGCGGTCATGCAGAATCGCCTCGCCAAACTGGGCGCCACGGTCGTGTGGGGTGGGTATGCAACGCGCCTCCAGCAGCTACACACAGACGCCGATTCGCTGCTGCTGCCACACCAGGTGGTGGCGGCAACGCTCCTCGTGTCCGCGTGCTGCGCGGCGGTGCTCGGCTCCACGCGCTCCGGCACCGTGCTACAGATCGCCATGACCGTGTCCGGCTTCATGTACGGCATCAGCGACTCAGCGGCCAACATGCTCATCATGTGGGCGTGGGATTTCGATGCGCGCATGCTGCGCATCAACGTGCGCATGCCAGCCGCAGCCGACCACGCCCACATACGCCATATCTGCACGCGCGCCGCACCTCCTTACCTCCGCTCGCGTCGCGCCACCCTTGCTCTTGTGCCTAGCTGGCGATCGAAAGTCGGTGCTGACGCGTGCTTGTTCGGCGCGCGGGTGATGACAGGTGGCGGTGCTCAACGCCATGTTCACGATTGGCGCGTTCATCACGCCGGGGATGATCGCCGCCTCGATCCACTATCTAAGCGGTGCCGTGTGGCCCGCTTACTACGCGCTCTCCACCATCTCGATCCTGGTCGCGCTCGCGTTGCCGCTGCTGCCGAGCCCCCCTCCCCCACGTGGCTCGACCGCCCCCCGCGCGAGCGTGGAGCTCAAGACGGCGGCGCACTCCACAGCGAGCGCGGCCGGCGAAGGCAAAGCGCGCCGCTCGGAGCGCGTACACTTCGACGAGCCAAGTGACGAATCCCAAAGTGACGAATCCCAAGTGCTCCGCGAGGCGGCAGCGGCAGCGGCGGCAGAGGCGGGCGCGGCCAGCGCAGAGCTCAAGTCGCTAGCTGCGGCCCCGCCCGCAAATAGCAAGGGCACGCGAGCGGACAATGACGGCAGCTTTGTGTACCTCGGAGACCCAGGCTCGGAAGGGCTGCCGCCATACGTCGTGGTGATGGTCACTATCAGCGCGCTGTGCTTCTTCGCCACCTCACTCGAGCACTCGACGGCGACGTGGCTGCCCGCGTTCGGCATCAAGCAGCGCGGTCTGGGCGAGGAGACCATGGCAATCATGTCGTCCAATTTCTGGACGGCGATGAGCATTGGCCGGATCGGCTGGGCCTTCCTCTCAGGCGCTGTGACCTCTGCATGGCCTGCGGTCTTCGCAAACACGATCTGCTGCATCCTCTCGGGAGTGGCCATGGTGGTGCCATCCAACGCGATGCTCTGGTCCTCGGCCATGGGCATCGGCCTCGGCGTCGCCTCCTCGTTCCCCGCGGTGCGTCGCGCTGCCACCCTCCGCCGCCCGCTGCCTCCCTCCCCACCGCAAGCGCGGAGCTGTGTCCAATACGGCGCGTATGGAGCATCTGCTCAATACGGCGCGTATGGAGCCTCTGCTCAATACGGCGTGCGAAGAGCATCCGCCCGCCATCCCATCCTCAGACGCCCGCCGATGCCGGCCCCGCCCCCGCGTCCACTGATCGCCTCCCGAGTGTGCCTGTGCCTGCGGCCGCCGCGCGCGCAGTCGATGACGCTGCCGCCCGAGCTCGGGATCGTGATGACGCCACGCATGCTCATGACTATCCAACTCGCGTGCTCCCTGGGCGAGATGCTCGGCCCCTTTGTGATCGGCCTTGCCTTTGAGATGCGCCGCTACTCATTCTTCTACGAGCTGACCATTGTGTCTGAGCTCCTCGTGCTCGCGCTGCTCGTCGCCGCCTGGCTGCTTCTCACGCGCCGGCTGGCCCTCCCCAGGACGTGGCTCAGTGCCGCAGGAGCCCAGTGACGGAGAAGCGGGCTCCGCGCTCAGCGCGAGAGCCTCAGGGCCGGCCGTGGGGAGCGGTACCCTTTTCACCTCTATGAATACTCTTTCCGCCATGGGCACATACCGATGTAGCCCATGTGGAGGGGGAGATCAGCAGGCACGTTTCGACTCTCTCGAGCAGTGTTGCCGGCACGGCGCGTGCGTAAAGATAATTGCTGAGGGTAAAGTAACGAGGCACATCTCGTGTCGTATTGTGACGAAGCTTACGAGTAAGTGCTCGAATACTTGTACGTCATGAATGAGAGGGGCGCCTCAAGAGCGGGCGGAGTTGCTGCACCCCGAGCGCGCACAGGCGATGAGCAAGAAGAGCAAGAAGCAGCAGGAGCTCGAGGAACGGCCTGCGCCGCTTCGCGGCGATGATGTGAAGGAGAAGGTCTCTGCAGCCCTGGCCTCAGCGGAGGTACGGCACGAGATTCAGGTGGAGGCAAAGAAGCGGCTAGCGGCTCAGCACAACAGCCGAGCGGCGAGCGTAGTGGCCGAGACGCGGGATGCGCACCATCGCGCCATCGACGGGCTCAAGCAAAGTCAGGAAGACGACATGAGTGCCCACGCCAAGCGGCACGACGTTGAGGTCCAGTGGCGTAAGATCAAGGGGCATGCCGAGAGTGAGAAGGTGGAGTCGGCGGCGGAGGCACTGCAGGAGGCGACGGCCAAGAAGTCGCAGAAGCACAAGGGCGCGATGAAGAAGGCCGAAGAGCGACGTGCGGCGCGGCTGCAGACAGTGAAGGAGAAGGGGCATGCTGATGTGGAAAAGGTGGAAAGCGCAGCAACCAAGCTGGGTGAACAGGCGGAGGCGAAGGCCGCGAAGCTCGAGGCGGCGGCGGCGGCGGCAGCGGCACGCCGCGCCGCCAAGATTGGCGCGATCGCAGCCAAAGGTGCGGCCGAGAGCGAAAAGGTGGAGCGCGTCGTTGGCCACCCTCTAGCTCTCTCCGCTTCCACAGCGTATGGTGCGTCGCCTTCGCCGCTCGCAAAGCACGCCTCGCCCGCGCCATCCTCGCCCGACTCGGTGTTTTGGCTTCCTGGGGCGAGCCCGCCGCCGCCCGAGCCGCGCAAGCCGTCGCCGCGCCCCCTTCAGTACGGCGAGGCTTCGATGATGCTCACGCTCATGCGCGCGGGTGCGCCGAATGAGGAGCTACTACGAGCCAGGGGTGCCGCCGAGCTTGCCGCCATCGCCGCCAAGTACAACATCCCTCTCGAGGGTGCGCGGCCTTCCGCCGCCGCCGTGTATTGAATACCTGTTGATGTCCGCCGCTGTGTTCCGCCGCTGTTGATGACGTGGTGGCGGGATCTGTAGACGGGCGAGTCGGGCCAAGTCGCGTTCACATCTTCACATATGTTTTCGGATGCAGTACAGTACAAGTCAGTGTGCGAGAGTGTTCAAGTTCAAGTTCGTTCAAGTTCGTGGTTCGTGTGTTCACAGCCTTTTCACAGGTTTCTTTTATAAATCGTGGCGTCGTCGTCGCAGAACGATGCCGCCGCGGCCTGACGATGACGACGATGACGACGACGTCCCTGACGAGGAAGACCAGGACTTTGAGGAGGAGCCGAAGGTGGACACTTCCTTCAAGCAGACGATCATCGTCGACGGCTTGCCCAAGGTGCCCAAGGAGAAGCACGAGAAGCTGATCAACGTGCTGCGCAAGTTCTTCTCTCAGGTGGGTACAATTGTCGAGGATGGGCTCGAGATGCCGTACTCTGAGAGCGGCGATAGCATGGGGTGCGCTCGCCCGCAGCTGGATCCGCGCCGGATCTGCCTAGTGCTCGTGCCGTCGTCGCTACTGCCGCAGCCCAGCGTTCTCGCTGCTTCTGTGCTGCTCAGCTGGGCTGCTGCACTGCTGAGTTGATTATGGCCGCGCGTGCGGCCTGCGCCGGCGGTTCCACGCGCTTGCGCCGCAGCGTGAAGTGTTACTCAGCTCACCTCGTCACTCCTCGCGTTCCCGCAGCTTCGCCTTCATTGAGTTTGAGACGGAGGCCCAGGCGGCTACAGCCGTCGTGAAGGCGAATGGCTACAAGCTTGACAAATCGCACACGTTCATCACGAGCTCGTTCGAGGACTACGCCAAGTACATGGCCGTGCCCGACGAGGAGCGAGAGTTTGAGGCACCGCCCTTCGTGCCCAAGGAGAATATGTACGAGTGGCTCGAGGACAGCAAGGCGCGCGACCAGTACGTGTGCCGGTACAACGAGATGACGGAGATCTGGTGGAACGACCCTCAGAAGCCAAACCAGGAGCCCTCGTACTCGAAGAAGAATTGGTCGGACACGTATGTGACATGGTCGCCGCGCGGCACGTACCTGGCCACCTTCCACCGGCTGGGCATCATGCTATGGGGTGGGCCCAGCTGGAAGCGCCAGATCAAGATCAATCACGGAGGCGTGAAGCTGATCGACTTTTCGCCGTGTGAGACGTATCTGGTGACCTGGTCGCCCGAGAGCGACCAGTCGGCCGCGCTCATCATTTGGGAGATCAAGACGGGCAACAAGTGCAGGGCGCTCCAAGGCTCCGATCCCGCGAGTGAGATGAGGTGGCCCGCGTTCCTTTGGAGCCACGACGACTCTCTGTTTGCCCGGCTCGGCGACGACTGCATCTATGTGTACGAGTCGTCCACGATGAAGCTGATCAAGGACAAGCAGGACAAGCGCACGTCGGTGCGCGTCGAGGGTGTGCGCCAGTTTCTGTGGTCGCCCACGGACAACATCATCTCGTGCTGGATCCCCGAGCACACCAACAACCCGGCCAAGGTGGTGCTCATGTCGCTGCCCTCTCGTGAGGAGCTGCGCCAGAAGAATCTCTTCTCCGTCGCGGACCTGCGCATGACGTGGCATGACCAGGGCCATTTCCTGTGCGTCAAGGTCGACAAGCACTCGAAGTCGAAGAAGACGCTCAACTCGGCCTTCGAACTCTTTCGGCTCCGAGACAAGGACGTGCCCATCGAGGTCACCGAGTTCACTAAGGAGACGACGGTCATTGCGTTTGCGTGGGAGCCCAAGGGCATTCGGTATGCGATCATCCATGGCGAGGCGGGCTCGCAGCGCACCGACGTCTCCTTTTACTCCATGGGCTCCAAGTACAACGGCCGCATCTCCCTGATCAAGACGCTCGAGAGCAAGACGTGCTCGACCCTCTGGTGGTCTCCCGTCGGCTCAATCATCGTGCTGGCGAACCTCAAGGGGACCGCGGGCCAGCTCGAGTGGGTGGACGCGAACACGCAGACGACCATCGGCGAGGCCGAGCACTTCATGTGCTCAGACGTAGAGTGGGACCCCACAGGCCGCTTCGTCGCCACCTCCGTCTCGCACTGGAAACACCAGATGGAGAATGGCTTCATCATGTGGTCGAGCCACGGTCGTGAGCTCTTGCACACGAAGCACGACAAGTTTTACCAGCTGCACTGGCGGCCGCGGCCCAAGACGCTGCTCACCGAGGCGCAGGAGAAGGAAATTCGCAAGAACCTGCGCAAGTACTCGCATCGGTACGAGGAGGAGGATGCACAGCTCAAGAACCAGCTCGGCGCGGATAAGCTGCGCGAGCGCAAGGAGAAGCACGCGGCTTTCGAGGGCTTCTTGCGCGCCAAGCAGAAGGAGTACGACGACATGCGCGCCCGGCGCATCGAGCTGCGCGGCGGCGTCGAGTCGGACGCCGAGTCGGCGTACACGCTCATCGAGGAGGAGGAGCGCGAGCAGCTCGAGATGACCGAGGAGGTCCTCGACGCTGGCGAGGAGATCGAGATTGGCGACGATTAGAGATGAGACGATTAGAGAGACAGAGACCCAGGGGTAAGTCGAGTGCGACTCACGATAAGAAATGTAAAAACATGCGACGTTGACCCGCAGTGATATTCACAATTAAAAGCGCGAGTACGATCCCGTACGAGTCACGAGTGGCCCGCGCCCGGGCGATAAGAACTGGAATCTCGAATCTGGATCGACTCCGACGCACCGATATCGCGACCCAAAAACCCGCGGCGCACGGCGGGCCAATAAGCAATATAGACTATATCGCTATAAGGCTAAAGGCTAACGCGAACGAAACGCGAACACATGCGCGAACGTATCGTCCGTCCGCGACGACCCGGGAGCGCGCGGGACGAATTTATAATCTACATTACTCATCTACTCATTAGTCGACACCCGCACCGCCACCGGCGCACCAGGAGGTGATGCGAGGAGCGGAGGTGATCGCACGAATCGCATGTAACGAGACGCGAATTCGGCGTCTCGGTAACTTCGTCTGCGCAATTCCAAAGACAATTTGCCAAATTCGATTGCTCCGGGTGTCCGGGATACATTCGATTGCCGGTGGTCATTGCTATTTTCTATGTTCGGGTCCCGGGTGGCCCTCGTCCTGGCTCTTGCGGGCTGCGGCGCCGGTGCGGGCGCTGCGCGCGTAGTGCCGACTGCGGCCTGCGCGGGGCCATCGGCGTTAGCATCACGGATCACGCAGCAACCAACCAGCACGGGCAGGGCCCATCACTTTGACTTTACATTCGCTCCTTAGGGTGGGCTATTCTCCTTGTGCGCCCTCCATGGGCGGCTTCGACGACTAAGCGGCGCGTAGAGCTTCTTGCCGACGTCAATTCTGCGCACGATGGGCACCTCCTCCTCATTCTTCCCCTGGTCCTTGTGCTGACGAACCCTAAAATCCCACCAGCGCACTTTCTGTACGAAGTGTCCGGCATCGCAATTGGGTCGGCTCGGGCCCGGTAGCCAGTCTGAGCCGAGAGACGCAAAGAGCAACGACCTGTGCACACACGGGCGCGAGGCACGAGGAGCACCTCAGTACCCGTACGATGCCCTTGGTACCCTTCCTAATTATTGAGAAGCACGATGCCCTTGAGGCACTCACGAGCCCATTAGAAGGTAATCAGAAGGAACGGGATGTGCTGGCGGGGAGGCTTCGCGTACGCCTCTTGGTAGAGCAGCAGCTCGAAGTGCATGACGTCATTGCCTAGCGTGGCGGCGTCGTTGGCCCAGCACATGTTGTCCGTGAGCGTGAACGTGTCGACTAATCCCACAGGTGGAAGGTGCCGCCCGGCATAGTGAGCCACGACAGAGTGTAGCTGCTCGTTGAGCGCCCGGGCATTGAAATACGTGCGCGCGCCTGCGACGCAGTGCGCCTCGGCTGCAGCCTTGTCGATCCCTGCCAGGAGGCTGTGATCGTTGGTCAATGGCTTGACTCTTTTGATGGTCCCATCATTGAAGACCGTTCCGTTAGGTTGGGACAGGTAATCGATGCACCCTTCCAACCGCTCCCGTGACGGTGGCTCATACTCACATACCGCGTGGATCGTTGTGACCAGCACCCGGCGGGGCGCCAGCCGGCTCTGTCGGTAGCTGCTCAGCGTCGCGTTGAACGATCGAGTAAAGTGGAGCCACAAGTCATGCCACGGCCAACCATATTTGCCCGAGAACGGCGTGGGCCACATGGTCCATAGGCCACCGGTGACAACCACAACGTCTGGGCGCGCGCCGATCAGGCCGTAGGCGTCGTCCACCGCTCCCTGCCTCCACATCGCTGCGGGTACGAACACGAAGAGCACTTGCCGGCGGGTGAGACGGCCAGAGCACGTGAGGTGTGCCCTGTCAATGCTGGTGTCGTTGATCACCTTCCACTCGACGGGATCGAGTGTGCTGCACAAGGCGCGGTACACGTTGCGCGAGGTCGAGTCGCCAACCAGGAACATCGTGAAGCGCGGTGCGTTCGTATCATCATTCGCAAAGCAACGCAAAAAATCCCGTTTACCATCTATGCTGATTGGCGCCGCCTCCAGCCTTGGTGCGAGCGCCTGCTGCGCCTCGGTGCTGCTGTGCTTCTTTTGCCATTGTGCGACGATCTCGTCGACTTGTGGGTCCATGCTGAGGGTACTTGTAGTCGAGATCATCTTTGTTGCGGACGCCGCGACTCGAAGGTTTCGAATTGCCATATTTGTCAAGTATACAATGTACTTTGTACGAAAGCTGTCTTTGTTTGTCTCTGTGCGGATTCGATTCTATTAGTCAAGCCAGCGATCGCGGAATCTCCGCGACACATTTGGCACTTTTTGCACAATGCCGTCGGACCGCGCGATGCTGCTCCCTGTTGGCGGTCAGCTGCAGATGCGCTTCCCGCCCGACATAAAGTGGTATCACGGCAAAATAATCGAATACGACGCTGAGGACAAATCGTACCGCATACATTTTGCTGAAGACAACGAGACGCTGTGGTTCACTCTTGACGTGGAACTTGGCAAAGCGTGGGAAGTTTTGCAGGGAGGCCTCGGACCATGTCAACCATTCAGATTGCTGGATCCGCCGCCGATGGCCGCGTCGTCGTCAGCAGCACCTGCACAAAAGCGACCCTCGGCGGCGGCTAAAGCGGACGTGGAGGCAGAGGCAGCGGCCAAGGGCCGGGAGAAAGCTGCAAAGAGGCCACATAAGCAGAAGCCGCCAGACGAGCAGCGACGTGCGCCAGCGGGCAAGCGGCGTCTGGGCGATCTCGAGCTCGCCGAGGCGGAAGAGGACGAGGCGCAAGACCACGATGTCGAGGAGATTCCGGCGCACCTGGCAGCGGGGCGTATGATGAGGGCGCGCAAGGTGATCGACTACCGGGCCGCGGAGCATCGCTATGACGATGAAAGTATGGGAGCCTCGTCGGACGAGGAGGACGAGGTGCCAGGCTTGTGTGGTAGAATGGGGCAGAATCGCGCACGCAGTCGGCACCAAAAGGGGCGAGCAGCTCGCAAGCAGGCAGCGAGCGAAGATGACGAGTCGGGCAGTGGTGATGATGATGATGATGATGATGATGGTGAAGATGGTCACCTATTCATGGAAGGTGATGATGACGGTGAGGGCCGCTCGCGGCGCCGCAGGGCAACGGTCAAGGCCAAGGCATCGGCGAGCAGTAAGGATGGCGACGCACGCTCCATGACCAAGGAGGACCGTGCCGCAGAGCTACTCGAGCTGCAGGCCATCTGGGCGGCCCCTCCGGCGCGAAGGCTCAAGGAACCGGCGGAACGCCCCGGCTACTCCGAACAGCGCGAGAAGAAGGCGCATCGCGGCCAGCGAGACTTCCTGGACACCCCTTTCGATATCACCGACCGGGGGGTGGTGCACATCGTGAAGGAACAGGCGCGCCGACTCAAGCCGTTGCTCGAGCACGCGCTGCAGAGGAAGACCATCAAGGCGGGAGGCTTGCCGCCGGTCCATCTGCAGGTGAGTGATGCCTATGAGTGACGGCCACTGATGGCCTCTGATGGCCTCCGACGGCCACGGAGTGCCACTGAGCGCCTCTGAGTGTCTCTGAGCACCCCTGATGGCCACTGAGTGCCACTCAGTGCCACTGATGGCAGTTCCCTTGCTGCCGGTCCATCTGCAGACCGTCTGCTCGGGCACCGATGCGCCCGCCCTGGCGTTGCAGATTGTCTCCAAGGAGCTACAGGAGCAGGGCCTCTCGCTCCAGGTGCACCATGCACTGAGCTGCGAGAAGGAGCCATTTAAGCAGGCCTACATTGCGCGTAACTTTCCCGGCGTCGCTCTCTTCAACGACGTGGTCGAGCTCGCTGCGAGCTCCACCGCCTCATTGAGTACGAAGGTGCTGCCCCGGGCGTCCACGAGCTTTGGCGGTGAGCGAGCGATCCCCCAGGCGCCACAAGGCCATCTCAGTGTCCTCATTGCGGGTACGAGTTGCAAAGACTTCTCCGCTCGCAAGAGAGCGGGGGGAATCAAGCTGGACATCGAAGACATGGGCACCTCGGGCGAGACCTTTTTGGCCACGATAGACTACCTGTTTGCGAGTGCGCACGACATCTGCCTCCTCGAGAATGTGACGAGTGCGCCGTGGGCCAAGATGCAAGGCTACATCACTGGGCGCGTCATGGCGAAGGACATCTTCTCCAAGATCCAATCGTCCGCCAAGTCGCAGGGGGAGAAGGTGGTAGACACCACCAAAAAAGGCGCGGTCAAAGAGACGGTGAGAGGCGTTGAGTTAGGCGTTGAGCCCCCCACTGCTGCCCCCACTGCTGCTCTGAGTCATGCCGTTCCTGCACTCCACTGCCGTTCAGCTGCTCGAGCTTGAGAAGGGGGACAAGCTTATCGTCAGCCAGGTGTTCCCGCAGCACGGGCTGAGGCTGGGCGCTGCACTGAAGGGATGGTCGACCAAAGCTGGTGGCGAGATGTCTCTCGACAAGGCTGCGCTGGCAACGCTCGGGCTCAAGAGGGGTGGCACGATCGAGCTCAGAGCCCTCTGCCAGAGGCTGAGCCTCTCAGTGACCGACACGAGCGCCACCCTCATCTTTCAGATGCCGGTCAAGTACGAGGCTACTTTCATGCAGGTGGATTCGAAGAAGTACGGCTTGCCTCACACACGGCAGCGCAAGTACCTCCTCGCATGGAAGGAGGGCACCTATGGTGAGCTTGCACCCAAGGAGGTAGCGGCGTACTGGCAAGAGATGGTAATAGGGCTGCAGACAAGCCTTGATCACCCGGTGGAGGCATTCCTTCTCCCTGACACCTCAGATCGTATCCGCCGCTTCCGCGACGTGCTGCGCTCGCCAATCGCCCAGAGGCTCGCTGAAGAGCAGCACGGCCGCGACTTTTACACGACGAATCGTGACGCGAACACGCGGTACTTTCTCGGCTTCCGCAACTGCATCCACCTACTTCCTCGGCGTGATCACGTGCGAGAGTCTGTCATCAACGCGGCAGAGGTGGGTGCCAACATGGAGCTCGAGGCGCGGCCACTGACGAAATGGAGCCCCAAGGCGCCGCCGTCGTTCCTCTCGCCGTTTTGGATGCAGGACGTGCTCGCCTTCTGGTCACAGCACTCCCTGGACCACGTCGAGGTCAAGGCTATCAAGAATGCCGAGGTCGGCATCGACCTTTTGCACCACAACGCGCTTCTTGATCTCTCCCAAAACCCTCACCAAACGGACATCATTGCAAAGGCCGGGATCACAGGCTGCCTTACGCCTGGTGGACAAATGTATCACTTTCGACGCGGGCGCGAGATCTCGGGCTTTGAGAAGCTCCTCCTCTCCGGCATCCCCGCCGACCAGTTGCTTCTAGGAGGTGAGTCCGAGGTGCAATTGAGCGACCTCGCCGGGAATGCTATGTCTATGCCGGTTGTCTCGGCATGCATCCTATCCGCTTTATGCATTTTGCCGTATGCTGACGCCAAGAAGAAAGGCAAGGATGGCCTCCTACCACCACTATCAGCATCCTCAGTGCCTGCGCGGGCGGCCGCTGCAACGCTTGCAGCAACAAACCCAGGCAGCGCTTGCGAGCGATTCAGCTTTGCACAATGCCTGGGGCTGGCTTCGCGTGCCGAATGCTGCTCGGTACTGTGTACCTGTGAGTCTTCTGGTGACGTCTCCAAGCATAGCATCCTTCGCTGCAGCTGCTGCCAGATGACCGTCTGTGGGATGTGTGCGGCGCACGTGCAGCTCGATATGCATGAGATGAAGCCACTCTTCAGCAGAACGGCTGCTGACCGATTCGCCTCAGAGAAGGTGGTCAGCGATGACCTGGGTGCAGTGCCAGGGGGCTTTGAGCGCGAGCTGCGATGTGCGGTGCCTGACGCCCTGAGACTTGAGCAGCCGATCCAGGGGACGGGCCTTGGCGCCGAGCCGCTTCGACTGCTGCGCATCGAGCGCGAGCGTGATGTGATGCGGCTCAAGTATGTCGCTTATGGCAGCGATGGAGCCTCGCCGGTGGCGACGCTGTCCGTGGCTATTGGCCGCATGGCGGCGGCGGAGGTCGGCATCACTGCCACTCTCTACGATCTGAGTACGGGCAAGCGTGGACGGCTGGAACCCGCTGCGAGACTGATGCTGCGATGTGGAACAGCGAGCCCTGAAGACCAGTGGGAAGTCTTTGAGCGCAAAGACGCCACACTCACATTGGCCCCCGAGCTGGGCGCCACCTCGCCCTCGTTCCGCGCGGAGATGGGGCTCCTTGACTTCAAGGAAGAGGTTTGGGCAGATCGACTTCACGTTGCAGGCACCGCGGAGCTGATCCAAGGCACCTACGTGCGCCAGCGCTGTCGTGGAACGGTCGCCTTCGGAGCGCTGTGGCAACGTGAGTCGGAGCAAAGCATGTGGCTCTTCGTCGATCCGGACGTGAATCGAACGGGGCCGGACCGTCTTGTGTTCGCGACCAGCCCCTCGTATCACGACGGAAGGGTGCACCATGTCGCTGAGTTGAAGCTGGAGGAGAAGGAGCCCGTCCTGGAATGGCTGCACGCCCTCGGCCAACTGGCACTCGCACCTGCGCCCAAGGCAAGTGGCAAGGCAGCGCAGAAGCGGCCAAAGCACGGTGGCTCCATCGAGGTGCCCGCGACGCTGCTCGTTTGGACTCGAGTGCCCAGCATCCAGCTGGTCAGGGAGAAGGGAGGACCAACGGTGACGATGAACGTGCTAGATGGCTACCCTCAGTTCGTCGTGCGTGGTCTCACTGCCAGTACTCTCACAAAGCTTGGCGAGCATGCGTTCGATGGGCAGCTGTTGATCCTCGGTGCATCCTCGACAGCGGCTGAGCGTCGCCTTGCGGAGACACTTGCGGCGCCGCTGCTTCGCTTCCGTTTTGATGAGCAGCGTGGCGTTGCCAGCGTGCGTAAGGGCCAGGCAGCATGGGGCGAGTGCATCAAGAGTGCGCCACGTCGCCCCTCCGAGACATGGGCTGGCCAACGGCGCGTGTACAACACGGAGCTGTCGAATACGTACGAGACGGCCATGAATGCACGCCCGCCGGCGTGGGAGGTGCGGCTGAGTGGCGCGGACAACTCGGTGGAGGTGGCGCCTCGGGTGGAGCTGGTGGGGCACCAAGCAGCTGAACGGCTGTTGCGCGGTCGTAACCTCGGCGCTCAGAAGGCGCTCTGCGTCGAGTGGAAGATTGGCACACGGCTGGACACTGCTCAGGTCCAGTGCGAGTTCACCATCCAATCCAGCAAGGATGAAGCTCCAGCTCCACAGCCGCCCACAGCTGCTTGGGCCAAGGACCTCAAGCTGTACCCCCGCCAGCTCAAGGTCCTGCACTGGATGCAAGAGATCGAGGCGGGTAAGCTCCAGTTCGACGAGTGTGACTATGCAGACGCGGCACTACCCGGCGTGGCGTGGCAACTTCAAGTTAAGGCGGGCATCAAGGGCCCGCTGCGTGGCGGCTTACTGGCAGATGCGCTCGGCGCCGGCAAGACGGTGACAGTGATTGCGCTCATCGCAGCTGATGTGCAGGCGGCGCGTGCGCTCCCCCTCGATGAGCGGCAGCAGAGCCGTGCCACACTCATCGTGGTCACTCCTCTCATCATTCGCCAATGGGAGGCCGAAATTGGACGGTTCACTGACCAGAAGCTCCGCTGTGTGCGCATCGAGAGCGCGGCTCACCTGCGGGCGCTCACGTACAAGCAATTGCGTGAGGCCGATGTGGTGCTGATCGTGTCCGACTTACTGGGCTGCGCCAGCAGCGGCAAGGCGTGCGGCTTCGCGGCGGCGGCGGGTGTCAAGGAGGCAGCGCTCCGTTCAAAAGAGGAGCAGAAGGAGGCGAAGCTTGCCAAGGAGCGTCTGCAGGGCAAGAGTGCCGAGGAGGTCGCTCAGCTTGCCACAGCGCTTGACGGCCGTAAGGACACCTACCTGGAGCTGTTGACGGAGGCGACCGGCACCGAGACGTTGCCACCTTTCCTCCATCGACGCAATAAGAATCGTGAGGCGGGTGGCGGCGACGTACAGACGATGATCTACGGGGTGTGGATTACCAGCTCCTCTCGCGACCCGTATGGCAAGACGAAAGGACGGCAGGAGGACCGCGAGGCGGCGGCGTACTTTTCGCACGCCTACACGCGTGTGGCGTTGCCTGCCCTCCGCGCCAAGACCTTCCAGGACGATGACAAGGGCGTGCCGATTGAGTACTTCAGATGGCGGCGCGTGATTGTCGACGAGTGCCACGAGCCGCTGTGCATGGGCGCTGACGACGCTGACGAGAGTGCCATGTCAACAAAACGCTCGGCTTGCGCCGTGCGGGAGCTGCTGGGTATCGCAGTGCCTGATATCGACGCTCGCCCGTTGCTCGCCCAGCTCGGCACCTTTGGCTTGACCGGGACGCCGCTGCTCTCATCTGTGGCACGCATCACCGAGATCGCGTCGCTCTGTGCGGGCACATACGTCTGTGGCGCCTGGGCGCATTGGCGCATGATCGAACGGGCGAGCGGCCGTGACCTGTTCCTGAGATATCACGACGCCGTGCCCTCACGACTGTACCAGAGCGAGACGGTGCGCTCAGCGCAGGCGTTTGTGAATGCAGCCGCGCGTCGCAATGTGGTGGAGGAGGACATCAAGTGGGAGCCGTTCTACGAAAAGGTGCAATTGCGACGCGGCTCCGAGTATGAGAAACTGTGCAACAAGTATCCCCAGGTGCCCATGTGCCCTGACCGCGATACCATCGAGGATTCCAGATGGATGCAGCTGGCGCAGGCCGCGGCGGAGGCAGAGGAGCGCGGCGCGGCCCTCGCGCGGTGCGTCGAGAAGATCCACGCGCTCCATCCATTGGCGAAGGTGCTCGTCTTTGCACCCATGAGCAGCTTCGAGCAGGCCGCTCGCGCCGTGCGGGCGCTTGGCTTGCCGTCGGAGGTGGCCAAGCCTGGCGAGGACCAGGAGCGCACGGCGGAGTTGGTGCTTGAGTTTGATGAGCCGCCTACCGAGCTGAGCGTGAAACAGCAGAGGTGCCGCGTGCTGCTTCTTGCTTATGAGGACGGCGCGGGGCTCAATCTGCAGCATGGATGTCATCAGGTCGTGCTGTATGCACCGCTCGCGAGCCCCCCCAAGGACAGCGAGAAGGTGGTTGCCGCGGTGGGTAAGGAGCAGCAGTCGATCGGCCGTGTACGTCGGGCTGGCCAGAAGCACACGGTGGGCGTCCATCGGATTGTCCTGACAGGCCCAGACGGCCAGAAGACGATTGACGGGCTGCTGCACGACAGGAACGAGGATAAGCAGCTCATTCGGAGTGCAACCAACACGGCGCAATGACATGACCCATGGCCGGAGCTCCTGTGCAGTAGCTCCTTCATATCCCCTTTCTCGTACGTGAGCTCGTTAAGGGATTGAATATTTAGAATGCCGCGGACGCTCGCCATGGCGCGAGCCTCCTACGGTCCCCTTTGTTGGTCCCGAGAGCCGAAGGTCAGCGTGAAACGAAAATCGCATCGTGGCACGTGCGGGCAGTGCGTGCGGGACGCCATTTTCAGCTGCATCCGTCCGGTCTTATGACTTCGATGTCGTCAGTAACAGACTAGGTGTATTTTACTAGAGTGCACTATAGTCTGTACTCTAATAAAATTGATAATCCAGAAAAACCCTTACGCGCGTTACAGTAGTCGTCAGTGCTCGCTCGACTGTCGTAAGTTTTGGTAGCCTTCATCGCACATGCTGCTACATCCTGTGCCGACAGCGCCACATCTCACACAAGCACCACTTAATCGCCCATGAGGTTGCAGACGAGCTCGAGGTCGCTGAACGGAATCATGTGCTGCCGGCCGCGCAGTTGCACCAGCAGCAGCGCCGCCTTCTTGGCCGCCAAGCTCGACGCCGCCAATGCTTTGATGGCTGTCTTGCGCGCCTCTGTTTTGAACATGGTCTCACCGGCGAGGAGTTGCAGGCCCGCCAATGTAAGATCGCTCACGGCGGGTCTCGTCATCGATGAGGTGAGACGCGGTACCAAGGGCGCTGGCGGCGGCGGGACGCGCATTTGAATGGTAGGAGAATTCGCGTCGGCCGCCGCCCGAAGGTACGCAAAATTGACCATGAACGGCCCAGTCGATGATGGTGCTGCCTTCCATAGGAGCGGCAGCACCTCGTCGGCCTCCCATTCCGACAGCAGCAGAACGTCGCCGTTGGGGAAGACGACGATGGCGTCGGGCGGACGCATGTACTCGCTCTGATCCTTGAGCTGCAAGCCCTGGCTGTCGGCCACCGTCACCATGTACGCCTTTGTCACGAAGATGGAGCACTGTGCCCATTGGATCGCAGCGAGGTGTTTGTCGAGGTAGGCGTTGATTGCGTCTTGAAGGGCCATGACGCCGGCATCGCGCAGCTCCGTGGGCCTCGACGCCTTGAGAATCGTCTCAAAGTTCCATCGAGTCGGCGAGACTGGCTCATGCTTCGGCATTTGCCGCTCGACTTCTCGGTCGAGCTCGCGCTCGTTCTCAAGCTCGCGCTCACACTCCTCCTCCACGCCAGTCGATACGACGCGCAGATCCGAGCCGTACCTGCGCCCCAGCGATTCAATCGCTTGTCTCGTGCCGTCCACTGTGCTGTACTGGACCTGGAGGCCGTTGCACCGCTTGATGTCACGCTCAATCGTGCGCTTTACCACGTCGTCCACCCTCTCCTCGCCAAAGGCGCTGCCGTACAGGTCGGCCAGCTCGAGGTTCTCGTCGAGCAAGCGCGCCGCCGGGCTGTCTTTCGTCATGCAGAAATGGCTCGCCTGAATCGAAAACTCGGGCAGCCCTTCTGCAATGGCATTCGCCGTGTTGCACAGGACCCACTTGAGCAGGTGTAAGGACGACAGGCCTGTAAGAACGCCATTGCGCTCCATGATTTTGGGCTCCAGCTCGGGCGGCACTGCGAAGAGAAGCCGCTGGCCGCGGTCGAGCTTGCGCATGCGGCCTGCTGCTTGCATGAGCTTGGATTTGCCCATCTTGGGACCAATCGTCAGGACCGCTTCCGCTTTGGTGCAGCTTCATATCCGCGCCACGGCAACGACTCTCGTCAAAGTAGACGAAACAGTCCTTCTCGTGGATTGGCGAGCTGCTCTGAGGCCAGGTGCGCCCGTGGCGACTGCGCACGAGCCATGTCGCCAGCTGGGACGAGAAGTAGATGGCGCCCTGTAGGCGTGAGCTCTGTGGCAGCAGCTCGATGACCTTCGTGGCCACCTCCTCGTTGCTCAGGCCCGCCATGGTCGCGCCAGCGTCAATGAGCGCGTCGGCACCACGCTCCACGACGGCGAGACGTAGCACGGCCGCGCTCAGCGCACAAGTCGTGGGGAGGATGGACACCTCTTTATTTTGCAGCACGAGGTCGCACATCTTCCCATCAGTAGCAAGCAGCTCGTCGGCGCCTTTTGGCAAGCCCTGCATCACGTGGAAGGGCAGCAGTAGGTGGTTTTCCTTGGTGCCTGAGAAGCCAATGACGTCCCTCCTCGGGTTGTCGGTCAGGTTGAATGCGTTGGCAACAAGGCGCTTTGGGAACTGCATGGTCTCGCGTGGCAGAACGCACGTGTCCAGCCAGAAGTTGACCGTTGACATGTTAGAATGGTAGACTTTGTGCATGATGTCAAGCTGCACATCGCTTGATACGTCGAGCTTATTGACGTGATCGAGCGCGCTCAGCTGGCTAGCGCTCATGCTGCTCCTCGCCGACTCGAGCCACTGACCATAATGCCTCTCCTGTGCTATCGGCCCGAGCTTCAGCAGCGCGGCGACGGCCTCCTTGAGCTCATCACGCGACAAGCCCGAGTGGTAGTATGAGAGGTGCGTGAGGATGATGAGCGTGTCCGGTTGTGCATACTCAGCGCGATCGGAGGGTGTGTCGCTCGCTCGATACGGCACGGCAACCCGTCGATTAATGCCGCGGCGCGGGTCCACGCCGTAGTCAACGCGGTGCCGGCGCGACAAGCAATGCTCGAGCAGGCCGGACGCGAGCAGGCCACGCAGAGCGAGCAGTTGAGCGCGCTGCGAGCCATTAATCGGGCAGCTGCTAGCGGTGAGCATCGCCATAAACCTCCCCAGAGCATCGTTTGGGTCGGTCAGGAACTTGATGATGTCGTCACTCGCCCTCGTCACGCTCGTGTCCCGAAGCCAGCGCATGTGATAGGGAGGGCCACGAAGTAACGCCCACGCCAACTCGCGCCGAAGGGGCATGCGCACGTTGTCGAGCTCAGAGCCCGGCAGGAGGCGCAAGTCGTCGAAGGCACCGGCACCCTTCTGTGCCCCCATAGGCAGCCGCTTGGCCACATTGGGTTTCGCCAGCAGTGTCGCCACCTCTGGTGAGGCCTGCAGCAAGTGCAGCATCGTTTGCACTGCAGTCCAGCGCACGTTACCATCGGGCAGCTGCACGTTCGCACCGCACGCATAAATGAGCTGGTACTTGTGGTGCAGGATCTCGTCGCTCTCATCAAGCAGATCGCAATACGGCAAGTCGTCGAGCGATGGTAGGGCCTGTACAAGGTCGGCGTTCACCTGCGACAGCCGCAGCTCGTGCCACTTGAGCTGCAGTGACAGCCGATGCTCGGGCGAGATGAAAATGGCACCGTGCGCACGCATGCACCGCACCAGACAGTCACGCACCACTTGGACGTCCTGGACGGTGAGCTTCACGCCACGGTGGAATGGCAGGTGCAGCAGCCGGCGGCACATGATGCTCGCGGTCAGGTGGCGGTGCAGATAGAAGTAGGCTTCGCCAATCAGCTGTGAGAGGAAATGCAGTCGCACGAGACGATTTGGCTGTGCCAGATGCAGCACGAGCATCGGCAGGATGACACGTGTCTTGCCCTCGCCCATGTTGAGCTGGGTAATGGCGCCGGGCGTGTCAATGCAGTACTTGGCCACGCAGTACTGCATGCGTCGAATCTGCAGCTGCTGCTCGACCTCAAAGACAAGCCATTGCGGGTGCTGCGTGACACTCCACTCGCGCCCGACCTCTCTGAGCTCGCGCTCGAGCTCCGGCGCATTGCAATCCTCAGCAATGAGCGCCATACGCTGCAGCTTGTCCTCGAGCACACAAAGCTGCAGCCACTCCAAGACGGCCGGATGCAGGACCTCATCAACCGCTGCGTCAGAGAGAAACGGATTGAAGAGGCGAAGGTGCGTAGGCTCCCACGCTGCGCGCGCAAAGTCGCGCAGCGAGACCCGTGGCTCCAGATTCGCCGCACGGCGCATGAGAAAGCCCAACGCGTGCCAGCCCGCATTCATCGGGACATGATCTGCGTGCGCAAGCAGATAGTGCTCTACTTGCTCGCGCGCCACTTTCGCAAGGCCGTGCTGCACCAGCAGCTCCTTCTCGAGCTGAACGATCTCCCGAGCGAGCTCGAACATAGGCATGCGCTGGTGTGCTGACCAGCTGTCCGATAGCTCTGCAAAAATCGTTCGGCCGAGCTCATTGTCCTCAACGTCGGAGGCCGTCAGCGGAAAATCCTGTCGATCCATGGCCACGGTGCTGACGAGCATTCTGCGCAGCAGCTGCTCAATGCTGGCTATCACACGCGCCTTTGACTCGTGGGCTGGTAGATCGAGGGTACCAGCCGATGGCATGTTGCCAACGGACCGCGCGCTGATTTTGCGCCCGAGCAGCGTTTGCTCCTCGTCGCGCGTCAACAGCGCATGCGCGTTGAGCTGCGCGCGCTGCTTGCGTTGTGCGTACTCGGTGGCGGAGTCGGCGTCGTACCGTATGGCAACGGCCTCCTTCTTCATGTCTGGTCGAAGGAATAGTAGCTCGGATGCGCACATATGAGTCTCAAAGCAGAGCAGCGGTAATGCGGGCGTTAGCTGGCCGTAAAGGAGTATTGACTTGAGCTGCGTCACCTCATCCAGGGTTAGAGGGCTTCCTTTCCACGACTGTCGCACAAGCTCCATGGCCACTTCGCCTCCTGTGCGCTTGGAGCGTGCCTCTGGCAGCTCCGTGCCCGTTGCAGCGTACACAGTAGCGAGCTGCAGTCGTGCTTCGATCGCAGTTGCGCCAGCCTTTGCTTCAATCGTGGAGAACCGTGGGTGCAGCTCGTAGACATGCAGCCGTCTGAGTACATCACGGCCATCTGATCCATGTATGTAAATCTGGTTGGGGTCGCGCTTCACCTCACCTACGGGCATGATAAGAAGGGTCTGGCGAGCCGATTCAAGAATGAGGTACTGGCTAAAGTCAAACAACGCGTCGCGCAGCTGCTGCTGAAGTCCCAGAGCAAAGCCAAGGAAGTTGTTCGAGCGCAAGCGGCCATCCCCTTGCATATCAAAACTTAGATCGTACCGAGGCAGTTCCAGCCTAAGCACGCCGTCAGGGGAGGTATAGTAGGCGTGCGTGAGACCGCTCAGTGTCTCGAACTTGGAGAGGACGTGCAAAGCTCGCGAGGCTTGCGGAAGCACGAGTTGGTCGAAACCTGGCAGGAGCTTGCACAGCTGTACCCATCCAATCTTGGCTTGATGGTCGGGTACGCGGCAGCAAAGCCAGCCGCCACTGCCAGCGAAGTTCGGGATGACCGTACCGGAAGCCTTGAGCGCAGGTAGCGTCGTGCAAGCAAGCATGATGAACTGAGCATCACGACGGCTGAATGAGGTGCCACGCACGATCACTGTCTCAGTCGCACGGCACAGCCAGTGGCTGTGCATGCGCTGGAGACGAACGGGAAGCTCACGACCCCATATGGCCACGCCCTCCTCTGTGCCGTCAAGTAGCTCGAGCTCATTGGTCTGGCTATCCGAGTTGGCTGGGTCCACCTCACGCACAACCAGCTCTTTACGAAGAACGCCTTTACGAAGGACGGCGTTCAAGAAGAACTTGTACATGAAGCCGCCCTGCAGTCGGACCGTCTGTAGAATGCCATCACTCGACAACACTACCTCGCAGTTGTGCAGCTGCCCCGTGCAAGGATCCGTAAACGTCCTCTGGTACAGTGGCATGTCAAGAATTGTCTTTGGCAGTCGACTCGGCGGGAGCCCGTCATAGAGGACTGTGCCTACCTGCAGGTTGACGCTGAAGAGATGGCCGTTGGAGACGGCTTCGAAGCACGTCGTCTTCGTGCTGTTGTATGTGACTCGCTGCCAGTTGAGGGTGGCTGGCGTGAGCGTCTCGAGCACCACCCTCACCGCTTCCGTGAGCGGCGACGAGTTCCGGTCAAGGGCTGTGAGCAGCGCAGGCAGACGGCGAGCAAGTACCGCGTGCGAGACGATGGTCAACTCGTGTACCATTTCATCGAGAGGCGATGGGTCCTCGAAGAGGCGGCTGTAGTCCGCGACAATCAGCGCCTTGCAGAGCGCTGCTACGTCTTCATCGAGGAGCTCCCCTGCACCATGGCTGCTGATCGCGTACATGGCAAAGATACAGCGACGCGCGCGCAGATGAGCGACCTTCTGCGCTGATGCCGTCTCGATGTCTTCTCGCGCCCATCCGAGCGCAATGTTTGCAAAGCTTCGCGCCACATCGCGAGACGCCGCGTCCCATTGTGATGCATGCGCCGCGAGCTCACCGAGGATCAACACAGCCGCATGCTGCCGTGGCTTGAGCTTCAGCTCGTCCGCCAGGTCAGCAAGCTCCAAGCGCAGCGCCTCCCAGCCTCCAAATTTGTCAACGTCAGTGCGCCACACTGGGTGCGGAACGTCGGTCGAGATCGATAGCTCGCCGAGGTGGAAGAATGTCTGCTGCAGAAGCTTGCGTACTGCGGGGTCCTCGAGCGGCATACTGCGCTCTCGCAACGCCACGCACAGCTTTCGGATTTGCTGATGCGGATACGCCCGAAGCGTGCCGTACGAGAAGAACTCAGTCTTTCCCGAGAGCCAGCTGGGCTTGCTGTCCTGCCTGGCCTCAGGGATGTTGCCACGGCTCGGCTGTGCGCGCGTGCCGTTCTGGACCATCGCCCACTGCATCGCACAGCGGTCGCAATGGAGAGTCTCAGTGAACTTGACGACCAGAGCATCATCTGGCAAGGTCGCGAACGGATTGAAGTAGCCGCCATCCCGCGTATCGAGATCAAACTGGCCACCAGTCCACATCAACCTTGGTGCGAGCGCATCGGGGTACCAGACACCGTCTGAAGGGCTGCTGAAGTGGCGCACATTCGCTGGACTGAACTGGCTGGCCTGGGGCACAGTGTAATTGGACCCGAGGAGCACCTTCGTTTCTACGACCTCGGACAGATGCCGTGCGCTCGAGCCGTTGAGGTAGTATGATCGCCAGGTCGTCTTCGCAGTGTCGTCCTTGATAGCATCCGCGACCACAATCTTCTCCTGGGTGCTCGGAACAACTACCTCAGATTCCGGCAGCAGCATCTGCTGCGCCGCGAAGCTCAGCCGCGATAGCACTTGAAAGTGCGCCGGCAACTGCAGAAAGAACAAGATTGGTCGCGCCAAAGCCTCATCCTTTGGCAGAGGCTGAAAGATTGGCGTCGGTGGCTTCTCAGTCTCTCGAACCTCGGACTCTGTAGTTGCGCACAAGCGTTGATACTGTCGTACCTGCTGGTCATATTCATGCCACTGTGAATGGACTATCGTACTAGTAGATTTTCGATTGAGCTCTGCTGCTTTAAGGTTTGCCCGGTAGTCTGCGAGCTGCGCGTCGAGCTTCTTCAGCAGTTCCTGCTTCTCCCTGACAGCATTCCAATGAGCATCCTGCCTCGCCGCCGCAGCAGCACTCTCTGCGGTCCAAAGCAGCTGCATCGCGGGCGAGCGGCTCACGTGTAAGGCGGCCATGCTAAACGTGGCATCCTCGGACCGACACGAGAAGACGTGGCGCATTGGCTTGGTTTTCAGGCGCAGGTAGGCAGCAGCAAATTGCGCGGCTTCAATCGCAGCCCTCTCGGAGAGAACCAGATGGTGAAGGTCAGCCGCTCGTAGCGCGACACCGTACTCCTTGAGCACCTGATGCTCAAAGTTCAAGGTCGCCTGAGAGCAGCACACCGGAAGTCACGTCACGACTCTCAGTAGGGCGAGAGATCAGGCGCAGGGGTATGCTCGTCGTGGGTATCAGTGGAGGCTTACCTTGAAGCAAAAGCAGTAGGCCAGCCACATGACGAGGACCTCGCGACTCTTGCGTTCCACCGTTAGCAAGGCCGCGGAAGCTTTGGACTTTTGGAACGCGCTCGCAACATACCGATACATGTCAACAACCTGCTCGACGGTGGCGACAAATTGCTTGGACTGCGCTTCATCCTTCTCGTAGGACTCTGTGTCCGATGCCATGAGCTTCGGAGCGTGTTGGTAGAACCAATGCTCGACGGCCTCCAGAGCGACGAGCTGAGCCTCCACACCGCGGACATCGGGCTTCAGGCGTTCATCACGCAGCCACGAAAGAAGATCGACAATGATACATGTAGCTACGCCGGGGTCAGGTAGCCAGCCCAGATTGGCTTCGGCTTTGGCGCGCGCCGCAACAAGCCCATCCGGGGGATGTTCAGGCACGAAGAAGCACTTGCAGGTAGGGGCCTTGGCCCACTGCTTGCCGTCACCCTCCTCCCAGACCGCGGTCGACTGGTGCGGCAGACTGGCCGTCTCCAATTTCATGAAGCCTAGGGCATTAACGCCCACATCCACGCCCTGCTGTACCAACCAATTGCCAGTGGAGGTCCATGCGATCCATCTGTCCGCCGTCGCATGCTTCCACACCGGCTTCCCGTGGGCGGTACGTTGCGGCGCCAGCAAGTAGGTGCCCAGGCACGTCGTCTGGTGCTTCAGCTCTCCGCAGAGGCTCATCGAGGTGGGCACGTCCCCGAAGCACTTGCACGTAGGGGCCTTGACCAACTGCTTGCCATCAGACTCCTCCCAGACCGCGGTTGACTGGTGCGGCAGACTGGCCGTCGTGTCCTGCAAGGTCATGTAGCATGCTGCGTTAACACCCACATTCGCGCCCGGCTGTACCTCCCACTTGCCAACGGAGGAGGCCCATGCGATCCATCTGTCCTCCGTCGCATGCTTCCACACCGGCTTCCCGTGGGCGGTACGTTGCGGCGCCAGCAAGTAGGTGCCCAGGCACGTCGTCTTGTGCTTCAGCTCTCCGCAGAGGCTCATCGAGGTGGGCACATCGTCCGGCGGCGGGTATCCTAGCATCTTTGGATCGATTGGATCCGGCAAACTCGGGCGTGTATTGGGTACCGTCTGTGGCGGAGGCGACAACGCGATGTTGCGGCACGGCTGGTCATTTTTTTCGAGACGTGGCAGCTCAAACTCGAGAGCCTTCTCGGACGCGCGTCTCAGCACGAGCTGCTCGAGCTGCCAGCGCACGTACACGCTGCGTGCCTCGAAAGCTGCCATATCGTCCTTGAGGTGGTCGCCGCCGCGAATGTGGATCTGCTCGTCTGCCAGTCGCGAGCCGGCCTGCACGGCCACTGAGAGCATCTGCATGCATTTGTCGATGGCCTGTCGATAGGGCGCATCGGCTGTGTTCTCAGCGAGCAGTGCTGCGACAGACGCCTCGCACAGCCACAACGCGAGCTGCGCCATCGCGTGGCGGTAGAATAGACTTTGCTCCTCGAGCAGCGCTTGAAGCACCGCGCGGATTAGCGCCCAAGACGTGTTACGCTCGTATCCGCCCGTGTGCAGGCCGACGTCCGTGAAACCACCACGTGGCGCAGTTGTTCCATCCTCGCATCCGGAGAGCGCGTCTATCAGCACCGCTTTGATCATCGCGGGCGTCTTCTGGTTGCCCTGATCGTTGGCCGCTGCGCTCCGCTTGTCACCCTTGCGCGCCTGCGCCTGACTGAGCAGCTTCTCTGCTCGGGACCTGCGACCGTAACGCACTCACTTCAGCGCAATTCACCAGCGTCGCGTTGCTTACGGGTTCGATCTCCTCGCACGCACAGAAACTCGGGGTACTCTGCACTCGGCACCTGGCCGACTGTGTCGACGCTGGAGGAGTCGCTCATTGCGTCCGCCGTGTGCTCACGAGCTTCCGGGCCGGAGTGCATCCGGAAAGCCCACTGATCGAGACAGACGAGGGTCAGGTGCACGGCACCGGCGCGAGGCTCGTTCGCGAGCAGCGCACATCCAAATGCACCAAACCACGTGACGTGCGGCGCAGCCTGGAAGGCCGGCCCCTTGCTCTCAAGTGCGCCAACCACGTCACGGAAGGAGTTCGTCTCGCTCTCAGATGGACGCCAGTGCCCAGCCTCCGAGGCAAACGAGTCTGCAAATGAGCGCAGCAGCAACGCGCCATCCTTTGAAAGGTTGCGCTGCAGAGAATAGGGCGGGCCGATGCCTAGAGGAAAGACACCGAGAGAGACTGCGAGCTCAGCAGCCTTGCGAATTTGAGACGACGCCTCGAGGCCACGAAGCAGCCACAACGTCGGCTGATCCACGAGCGCGAGCTCGCCCAGACGCGAGTCATCGCACAGCACGGTACCACCATATATCAGGTGGAAGACGTTGGGAGCTGTGCCTAAGGTCAGGGTTTCAGGGAGCTGCTCCTTGAGTTGTCGCACGCTCGTATCTATGCTGAGCACGAGCTGGTGTGGCTTGGAGCACCCAACACGCTTCACTTCTAGCCGCATGGTCGGGGTGAGGCGGGAGCGCAAGGGGCTCGAGACTGTCGCATCGATCGTGGCATCGAAATGGCTTCCCTCAAGGGTTCCTGTGAAGTCCTGAAACTTACAAATTTGGTACAAACGAAAGTCAAGTCAAGTCAATTCACTCAGGCGGAGGCCTCGATCTTCTTCAGGACTCGATGGTGGCCTGAAGAAGATGGGCATAAAGCTGGGAAAGGGACCTCTCTGTACGCTAGGAGAGAACATCCTCATTCGATTACATGTACCGTACCTTGAAGCAAGCGTTGAGACCATGGTTTGGACTTGAGTTCCCAGCTGTATATGCACAATGCAGGCTGTGTGTAGTCGAGTACAGTAACAGTAAGCAACGGTCAGAGAAAGCAACGGCGTTTATCGGCCGTCGCCTTCAGCTCTAGCCGTCGCCCTGGAGCCGACGTCCGCGGGCATCGTAGTACGGTCGAAATCGATTCGCCATGGTGTCGATTCGCGCCGGACGGGTTCCGTCTGAAAAATCGAATATAAACTTAGTCTCCATTTCGTATAGACTATAGTCAACTCTTTGCACAAATCGTACACGAACAAAGCGCTCTCAGGCTCAGCTTTGCTCAGCTCTCACGACCCGCTCGCCCATGATGCCCGCCTCTCGAAAAGTCCTCTCTCACCCCTGCCCCCTCCCTCATTCGTCACTGTGTTGTCGTTGTTCCGTTCAGGGACTTCAGCGTCGCGCCTCTGAAGGTCACTGTCGCACAGTCTGTCAGACGTGAATAAGACTGTGGCCATCCCATAGCATAGACTTTAGCAATGACTAGGGCGCAACAGGGTTGAGCACGATGCTGGGCGTTGCCAGCGCCACGCTGGTCCTACCGCGCTCGATGGCAGCCTTGTGGCCCTTTTTCATGTCGATGAAGCTGAGGAAGAACGCGCCGCCTAGGCAAACCACGAGCACGTAAACAAAAGCATACGTGTACTGGTTGGTGGCCGCCACCGACACTGTGAGGATGAGAGGGCCGAGCCACGACGAGCCGCGGTTGGTGAGCTCGTATAGCGCAAAGAACGCGGACTCTTTTCCTGGAGGGATGAGCGATGCAAACACGGAGCGTGAGAACGCCTGCATGGGCCCCATGTGCGCGCCCCAGATGACGGCGACGATGATGACGTCGAGACCCGTGGCGATGCCGGCAAACCCCCAGATGGGCACGACGAGGCCGATGACGACCAAAGTCCACTGGAGCATGCGCTCAGGCGGGACGCGGAACCACTGAGCGATCTTCTGGTAGAGGACATTGAACCCGGCGGCAAAGAGCGGCACGAGGATGAAGACTGCGAGCACGCCATACGTCTTCGGGAAGCAGCCCCAGTCGACACGCGAGTTCGCGTACAAGCCGCCAATACTGCCGACGAGGAACACACCATCGGAGAAGAAGGCCCAAAGGAGGAGGTAGAAGCCGGATCGAGGCAGCGCACACAGCTCGCGGAAGGTGGCCAAAAAGCTCGAGCTTGCTACTGTGCAGACCGTCTTATTTTCTGGTAAAGGAGACCCCGGCCGTGGCAGCAGCCGTAGCGCGACGGGGATCATCCACGCGGCCCACCAGATGCCCACGATCACCATGCACAGTTGATAAGCGAGGATCTCGGGGAGGAGGGCAACTAACGGGATGCAGAGGATGATGCCGATCACGCCGGCGACGTAGCCCCAAGCGAAGCCCCGCGCGGAGATCTCGGTCGACCTCATCGATTCGATCTCCTCGCGCTCCTTGCCCTGAGCTGCTCGGACCTCGGGCAGAGCGGCCACGATCTTAGGCAGGAAGGCGTTCATCATCACACCAGAGACGCCAAAGCACACATTCGTGATGACACACACAAGCATGCCAATCGTGAAGTTCTCCGCGTTGATCGCGAGCGAAATGATGCAGAAGGATGCGCCCATCCAAGATGTGCCCAAAAGCGTCTTCTTGCGAGAGCCTCCGTAGTCAGCGAGGGGCCCAAGGAAGAAGAAGATGCCAGCTTGGATGACAACCGAGACTGTGATGCACAGGGTCGCGTATGCAGTAGGATTGGTGGCGAGGCCGCCGCGCGTGAGCAGCGCCACCTCAGTACTTCCGGACGGATCGCGGCACTCGAGAAGATTCGCGGGGTAGCCTGTGCAGGTGCCATTGAAGCACGAGGGTGCATTGGGCTCATCGCACTCTCTGGGGCCAGCGCCCACAATACGATAAAACGTCCCCGCGTCGTTCATCGAATAGTTGAAGAATCTCCACGAGGCACGCACAGCATTGAGCTCAGCCTCGTCGCGCAACACGTTGGGGCAGTCATTCGGATACCCAGAATTAGCAAGTGCAGCCGCTTGAATGAGCAGCGGTAGGAAGCCTCCGATGCCCACCGTACTGTACACAGAGTTGGCAAAGTCGATCAAGTAAAATCCTTGAATTTCCCTTGGAGTCGCATCGGGCGTGTCTTCCTTGTGGTCCCGCTCAGCATCACCATCCGGACTAGACGATTTCATCCCAGGGCCGGTGCCCTCGCTCGCGGACGGCCGCATGAAGGGGATTCATCAAATCCCTTGATGAAATTCATTTGCGGAATTCTTCGTCCTTGAAGGCCTTGTACAATAGTACCAGTAAAAAGACACCGGGGGAGCCGGGACACACACGGGACACACACGGGACACGCGGGCGCACCTTACCGGTACTGGAGCGATGGATTTGGGTTACACCCTTCAACTGGTTCAAATTGCACTTCTGGTCACTTAAAGTCTATAGTCTTCTGTGCCGCTGATTCCCCCCTCGGTGCGATTGCGAGATGTGCTGGGCGTGATTTCCTTCGGTTCTGCGTGCGGAGCCGGAGGGTGGGCGATTCTGAGGGCGACAATTGGAGGGCGAGCGCGCGTCGTACCAAGTGGATACCGACCGACCGAGCCCGAGTTATACGCCGCTGGGTGCGTGAATTGGAGCGACTGTGTGGTGGATTATCGGGGGGGAAAATGCCTCAGTCTCTCTCCAAACCTGGCCGGTCGGTCGACAACGCACGGTATCAGCACATTGGTCGTCGAGCCCACAGGTGCGTTCAGCCCTCATCCTCGTCGTCGAGCTCCGGCAAGATCTCACGCACCTCCGCCATGGTGAACTCCTTGCGCAGCACGAGCGCGCGCGCGGCCTCTGCCCTTGTGAGGCGCGCGCCGGGGCCCGCGGCAGCGCTCTGCGTGGAGAGCATCAGCGCGGCAGCCTCCTGCACGCTGCCCGCCGTGAGCAGGAAGGCGATCTGGTTGAGCCGCCCGAACTCATTGCGCACCGAGCCGCTCACGAGAAGCTCCGAGAGGTTGTCGGTGAGCTGACGCGAGTGCTCGCCGAGCAGGATCGCGCCCGCCTCGTCGAAGCGCTTGTGCATCACCGCCGCCTCGAGCTCTTCGGCGAGCCCCGCCGCCAGCGTGTGCACCAGGCTCTCAAAGTTGACAGCCCTCAGCCGATCCTTTAGGGGCTCGAGGGCTTCGCGTAACGGTCGTAACAATCCGGACTCGAACGAGCGCTTCGCATCCAGCTCAGCTTGCTCGGCCGCGAGCACGTACGAGGTCGGCTCGAACTCCATTCGCAGCCACACGGCGGGGAGGAGCGAGGCGCCCAGATGGCGGAGCTCCTTCGCCGCATCCTCCTTGAGATCGTCGGCGATACCATCCAGCTCGGACTGCGCCGCGTCCGCGAGCCCCACGAGGCCGTTGAAGCGCTCTTCGAAGGCCGACGACACCACCGACCGGAGCTTGCGCGTGTACTCCTCCGCGCACTGCAGCGAGTTGACCGCGATCAGGAACGGCTCGTTCGCCGCATCGGCGAGCCCCGCCTGACGCACATAACGGCCAAGCACCGGCGCGATGAGCGTGCGGATGGCGTCGACCATGGAATGGAGCAGTGGCACGACGGCTAGCGTGGCGGCACCCGATCGCACCGCGCGTCCGAACGCCTTCAGCAGGACAAAGAAGCCGTCGTCGACCACCGAGAGCGTGAGGCTTTCACGGTCGGCCTCAGCCATCTCCATCGCCAGGCGCACCGCGCATCCCAGATAGGCAGCCTCGCCGGCCGAGTACGCGCACGCAAGCGTCTGGCAGTACGTCTCGAGCTTCACACGCGCGCTCGTCCGCGCTGGCTTTGGCTGCGCACGCGAGGCGGAAGGCGCACCTGCGACCGAGGCGGCCGCCCGAGGCGGTGGCGGTGGCGGCGGTAGCGCTTCGTTGCGAGTGGCTGAGGGTGGGGGTGGCAGCGAGGGCATCTGCAACGCGGAAGAGCACGCTGAGGCCGCGGCCGCAGCCGCGGACCCAGCGGCGGATGCGGCGTCTCGCACGGTCCGGCCACTGTCCGCCGCGGAAGCCAATTCTCGTAACGACCAGCCATCGTCCTCCGATAGCGCTGCTGCCGGGGCGGCGCCAGTAGCAGCGGCCTCAGAGGCGCCGACACCAGCGCCTTCCGTGCCGGCGCCGATCGTCACGACGTTAGCCTCGGCGATCGCCTGCTGCTCAGCGTCTACCTCCTCACACCACTGCTCAAACGACTGGAGCAACAGCAGGAGAGCACTCGTGTCCTCTAACTGGGCATCGAGCTCGGGCAGCTCGAGCTGCACGCGCCCACCACCCCTGCCGCCGCCGCCGCCGCTGCCGCCGCTGCCACTGCCGCCGCCGGGCGTGCCCGCACTATCCGTGCCAGCCTGCCTGGCGGGCCAGTGGTCGAGATGGCGCTGCACTGCGTCGTGGGCGGTCCTCAGGTGCGCCTCTGCATCGAGCACCTGGCTAGCGAGCTCCAATGCTTGTGTGCACGCCTCTTGCTCGACCTCTCGTAGCACGCTCGTAGCAAAGCTAGGCGGCAGCTCGGCCGCGCAAAGCTCCTCCTTGAGCCCCGCCACACCTTCGAGATACTCGCGCAGCACCTGTACAGGCCCTCCGCTACCGTCCTCGGTGACCTGCGCACCCGCGCCGGGACCGCCGCCGCCGCCGCCACCCGCGCCAGCGCCCGCGCCGGCGCCCGCGCTGGCACCCACGCCATTGGTGCCACCCACCGAGGTCCGCAGCGATTTGGCCTGCAACAGATTCAACAGCTTGATCTGCGTCGCCACCGCCTCGCTCTGGACATGCTTATCCACTTGCTCACGATACTTGTCGAGGCAAAGCTGCTGCAGCTCTTCGCGACCCACCCACTGGCAAAAGTCGGCGAAGAGCATGCGCAGCTCGTGCCGGTTAGCGCGGCGTACGTGTTCGGCCAGCTTTGTGCATAGTTGCTGGTCGCACCCACCGAGCACTTCGACGCACACAGGAAGTGGGCCCAGCTCGGCTTCGGCGTGCCTAACGAGCGTCATGCTCTCGCGAAGCGCGCAGTCCACTGCGAGCAAATCGCCATCGTCGTGCCACCGCAAATGGAACTGCGCGACGAGGTCCTGAATGCGGCGCTCTACCCACGCCGCCGCCTTGGCCACGCATGCCGCGTGCATCTCCTTGAGCATTGCGGCATCGTCACCCTCGGCATCAGAGACCATGGCCCGCAGCGTGCCGACGTGGCTCAAAACCCTTTCGGCTGCATCGGTGGCCCCGCTGTCCGCGCACGCCATGTGGAAGTCGGCGACCTCATCCTGGAAGGCGCTGAGGAAGGCCAAGTTGTCGTCGACGCATTGCTCGCCCTGTCGCATTGCTATCAGGCGCTCTCGTGGGCGTTTCGTTGAAACATGAGGGCAACTTGTGGAAGGATACCCTCGTGCCTGACGGCCAACGGGTCCCTGTTCGGTCCCAAGTTTCGTGAGCAACACATGGTCGTGAGCGACTCCTGCCAAGGCTACGGCCCTCCCGGCAACGCACGCCGCAATGCGACACCGTTTGTTATTCAAAGCAGCTCGCATTCCTTAGACCATGTACCCCCGCGTTGGCGCATGGCCATCGAGCTGACCGGCTGTCTCCGCTCTCTCAATGTTTCTTCGGTCGGCAAGGTGCACAACGTGCTGCAAGCGCGAACCGCTGGATATGCGGTCGACTTATTCTGCGCATTGGAGGCTTGCAGCGATGAAGAGGTGCGCCATGCTCGCGCGGGCGTTGTCGATGCATTCAGCTCTAAGCTCTCCGGCGATGGCGGGGTCGAGGTGGCCAACTGCACATGGTGGCCACACAGTGCCGGCGTGCTCGATTCGCACGGCAAGCTCAAGCCGGAGCATTGGGCCTTGTTCCCTGGCTACCCGTATCGGAAGCACCACGAGAACATCCAGGTCGACAATACACTTGCACAGGCCCACAAGCTCATGGTCGTCGGCGAGATGCGCCGCCGTTTCAGCCATCAAAGAGGCCAACGGTACGATCTTGTCTGGCGACAGCGACCCGATTACGTCTCGCAAGGCGTCGATCTGGAAAGCGTGCGAGATGCGCTGCTAGCGCCGCTCGGCAGGCACGTGCGGCATGCGGCAGCACCCTTGTCCTCAACGCCGTCGTCGGCGTCGTCGGCTGTTGCAGACGCGGCGCGTGCGGATGGCCTGTGGGGAACTGGCCCCGCAGGCGCCGAGAATGTCGGCCACCGCGGCCGGAGTGAAGGTGACCGCTCGCAGGTGCAGTACGCTGTGCCCGGGATTTGCATGGGTGGCGCGCACACCGACATCGAGGCGCTGCTCACACCGGCCGCGGCGGACCATTATGGTATGCAATGGCATCACTTCGATGCGCTCTACAATGCTTCCGGTCATCTCTTGCATGGTCCAGAGGTCATGATAGACGTGCACATGCGTAGCAGCCGGCAGCACCTCGACTATCTGGTGATGCCCAAGTGGCAGCTCTATCGCTGCAGCCTCTTTTGCTTCAGTATGGCTGGCCTCTGTGGTGACATGTCTGGGTACGCTACCCGCATCGTACCGGCTGCCCGCCTCTGCTGCAAGCAGGGCAACTGCCCGCAGCCTCCGTGCCGCAAGCTGACGTCACAGTCTTTGACCGATGGGAGTGCGAGGTGCGGTATCCCTCCGCTGTGGGAAGCGATGGCGGCCAACGGTACGACGCCATGGTATGATGCCGTAACACGTCGCGCGAGTAAGTAACGATGTGCGAAATGACCGGTACGCACCCGGACCACTGACCCGGACCCGCCCACACGTGGTACCGCACCATGCACCTCACACCGAACGCTACAATTTCCAATTTCCAGAGTTCCGCTTCCCAGCACCATGGCGGCATGGGCAGGGCATGGCTCCAGATCTGTGATCATATTCCGGCAGGACAAACGAGTAACTCCACACTGGGTCTGGACTTCGGTGAGGTGGAGTTTGGTGCGTCTCGCAGTTCTTGAAGCCCCACGACATTACGCTCACAAGGCTGCTCCGATCGGCACAGCCAGCGTGCATGCAATGGCGAGGTGGTCTGATGGGAACTCAGCTGAGGGGATCTTGCCAAACACCACCGGCGCGTTGAGCTCGTACGGCATGGCGAGTACCTCCATCACCTCGATGGCGGGAGAGATCCAGCAATAGTCGAGGCAGCCCGCAAAATCGTCGGCGTGCGTGGTCAGCGGCAGTGGGCCGGGCGCGAGTGCGCCCCAATAGGCGTCTCGTAGCGGCACGCCGGTGGTGAGAGGGCCCAGATTGCACTTCGTCTCTCCCGAAGCCTCTGAGGCGTTGCTGTGCTCGGACCTCTTTTGGGCGTTGCGGCTTCGCTTGCTAGGTGGCTCGAGGCTGCTCGTGGGCTGCTCGACATACGGAGCTGCAGCTGCATTCGCCGCCTTTGCGAAGCTCGCAGCCACTGTCCTCGCAGCTGCCGCAGCGGCCGCGTCCTCTTTTGCAGCTTCCTTGACTTGACTTGACTTGACTTCCTTGGAAGCGGCCTGCCCCGCTGCGAAGGCTGTCGGATGCTCCGGATGCGTCGACTCGACAGTGCCGTTCGAGAGCAGCCGGTACACTGCGGAAGCTCGCCACTCCTCCGGTAGGAGCTCGGGAAGCGCCGCCCGCTGCGCGCTCGGCAGGAAGCTTGGCTGCAAGTGCGGCACTGAATTGAAGTCACCCACCAAGGCTACCGGGCATGATGTGGCGGCCGAGGCCTCCGTGCTCGGGGCGCCTGCCGGGCGCACGGACGCAAAGGCGGCGAGCCCGCGGGCAGCCAGCTCCGCTTGAGAGCTCTTGACGTGCGGCTGACGCGGATCCCAATGCAGGTGTGTATTGCCAACCGCCAGGCGGGCGCCGGAGGCCACATGCTCGAGAAGCACCAGCAGCACAGACTCGTCGCGGGCACGCAAGGTCTGCTGGAGCGAGCCGATATGCCCACGTGCATCTGAGTCTTCTCCCAAACGCACAGCTTGCACGTTGACGGGCTTCCACGCCGCCGAGCGCACAAAGGTGGCAAGGCCTGTTACAGACATGCGTGCTTCGGCGGCTGCCCGACGAGTTGACAAATGCGCAGAGTGATGGAAGCCAGTGAACTCCTTACCGAGTCCCGTGCGAAAGCAGTCGTCAAACTTTCGCAGGCTGCACTCCTGCAGGCACACGATGTCCGCCTCGTACGAGAGCAGCTCCGCAACGAGTCTCGCCCCACGCCCACTGTCGCCGTGCCATTCACGGTCCTTGACAGGGCAGTACGAGTGCTTTTCGGTCATGCAGAGCTCATCCGCGAGGATATTGTAAGACACGAGCCGTAAATTAACACGTGCCGCAGGAACCGCGCCGGTGGCGCTGGTCGGCACAAAAGCTCGGATCGTCGAGCGCATTTACGCTTTCGTAGTAGCAGACTTTCTCTGTTTGGAAAAGAGCTTGAAAAGCCGTATAAACAACTTCACATTTTCCGTCGAACGAGTGGGAAAGGGCTCCGATGCGATCGGGAGGAGCGTCCGATGCCTACAAGGGCGGTGTTAGGGCGGTGTTCAGAACTGTTGTTCACATGCGATGCCTCACGTGTCTGTCGGGCTGGGTGCGCCAGCTGGAGCTGCCCAAGTGGAGGGGAAGGGCCGGAGGGGAGGGCGGGAGGGAGGGGGAGGGCTGGAGGGCGGGAGGGCGGGAGGGCGGAAGGGGAGGGCGGGAGGGGAGGGGAGGGAGGGAGGGGCGTCAGCGTAGGTGGAGACATTCCCATGGACCCTAGGCGCCCTCATCCTGATGACTCATCCCATCAGGCTGAGCCTCGCGCGAGCCACGTGGGGCGGCATCATCAGCCTTGCAGCGTGTGGCACGGCAGGCCGAGCAGCTGCTCGAAGGCGGACTCGCTCCAGAAGGCAGCTGTGACCGTGCGCCCGTCGAAGGCTTTGCCATGCAATTCGAGCGCGCATGCAAGCGCGGCATCCGCCGTGTCGAAGCGCACGAAGACCTTGAGAGAGATGGCGTCGGCGTCCAGGCCCGCCGCGGGGTCGCCCGCAGCCCCGGGCTTGGGGGAGGCGAGGTGGAGCACCCTGCCGTGCGTGGACGCGATTCGGGCGCACTCGGACCGTGTATCGTCGAGAATCTCGGCCATCTCCGCCGCATCCGAGCATGCGGCCGCCGTCATCATGTTGATGAATGCGACCACGCACGAGGCCTTCGACGCATCCACGGCGGGGAGCGCGAGGGCGCTCGGGGCGGCGCCAGGCGGCGGAGGGCCGGGAGCAGCCCCCACTGCGCCCGGGACAGCGGCGGAGATAAGATCTTGACCATCAGGGGCAACGGGGGTGTTGCCGAGCAGTCGGTTGTTGCGCAGGTCCTCGAGCATGACCTCGGGCATGGGCGCGTAGTCGCGCGGGCGCTCAACGCGGATCTGCTTCCCGCCCAGCTCGATGTTGTTCAGCACGAGGCACGAGGTGCACTCGGCGATGGTGCGGAATTCGAGGAATCCAAACTTACCTTCCGACCCGAGCATCGCGTCGGCCACAGGCTCAGGGGTCGGGAACGAAGGGTCGTGCAGGCTCGCCGACACTAGGGCGGCGTTGAAGAACTGCTTGAGCATGGGCGCCGAGAGGCCGACGCCGAGGGGAAGGTTGCCGACATGGATACGGCGTGCGCGCCGCGAAAGGCCTTGCAGATTCTGCCCTGCTGGCATGACGGCCGCCGCGGCGCCCGCGGCCGCCGCGAGCGCCGCCTGAAGTGCAGCATTCACGGCGACGCCTGGCATGGCGGGTGCCGCGGGGCTGACGAGTGCGGCCGCCGCTGCGGCTCCCGGGATCGCCGAGACGGTCGGAGCTCCGAGGGGGGGGGGCGGCGGGGGCGGCGGGAATCCCGGTGGCGGCGGGAATCCCGGAGGCGGTGGCAGCTGTGCGAGTTGCCCCATGGACGGCAGGCCAAGGCCTGCCGAGGGCATCATGGGCACTTGCGCGGGCCGGTTCGGGAGGTTAGCAGCCCCAACGCCGACGCCGACGCCCATCATCATGCCGCCGCCCATCATGCTCATCATGCCGCCGAGCCCCCCTGTCCCAGCATGGGGCACCGTCGACGAGGTGACGACGGCGCTGACCGCCGCAGGGATCATCACGTTGACTAGTGCCGGTGGCGGCTCTGCATAGTCGTTCGGGCGCGCCACCTTGATTGGATGCCCCATGAGCTGCAGGCCATCGAGGGCGAGAGCGTTGGAGGTTTCAGACGCCGACCGCAGCTCAATGAAGCCATACTTGGCGTTGGCGTTCATGGTGACGTCGTTGACGCAGGGCTGGTCATCGAGCGTGAGCCGCGTCGCGAGCATCGTCGCATTGAAGAGCTCCTTGACCGCATCGGGAGTCAGCCCAGGTGGCAAGTTGCCCACGTGCAGTCGCCGAGCGCGACGCGTCATCGCGGCCTGCTGGTGCAGCAGTGCCGTCATCATGGCTTGCTGCTGCATCTGCGCCATTGGATTGATGGCGGCGGAGGCAGCCGTGCCGTTCGCGGTGGAATCTGGCCGGTGGTCACCACTGCCAGCGTTCGCGGCAGTCGAAGTTGGGTTGCCCTGCGCGTCCACGTCCCACATCCCGCGCCGGCGGCGCGAGCGACCATCACCCTGGTCATCCTCGTCTCGCTTGCCCGGCCGGTCCTCGTCGTCTCGCCGGTCGCGCCGGTCGCGCCGGTCACGATCGCGGTCGCCATCCCGCCGGTCGCGGTCGCGGTCGCGGTCGCTGTCTCGCCGGTCTCGATCACGGTCGCTGCGGTCGCGGTCGCGGTCACGATCCCGGTGGTCGCGGTCTCGACCACGATCCCGGTCGTCGCGGTCACGATCCCGGTGATGGCGGTCACGATCCCGGTCGTCGCGCCGCTCGTCACGTCTGTCGTCGCGCTCGCGGTCCATGGGCGTTCCCGGGATTCCACGTACCTTTTGGGGGAGGCGACAATTCGGTGCCGGTAGAATCCCACAGCGGCGCCGGGTCCCTAGGGAGCCGGCGCCATTGGCCAGTGCTGGCTGGGCTCTCGGTCGCCGACGCGGCCATCCCACCTGCGTGAAGATGGTCCTCACACCGCCGCTCGCCACCGCCGACCAAACCGTCCTTCAGCACGCCGAGCTGCTCCAAGTGCTCGCCGACGTGCGCAAGCGCAACAAGGGCGGGCGCAACGATAAGCATGACACAGCACGGGTGCGGTTTATCAAGGACTTCGCGCTGCGTGGGCTGCGCTTCGGAAAGCTTGTGCCGACCGCGGACCTCGACATGATCCGCCTCGAGCCAAAGGCGCAGCTGAGCGGGCCGAAGCTCGCGTCCAT